>Ga0326727_10002458_pt1 | contig 63059 bp, 59 predicted proteins | sample MB2enrmetagenome_FD_207643 | JGI IMG/M metagenome (GOLD analysis project Ga0326727, IMG submission 207643) | Lab enriched peat soil microbial communities from McLean, Ithaca, NY, United States - MB29MY | ecosystem: Environmental > Terrestrial > Soil > Wetlands > Peat | place: USA: New York...
TGCAACAGCGCTATCTGCGCAAGGTCCTGGACCTGGTGGGCGGAAACAAAGCCAAGGCTGCCGAGATCCTGGGCGTCGGCCGCAATACCATTTACCAAATGCTGGCCCGTATGGGTGAAACCGGCAAAAACGCCACCCCTCCCAACAACCGAGAAGTCGCGTAGTCTCGCGCTCTGGTGGCGGCGGTTGGACTCGAACTTGAGGCGGTTTGCGCGGTCCGCCCCATGCATCTCTTCGGTCGCAACTGCGATCAACAAACAAGGGCTGCTCAAGGCTAGATCTGGGCCTTTCGGAGACTGCCCCGTGATCCCGCTTAAGATAGGTGGGCTTTTGATAACTGGTGTAAAGCCCGATGGCGTTCGTTGATGAGTTTGCTGGCGAACAACGGCGCAAAATTGTGTAAACGCCATCAGCGCCGGGCTATTCGCGGGATTCCATGGACCAGCCGACATCGCTTGTGGACGGCTGCAGACAGTATCGATCCGCGCGGGATCCAAAGCTAGGCCGCTTGCTCGGAAATGGCTAGCCAGATCGGGAGATCGGGACACGGCCAAGGCCGAGCAACTGGTATCAGGTTCGATATTCCGGGGCCCCCTCGCTGCTAATCGCCAAATCGTCTAGCGGGTTGATCCGCGGTCAGCGGTTCGCTTGGTATCCTTGTAAACATCGCAGATCGTGCCGTAGCAGCCTAGCACTCGACTCAGGCCAGCGGGCCGGACCACCACCTTATAGCCCTTTAGCTTGCCGACGAGGCCCAGCGCCCTGCCCGCATTGCCACTAGAGAAGTCGACAAGAGTCATTCCTGGTGTGATCTCTCCACTGGCCTCAAGCTTCTCGATCGCGTACTTGTAGAGCCGGTCCTTGTGGCTGCCGGAAGGCCGCTTACTTGCAGCAGTTGCTTAAGGCACGTACTTCCAAACCGTCCCCCAGCCGTAGGTACCGCCCTGCTCTGCGGTGCCGAACAGCGTGCCCTTGGTGGTCAGCAGCGCTTCGCCTCTTGGAGCAGAGCCGCCGTAGTATGACGCGTCAAAAGTCCACAGCAGGGTGAGTTTGCCGCTCGCGCTCAACTCGTACAGCACCCCGTCATCCTTAGCACCGCACCCATAGGTGACCCCATACAGATTGCCCTTCGAGTCCCGAGCCACGCCCGCATAGGGATTGCAGCCGTCCGAGGCACCCCCGGCAAAGTTGTGCAAAATAGTCTCCTTGCCCTTCTTGCTCACCTTCCATATAGTCCCGTAGTTGTTGGAACCGCATTGATACGTGGTGCCATAGAGGTTTCCACCGTTATCCTGCGCCACGGATCCATACGGGTGGCAGCCGTCCGACGTGCCCCCGGTAAAGCTGTGCAGGACGGTAAGCGTCCCCTTCTTACTCAGCTCATACAGCACTCCGTAGCCGTAAGCGCCACCCCCATAAGTGACGCCATAGAGGTTGCCAAACTTGTCCGTCGTCAGATGTCCATAGAATGGAGACGCACCGTCCGACGATCCCCCGGTGAAGCTGTGGAGAACGGTAAAGTTCCCCGCACTGTCAACCTTGAATATCGTCCCGTAGTAGCGGTAATGGCCGCACCCGGAGGCAGTGCCGTACAGATTTCCGGCTTTGTCCATGAGCAGGCCTTGCATTGGGTCGCAGCCGTCCGCCGATCCCTCTGCGAAGCTGTGCAGCACTGTCTCGTTCCCCGAGGTGTCGATCTTGAAGACGGTGCCATAATCGGTGGAACCCCCAGCGCCGGTGGTCCCATAAATGCTGCCAGCCTTGTCCCGAACCACCGATGTGTAGGGGCTTTTCCCGTCCACGCAGTTCGCCTGCGAGCAGAAGGTGTACAACACGGTTTCAGTCCCGGCGGTGTTCACCTTGAACACCACGCCGCAGCCATTCGGATTGGGGCAGTTCAGATCGCCGCCGTCGGCGGCGGTGCCATACAGGTTGCCGGATGAGTCCTGAATTACGCCCGCATAGATGCCACCGCCGTCCGTGCCGCCGGTAAAGTTGTACAATGTACCGAACTTTTGGGCTTGTGCGAGAGCTGCCAACACAAGCACACTCAGGAATGTCATTACATACACTCTATGAGTCACGATGAAAGCCTCCATTGGGCGACTTGCGAGTCGTTTAATCACGTTACGGAGTAACCTCGAACACCACACCACAGCCGATGCTGGCGCCTGCACAACTGGTAAGAATTCCGCCCGCCGGAGTCGTTCCGTACAGGTGACCTTTACTGTCACTGACGAGTGTTGCCTCGTCAGGTTGGTCCCCGTCGCCTACTCCTGGTCCGTTAAAGCGGTACAGCACAGTTTCCTGCCAGCCGCCAGACCCGGAAGTGAGCTTAAACACCGTTCCGCATCCCATATCGCAATAACGCCAGCCACCATAAACGGTGGCGCCATAAAGATTCCCCGTCTTGTCGAAAATCACCCCCGTGTCCGCGGTATGCCCATCTGTGCGGCCGTTGAACGTGTACAGGACACTCTCACTCCATCCGCTAGAACCGGGTTCCAGTTCGAACACCACTCCATCGCCGCGGCCGTCGTCGTTGCCTCCCAGATCGGTTGTGCCATAGAGGTTGCCTCCACGCAGGACCACGCCGGCGTATGGCACACCGCCGTCCGCAGCGCAATTGAACCGATAGAGCACAGACTCGTTCCAGCTATCTCCGCTCGGTTGAAGCTCAAACACTACTCCGCACCCAGCAGTCCCAACGATATTTCCTCCGCTGGAAGTCGTGCCGTACAGGTTACCTGCCTTGTCGAAGATCACTCCTGACATCGGTCCCGCGCCGTCCCCACCATCCTTCCAACCGGTGAACATGTAAAGCGTTTTTTCTTCCCACGTCCCGTTCGATCCCGGCATCAACTCGAAGACTACCCCGCCACCCTTGACCAGATCACCAACAGTCGTACCAAATAGATCGCCATGAGAGTCGAAGATCAAGGTGCTCATCGGACGCTGGCCGTCCTGCCCAGTAAATCGGTGAATTACGGTCTCAACGCCATTGGTATCGACCTCATACACGACTCCGCAAGTCGTAACACCACAGCGGTTACCACCCAACGCTGTTGTGCCATACAGGTTGCCTTGACTATCCATCACCAAGCTCCCCAGCAGCGGTGCTTCTCCATCCGGGGCTCCCGAGAAACTATAGAGGATGGTCTCTTTCCAGCCGCCGGATTCTCGAGAAAGCTTATAGACGGTACCGTAGCCGTAGGTCCCGCCTCCAGCGGTTGGTCCGTACAGGTTGCCGGCTTTGTCAAAAATCACCCCGGCTGAGGGGTTGGCTCCATCCGTGCCGCCCTGGAACGTGTATAGCACCTTTTCACTGCTGGCGGCATTGGCGACGCCGAGGAGCAACCAAGCCATTGCGACCAGCGTAATCATCATGCGTACTGGGCACGGCATCTTAGGTATCCGTTCCAAACAACCGATCATTGCCATGTTGCACCTCGTCGCCAAACTGCCAGGCCCGATGCTCCTCGGGCCAGTTGTCCCAAGCTCACGTTACGGAGAGCAGCGTGGCTCATGTGCTGGCTGACCTGCCCGTCCAGATCCGCGCCTTTTGTCTTGCCGGTAACGATAGGCTTGTTTGCTACGGTTTCATACGCGTATCCGGTTAACGTGGCCACGATGGGGTACTTGGTGGTCACGTTTAGCCGGGCCCATCCAAAGTGGGCCTCACCTTTAATAACTAATTTCAATCCTACGTAGTGATTTTCGATGCTGCGGTCTCCCGGCACACCTGCCCAAGGGCCGTAGTACACGCTCAGCCTGCCGCTGATCCCTTTCACCTGAACCATCGAGAACCCGCCCACAGCAAACTTGGGGCCAACAGAGACTCCCGGTTTAAGTGCGGAAGCATAGCTACTATGCCCCCATATCTGATTGCGCGACCCGACCGGGTACACGCGCAACTGCGCAGTCGAACCTGCAAACGAGGTTTCGGGACGTGCGGCTCCAGTAAAAGTGTGGTGGGTCGTGGAAAACCGAAAATCGTTAATGCCGTCGTGATTGAGATCCACGTAAACGTCACCGTTGATGTGCACGTTGGCAGGCGTGTAGATGATCTTGGCTTGTGCCGTCGGCATCAGTGCGAGCACAGAAACCCCTGCTGCACTGGCCGCCAGGGCATAGCTTGAAAGGTTCTTCTCCAGGATTGCTGTGAGCTTCACCGCGGACCGCGAGCTGCGAGCCGCGGCGGTGTGGGCTTCCAACGGCGTCATAATTTTCACCTCTCTATCCCCAAGTTCCTTAGTCCTCATCGAAGTCTTCTTTCTTAAAACTGCAGGCGGGCGCTGCCTTTATGGGATTCCCCAAAAGACGTCGGTGCCACTGTCCGTTTTGTAAGTTCCGGAAAACCCGACCACAGCCGTGGTACTGTCCACCGAAACCGACTGGCCAAAGTACCAATATGCCTTACTGTTTGTCAGTTTGGCATTGAATTTCGCCGTGTTTTGCCAGCCGTTCTTCGGCCTAACGAACACATACGCCGCTCCATGTTGATAAGCACCCTCCACTTTAGTGAACGGAGCCCCAATGAATGCCTGATTTCCACTGATCGCAACCGACTGGCCAAAAAATCCTTCCCCGCTGTTGTTTGGAGGATCCAGTTCAGCCGTCTGGACCATCGTGGCCCAACCAGTAGGCGGCTTGACGAAGACATAAGCGGCACCGACCTCAGATGAGTAGGTTTGAGGAGACCCTACAAGCACCGTGTCCCCGTCAATCGCCACGGATTCCCCATAGAAGTCGCTGGAGCCCACGTCCGAGCCTGCGAGGTCGGCATTGTAATTTGACGTCGTGGTCCAGCCGCTAGATGGTTTGACATACACGTAGGCTTCGCCCACCGTGGGATTCCCCCCGGCGCAGCAGCCGTTAGCGCCCACAACCACAGTATCGCCACTTACTGCCACAGCAACGCCAAAACCTAACCAACTGGGGTCCGTATACAGGACTGCGGTCTGGGTGGAGTTGGTCCAACCCTTCTGCGGTTTCACGTAGACGAATGCTAGTCCCAACCCCTGAATCGTATTGGGCACTCCAACAGCAATCGTGTTGCCACTGATCGAAACCGAACTGCCAAGCAGATCGTAGCCACTGGTACCGAGACCTGAGCCCGTCAACTTCGCGGTCTCCGTCATGTCCTTCCAGCCGCTTGCCGGCTTTACAAAAACGTACACTGCCCCCTGTTCCACATTGCCGTTGACGGTCGTGTACGGCGCACCAATCACCACCGTGTCACCGCTGATGGCAACTGCCGCCCCGAAATGACCGGCGTTGTCGGAGGGAGTCAGCTTTGCCGTTTGAGTCATGTTCTTCCAGCCACCGGCCGGCTTCTGGAAGACGTAGGCGGCATTAGTAAACATCGCACCCACCACGGCAGTGTTGCCGTCGACGGCCACGGCATCGCCGAAGTCGTCGCCAACTTGCTGGTCCGAGGCGCTCAACGCAGCGCGATGAATAGTCGTGTTGACTGATACTGGATGATCAGATGCACTTACACCTGCGGAAAGCAAGCTTGAAAAGATCAGGGCAAAAACAAAGGAATGGCAAACTTGTCGATTCTTCACCGGAACCTCCTGGGCAACACGTCATCAATGCCCTCACCCCTTATAGCGTAAGAACCAGGATATAGGGGCAAGGATTCGGCGAAAAAATCGCCAGCCGACCGAAAACATTGCAACTTCTTGCACATCCTTAGGCTAGAGTTTGCCGATTTGTCCGCAAGGCCGTGTCGGTTGATCAAGAAGCGGCTCGACTGCGAGAATAGCTGCGTCTATAATGCGCATACTCCCCTTCTTGCCAGATCCCTGGCAGCGCGAGGCCGTAATGAATGCGTCTTCCGAGAACGAAATCACGGATTTGTTGCGTGACTGGGGCGATGGCGACGACACAGCAATAGAGTCGGTGATGCCACGCATTTACGCTGAACTGCATCGCGCGGCACATCGCAACATGTCACGCGAGAAGCCTGGCCACTTGCTGCAGACGACAGCATTGGTGAATGAAACCTACCTGCGACTCGTAAAGCTGAAGAAGATATGTTGGCAGAACCGCGATCATTTCTTTGCTGTGTGCTCGCTTCTGATGAGACGAATCCTGACGGATTACTCCCGTGCCCAACTGCGAGCGAAGGGAAGCGGCCAAGTGGATTTCGTTCTCGCGGAAAGGACCACCGGGGTAACCTCCAAACACACCCTCGACTTTGTGGCCCTGGATGAGGCGCTGAATCGGCTGGCTACCATCGACGAGCGCCAGGCGAGGGTCGTTGAACTGCGCTTTTTTGTTGGTCTCACTGTGAAGGAGACTGCGGAATCGCTACATGTCTCGGTGAGGACCGTCAAGCAGGACTGGGCCTTCGCCAAGCTATGGCTGCTGCGTGAGCTGAAGGGCAAAAGAGATAGAGATGGAGAGTGAGTCTTGGTCGCGGGTAAAGAAACTGTGTCTCGCCGCCTTGGAGCGCGAGGAGGCAGACAGAGCTCGTTTTCTGCAAGAAGCCTGTGGTGAAAACGAAGCTCTGCGGCGTGAGGTCGAGTCCTTGCCGGATTGATCCGCGATGCGGAGGGCAACTTCTATGGCACCACCGGATTCGGCGGATATTTCGGGGGAGACTGCAGTTGGAGCGGGTGCGGCACTATCTTCATGCTGGATAAGGCCGGCAAGTTCAGCGTGCTATACCGGTTCCATCGTTCCGACGGCGCGGGGTTGTACGGAGGCGTTGTGCGGGACGCTGCGGGCAACCTGTACGGTGCTACGTGCGGAGGGGGAAATGAGTCGTGCCCGGGCGGCGGTTGTGGCACCATATTCCGATTGAGCAAAACTGGTAAGGGGACTGTCTATACCGCTTTACAGGCGGAGCGGATGGAGCGGATTTGACTGGATTTCTGGCTCAGGACTCGAATGGCAACCTTTACGGCACTACTTTCCGGGGAGGCCTGGCAAATGGGTGCGATGGCGACGGCTGCGGTGTCGTGTTTGAATTTCTCCGCCGGTAGAAGGCTGCCTCAGTAGGTCGCCCATGGCCTCCTGAGCGACCCGTCTTTTAAGAGCTGACTCATTGAGTTGTTCGAACATCTCAACGGGCTTGCCGGCGCTTGAGAGGGAGAAAAGTCTGCATTTCTTGGTTTGCACACTGAATTAAGATGCGAGTCCCAGCCCCGCCAGTCATCACAGCACCGTTTGGGAAGGAAAATCTATAGAGTTTGTTGCACTCAGATTTGGCGCCCTCTCCCAGGGATTCTTCCGTATCTGCCAGCATCAATATGCCATTAAGATAATTGAGCCCCGCAATCGCAGTCACACGCTTCCTCTCTGGAAGCCTCCGCGTCGCGGTTTCGGTCTTGGCAGCGGTAGCGGCTTCGGCAGCAGTCTGATCATGATTGCCTCCCTTGGTCAAAAAAGCGCCCGCCCCGTCCCGCACGTTAACTCGGAGGCAGGGGGGTGTAGCAGTTTCCCCTCGTGCCCTTATCCCCCCTGCCGTTGACACGTGGGTGGGGCGTCCCTAGACTGAGAGGGCGGGTTTCGTCTATGACGGCTGTCACAGCGCGGGCGAACGGAACCGGGTATTCTGGCGAGTTGGTTGGCCGATTTTGAGGAATGCTTATGTCTTGGCTGCAAAACAAATTTGAAAAGAACTTCCTGATCACCACGGTTGATTATGTGTTCAACTGGGCGCGGAAATCGGCGCTGTGGCCGATGACCTTTGGCTTGGCCTGCTGCGCCATCGAAATGATTTCCTCTTCCACCTCGCGCTTCGACATTGCTCGTTTTGGCGCGGAGGTCTTCCGGCCCAGCCCGCGCCAGTCCGATCTGATGATCGTCTCGGGCACGGTTACGCTGAAGATGGCCCCCGTGGTGCAGCGCATCTACGAGCAGATGCCGGAGCCGAAATGGGTGATTTCCATGGGCGCCTGCTCGTCAGTGGGTGGCCCCTTCAACACCTACGCCGTGCTGCAGGGCGTGGACCGGATTGTGCCGGTGGATGTGTACATGATTGGATGCCCGCCGCGTCCGGAAGCTTTGTTCTATGCGCTGCTCAAGCTGCAGGACAAGATCGATACCATGACGCTGGCCAGGAAGCCCACCGAAGTCCGACTGCAAGAGAACATGGTGGAGGACTTCAAGCGGCGCGTCATGATCGCGCAGACCATGCAGCCGAGTTAGCTGTTAGCTGTTAGCTGTCAGCTCTCAGCACTCAGCCTGGACACTTGAAGACCAAAGCCTGAATCTCCTATGCCAGAGCTCCCTGAAGTGGAAACCATTGCTCGCGGACTGGACAAGCGGGTTCGGGGAGATGTGATTGAATCGGTTTGGCTCGGCTCCAAGCCGGAGCCGCTGAAATCGAGCGCGGCGGAAATCGCTGACGTACTGGAATCGGCGCGGATCGCTCGCGTTCGCAGGGTGGGCAAGCACATCGTCTTCGATCTGGAAAAGCAAAGCCGCGATCGAACACCTGTCCACCTGCAGCGCACTCCTCAAGTATTTTCAAGAACGCGGAAGAAGCGTGACCGGCGCGGAGCCGAAGGAACGCCAGCCCCCACACCGCCCGGAGCGCAATGGATTGTTCACCTCGGCATGACCGGGCGGATGGTGGTCTGCAATCCGGATGAGACGCTCGAAAAACATACCCATGCCATTGCTAGGCTCGCGTCGGGCAAAGAAGTGCGCTTTGTCGACCCGCGGCGGTTCGGGCGCCTCAGTGTCACGCAGGGCTTCTCAGCGCCGGGTTCGGAGCCGCTGCGGATCGATGCGCAGCGCTTTGTCGATCTTTTCCGCGGGCGCAAGACGCCCATCAAGAGTGCGCTGCTCAACCAGAAGTTGCTCAGCGGCGTGGGGAATATTTATGCCGATGAGTCGCTGTTTCGGGCGGGGATTCGGCCGCGGCGGAGGGCAGCGTCGTTGGCGCGAGAGGATCTGCGGCGGCTGCATTGCGCGGTGCGGGAGGTGCTCGAAGAAGCTATCGCCCTCGGCGGCTCTTCGGTTTCCGACTACGTGGACGCCGACGGCGAAGAAGGCTTTTTTCAGTTGCAGCACCGCGTTTACGGACGCGAGGACGAACCCTGCCTGGTTTGCAAGACTCCGGTGAAGCGCGTGGTCATCGCCGGCCGCAGCAGCCATTACTGCCCGCAGTGCCAGAGGTGAGTTCATCTACAATGGCTCGGGCGGATTCGGAGTGCACGAGCGAGGCGCGTCTGGATCGAAGGCGAAGGAACGCTCGCCCTTGTATCGAAAATCTTCGGGGGAGCACGAACTCTTATGGCCAACTACACAATCGGGGTTGATCTCGGCGGCACGAATCTGCGCATTGCGGCGGTGGAGGAAGCGGGCCACCTGATGGAAAAGCTTACGCTCGGCGCTCAGGTGGCTTTGGGCCGCGATCACGTGGTGAGCGAGATGTGTGACGCTATTCGGCAGGTGGCGAAGCGGCAGGGTTCGGGTGAACTGCGCGGCATCGGAATTGGGGTCCCGGGCATTATCGACATGCACACGGGAATGGTGCGCCAGTCGCCTAATCTGCCGGATTGGATCGATTACCCGGCGCAATCGGTGATCGAAAAGCAATTGGGGACGCGAGTGTTTCTGGAGAACGATGCCAACGCGGCAGCGCTGGGCGAAAAGTGGCTGGGAGCAGCTCGCGACTTTAATGACATGGCCATGCTGACGCTGGGCACAGGAGTCGGCGGCGGCATTGTTTTGGGAGGGCGCATCTGGCACGGCATGACAGGCATGGCCGGCGAAATAGGGCACATGACGGTTGAGCCGGACGGGGTTCCGTGCAAGTGCGGCAATCAAGGTTGTTTGGAGCAATATGCTTCTGCCACAGCAGTAGTGCGCATGGCGAAAGAAGCAATTACCGGCGGGGCTAAGGGACTGGCGCGGGCTGCAACTGAGGCGGAGTTCAACTCCAAAACAGTTTATAACCTTGCCGTTCAAGGAGACGAGGACGCACGGAAAATCTTTCGCCGCGTCGGGCGCGCTCTGGGCATTGCGCTCTCCGGGTTGGTGAATGCTCTGAATCTTCCGATGTACGTGGTGGGCGGAGGCGTTTCCAGCGCCTGGGATGCGTTTGCACCGTCGATTTTCGAGGAACTGCGCTGGCGCTCGATGGTGTACAAGGCGACGGCGCCGGAATCGGCGAGCGCCGAGGACAAGACGCTGATTACACGCGCTCTGCTGGGAAGCGATGCGGGACTGTATGGCGCGGCGCGGCTGCCAATGGTGCCGTAGAGACGTCGCTAGCAACGTCTCCATGCAAGCCACGACCTACGGTTCAGCGGACCGGCGCTCTCTCCGTTACCTTCTTGCAGGCTTTCAGAAAGAACTGATTCTGCTCCGCTGTGCCGATGGTGATGCGGATGGCATGCGGAGCGCCCCAGGGACCAAGCGGCCGCACAATGACCCCCTCCTCCTGCAGGCGCTCGGCCACGACAGCCGCTTCGTCATTGCCCTCGCAGTAAAGGAAGTTCGCCCAGGTCGGCACGACTCGATAACCCATTTCTACGATCCCCTCGGTGAGCACCTCCGCCTGCACGGTATTGTTAACAACGGCCGCCCGGGTGTGGGCTTCGTCCCCCAGCGCTGCGAGCGCCGCAGCCTGGGCGACGGAGGATACGGAAAACGTGGTGCGCATGCGGCCAAGAAAAGTCATCAGTTCAGTCGGGCCGATGCCGTAGCCTACGCGCACACCGGCGAGCCCGTGCGCCTTAGAAAAAGTCCGCAGCACTATCAACTTCCGGCCTTGGCGAATGTAGTCAAGCCCGTGGGAATAGTGGACACCGCGGAGCACAGCAAAATATTGCGCAAAGTCGTAATAGGCTTCATCAAGAACGACCACCACGTGATCGGGAACTTTATCGAGAAAGCGATCGACTTCTTCGGCGGGAATCAAGGTTCCCGTGGGATTGTTAGGGTTCGCAAAATATATGACGCGCGTACTGCGATCGATGGCCGCAGCGATGGCGTCGAGGTCGTAGCCATCGTTGCGTTGCGGGGTCAGTATCAGTTTTCCGCCGGCAGCCTGGGTCGCGATGGGATAGACAATGAAGGATCGTTCACTGGTAATGGCGTTGAGCCCGGGCCCGAGCAGCGTGCGTGCAATAATGCCGAGCAGCGCCGTCGAGCCGGCGGTGGGGAGAATCTGTTCCGGCAGCACCTTGTGAAGCTCGGCCAGTTTCTGGCGCAACTCTGTCACGTCGTTGTCGGGATAGAAATTAGTTTCGGCGAGAGCGGCTTGCATGGCTGCAATGGCCTTGGGTGACGGCCCGAACGGATTTTCGTTCGAGGCCATTTTGATGCAGGCCATGCGGCTCTCCTCTTGCGCCTGCCGGCGCGATTTGCCTGGCGTGTACCCGCCCAGGTTCCGAATGTGTTCGGGCACAAGCTGACTGTATTGGCTCATTTTGTCTGTCTAATCTTTATCATGTTTTGGGCAAAATGTCGTCGAAGGCCGTCGCTGGTCGTTCGGCATTGGCCGTTCGCACTTGGCCTTTGGCCGCTCAGACCGTCGAACGTCTCGGCGACAGACTCCACCAAAGACCATTGGCGGATCACCGACGACCAACGACTGGTGCCTAACGACTAAGAGCCTTCAACTTCTCCACCTCTGGCGCACTCAGTTTGCGAAACTGTCCGGGATGCACGTCCAGTTCCAGCGGCCCATATCGCACCCGTTTGATTTTTTCCACGTGATGGCCGATCTCCTCGAACATCTTCCGGATCTGGCGGTTCTTGCCTTCCATCAGCGTTATTTCATACCAAGGATTGGCCGCTTCCCGGATGACGCGAATCTTCGCGGGAGAAGTGCGCACTCGTTTCCCGCGTTCGGTGGGAATCGAGATCCCTGCGCGCAATTTCTCCAGACCTTCGCTGCCAGGCACGCCTGCGACTTTTACCATGTAGGTCTTGGGCACATGAGAAGCGGCTTTCATCAAGTGGTTGGCCATGTCGCCATCGTTGGTCAGCAGCAGCAGTCCTTCGCTCGCATAATCGAGGCGTCCCACGGGATATACACGCGCGCCAACGCCGTGCAACAGGTCCATCACAGTCGGCCGGCCTTCGGGATCGCTCAGCGTGGTCACATAACCTTTGGGCTTGTTCATCAGCAGGTAGACATGTCGTTCCGAGCCATGAAGCAATTTCCCGTTGACTCGGATGTGGTCGCGCTCAGGATCCGCCTTGGTGCCGAGTTCGGTAACGATCTGACCGTTCACCGAAACGAGTCCGCCGGTGATCAATTGCTCGGCCTTGCGCCGCGAAGCGATTCCGGCAGCGGCGATGATTCTTTGTAGACGTTCTGCGGGCATTGAGACTCCGAACTGGAACGAATTCACCACGAGCGTCCGCTTGCGCCAGCTGCGACCGCAGAAATTACTCCGCGGTTTCGCTGGCCGTGTTTTCCACCGGCTCCGCGGATTCTGCGCTTTCAGAAGCCTGCGACACAGCTTCTGTGGCAGCTCCTGGTTCCTGTGGCGACGCCTCTGACGCTTCACCCTCCAGCGGCAGCAAATCACTCTGGAACGATTGCGCCACCAGCTTCTCGAATTCTTCCATGCTGGGCAGGTCGCCGATGTCCTTCAACCCGAAACGCAGCAGAAATTCCTTGGTTGTCTTGTAGAGGATTGGGCGACCGATCACCGCCTTGCGTCCAGCCGTGGTAATCAGCTTGCGATCGAGCAAGGTGGCGATGACGCCGCTCGAATCCACGCCGCGAATTTCGCTGATCTCCGGGACCGTGGCTGGCTGCTTGTAAGCAATTACGGCCAGCGTCTCCAGCGCGGGCAGCGATAGCCGGATCGGCGGCTTGAGGCTCTTGGCGAACGCGCGCACTACATCATGCTGCTCCGGCTTGGTGGACATGCGGTACCCGCCGGCGACCTGACGGATCTCGATCCCGTGGTCGGGAGCGTAGTAATCGGCGACCAGTTCTTCCAGTGCGAGACGCACGCGGGATTTGACTTCAGTGCCGTCGGCAGCACCGTTGCTCGTGACCGATTCCTTGACCAACTCGATCAGTTGGTCCAGCGTTACCGGGGTTTCCGCCGCGTAAATAATAGCTTCGAGTTGGGCTTTGAGACTCATGGTCGTCGTTCATCGTCCGTCGTTGGCCGTTGGTCGTCCGTCGTTGGCAAGGGCCCAGCAGAAACAAATGACCAACGACGGACGACCCTCGACCAACGACAGTTTCCTACCTCCAATCATCCCGGACCGCAGCCTGTTCGCTCATGATCGCTTCAAATCCTGTATGTTTGCGCAAGAGAATTTCGCCGAAAAGCCGGTCTTGGCGCAACTGCACGGCCTGCAAGCGCACCAATTCAAGCAGCGCCAAAAACATGCACACCAGCGCCTGCCGCGATTCAAGGTTGGCCAGCAGTTGCTTCAACCGAACCGGCCGATCTTCCAGTGACAAGCGCCGCCGCAGATAATCGATCATCTGAGCGATGGACACTGTTTCTTCGTCCACCTGCAGCAGGGGCCGCGTGCGGGCGCGTTCGATGATCTGCTGAAACGTCCTGACCAAATCGATCACGTCGGCCGCAATTTCCGGCTCAACACCCTCCGCATCGATGAACTCTTTCAGCGCCGGATTGGTGCGAACCGCGTCCTCGATTTGCTGTTTCTGCAGGAGCATCTGCGCCGCCGAACGAAATTTCTCGTGTTCGATCAGCCGGTTCACCAGTTCAGCGCGAGGATCCTCCTCCGCCTCGGAAGCAGCTGCCGGATCGCGAGGCAACAGCATTTTCGACTTGATGTGGATGAGAACAGCCGCCATGTAAATGAACTCGGCCGCGACGTTCACATCGAGTTCGCGAAGTTTCTCGACATAGGCCAAATACTGGGCGGTGATTTTGGCGATGGGAATGTCGTAGATGTCGATATCCTGCGAGCGAATCAGGGCGAGCAACAAGTCCAGCGGACCCTCATAGACTTCGCCCACAGTGACGGCGAACGGGAAGTCACTATCTTCCTTCTTGTGCTTGGACTGTGTGGCGACTGGCTGATCGACTGCCTGCAGTTCCCGGTCCCAAGGCGCCGCAGTTGCCGGAACGGTTTTTGCTCCTTCCGTCATGTAATAACTCTGGGCCGTCGCCGCACATCCCCCAAACCGCTCAGGCTTTTCTTTGCGATCTTCGCAGCCACATAGCGCGCTTTGCGGCTAAATGCTTGTTGCCGACACTCTACGCACCCTTGACCGCTAACGATGCAAGGAACGACCGCAAAGGCCCACCCTCCATCGAAACCGCCCCCTTGCACGGGAGCCCAGCGCGGATGACCACTACTTCGTTGCTTGCGGCTGGCGCGGCGCCTCATACTCCAGCGACATTTTCATGGCAGCCCGCGCCTGCTCCATGGTGGCCGCCGCGACTTCGCGCGCCTTTGCCGAGCCGTTTTCCAGAATATCCCACGCCAACCGCGGATTGTTCTCATATCTTCGGCGGCGTTCCTGCATCGGATTCAGCACTTGAACCAGCGCGTCCGCTACCCATCCCTTGCATTCAATGCAGCCGATTCCAGCCGAGCGACAGCCTGCATACACTTTGGCCATGGTCTCGGTGCTGCTGAAGATCTTGTGCAAATCGCCCACCGGACACTTGTCAGGATCTCCGGGATCTGTGCGGCGCACGCGGGCCGGATCGGTGACCATGGTCTTCAACTTCTGGCGCACCACGGGCTCAGGGTCCGTCAGCATCACGGTATTACCGTACGACTTCGACATCTTGCGGCCATCCGTACCAGGAAGCTTGGGAGTGGGGGTGAGCAATGGCTGCGGTTCGGGAAACACTTCTTCGCCGTCAAGTTTGTAGAATTGATTGAATCGCCGCGCGACTTCTCGCGTCAGTTCGACGTGCGGCACTTGGTCTTCGCCTACGGGAACGAAGTCGCCTTTGTAAATCAAAATGTCCGCCGCCTGCAACAAGGGATAGCCGAGAAATCCGTAAGTGCCCAGATCCTTGTCTTTGATGTTCTCGCGCTGCTCTTTGTAAGTGGGCACGCGTTCCAGCCAGCCCAGCGGAGTGATCATGGAAAACAGCAAGTGCAGCTCGGCATGCTGCGGCACGTGCGATTGAATAAACATGGTCGAACGCTCGGGATCAAGCCCCGCGGCCAGCCAGTCGAGCGTGACTTCGAGCGAGTTCTCTTTCACCAGAGAAGTGTCGGCGTAGTCTGTGGTCAGCGCGTGCCAGTCGGCCAGAAAGAAAAAGCACTCATACTGATCCTGCATCTTGACCCAGTTGGCGAGGGCGCCGACATAATTTCCCAGATGCAGCTTGCCGGTGGAGCGCATTCCGCTGAGCACACGCTTGCGTGGGTTGGATAGAGCTGTCATCAAATAGCCATCAAGACTGAAATATAAACACCCAGCACCGGACGAATCAGCGCCATCAGCAGGCTGCCGCCAAAAAATACCAGCGCCATCAGAGCAAACATTCCCACGCTGTCGTAAACCTGCCGAATGCCATCCGGCAGCAAGTGGCGCAACACGTGGCTGCCGTCGAGCGGCGGCACCGGGATCAGATTGAACACCGCCAGCAGAACATTGATCACCAGGAACTGGTAAAGCAGCAACGCCACCGGCGTGAGCGCCGCGTTCTCCAGCATAAAACCGGCGATTGTTCCGCGCACGAGCATTCGCCCGCCAGGGGCCAGCGCGGCAATGGCGGCCAGCAGAATCGTCGCGACCGTAGCCACAATCAAATTGCTGACTGGACCGGCCACGGAGGTGAGAATGTCGTCCCGCACTGGGTTCTTGAAGTTGCGCGGATCGACCGGAGTCGGCTTCGCCCAACCGATCATTGGCATTTTCGTCAGCCAGGCGATCAGCGGCAACAAAACCGTCCCAATCGGGTCAATGTGCTTGATCGGGTTGAGCGAAATGCGCCCTAACATGCGCGCGGTGGGATCGCCCTGCCGGTTGGCCATCCAAGCGTGGGCAGATTCATGCACGCTGATCGCAAACAGAAAGGCGACCAACTGAAACAGGATTTCCACATGTTGCAGAGTCATGCGCAGTTGAACTCGATACTAACAGAAGTGGGAACGGCGTCGGCCAAAAGCTCGATCATCCGGGCTGATTGAGACGAATGCTGCCGTAGTCAGAACCCGCCAAAGCCGATCCTACCTTCGCAGCAGCCACATCAGCCAGCCAGCCGCAAGAACTCCGCCGACAAACAAAACAAAGCAGTACAGGCCGTAGCGGAACTGCGCGCGGGCGCCGCTGCGCTGCGTGATGCCGAACACAACCGAAGCAAACACGGCAAACAGAACCGCGGCCGTGAAGTGGGAAAGTGCTAGGTTCATGGCTTCTTTCCGATCGCGATGTGGTAGGCGTCGGCTACGCTGATGAAGTTCAGCAATCCCGCGACGATCAGAAACTTAGTGCCATAATCGGCGGTAGCGTGCGCAATGGCGCCGTGACCCCAGTCCATCGCGGCAGCCATCACGTACAGCGCTCCCGCGCCCACGTCTCCCACGAAGCCGAGGATATCCAGAATGTCGCCGCCGTTGGGATGAAAGATATGGCCTTGCGAAGCCAAGCCGAGCACAAACATCGTCACGATGGAGGCCATGAGCAGAATACCGCGGCCCCAGCGCTTCTGAATGAGGTGACCCGCGCCAGGAATGAGCCAGCCGATGGCCGGGGCCAGCACCGCCATAGCGCCCGTGCTCGGAGGGGATGAGTCGTTAGCCTTGTCAGTCGATGGATTCGCCATTCAGATGATTACAATCTCACGTTGGATTTTACCTGTAACTTCAGCTTTGCCGGGCCGCACCAGAACGTTGACCTCGCTGCGGACGCCGAACTCTGGCAAGTAGACGCCGGGCTCGATCGAGAAGCAGGAGTTGGGTTGGATGCGCCGCTCGTCGTGTACTTCCAAATCGTCCATGTTGGCGCCGTTGGCATGCACATCGGTCCCAATGGAATGGCCGGTGCGGTGGATGAAATAATCGCCGTACCCGGCCTTCTTGATGTGGTTGCGCACCGCCCGGTCTACTTCCCAGCCGGCGATGGTGCGGCCTTGTGATACCGCGTCTTGTACGGTGTTTACGCCAGCGTCCCGCCCATCGCGCACAATCGTGAATACCTCGCGCATGTGGTCCGAGGGCGCCTTGCCCACGAATCCAGTCCAGGTAATGTCGTAATAGACAGCCCCGGGCGTGTTCTTCTTGGCCCAGACGTCCAGCAAGACAAAGTCTCCTTCTTGAATTGCAGAAGACGCCTCGGCCCGCGGCTCGTAATGCGGATTGCCGCTGTTGGCATTCACCGCGACGATGGGCGGATCGTCGGTAACCAGATTCTCGCGACGAAAAGACTCCATAAACCACTGCTGGATTTGATGCTCGGTAGTGCCTCCGCTGCGCACCCGGTGGCCAATTTCCTGGAAAGCCGCGGCCGTAATGGCGTCGATCGCGTCGCGTGCCGCGTAGTGTGTTTGGATCTGTTCTTCCGTCCAGGTCGCCTCAAATTGCGCTACCAGATCGCCGGAGCTGACCACGTTCTTTCCCAGCCCACGAAGAAGCTCGACGGTTCCCGCATCCACCAGCGAAAGTGTAAACACCAGATTGTTCGGCGAATACTGCATCGCGATGTCGCGATACTTGGCGAGGATTGCCTTCAACTGATCGAACAACTCCTGCCAGCCGGAATATTGCAGCTTCTTGCCGGGAAGCGTATCGAGGTGGCCAGCTTCAATCTTGTGGACCAGCTTGACCGGTTCGCCTTCCGCCGGAATGAAGTAATACCAGCGGCGCGTAACCATCAGACTCTCGGGTAACCCGAGCAAGCGGTAGGCGATGGGATCACGATGGTGATGATCGTAAAACAGCCAGCCGTCAATATTACGTTCGCGCAGAGTGGACTGAATGGCGTTGAGGTTCATGGGCAAATCACTATTCTAAACAAGAGGGGCGTTTTGAGCGAATCGGAGTCCGCGCACCGGAGGTTTTGGCTCAGAGTAGAAGCATGGACAAGAACCACCCCGGGCGGAAGAGCGCCGCCTCGATGGCCGTTGATAAGTCCGACCTTTATTCAGAGTTGGGCACATCCAGCCGTCTTACGGCGGGCCCGAGCATTGGCTTTACCTAGATTGTCCCAACCGGGTTCTGGCATTGGTTCTGTTGTGTCCCGAAGGGAAAGATGAAGTGTACGTGCCTGCCCTCAAGTGGATTGGGGTCGGGGCGGTCGTCTTGCACCGAGTCAACGAACCTGCCCAAGCGGCGCCCGCCGGGTTCAACTCCTTAGACGACCGCAACAGAAATGGCCCCGATTGTCCGGAGCCATTTCACATACCGTAATGTAACTTCAGCACCCTGCCAAAGATAGTATCGGCAGGCGCAAAATCCTTGTCAAGTTACTCCGAGGAGATATCCCTGCGTTCTCTCCTCGTCGAAATTCTCCATCCGAGCCTACGCACAGAGGGAGTGGACCCGACGGGAGTCGAAACCGCATCCGCAACCTGGCAGGGTGCCATGTTGCCGTTACACCACGGGACCAGAGAAAGTGTGACAGCGTGCTTCGTCGAAGAGCAAGGGAATTGGTCACACGCTGCAATCTGGTTCTCCCGAAACGGAACAGACGCGCGATCCCGCGGAACTAGGGTCGGCTGAACAGTTGAACAGCCGACCACCCCAACCCGAGGTCGGCTGCCCGACGTCGTTCTTCGGGTCACCGAGCTCCTGCCATCGAATCATTTACAATAACCAATTCCTCTAGTATTCAGGACTGATCACTATGCATCGCTGGTCTGAACTTTTTATTCCTACGCTGCGCGAGGCTCCGGCGGACGCCGAAGTCGCCAGCCACAAATTCCTGGTGCGGGCAGGCTACGTGCGCCAGCTTGCGGCCGGAATCTATTCCTATCTTTTCCTGGGAAACCGCTCGTTCAACAAAATCATGGCGATCGTGCGCCAGGAGATGGACAAGATCGGCCAGGAATTCTATCTGCCCGCGCTGCATCCGCGCGAGCTTTGGGAAGCCAGCGGCCGCTGGGATGTGATGGGCGAGAACCTGTTTCGCCTCAAGGACCGCAAAGGCGCCGATCTCTGTCTCGGCATGACGGAGGAAGAAGTCATGACCGAAATCGCCCGCAAAGAGCTGCGCAGCTACAAGCAGTTGCCGCAGATCTGGTACCAGATTGCGCCTAAGTTTCGCGATGAGCCGCGCCCCAAGTCTGGCCTGCTGCGAGTGCGCCAGTTCATGATGAAGGATTCCTATTCCTTCGATATTGACGCGGCTGGCCTGGACTTGTCCTACAAGAACCACTACGACGCTTATTGCCGGATTTTCGATCGCTGCGGGCTGAAATACGTGGTTGTGGAAGCTCATTCCGGCGCCATGGGCGGATCGCAGTCGCACGAGTTCATGGTGCGCACGCCTGCGGGCGAAGATCAGGTGGTCAGCTGCGCGGCTTGCACCTACGCCGCCAATCTGGAAAAAGCCACATCGAAACTCGAACCAGTCGCGGACCTCGCACCGGAGGGTGATGGCACCCCGCTCCAGGTCCACACCCCGGGCCAGAAAACCATTGAGGAGGTAGCCCGCTTCCTCGGCGTTTCGCCCAAGAACAAGATCAAGACCCTGGCCTTCATGGTGAACGAACGCGATCCAGAGTCGGGAGATACCAAGCCGCACGCGGTGGTGGTGCTCATGCGCGGCGACCATCAGCTCAATGAAGTCAAGCTGTCGTCGCTGATCGCCGGCAAAGAGACTCGCCCTATGCAGGAAGAGGAAATCAAGCAGATCTTCAGTTCGCCAGCCGGATTTCTTGGACCAATAGGACCCACCTGGGCGAAAAACCTGGCTGACACTGAGGACGCCATCCTGCTCGCCGACGATGCCCTCAAAGGCCGCAAGAATCTCATCTCCGGCGCAAACCGGGAAGACTATCACCTCAAGAACGTGACCCCAGGCAGAGATTTTCATCCCACCGCCTACGCCGACCTGCGCAGCGTCACCGCGGGTGAACCTTGCCCAACTTGCGGCGGGCCGCTGCATATCGACACGGCGGTGGAAGTCGGCCACATCTTCAAGCTGGGGTACAAGTATTCGGAGTCCATGGGAGCGCGGGTGCTCGACCGCCACGGCAAAGAGGTCGCGCCCATCATGGGCAGCTATGGGATCGGGATGGAGCGTATTTTGACGGCAGCCATTGAGCAGAGTAACGACGAAGAAGGATTTTGGCTGCCGCCCCAGATTGCCCCCTTCCAGATCGTTGTGACTCCGACCAATACCTCGGATGAGAACCTGCTGAACACGGCGGTTGATATCGCTCAGCGTCTGGAAGCCGACGGATACGACGTGTTGCTGGACGACAGGGACGAGCGGCCAGGAGTGAAGTTCAAGGATGCTGACCTAGTGGGCATACCCTTTCGTGTCAACGTGGGCAAGAAGGTTACCAAAGGCATCGTGGAAGTGGTTCAGCGCTCGACTCGCGAGATGCAGGATGCTAGCATCGCGGCAATAACCGATTATTTCAAGTTCTTGCAGCCGGCGCGCTGAGGCCCTCGGCTCACGCGCTCGGCAGTCTGGAGCGAGCGCGATGGGCACACTTAAATTGGTATTGGGCTTCGTCATCATAGCCTCCTTCGTATATGTGGGCGCGGAAATTCTGCCCATTTATTACGCGAACTACGAGTTTAACGAAGCCGTCAAGACCGAAACCACCATGCAGACTTATACCACCAAGACGGAAGCGGCGATCCAGGATACCTTGTACAAGAAGGCAATGGATCTGGGCGTCCCGATTGAAAAGGATCATCTGCGAGTGCATCGCACCGGCAACCAGGGCAACGGATCGGTCACCGTGGAAGCACCCTACACGGTGCGCGTGAATTTTCCCGGCTACCCGCTTCAGCTCAACTTTGACGCTTCCACTACCAACATGAGTCCGCAGTAGCCCGCAACCACCCCGCCCTAATCCCTGAGGCTGCGGCGACAGCCCGGCTACTGCGTGATCTCAAACGCGGTGCCGAAGCCGTATTTGCCGAAGTGGCTGGTGACGCCGAACAGGTGGCCCTTGCCGTCGAGGATCACGCCATAGAATGGCTGGACTCCGCCGGTCTCGGGGGTGAGATCGAACACCACGCTGTATTTCCATCTGTCGTTTTTCTGCGGCGATAGTTTGAACACCACGCCACAGGCGTAGCCGCAATTGCCGGTGCCCCCTGCGGCGGTGCCGTATAGGTTTCCTGCCTTGTCCATTGCCAGCGTGCCCTCCACCATGCAGCCGTCGGCGCAATTGGGGAAGTCGTAGAGGATGGTTTCCTTCCAGTGGCCGCCGGTGTACGCCAGCTTGTAAACCGTGCCGTGTCTGTAGGCTCCTCCGACCCACGTCGCCCCGTAGAAGTTGCCAGAATCATCCATCACCAGGCCGCTGTAGGGGCTTTGCCCGTCGGCGGGCGAGGTCTCCAGAAAACGATGCAGCACGTGGTAGGTCCAGGTACCATCCCCGTTCGGCGTCATCTCGTAAATGACTCCGCAACCCTCTGTCCACATCCAGCAGCCTTTGTAGATGCCGCCTGCGATGGTGGTGCCGAACATATTGCCCTTGCCGTCCCAAATCGGGGGAGCATCCGGGCCGACGCCGTCGGGGCAACTGTAGCTGTTGCAGAAGCTATAGAGCTGGGTGTAATTCCAGCCGTCTGAGCCGGGCGACAGCTCGCTGATCGCGCCGCCGTGGTCTTGGCCGGGGCCCATCTCTCCATACAGGTTGCCGGGGCTGTCCATGAGCAGGCCCGGGCCATCATCACCGCCCGTGTAGAGGGCACTAAAGCTGTAGCCGCCCGATGATGGGCTTAGTTCAAACACGCTGCCCGTGTAGCCCGTCACGGTGCCGGTGCCATAGATGTCGCCCCTCGCGTTGACGACTAGTCCGCCCGAGGGGCCGGAGATGGAAAAATTGTAGAGCACTCTCTCCTTCCACGTCCCGTTGGCCCCTGGGCTGAGCTTGTACACCGTGCCGCAGCCGCCGTCTCCGCAGCCGTCACCGCCCCCACCGGTTACCCCATAAAGGTTGCCTTTGCCATCCAGGGTGAGCGGCCCCCACGGTACAGATCCATCCGTCCCATTGCCGAAGTTGTGCAGCACCTTGTACTTGGCCGCGCCCCATCCTGCCGGCAGGATGCTAAGCATGAGAACGAGCGCAGCAGCGATCCGCAGAATTTGATGATTCGCTCCCATCAGATACCCCATCTCAAGGCCCTTTCTTCCCCGAGGCGGGGAGGTTATTGGTGATAATTCTTCGGGCTATAGACTAGCGAAAGGGGGCTCCTACACATCAGGTACTCATTTAGCGGATACGGCAGAAATTATCGGTGACATACGTCACAAACGATCAGTGACGTGCATCACAAACAAGCAGAGGCGGGGTAGGCGTTAGCCCTGAGATCAAGGGCCGACCCGGCGCGGAGTTACAATGACGTTGCCAGGTAAAACAAAAGCAGGCGCCGCAGGAATGCAACCATTGCCGGGGGAATAACTTGGCGGGCTGTGGCTCAAGCGTTCGCCGTGCTGGGGCATCGTCTCAGAAGAAGAGCGATGCCAGTGTGAAGTTCATCCACTAACGTGGCCATCAAAATTAGGTTCCCGAAAAAAGGAAAGCCGGCCAAGGCTGGCAAGCAGCTTGTCTCTCACGACCCCGTCATCCGGGTTGCGACAGCGGTTTTCATTGTTCTGGCGGTCGCCATCACAGCGGTATTTTCCTATTACTACATCAAGTATGACCGGATCATCGAGCAGCGTTTCCGCGGCCCGGTGTTCAGCAATGCGGCCAAGATTTATGCCATCCCGCCCACGGTGAAAAGCGGCGAGAAGATCGCCGTGCATGAGATTGCCGACTTGCTGCGGCGGGCGGGCTATTCGGAGGACGGCAGTTCGCAGTTAGGCAGCTACCGGGTGCTGCCCGGCGGGATTGAGATCAAACCCGGTCCCCAGTCCTATCACAGCCCGGAACCGGCGGCGATCCAGGTGCAGGATGGCCGGGTCACCAGGATTACGAGCCGCTCGGGTGAGCTTGGAGCCTACGAGCTGGAACCGGTGATGATCACTGCGCTGTTCGACGAACAGCGCTCCAAGCGCCAGTTGATCCACTACGATCAGATTCCCAAGGTGATGGTGGATGCCGTGCTCGCGATTGAGGACCGCCGTTTTTTCCAGCACGGCGGTGTCAATTTCGTTCGCATGATCGAGGCTGCCTGGATCGATTTCATGCACGTCCGCCAGCAGCAGGGCGGCTCGACCCTGACCATGCAGCTTTCGCGCGGATTCTTTCTCACCCCGGAAAAAACCATTCGGCGCAAGCTGATCGAGATGTTGATCGCGGTGGAGTTGGAGCAGAAGTTCAGCAAGCAGCAAATCTTCGAGTTCTACGCGAATTGGGTAGACCTGGGGCAGCGGGGCTCCTTTGCGATGAGCGGGTTCGGTGAGGCTTCGCGGGCATATTTCAACAAGGACTTGAAAGATATCACTCTGCCGGAGGCGGCGCTGCTGGCGGGAATCGTCCAGCGCCCCAGCTATCTCTCGCCCTATCGCCATCCCGAGCGCGCGCTGGAACGCCGCAACCTGGTGCTCGACAGCATGGTGGAGACCCACGCGATTTCGCGGGCTGAAGCCGATAAAGCCAAAGCTACTCCGCTAAAGCTGGCGCCGCCCAACGTGGAAGCCAGCGATGCCCCGTATTTTGTCGATCTGGTGCGCGAAACGCTCATCGCCAAGATCAGCGAGCGCGACCTGAATGATCAGGCCTATCGCGTTTACACCACGCTTGATCCCGACCTGCAACGCGCCGCCGCGCAAGCCGTCGAAGTCGGTATCAAGCTGGTCGACGATCAAGTGACCAAGCGGCGTACCAAGCGAATCCCCGTCGGCAAGAACAAGTACGAAACCAAGGTCGAACCGGGGCCGCAGGCGCAGGTTGCCCTGGTCGCCATGAATCCGCACACCGGACAAGTGCTGGCGCTGGTAGGCGGAAGAAACTACGGCTGGAGTCAGCTCAACCACGCCGTGGCCAAACGGCCTACGGGATCGATTTTCAAACCTTTCGTCTATGCGGCGGCTATCAACACCGCGGTGGACGGCACGACCCCTGTTCTCACGCCGGTTTCCATCGTCGCCGATGAACCCAACACTTTTGCCTACGGCGACCAGATTTATGAGCCGCGCAACTACAAAGAGGAATATCACGGCGATGTCACCGCCCGTTACGCACTTGCCCTTTCGCTGAACAACGCCACGGTGAAACTGGCCGAAGAAGTGGGATACGACAAGGTCGCCGATCTGGCCAAGTCTGCCGGCATCACCTCGGTAAAAGCAACGCCTGCCATGGCCCTGGGCGCCTACGACGCCACGCCGCTCGACATGGCCGCGGCCTACACGGTATTCGCCAATGGCGGAGTGCGCAATTCGCCCATCCTGATCAGTTCGGTGAGGAATGCCGCAGGCGGTCAGGTGACGAGTTTCAGTTCGGAGCATCGCCAAGTCCTGGATCCGCGCGTCACCGCCGTGATGACCAACATGATGGAAGGCGTCATGAACTTTGGCACGGCGTTTGAGGTCCGTCAGCGAGGCTTTACCGCTCCCGCCGCCGGCAAGACAGGCACTTCGCACGATGGCTGGTTTGCAGGTTACACCAGCAATCTTCTGTGCATTGTTTGGGTCGGATTCGACGATTACAGCGACATTCGTCTCAGCGGCGCGCAGACGGCCGCGCCCATCTGGGCTGAGTTTATGAAGAAGGCGATCGAACTGCCGCAATACTCCGATGTGCAGCCCTTCGCTCAGCCGCCGGGAGTGGTGGACGTGCAACTGGACAAGGCGACCAATCTTCTGGCCACGCCCTCCTGCCCGGAGACTTATACCATGGCCTTCATCGCCGGCACTGAGCCGAACCAGCCCTGCGATCAGCGCAGTGGAATCAAGGGTGTTTTTTCGCGCCTTTTTGGCAATGGAACCGACAAGGTGTTGCCGCCGCCGGCTGCGCCACCAGCGGCAAGTCCACCGCAGCAAACTCAGGCCAGTGCGGCTGCAAGCACGCCCGCAAAGCCCGCTGACGCGGCTGCCCAGGATCCGAAAAAGAAGAAAGGCTTCTTTGGCAAGCTGGCTGGCATCTTTAAGGATGACAAATCGTCAAGCCCTCCGGCCAACGCGCCGGCGGATTCGGCGCATCCTTTTCACTGAGTTGCAGAAGGCGTACCATAGAGCGAGAAGATTAGTCCGGCTGCTCCAGGAGGTGACATTTATGCAACGTCACTTTGGGTTACTGGCGGTTCTCCTTCCCCTAGCGGCATTTCCCAAGACCTTGCCTACCCTCCAGGATCACCTGCCTTCATCGGAACAGGTGCGGGTGAACCCACCGGGGTTGCGGCATGCCGAGCCGCCACCTCCCAATGCCACTGCGGAAGAACTGGAGGACCGCGCCGAACAGCTCCGCTCCGAGAAAGCCTACGCCGACGCCGTCGATTACTACCGCGCGGCCATCAACAAGGACCGTCGAAACGCCGGCCTGTATAACAAGCTGGGAATTGTCCAGTTGATGATCCAGCATTACGGCGATGCGCGGAAAAACTTCGAACATGCCATCAAGCTTGACCACAATTTTGCCGATGCCCACAACAATCTGGGCGTAGTTCGCTATGAAGAGAAGAGTTATGCCAGAGCGATAGAAGAGTATGACAAGGCGATCCGACTGCGCCAGGATTCCGCTTCCTATTACAGCAACCTGGGAGCGGCCTACTACATGAAAAAAGATTGGGAGCCGGCTACCCAAGCGTACAGTCACGCGCTGCAGTTGGATCCCGACATTTTCGGCCGCACTTCACGCACTGGGGTCACGGCTCAGTTGCCGTCGCCGGAAGACCGCGCCCGTTTCGACTACGTGATTGCTAAGCTCTATGCCAAACAGGGCGATTCGGACCGCTCTCTGCAGTATCTGCGCCGCTGCATGGAAGAGGGATACAAAGGAATCAAAGGGGTTTACAAGGACCCGGAATTCAGCAGCCTGCGCGACGACCCGCGTTTTACCCAACTTATGGCGAGCCAGCCGCCGCCCATACCGGAGTGACGTTCGTAAACTCAGCTTTTTAAGAGTCCATGCTCTGCATGATCTCCTACCCTCGCCGCCCGCCAAGCGGACACATCACCTGCTAATTCGACCGGACATATCATGTGCTAACGACACACCCGCCAAATTTCTTTCCCCATCACCTCATCTCGTGCTAACATCAAAACCCGCGTCTCGTCTGTGGGGACGGGGCCTGCAGCACAGGTTTAGCCCGGCCGGGGGAAGAATCGTCAACAGTTCAGGCGCACACCTGTGTCTTGTGAAGCCACTCACCATTTGAAAAGGGGGAAACCTTGGGAAGTAGATTGTGTCTAGTACTAACGCTGCTCGTGCTTACTTTCACCAGCCTCTCGCTGGGGCAAACGCTGCAAACACTCGCCAACCAACCGCCGGATGGCGCCGGAATCGGCTTCCTGCTGACTGACGGCACGGTGATGTTTCAAGGCAACAGTTGTTCGGACTGGTGGAAACTCACACCAGATAACAAGGGAAGCTATGTCAAGGGAAACTGGTCGCAACTGGCCAGCCTGCCTTCCGGCTACGCTCCTCTCTATTTCGCTTCCGCTGTGCTGGCGGATGGCCGCGTGGTCGTCATGGGCGGCGAATACACAAATTGCGGCGGCAACTTTGCCCTGACCAACGAAGGCGCCATCTACGATCCCAAGGCCGACACCTGGACCTCACTGGGCCACCCGAACGGTTGGGGCTATATCGGAGATTCACCATCGGTTGTACTGCCGGACGGCAAGTACATGGTGGGACAGAAGCTGACCAAGAGCGCGGCGGTTCTCGATCCCACAACTCTGGATTGGACGATCGTGGATACGAAGGGTAAGAGTGACTTCAACGCGGAAGAAGGTTGGACCCTCATGCCTGACACCTCCGTCCTCACCTATGACGTGAAGCATGCGCCTCACTCTGAGAAATACATCCAGTCGCCGAGCGGGTGGATCAGCGCGGGGAGCACGATCGTCGACCTCCACTCGCCGCACCAGGGAGGCTGCATCCCGTACCCCGGTGGCTGCTATAACCCGCCTGGGGAAGTGGGGCCTGGCATTCTCCGTCCTGACGGCACCGTGTTCGCAACGGGATCGGCTTCCAACGGCGGCAACGGCCCCGGACACACCGCTATTTATCACCCCGGAGCAAAACCTACGGACAAAGGCAAATGGACGGTTGGTCCCGACTTCCCCAACGGCGATAACGCGGGCGATTCGTTTGCTGTGCTGCTGCCCAACGGCAATGCGCTGGTATTGGGCGATAGCGGCCAATTGTACGACTGGGATGGAAAGAACCTGACCACCGATCCGGTATCAGGGGTCGCGCCCATCCTGGTGCTGCCCAACGGCCAGGTGATCGCGGTCGGCAACGAGGTTGCGGTTTATGTTCCCAAAGGGACGTATTCGGCTTCGTGGGCTCCGAAGATCACTTCTTCCCCTTCGTCGGTTTCGCGCGGTTCTACCTATAAAATCTCCGGCCAGCAGTTCAACGGCCTCTCCCAAGCCGCAGCATTTGGCGACGAGGACGAAACTGCCACCAACTATCCGCTGGTGCGCATCACCAACAACGCTACGGGCCACGTTTTCTATGCGAAGACGCACGACCACAGCACCATGGCGGTGGCAACCGGCAAGCAAACCGTTTACACCAACTTCGACGTCCCGGAAGGCATGGAGACCGGCGCCAGTAAGCTGGTGGTGGTGGCCAACGGAATTCCGTCAAAAGCGGTTAACGTTACAGTGAATTAAGATCTTGGAGGTTCTTCTGGGGTGAGCGGGTCGCTCACCCCGTTTTTCTTGATCTGCTCGCATCCCTTCCGGTCGCGCAGTTTGTTTTCACCGCCGCTCGCGCTTGATCGTCTCAGACAGAGGTTCTCCTGAGATTCTGATGGGCCGGAAATCGTTGTCCACGACAAACTCTCCCACCCTTCTCACCACCGACTCCGGCGCTTCCACTTCCAGCTCCACCAGTCCGTCTTTGTAAGCGCGGGAGTAAATCCGCGTGCGAGCTTCCAGGATGGCGAGCGTTTTGCCCTCTTTCTGCGGCACACGCAGCCGGATGCGCCGTACTGCGTCTTCTTCGAGCGCCTGGTCGATGCGCTCAAGCAGCGTGCTGATACCAATGCCCTTTACCGCCGAAACGTGCACTGCCTTTGGGTCATCGCGCAAACTGTCGCGTTGTTTCGGCGGCAGCAGATCGATTTTGTTTTTGATGTGAAGCCGCGGCTTCGTCTCCGCTTCCAGCTCTTTGAGCACGCGCTCGACCTGCGCGTCCTGCTCGGCGGAAAGCGGGCTGCTGGCATCAGAAACATGCAGCACCAACGCGGCTCGCTGGACTTCTTCCAGCGTGGCGCGGAAAGCCGATACCAGCGTGTGCGGCAGGTTGCGGATGAAACCGACGGTGTCGGACAGCAGCACTTTTCGTTTGGAAGGCAAGTCCACCGCCCGGATGGTCGGATCAAGCGTGGCGAACATGCGCGGCGACTCCAGCACCGAGGCCTTGGTCAAGGCATTGAACAAGGTCGATTTGCCGGCATTGGTGTAGCCGACCAGAGCCACGGTAGCCACGGGAACGGACTCGCGCCGCTGGCGCTGCTGTGCGCGAATCCGGCGCACATTTTCCAGTTGCTCGTGCAGATGGCGGATGCGACGGTAAATCCTTCGCCGGTCCGTCTCCAGTTGGGTTTCGCCCGGCCCTCTGGTTCCAATGCCGCCGCCGAGCTGCGACATCTCAACGCCTCGTCCAGCCAGTCGCGGCAGCATATATTCAAGTTGCGCCAACTCCACTTGCAACTGGCCCTCCCGGGTCCGCGCGTGCTTGGCAAAGATGTCGAGAATGAGCTGCGTCCGGTCGATCACGCGCCGATGGATCACATTCTCGATATTGCGCTGTTGCGAAGCTGTTAGATCGTGGTCAAACAGGATAAGATCAGCCGACACGGACGCCGCCGCGCCCGCGATTTCTTCCAGCTTACCTTTGCCAATCAGAGTCGCTGGATCGGGCTTGTCACGGTGTTGCAGAAACTCGCCGGCAATCTGCGCTCCAGCGCTGGTGGCCAGAGACCGCAACTCTTCCAGCGACTCCTCAGGAGTGAACTCCGGGATGGACGGAGCGCGGCTGGCAGAGCTGACGACGCTATCGTGCGCGGCCTGCGCCTGCGCGGTCAGCGATCCCTTGCCTGGTTTCGCAGCCGCTCCGGTGCGCGCGCGCCGGCGGTATTCGATTCCGACCAGAAATGCGCGTTCGGCCGAAGCTGCCCCGCTTCGCGGGTGGATCCCTCCGGTCGTCTTGCCAGAGGTTCTGGTTTCTGCGCCGCGCAAGAGAAAATTTCCCTACCCTTCCGCGGACGGCGCATCCGGTGCGGCGGCTTCAAACTCCGAGCCGGCTGCGTGAGCGGCCGCTGCCCGGTCGCCGTGGAGGTGGGCATTTCTCCCCATCGCCACCGTGGAAATCGCATGCTTGAAAATCAGTTGCTCCTGATTGTTCGTTTCGAGCACTACGGAATACTTGTCGAAGGACCGGATGCGTCCGGTCAGCTTGACGCCGCTCACCAGGTAAATGGTGACGTGCATTCGCTCCTTACGAGCGGAATTAAGAAAAGAATCCTGAATATTTTGCGCCGGCTTGTTTTCCATGCCGATCTCCTTGAGACTTGCTTGCTAAGAACGAGTTTTATGACAAATGGACCAGAAGTTCCTGGCGACGCCACTGCCTCGTCTGAAGGAAGGGGAACTATCTGATCCGGCTGCACCCGGACACACAGGTACAATACGGCGTTCCGGCGCCGTTTTCAACCTCAGAACGCTGTGGGTAGTGATGCAGTTTGACGACAAGTGTCCGGAAAGGCATAAGCACGAAGGTCACGAAGTCTCACGAGGACCCCGTTTTTTTAGCGGCTCTCCCTTGTGTACCTTCGTGTTCTCCCATGAATAGTCGTCTACTCAAATTTTGTTTTGGCCGGGGTCAGGCGGCCAGGATAAAGCTGGGAAAGTCCTCGAACACCCAGTTATTTTTCAGAGTGTCGTAGACGATTTTCACCATCTTCCTGGCCAGAGCGATTTTCGCCCTTCCATGTCCGCTTCAGGTACGGACGGTAGCGCTGGGCTACCAGCCCGCATTGCACCAGAGCCGTGCGCGCCAGTTTATCGCCTCGCTTGGGGAACCCACTGAATGATTTCCATTTTCACACTGCTACGGAGCGCTATCCACGGCAGGGTCAGCATGGTCGGTCCTTGGGCTAATGTCGCCAACCGCTATCTCGGACTTAAGTTCCAGATCAAGGGCAAAACCCACTACGGGTGGGCGCGCATGACTGTTAAGCTCAGCCGCGCCGACATTACTGCCACTTTGACTGGCTACGCCTACGAGACCATCCCGAACAGACCCATCGTCGCTGGCAAGACCAAAGGCCCGGATGTCATCACCGTGCAGCCTGCCAGCCTCGGCCATCTGGCGGCAGGGGCTGCTGCGATTCCGGCTTGGCGCAGAAGCGAATCAGCAGCCAGCCATTAGAGAATTCGCCCATTCAAGAAGGGCATCATGCAACCGTCTTTCCGGCCACGCAGCACCGCGAAGCTTTCCGATTCAGTCCATCGCCAGCTCAGCATGTACGCACTCGCAGCTAGCGCAGCGGGGGTGGGGATGCTGGCCTTGGCCCAGCCAGCCGAGGCCAAGATTATCTACACGCCAGCTCATAAGACAATTGGCCCCACCACTTTTCTTGATCTCAATCACGACGGTATCAAGGACTTCAAGTTCATCGATGTCCGCACCGCTTGGTGGCAGGATACAACTCCTTTTAGCGGAGCCACTGCGAAGTTAGCCGTCTACGCCGTACGTTCGCGGAATAAGATCTGCGGGAACGCCGAGTACGCTTCTGCTCTATTGGCTGGAAGCCTTATCGGCCCCAAGGGACGTTTTTCTAACGGGCCCATCATGGCCGAGGTCTGGGCCGTCAGCGGCGAAAATGATCTCCAAAGGGGCATGTGGCTCGACGTCAACCATCGCTATCTCGGCCTGGAGTTTGTTATCAAGGGCAAAATTCGTTTTGGTTGGGCCCGACTCAAGGTGTCCATTTCGCAGAATGCAGAAATTCAAGCCACCCTGACCGGCTACGCATACGAAACAACTCCAAACAAGCCGATCATCGCTGGCAGGACCAAAGGACCAGACGTAACCACTGTTCAGCCCGCCACCCTCGGCCATCTGGCAGCAGGGGCGCCTGCCATTCCAGCTTGGCGCTCAGGAAAGTAGCAACGCGCGAATAGGACACTACCTACCAGTCGTGCTTGGCGGCAATCGGGAAACGGCGCCCGTAGCCGAACGCCTTGGGAGAGATTTTGATCCCCGGAGCGGCCTGCTGGCGCTTGTATTCGCTGCGCTCAATCATGCGGATCACCCGCCGCACAAGCTCCGCATCAAGACCGCGCTCCCGCACGATCTGTTCTGCGTCGTGCGACTCTTCCACGTAGTCCTCCAGGACTGCATCGAGCATGTCGTAGGACGGCAGGCTGTCGGTGTCTTTCTGGTCGGGCCGCAACTCGGCTGACGGCGGCTTCTCCAGGGTCGCCTGCGGAATCACCGGATGCCGCGAATTCACGTAGTGGCTCAGCCGATACACCAGTGTCTTGGGGACATCTGAAATCACCGCCAGGCCGCCCACCATGTCGCCGTAAAGCGTGCAATAGCCGACGCCCACTTCGCTCTTGTTGCCGGTGCTGAGAACGATGGCGCCGAACTTGTTGGAGAGCGCCATCAGCAGCGTGCCGCGGGCGCGCGATTGCAGGTTTTCCTCGGTCTCGTCTTCCTTTCGTCCGGCAAATACTTGACTGAGCGTTTTCTTGTAGCTTTCGAAAATCTCGCCGATGGGAAGCAGCTCAAATCGAATCCCCAGGTTTTGCGCCAGTGCGCGGGCATCGTCGATCGAGCCCGGAGAAGAGTATGGCCCCGGCATGCCGACTCCGATCACGTTCTCCGCGCCCAGCGCATCGGCGGCTATGGCCGCGGTCAGCGCCGAATCAATGCCGCCGCTCAATCCAACGATCACTTGGCGGAATCCGCATTTCCGGACATAGTCGCGCGTGCCCAGAACCAGGGCAGCATAGGCTGCCGCCTCTTCGCTTTCAACCTGCTCGTGCACTTCCCCCGTCAGCCGGTCAGAATCGAAATAAACCAGGTCTTCCTCGAAACTCTTGCCCTGGGCAATGACCTCGCCGGTGGGATTCAACACCAGGCTCGATCCATCGAACACCAGGCTGTCGTTACCGCCGACCTGATTGACCATGACCACCGGCACCTTGTGGCGGCGTGCGATGGTCGCCAGCATGTCGCGGCGCGTAGTTCTCTTGCCCAGCCAAAAGGGGGAAGAAGAAATGTTGAGCAGAAAATTTCCCCCGGCATGCAGCAGCGATTCCACCGGATCCGTGGTATACAGCCGCTTGTTCCAGTAGTGCTTGTCGTTCCAGGCGTCCTCACAAATGGTCAGCGCCATTTGTCGGCCGCCAAAAGGAAACAAAGTCTGGCTTTTCGCCGGCGCAAAATTGCGCATCTCGTCAAAAACGTCGTAGGTGGGAAGCAACATCTTGGACTGGAGGAAGGCAACTTGACCGTCTTTCAGCAGAGCGGCGGAGTTCATCGCCGACTTTCCGGTTTCGGCTTCAGCCGGCGTCACCAGGCCGCAGATAACGGCAATCCCGCGCGTGCTCTGCGCGATCTGCTCCGCGGTTTCCCGGTTACGCCTGACAAAGGAAGGACGTTCGACCAGATCGCGAGGTGGATATCCGCAGACCGAGAGCTCCGGAAAAAGAATCAGGTCAGCACCTGCGCTCCGGGCGCACTGCGCGAAGTCCACAATCTTGGCCGCATTGCCCGGGAAATCCCCGACCGTGGGATTGATCTGCCCCAGAGCGATTTTCACACCTTCAGTGTAAGGCCGAAGACGCCAACCGCCAAAGCGGGCAACCGGGAACGGCACCACGGGATTCGCTCAGGCCGCCCGCAGGCCCAGTTCTTTCAGCCTCAGTTTTGTGCCCCTCCGGAAGAACGCAGGCCTACTCACCGACAACCGTCACGAGAACCGAACGCTCCCGCCCGCGCACATCGCACTCCAGGTGGAAGATCTGTTGCCAGGTTCCCAGTACCGGCTTGCCTCCGGCCACTGGCACAGTCAACGACGGCCCAAGCAAAGTGGCCTGCAAGTGGGAATGGCCGTTACCGTCATGCCATGCCTGCTCGTGCCCGTACTCGCGGCTGGGTGGAATCAATTTGTCGAGCATGGCCGGCAGATCCTGCTCCAGGCCGGGCTCAAACTCGATCGTGCCTACAGCAGCTGTGCTGCCGACGTTGAAAACATTCACCGTGCCGGTCTGAACGCCCGATGCGGCTACGATTGCCGCGACCTTTGCGGTAAGGTCGTGCATGGAGCGATGGCCTCGGGTGCGAAGCAAAATCTCCTGTTGATGTGTCATCATTTTCGCCTGAAGCAACTTTTCGACCGCCATGATTTTACTGGAATCCGAGAGCCCGAGAGGGGACCATGAGTTTCTTAGAGAGTTCGGGAAGCTCGGCATCTACCTGCTGCCAGAGCAACTTTGGTCTTGCTCCTCGCCGCGGAGCGGCGCCAGAGTGAAGCCCACGGCGCAAGCCGTGGGTAAAAGTGGGAAACGGACAAGCCTCGGAGGGGCAAAAGAGGAGTTCTCGTACGTGTAACCCCTTGAATTTCTCCCCTCCTGAGGTGCAGAATATCCCTAGGGTACTCAGTCACAGGCGGATGTGATGTGGTCGCCCAAAAAAGCGACTCTTTCCGCCCTCGCTGAGCATCCTACTGTTTGTGGAGATTTGCTAACGGCTTCAACATCCCCGCCGGTTGGGCGCGGCGAAATCTAAGCGCTGCGCAGTGAATCGGCTGGAGCCGTGGAGGCTTTCAACATCCCCGTTCCAGTTCGAGCGGAGAGCGTGCTCAGCACGCTGGCTCGTGTTTGGAACTGAAGGCGAGAAAGAAAAAATGGCTACCGCAACATCGGTTTGCACGTTGGAGAATTACCTCGTTCTTCCCGATTACACCATGGACGAGCGGATCACTGCCGCACGCCAGGCCCTGGGCAGCGAGTGTGTCATTCTCGGCCACCATTATCAGCGCGACGAAGTCATCCGCTACGCCGATTTCCGCGGCGACTCTTACAAACTGTCGCAGCAAGCCGCCCGCGCCGGCGGTCAATACATCGTTTTTTGTGGTGTCCACTTCATGGCGGAGAGCGCCGATATTCTCAGCCGGCCCGGCCAGGTGGCCATCCTGCCCGATCTCAACGCCGGCTGCTCGATGGCAGACATGGCCGAGATTACTCAAGTGGAAGATTGCTGGGAACACCTGCTCGATGCCGGCCTCACCAGTGACTCTGGCGAAGGTGTAACGCCCATCACCTACATGAACTCCAGCGCCGCGATCAAGGCTTTTTGCGGCGAGCGTGGCGGGGTGGTTTGCACCTCTTCGAATGCCGCAGGCGCATTCAAATGGGGTTTCGCGAAGAATTCCAAGCTGCTTTTTCTTCCTGACCAGCATCTGGGCCGCAATACCGGCTACCGCATGGGCATTCCGTTAACTGACATGGTGGTTTGGGACCCATATCTGATCAACGGTGGCCTCACGCCCCAGCGGTTGCGGTCAGCCAAAGTTATTTTGTGGAAGGGCCACTGCTCAGTGCACCAGCGTTTCTTGCCGGAGCATGTGGATAACGTCCGCGCCAAGTATCCCGGCATCCGCGTGATCGTGCATCCCGAGTGCCGCTGGGAAGTTTGCCAGAAAGCTGACGGCATCGGCTCAACCGAAGGCCTCTTGAAAATCATCCGCAATGCGCCGCCTGGAACCATGTTCGCTGTCGGCACGGAAATCCATTTGGTCAATCGCATGGGCAAGGAGTTCGCCGCGGAAGGGAAGAAAGTCATTACCCTCGACGATTCCGGTTGCTTATGCACGACCATGTTCCGTATCTCGCCCCAGCATTTGTGCTGGTCGCTGGAAAATCTGGTGGACGGCAACGTGGTCAACCAGATCAAGGTGAAGGACGAAGTGAAACACTGGGCCCGCGTGGCTCTGGACCGGATGCTGGAAATCCAGTAGTGTCGTTGGTCGTTCGCAAAACCACGCGGGGATAGCTGCTCCCGAGTCCGACCGAGCGAAGTCCGGCAAAGCTCAACTAAGGAGACTCTGATTAAGTCGTCGATGTAGGCGCATACGTCCCCGCCCGTGCGGGTTCCGGTTGGGATTCATACTTAATCAGAGTCTCCCTAAGGGCCAACGACTGACGACCAAGGACGAACGACCAACGACACTCCCCAACTGCTGCTAAAATCTAACCATTCCGTACCAAACTTATTTCAGGAGAACACTGCTCATGTCCCGTACCCTATCGGCGTTCGTAGCTACGCTTCTGTTGGCGGCTTCTGCTGCCGCCCAAGATACCTGGAAGATCGATCCCGCGCATTCGGCGGCGCAGTTCTCGGTCCGCCACCTGGGCATTTCGACTGTTCGCGGCGCCTTTACCAAGGTGAACGGCAGCGCGCAGTTTGACGCGGCCAATCCTGGCAAATCGTCCGTGCAGGCTACCATCGAGGCCGCTTCCGTTGATACCCGCGTCGAGATGCGCGACAAGGACGTGCGCAGCCCGAGCTTCCTCGACGTGGAAAAATACCCCACGATCACTTTTCAGTCGAAGAAAGTTGAAGCCGCGGGGCAAGGCAAGTTGAAAATTACCGGCGACCTCACCATTCACGGCGTCAGCAAAGAAGTTGTGCTTGACGTGGATGGGCCCAGCGACGCCATGAAGGATCCTTGGGGCAACATGCGCCGAGGGGCTTCGGCCACAACCAAGATCAATCGCCGGGACTTCGGCGTCAACGGCGCGGCCGGCCTGGTCGGCGACGACATCGCCATTACGCTCGACATCGAAATGACGCAAGCTGCGAAGTGAGGAGAATCCGTCGTTGGTCGTTGGCACACGCCAGTACTCTCTACCGCCAAGTACGCCGGGACGCACTAGAAATCAAGTTTTTCTCTGCGTCCTTAGCGCACTCGGCGGTTAAAGGCGATTCCCGGACGATCGACGACCAAGGACGAACGACTGACGACGGTCGACCAACGAAACCCACCCTCGATGTTAGAATAGTCTCCAGCAGCTATGTCTGACCGCACGTTTACCCTCGACGAAGCACAATCCCTTTTGCCCGTCCTTGAATCTTTGCTGCGCACCGCGATCGACGGCAAGAAGTTGATCGAGGCGGTTGACGGAGAATTCCAGGAACTCGCCCACAGCGTCTTCCTCCTCGGCGGTTCGCTGGTCGATGTGGTCAAAGTGGCTCGGCGCAAGGCCGAGCGCGAGAAAGCCATCCAGCGCGTCAAGGACGCCGTTGCCGAGATCGATGCGACCGGTGTGCAGGTCAAAGACATCGATATCGGCCTGCTCGACTTTCCCTGCGAAGTAGAAGGCGAGATCATTCTGCTTTGCTGGAAGCTCGGCGAAAAAGGCATCACCCACTGGCACGGCATCAGCGAAGGCTTCGCCGGACGAAAACCCATCGACGAACGAATCGCCAAGGGCAAGCGGACCAATTAGAGCGCAGCTCACAGTACATCGCCCGCTAACACCTGGTGACGTAATTCCGAAACTCGGCGCACTTCAGCCGAGTGAGGAATCCCCCTTCCCGGCCTGAAGCCCGCTCAGGATCACAGGCCACAGAACGTGACAAGAATGAAGCGTCACGCACGGCCTAAAGACTCAGCCGATCTTCTGGCGCACCAACTCTTCTGCCCGGGCCAGGACTTCGTCCTCGGTCAAGGACGTCGAGTCGAGGATGAAGGCGTCTGGAGCGGGCACCAGCGGGGAGGCTAGCCGGGTGCGGTCGCGGTGATCGCGTTCCCGTAATTCCGCGGCCACGGCGGCAGCGGCGGTTTGCGGCAGGTTCCGTTGCGCCAGGCGGCGCTGCTCGCGCACCACCGGATCGGCATCGAGAAAAATCTTCACCTCGGCCAGCGGAAAAACCTTGGTGCCGATGTCGCGTCCTTCCATAATGACGCCGCCGGCTGCGCCCATTTCCTGCTGGCGGGCGACCATCCACTCGCGCACTTTCGGGTGGACCGAAACCCGCGAAGCGCCTTCGGTGACGTCCGTATCGCGCACCCGCCAGCTGACGTCACGGCCATCCAGAAACACGCGGTTGCCGGTCGGGCTGGGCTCAAGCTGGATGCGCGACTCGCGCGCCAGCTTCAGCAGGGCGGGTTCGTCATCGAACGAGATGTCGTTCAGCACCGCCTTGAGCGCTAGGGCGCGGTACATGGCGCCGCTTTCCAGGTTGGTGTAGCCCAGCTTGCGGGCCAGGCGCGAGGCGATGGTGCTTTTCCCGGCGCCGGCCGGGCCGTCAATGGTGATGATCAATCTGCGAGGTTTTAGAGCGCCCATGTAGAAGACAAATGATTGTACACAATTGCAACGGACGTGGGGCGCCGTGGAGGCGTGGGTTACCCGTCACAGAACCGGCAGACCCTTCCTCGTATACTGGTTGGCGAATCCGATGGAATGGAATGAGGAGGAACCATGGCCCTTATCCTGAAGGACGTTCGTGAGGCAATCGCCACCATCACCTTGAATAACGGCAAGGTGAATGCTCTGAGCAGCACAGTGATCGATGACATTTGCGATGCCTTGGCGGAAATGCAGCCGCCGGATGTGCGGGTAGTGATCATCCGCGCGGCGTCGGGCGCGAAGGTGTTTTCGGCTGGTCACGATGTGCGCGAACTGCCCACCAATGGCCGCGATCCGCTGACCTACAACGATCCGCTGCGAAAAGTGATCCGCGCCATTGAAACCCATCCCGTGCCGGTGATGGCCATGGTCGAGGGATCGGTGTGGGGGGGCGGCTGCGAGCTGGTGTTGAGCTGCGATCTCATTACGGCTTCAGACGATTCAACTTTTGCTCTGACTCCAGCCAAGCTTGGGGTGCCCTACAATCTGTCTGGCGCGCTGAATTTTATGAAAGTGGCCGACATGCACTTCATCAAGGAGATGCTGTTCACCGCCCAGCCGGTGACGGCGCTGCGCATGGCGGCGTGCGGGGTGATCAATCACGTAGTGCCGCGCGAACTGCTGGAGCCTATGACCATGAAGCTGGCCAAAGAGATGTGCGCGACCTCGCCGCTGGTGCAGCGGATTTTGAAAGAAGAATTACGAGTGTTGGGCAATGCGCGGCCGCTGAGTCCGGAGGGCTATGAGCGCATCCAGTCGCTGCGCCGCGAGGTGTACGACAGCGACGATTATCAGGAAGGCATCAAAGCGTTCCTGGAAAAGCGCGCGCCGGTGTTTGAGGGGAAGTGAGACAATTTTGACGAAAAATACTCAGATCCTCCGTCGGAAGGGCCTCCGCTAAGCGGAGGCCCTTCACTTCCTCTGGATGACACGGTTGTTGGCGGTGCTCCACACCGACGTCGAGTTACCACACCTTGCAGACTTTGTCTGCCGGTGCCACCATGGGCTGGCCGGACTTGCATTGAAACGCCTGCTGAAACTCTGGCATGTCCACCACCACGCCGTTGATGCGGTACTGCGCCGGCGAATGGGGATCGGTCATCGCGCGCATACGCAGATCCTCCGGGCGCTCGTTGGCGCAATCCCATTGCGCGAATCCAATAAAGAAGCGCTGCTCCGGAGTCAGGCCATCGGCGGGCTGCAAATGCATGCCTTTGGTCTTGTCTTTCCACGCCATGTAGGCCAGGATTTCGCCGCCGAGATCAGCGACGTTTTCCCCCAGTGTCAGCTGGCCGTTGATGTGGACATCCTCCACCGCGATGTAGCCGGAGTACTGGTCATCCACACATTTGGTGCGGGCGTCGAATTTCTCGCGATCTTCTTTCGTCCACCAGTCTTTCAGATTGCCGTGGGCGTCGAACTGGCTGCCTTCATCGTCGAAGCCGTGGGTGAGTTCGTGGCCGATAGTGCCGCCGGTGTTGCCGTAGTTCGGAGCGTCGTCCATTTTGGCGTCGTAAAGCGGCGGCTGCAAGACGCCAGCGGGAAAGTTGATGTCGTTCATTTGCGGGTTATAGTAAGCGTCCACCGTGGGGGCGGAAATGTCCCACTCGCCGTGATCGACCGGCTTGCCGATCTTGTTGATGTCGCGGCGGCTTTCGAACTGATGAGCGCGCGCGACGTTGCCGGCAAAATCGTCAGGGGTGATCTTTACGGAACTATAATCACGCCACTTGTCAGGATAGCCGATTTTGTTGCGAATGCCAGCCAGTTTGCCCAGTGCCTGCTGCTTGGTTTCCGGGCTCATCCAGTCGAGCGCGCGGATGCGCTCGCCCATGGCGGCTTCGATGCGTTGCACCATGTCGAGCGTGCTCTGCTTGAGTTCCGGCGAAAAAACCTTAGCCACATAGACCTGGCCCAGTGCCTCGCCCAGGCTGTAGTCGGTGTACTCGACGCAGCGTTTCCAGCGAGGCTGCATTTCCGTGGCGCCGCGCAAGTATTTGCGATAGAACTCAAAATTTTCCTGCACGAACTTCGACGAGAGATACGGAGACGCCGTGTTCATAAGATGGAAACGGAAATAGGTTTTCCAATTCTCCAACGGTTCCGAGGAGAGCAGCGTGTTCACCTGCTTGAAGAACTCAGGCGCGGTTACGTTCAGAATCGCAAACTGCGGATACTGCAGCTCGTGGTAGTAGGCAAGCCAATCGAAATTCGGGGCGAGCTGTTGCAGATCCGCGATTTTCATCTTGTGCACCAGCTTGTGCGGGTCGCGGCGCTCCACGCGCGTCTGCGAAGCCTCGGCCAGCGCGGTTTCCATGCGCATGACGGTCCCGGCGTTTTTCTTTGCCGCGTCCGGAGTGTCGCCGGCGAGTTCGAAGATCTTTTGCACGTGCTGCAGGTAACGTTCACGAGTTTCTTTCGACTTGGCGTCGGTCTTGGTGTAGTAGTCGCGGTCGGGAAGCCCGAGGCCGCCTTGATCGACGTTGGCAATGACCTGCTCGGAGTTGTCGGGATCCTGCGCTGAACCGGCATCAAAAAGCATGGGGCTGCCATACATGGAGTACTGCCGGTAGGTAAGCTGCAGGCGCGCCGCCAGCGGTGTGAGATCTTTCACTGACTTGACCTGCGCGATGGCATCGAACTCGGGCTGAATGGGCACCAGGCCGAGTTTATCAACCGCGGCTTCGTCCATGCAGGCGGCGTAGAAATCGCCCGTCTTTTGCTCGACGGCCGAGCGTTGCGGACTGGGCTTAGCCGCTTGTTCCAACATGCCGCGCAGGAAGCTCTGGTTGTCCTCATGCAGTTTGCCGTATACCGACCAGGAAGTCTGGTCGGATGGGATGGGATTTTTCTTCTGCCATCCGCCGCAGGAGTAGTGGTAGAAATCCACGCAGGGATCGACCGACTTGTCCATCGAGGTGAGGTCGAGGCTGGGCGAGTAAGGCAGCACCGGCGCGGAAGAGGATGAGTTCTGGGCGAGGGCAGCGCAGACAAAAAGAAGCGGTAGCACAACGAGAGAGCAAAGAATAGCTTTGTTCATAACATCCTTCGACGGCTGAAATTCAAAAAGGTAAGAGCAACCTATGGTAAAGCAGTTGAGGGAAATTATGAAGAAAGAACAACCTGGCTCGATATCGGTTTTGGGCGCACCGGTGCTTCCCCCTGACCCAACAGGGTTCTTTCTTCTAGCTTCGCAAGAAACCGCTCAAACACTTCGTTCGACAGCAGGCGACCGCGAGTCGTAAGCCGGATCACACTGCCTTGCCGCTCGAGCAGCCCCGCCGAGACCAAGTCCCCGATCGTCTCGGAAAACCGTGCGGACGCATCATCCCCAAAGTCGCTCGACACCGCTTGCAGATCGACTCCACGATTCAGCCTCAGTCCCAGGAAGAATCTTTCTTCCAGCGCGGCTTGACGGTTCACCGCAATCCGCTTCAGCGGCGCTCCGGCCACATATTCCTCCAACGAATCTGAAGTGAAAAACCGCACCGCGTTCTCGTCGACCCCTGGCAACATCGAATGCGCGTCGACTCCAAAACTGAGATACGGCTGCCGGGTCCAGTACTTCAAATTGTGCCGCGACTCGCAACCTTGGCGAGCGAAGTTGGAAATCTCGTATTGCTTGGTTCCGGCAGCGTTCAGCTTTTCACACGCCATTTCGTACAAATCTGCCGTGACCTCTTCGTCGGGGACGAAGTGGGCGTGGTATTTCGTTCCGCCCGCGATCAATTCCCGGCCGAGGCGGGAATCTTCATCCACTTCGAGCATGTAAACGCTGACGTGCGGCGCTCCGCCCGCAATTGTCTCTTGCAAAGAGAAGTCCCAGCTTTCCCGCGTCTGGTGCGGCAACCCGGCGATCAGGTCAACATTGATGTTGGTAATTCCCGCCATCCGCAACCGCGCAATGTCATCGAGCACGGTAGCGCGTTTGTGCAATCGCCCGACCGACGCGGCTTCCTGATCGACAAATGACTGGATCCCCAAGCTGACCCGGTTCACTCCGCAGCACCTTAGGGTCTCGATCAGCGGATCAGTCAGCGTCCCGGGTGCGCACTCCACGGTGATCTCCGCGTCCGGCAGCACGTCGAAGCTTTGGCGAACGACGGCAAACAGGCGCTCCAACTGCGGGCCATCCAGCACAGTGGGAGTTCCGCCGCCGAGGTAAATCGAGTCAGCCGCGCGCTCAAAGCGCCCGCCCATAGCCTCGGCGGTCGAAGCGGCGTTTGCCATGTCCGTGCAAACGCGCTCCACATAACGATGGAACACCGTCTTTGAAAACACGTCCGACGCGAAGTTGCAATAGCTGCACTTGGTGCGGCAGAACGGCACGGAAATGTACAGGCCCAGCGCCATGCAGCGATTATCCCACTTTGCGGGCAACCAGCGGCCATTCGCCTGAGTGTCGCCAGGCCTTTTCCATCGCGTCGCCCGTCCCGATCATCTATTCTTAAGTTATCCTTGACTTAGCGGTGAACACCGCCATCCATGGCCTCCCACCAGGAAGAAGAAGTTCTCGGTAAAGCCTACGACAGCCGCCTGATGAAGCGGCTGCTCACCTATCTCCGGCCTTATCGCTGGCAGACGGGCATCGCCCTGGCTTCAATCCTGCTCAAGGTCTTCGCCGACGTTCTCGGACCTTATCTCACTAAAGTCGTGATCGACCGCTATCTGGCCCCGGTGCCCGGCTTGCACACCATCTTCGACCGGTTCTTGAGCAAGCGGCCGCTCACCGGAATCGGGCAAGTGGCGATCTTCTATGTGGGCCTGCTTGTCTTGACCTTCCTGCTTGAATACCTGCAGACCTACTTCATGCAATGGGCCGGCCAGATGGTGATGTTCGACCTGCGCGCGCAAATCTTCCGCCATCTGCAGCGTCTGCACATCGGTTTCTATGACAAGAACCCGGTCGGCCGCCTGGTCACCCGCGTCACCAGCGATGTGGACGCGATGAACGAAATGTTCACCGCTGGCGTGGTCTCGATTTTCGAGGATGTCTTCGTGCTGGGCGGCATCGTCTGGATCATGCTGCGCATGAACACCAAGTTGGCGCTCATCACGTTTGCAGTGCTGCCTGTCATCGCCATCGCCACCAAGATTTTTCGCGACAAAGTGCGCGACTCCTACCGGCGGATTCGCGTCGCCATCGCCCGCATCAACGCCTACCTGCAGGAGCACGTCAGCGGGATGATGGTGGTGCAACTATTCAACCGCGAGAAACGCGCGTACGACAGTTTCTCTGAAGTGAACGCCGTCCACATGGACGCGTTCAAAGATGCCATCATGGCGCACGCCGTGTATTACCCGGTGGTTGAAGTTTTGTCGGCGACCGCGATTGCCTGCGTCATCTGGTTCGGGGGCAACGACGTCATCCGCAACACAACTACGCTTGGCGTGCTGGCGGCGTTCATTCAATATGCCCAGCGCTTCTTCCGCCCCATCCAGGATTTCAGCGAGAAGTACAACATTCTGCAATCCGCCATGGCGTCGAGCGAGCGCGTGTTCAAGCTGCTGGATGCGCCGATAGAGATCACGTCGCCAGAGGTTACCAAAGAGCCCGAGGGCCCCGGCCGCATCGAGTTCGACCAAGTGTGGTTTGCGTACCGAAGCGACGATGGAGACCGTTCCCCACAACCTGACTGGGTTCTTCGCAATGTCAGCTTCGCCATCGAACCCGGCGAGACCGTTGCCATTGTCGGTCACACCGGCGCCGGCAAGACCACCATCATTTCCCTATTCCTGCGCTTTTACGATGTGCAGAAAGGCATCGTCAAAATCGACGGCGTCGACGTCAAAGATATGGACTTGGCCGCGCTGCGCGGCCGCTTCGGCGTCGTGCTCCAGGATCCGTTCTTGTTCACCGGCACGGTAGACAGCAACATCCGCCTGGGCACGAGCTGGATCGAAGACGAAGACGTGGAAAAGGCCGCGGAGGACGTGAACGTGGCGGACTTTATCCGCAGCTTGCCGGGCGGTTTCAAGGAGGAAGTCCGCGAGCGCGGCACTACGCTCTCCACCGGACAGAAGCAGCTTATCTCGTTTGCCCGCGCCCTGGCCCATGACCCCAAGATTCTCATCCTCGACGAAGCCACCTCGAGCGTCGATACGGAAACTGAGTTTCGAGTTCGCGACGCTCTCAGCCGCATGGTCGAAGGCCGCACCTCGGTGATCATCGCCCACCGGCTTTCCACCGTGCAGCGGGCCGACAAGATCATCGTGATGCACAAAGGACAAGTGCGTGAAATGGGCACACACCAGGAGTTGCTGGCCCAGCGCGGAATTTATTATAAGCTCTACCAGCTCCAGTACAAAGATCAGGAAACCAGTGCATCGCGAGCGCCCCTTCGACAAGGCTCAGGGCAGGCCTTGCCCGCGAGTGTCCCGCAACCCGCCGCCAGCGCCGATGACTAGGATCGATTTGCGCCCATCCTAAGGCGCGCAGCCATTCTTCAGTTTGCCCAGGAAGCCCGCGAAACTTCGGCTGCGCCCCTCGATCGTATGCTGATCTAATCGGGTGGCAATCCGCTCTGCAACCGGCGCAGTGTAAATTCTCGATCGTGACCTGAGCAGATTCATGAGGTGGAGTTTTGGGTTGTCAATCTCATCTGGGCGGGAGGAATCCACGCTGCCGAGGTCGCGCCCCAGAAACTCTCGAAGCTCTTCCGCGTGAGCAAAAAACCAAGCTTCAAGGTGTCTCACCGCCGTAGCGACAAGCTTGGGGGGCGGGATATCTACCAGTTTGGCTACGGCCTCCTCGAAGGGCTTGGCCACTTGCGTCGGATCGCCCCCGTCGGTATCGACGAGGACCACAAACTTATTGGGTGCGCTACCTCGCCCCCGGAGTTCATACCACGCCGACTTTATCAATCTCGTAGCTTGTTCAGGAGTCAAGGCCGCATTGCCAGGAGGCTTTCGCACTTCAAATGACTCTGCTTGTTGGAAGAACTGCCGGCAGAGAAGCGGAACCGAACGCCGATCAGTCTCACCCGAGACTATGACGACAACGTTCTTCGACATTCTTCAGCCTCCAAATCCCTTGCTTTCGTAAAACTCGCCCAACCCGAAGCCCGAGCTTTCGAGGGCTTCGTGCACAGCTGCCGGATCCAATTCCCTTTCAATCTGAGTCCCCTGCTCCCCACGCCGGACGACGCAGATTGCCTCCGGTTCGTTCAAGAAGTTCAGCAGCAGTGGCGAATGAGTCGTTATGAGGATCTGAATTTTTTCTTTCGCAATCTGAATGTAATGCGTGAATGCCTCAAGCGCGTTGGGATGCACGTAGTTCTCAGGCTCCTCGATACCAACCATCGATATGTCGTCTTCGCCGAGGAGTGCCGTCATCAGCGCGAGCATCCGCAAGGTACCGCTCGACGCTTGCAGCTGGTGCACCGGATAATTCAAGCCGTGCTCTCGCTGAACGAAATAGATTCGACCATCGTCCTCCTGGTGGCGAAGCTCGATGGATTCCGGTACCCCAAGGACATCGTTCGTCGCCGAAACTATACCGTCGAAGATATCAGGCTTTGTTTGCTGGATTGCGAAGAGCCGGCCCGCGAGGTTACGACCGATCGGGTCTAGACGCGGGCCCTCATCGTCCGGAAACGTTGCGCGACGCAAAAATGCCGGGCTAGGATCAAAGAATCCCCATTTGCTGACGAAATCCGCCACCTGTCGTCCAGAAAAGGACTCGTCCACGGCGGCTGCAGCGAGTGCACAACCCGTTGGTTGCGGAAGCGAAAGTTTGACTTCCTTGCTGGAGTACCACCAGCCACTCCCGTTTTCAGATTGCAACAGTTGAGCGGGAGGTCCCTCGTCGGGGATTAGATGGAGACTTTCAGAAAGGTCATAATCAAAGCCTTGCTTCTCCACCTTTATGCACCACTTGAACCTTTGCAACCCTTCGCTCATGTGGGTCTCGAGGGAGACGTAGTCTGCTTGGGCTCCTTTCCAGGCTAACTGCACCACGTTCCCACGGGTTCCGACGGCCCGGCCGAAATCTTTGTCTTGAACACCCTCCGCAAGAAAACGGAGCGCATCAAGAACATTGCTCTTTCCCGAAGCATTGGTCCCTATCAGCAGATTCAGGGACTGTAGGCTCAGGTCAACTTCCCGTAGGCTGCGGTAGTTTTCCACCCGTAAACGCTCCAGCTTCATTTCGTTCACTCCTGCCCAACATGGTACACCGGTGGGGTGGAACGTGTATTCGCCTGCCCCAGACTCCGCCGTCACGATCTCGTAACACTGATCCAGGCCCTGCGGCGACGAGTTGCGTCGCTCGACTTCTTCACCAACTCCCCGCAACCCACCGCCAGCGCCGACGATTAGACCGCGGCCCAGACCTCTGCTCACGTAATCCTCAGAATTACGGCATCTTACCGGTGTGAGAGGGCGGCAGCTACGTGTGATACCCTAAAAGCTGGTTCTTCTGCCCCTTAAGGGTCATCCAACCAACATGCGGCTTCTGCGAACATTCTGGCGTTTTTGGGTGACGGTCCAGCTTCTGCCTGCCCTGGAAGGCGGCGAGGAGACGCTGGTCGGTGGCCAGGCTGTGCTCGAAGGCGTCATGATGCGTTCGCCGCACGCCTGGGCGATTGCCTGCCGCAAGCCATCGGGCGAGATTTCTATTCACAGCGAACCGCTGGAACGTCTGTCAGAGAAGCACAAATGGATGGGCTGGCCGGTGATTCGCGGCGTGATCACTTTAGGCCATGCCATGGGCCTGGGTTTCCGCGCCCTGAAATTTTCCGCCAACGTCGCCCTGGATGAGCTGCAGCCCGAGCCCGCACCAGACAAGAAAAAGCTGGAAATCAACGGATGGATCGCGGCCATCAACATCGTCTTCTCGGTTGGGTTCTTTATTTTCATGTACAAGTTCTTGCCCCTTCTGGCCACCACGGAACTGAAGCGGGTGAATCCGGTATTCGGTGAGCAGGTCGTCTTTAATCTTGTGGATGGCATCATCCGGCTGGCGTTGTTCCTGCTGTTTATCTGGGGAACGTCGCTATTGAAAGATATTCGGCGGGTGTACGAGTATCACGGAGCAGAACACAAAACGGTCTTCGCTTTCGAAAATGGCGATCCGCTGGACATCGCATCGGTGCAAAAGTATCCGACCTTCCATCCCCGCTGCGGCACCAGCTTTCTGATGACCGTGATGTTGATCTCGATCCTGATCTACATGCTGTTTCCGGTAACCACCTTCTGGGCGCGTTTTGCCATCCGCATCGCGCTGCTGCCGGTGATTGTGGGCGTGTCTTATGAGATCATCCGTTTCGCCGCCAAGCACCGCGGTTCGCTGTTTGCTGTCATGACCGCCCCCGGCCTCTGGCTGCAGCGGATTACCACACGACCCCCGTCAGACGATGAAGCCGAGTGCGCCATCATTGCGCTCGACCACGCCATGGCGCTCGAAAAGGAGCGCGGGGGAGAGCTGGTAATCGCGTAGGGGGCTTTTGTCGTCGGTCCTTGGTCGTTGGTCGTCGGTCACCAAATTGGGAATTCGCCTGTCGACGGTCCCTGGTCCTTGGTCGTCGCTCACTGATTCACAATCCTCCAACCAAGAAACTGGTGATGGAGGCGAGCACATGGCATCATCGTTTAGGGACCTGCGTGTGTGGCAGGATGCAATGAAGCTGGCGTTCGAGGTTTATCATCAAACGTCAATCTTCCCGAAACACGAAATCTACGGGCTGGCTCAACAGATGCGTAGGGCAGCGGTTTCCATCCCAAGTAATATTGCGGAGGGGAAAGGGCACCACTCAGACCGCGAGTTCATTCGTTTTCTGCTCCATGCACGTGGCTCTTTGTTGGAACTGGAGACTCAGATTTTAATTGCCCAGGAATTACAATACATAGGGGAAGAGAGTGTGCAACAGCTACAGGGTTTGACCAGCCGTGTAGGCCGCGCTCTCGCAGGCCTGATTAATTCCCTAGGCCAGAAGGCTGCTTGATGAAGCGGTTCCCGAGGCCGACAGAAGAAGGCCAACGACTGATGACCAGTGACGGGTAACCGGGTTGTCCACGCAAGGGCGTCCAGCGAATCCGAGGCATGGGATACCTTGACTGCGGCTTGGGGGGTGTTGCTTGCGATCTACGGGGCTAGAGACCCTTGAGCAGATTGATTGGGGAGCGTTGACCAGCAACCGACGACCAACGACCAATGACCAACGACCGACGACCAACAAACGGCCGCAACGAGAACCATGTTTGAACGACTAGACCAAATCGAAGCCCGCTACGAAGAGTTGACGCAAGCGCTGGCGTCGCCGGAGATCATCAGCGACTCGGCGAAATACCAGAAGACCGCCAAGGCGCACAGCGAGATCGCGCCCGTGGTCGAGAAGTATCGCGAGTACAAGGATCTGAAGCGCGGCATTGCGGACAGCCGCGCCATGCTGGCCGAGGAAAAAGATCCGGAAATGCTCGCCTACGCCCAGGAAGAACTGGACAAGTTGGAGGCGCGTGTCGGCACGGTGGAAGAGGAGCTGAAGGTTTTGTTGCTCCCCAAAGATCCCAACGACGAAAAAGATGTCATCCTGGAAATCCGCGCCGGCACGGGCGGCGACGAAGCCACGCTGTTCGCCGCCGAGTTGTTCCGCATGTATGCGCGTTATGCGGAAACTCAGCGCTGGAAGGTTGAGGTGCTTTCCACGTCGGAATCGGGCGTGGGCGGCCTGAAAGAAGTCATCGCCATGATCCAGGGCGACCGGGTGTATTCGCGGCTGAAGTACGAAAGCGGCGTGCATCGGGTGCAGCGCGTACCGGAGACCGAGCAGCAGGGACGCGTGCATACTTCTGCGGTAACCGTGGCCGTGCTGCCCGAGGCCGAGGAAGTGGACGTCAAGATCGATGCGAAAGATCTTCGCATTGATACGTTTTGCTCGTCCGGTCCCGGCGGGCAATCGGTGAACACCACCTACTCGGCGGTGCGGATCACGCACATTCCCACCAACACCGTCGTCAGTTGCCAGGACGAGAAGTCGCAGATCAAGAACCGCGAAAAAGGGATGCGCGTGCTGCGTTCCCGCCTGTATGAGATGGAGATGCAGAAGCAGCAGGACGCCCTGGCTAAAGAGCGCAAGGCCATGGTGGGATCGGGCGATCGCAGCGAAAAAATTCGGACCTACAATTTCCCGCAAAACCGGGTGACCGACCACCGCATCGGGTTGACCATCCATCAGCTTCAGGAAGTGATGGATGGCAAGCTGCAGCCGCTGGTGGAGGGGTTGGTGACTCACTTCGAGGCAGAAAAGCTCAAACAGGAAGCCGGCGGCGTGCTATAAAATCGGAAAATTATGCCCGACAACGCCCAGAAACCGGTTCGCTTCGAAGGCAGCTCGCCCATCCTGCGCGTCGAAAAAATGGAAACCGCCCTGCAATTCTATGTGGGCCTTCTCGGTTTCCAGAATGCCAGTTGGGGGACGGACGACTTCACCAGCGTTTCGCGCGACCGGGCCGCTATTTACCTGTGCCGGGGCGATCAAGGCCGCGGCGGGGCTTGGGTCTGGATCGGCGTTGAAGACGCCAAAAAGCTCCATCAAGAACTGCAAGCTCGAGGAGTAACGATCCGCCGTCCGCCAACGAACTATCCGTGGGCGCTGGAAATGCAGATCGAAGATCCCGACGGCAATGTCCTGCGATTGGGCTCCGGCCCGGAGTAACGCGGCATGTCACGCTGGCGAGAAGTGCAGAAAACCTATGTACTGCGCCGCATGCGTGGTGTAAACTTCCTTCGCGTAGTTTCGGAGGTTTTATGACTTCACCGCGGTATTCTTCCATTTTTGGTCGCGCAATCGCAATGGTGGCTATTTTGACGATCAGTTGCATGGCCGTGCCAGCGGCAGCGGCAGTTACTTATCATGTAGGTTCCGTTCAAGAAATAAGCCAGGGATGCTCTGGGAGTGCGGAAGTGGAGCAAGCGGTCGATCCAACCCAAAGCAAGTATGTGTATGCGGCATGGATCGGGTGCCAGGGCATCGGCTTCGTGCGCTCGACTAACGGTGGGGTCAAGTTCTCGGCACCGATATCGATGCCGCAGTTAGGGTATTCTTGGGACCCAACCGTTGCGGTCGGTCCCGACGGCACTGTATACGTGGGATACATGGTGTGGGGCAGCACACAGCTTTTTCCAGTGGTTGCTGCGTCGTTTGATCATGGGATTACCTTCCCGCAGGTGACCGAGCTTCTTCCGCCCGAACAGAATAACTGGGGCGACCGCGTCTTCCTCGCGACCGCGCCCGATGGCACGGTGTATGCCACATGGGATTACGGCCCTTGGTATTCGGACATAAAGCTTATTTGTACGCAGGGAGGGAGTTGCTCTTATTCCTACGGCGATCTAAATGCTGTTGTGCAAAAGTCGACGGATCGGGGAAAAACATTCAGCGACATGGTTCATGTGAGTCCGGATTTTCCCGGGGGAGGAGCCGAGGCCGCTCCCATGGTCGTGGAATCGGGCGGCCAAGTCGACACCTATTACCAGGCGGACCGCACCCTCAACCAGCAGAACTTCCAGTTAGCTCCCGGCGGCGGGCACTTCACTTCGTCCGACGATGACGGCGAACAGTGGTCCAAGCCAATTTTCCTTACTTCCCACACGGGAAAAGTAGCGCTTCAGGTGTGGTGGATCGACGGCGCGATTGGCATCGATGCCGGCGACAATCTTTACGCAACCTGGGACATTCAGGGCAAGAACTCCGACGGTACCCCGAACGACATCGGCTATTTCTCTTATTCGACCGACCACGGCAAAACCTGGTCGACGCCTATCAAGCCGATCCCGGACAAGCTCAGCGTTCCGCACATCGTCGAAGTTGCCGGGGGTGCGAACGGAATCGCTTATGTGGCCTGGCTCTCCGACAGCGATTCCCGCGGATACGCGCTTTACCTGCGAACGTTTTCCCTCACGCAAGGATGGCTGACTCCGCCGGTTCGCATTTCCAAAGAGTTTGGGGATAGCGGCGTTTGGCCCGGCGACACGTTTGGCATTTCGACCAGGAATCCCAACACCCTCGTCTTAAGCTGGGGCAGCAACGGTAACATCTACGCTGTTCCGGTTAAGGTGAACTTTTAGCGTTTTAGGGGAATGGCCAGCACAAGGAACTCGTCGCCTTATTATGTGGCCATTCCTTCTCGCTAAGAATCCGGCGCCTAGTGTAAACTTCCGCTGTCAGGAGGTGCGATGCCCGGTTACCGTTCAAATGTTTTCATTGCTTGCCTGTTTTCAGTCTTGATGAGCTTGTGCGCTTGGGCCGCCAACCAAGCTGAGCCACACGCCGACCGCCGCTTGCAGAAGGCCTATCGTTTCCAACAAGGCGGCTGGACCTACGTTCATCTTGAGGGCGCGCCGTCTGACATCGGATTTCAGCACGGATATCTGCTTGCCCCCGAAATCCAGGACAACGTTGAGGTCATCAAGCTCGAGGATACGCACGACAGCAAGCGCGACTGGGAATTCTTCCGCAAAGCCTCGCGCGAAGTCCTTTGGCCGCACATTGATGCCGAGTATCAGCAGGAACTGCAAGGCATTGCGGACGGTTTGCATGCCCGAGGAGTCAAGCTCGACGTCTGGGACATGGTCGCCATCAACGCCGCCGAGGAGTTGCCCGAATACTACGTCCCTTGGCTGAACAAACGAGACAAAGTTGCGAACGCGCCCAAACTGGTTGCGCCCGGCAATTGCAGCGCCTTCATCGCGACCGGCAGCATGACCAAGGATCACCAGATTGTCATCGCCCACAATAACTGGACCAGCTATCTCACTGGTGAGCGCTGGGTCATGATGTTCGACATTCTCCCCGCTCACGGCAACCGCATGCTTATGGACGGCCTGCCGGGTGTGATTACCAGTGCCGACGATTTCGGTGTCAACTCCGCGGGCCTGATGATCACCGAAACGACCATCACCCAATTCGAAGGCTGGAACTCGGACGGCAAACCGGAGTTCATGCGCTCGCGCAAAGCGTTACAATACGCGAATTCAATTGACGACTACGTGCGCATCCTTATGGACGGCAATAACGGCGGCTACGCCAACGATTGGCTTATCGGGGATCGCAAGACCGGAGAAATTGCCTATCTCGAATTGGGCCTGAAGAACACTCCCTTGTGGCGAACCAAGGATGGTTACTTCGTCAGTTCCAACTTCGCGCGTGATCCAAAGCTCATCAGGGAAGAAGCTCCGGATTTCGACTTGAAGGATCTTTCCTCTTCTCCCAATGCGCGCCGGGTCCGGTGGGAAGAGTTGATGCAGCAGAACCAGGGAAAGATCGACGTTGGCATGGCTGAGAAGTTTCTCGGGGATCATTTCGACAGCTACGACAAGAAAGCGCAGGCCGACGAGCGCTCGCTTTGCGGACACCTGGATGTCTCGCCCCGCGGTGTACCGCAATGGGATCGGCCGCCATACTCTCCCGAAGGCGCCGTCCAAGGCAAAGTGACTGACAGCAACCTGGCGGGACAGATGAGCCTGCGCGCTCGAGCCGGCCATCCCTGCGGAGAGGATTTCCTGGCCAAGGAATTCCTGGCGCAGCACCCGGAATCCGGCTGGCAGAAACCGCTTCTGCGCGATATGAAGGCCGGGCCTTGGACGACTTTTGCGGCAGGACAGCGACCGCCGGAGTAGCCCAGCAGTTGGGTGAGGCGTCGTGATGCCCGCCTCGGATCAGTTGTCAGGAACCTTGACGATGATCTTGTTCGAATAGTGCGACTCTTCCTCACCCTCAAGTGCCGTGACTGCATAGCGGTAAGTCACGCCGTCCTTCACGCGCGCATCTTTGTACTTGATGATGGGAGGCTCAACGCACGCCAGTTTTTTGAGCGTTGCACCTGCTTTCGCCCGGTAGATACAGTTTCCGGTAATTCCCGGCGAGCGCGACTGGATCCAGTTGAGCTCGACGTAATAACTGCTGGCCTCAGCCTGTATCGCCAATACCAGCAGCAGCCGAATCACTGAGCCGTTCCAGTTAAGCCGGTTGGAGCCGCCGGCGCCACTGGAACGTTGGCTTGGTATTGATTCGAGTAAGCCGACTCTTCGTTGCCTATCAGCGCCGTAACCACGTAGTAGTACGTATTCCCACCAACAACCGTGGTATCCGTGTAAGCCGTGATCGGAACCGTGCTGCTGTAGATCAGCGTGTACGGACCTCCGCTCGTTGCCCCGCGGTAAGCGTTATTGCTGGTGATTCCCGGCGTCGTTGATTGCGTCCAGGTCAGAGCGACTTGATGCTGGGTCGGTGTTTCAGGCTTCGCCTTTCGTTGAACCGTTGCGGTCAGTTGGGCCTGACTGATTCCAGCGACGAATATGATTGCGATAATAACTAACTTCTTCACTTACACTTCCTCTTTTTTCAATACAGATTAAGAATCGCCCGGTCATAGTCCGCACTCTAGACGCTGGTCTGCTGTCTGTCTGTGAGGAGTGAACACCAGAAATGTGAGAGCTGTGGACGCGGGATCGTGTTAGGTCACCCGAGCCTCGGGATGATGTCGGATTCGCCGACTAGGATGAGCTGTATTAGTTTGGACTCGGCCTTGCGGACTCAGCTTGATGGGCTTGTTGGTGCAATCGGGATCTTCACCAGACGTCCCGCCGCAATCGTCTGCATCTAGCGTAAGGTTCACGAAGTTTGAGCCCGCAGTTCCACAGGCCGAGACACCGTGCGCCACGGAACCGGTAATAGTAATAGTCTTGGCCGCCCCACTTCGATCCGCACTCCCACAGGTAGAGGCACTTGGCAGAGCGTGACCTCACATTATTGAAATACGGATCCACGATTCGGGGTTCGCCAATAATCGTCACTCGGTCTCTTGATTGAATGCTGTGTTGATGAACTTCAGAACACGGCCAATCAGGTCCAGCCGCGAGTTGATAGGAGTAGGTGACCGAGAAAGGTGTGACCTCAGAGGAGCAGGACGAGCACTCGAACCGCGACGGTCGAGCGCTGTTCAGAGCGGCCTCCGCCAGCAGGGACTGCCCGCTCTCGACAGTCGCGGACTCGACGGCTCCGTCTTTGCGGATACGCAATCGCACCACGACGTCGCCGGTGATGTTCGCCGACAGAGCCAACATCGGATACTTGGGATTTGAGGCAACGAGCATTGTCGGACCGGGAGTCCCGGAATGATTGTCCTCCTGTGACCAGGCTTGCGTCCCTGATCCAATAGTGGCTAACAGCAAAGCCAATGGCAAAATTGCCTTCATGTCAGCTTCTACCCTTTGGCTTCCCGGCAATACTAAATTCAATTGACACTAAGAGGCCTTCACAACTTTGAGCCGTTTGTTCGCCTTGTCGCAGGTCGATGAGTGAAATGGCGATCTCTTCTCCGAACACCTAGCATATTCCCACATCGTAAGCCCGGAGAGGCGAGCGTTTCAATCAATCTCGACGTGAAGGCTGGATGGTGGTTGAAAAAACTATTGCACGTTTGCGCCGTTTGTCCGCCCTGCAGCCATTAGCTCAAAGTCCTGCTACAGCCTGACGGTAGATACCCCTGGTGTGCAAGGTCAAGTCGTGGCTCTCACAGATGAGCCGGTTTCAAACAGCGAAGGCCTTTTGCTTTCGCAAGAGGCCTTCCGCAGCTACTAATTCACTTCTCCTTGCAACTACTGCTGCTGGGTCGTGGGCGCAGTGGCGTTCGACGACAACTGCTCCAGATCATTCTTCAGCAAGCTCACTTCAACGCGGCTGCCGGTCGGCTTAGTGCCGGACTCCGTGCTGGCTGCTTGCTTCGGAGCATTGCCCATCCCCACCACATAGATCCGGTAAACCGGAATATTGTGGTTCAGCACCAGGTAGCGCACCACCGAGTCTGCCATCTTCTGCGAGTTGGCGATTGCGGTCTGGCCGTGGCCGGGCGCAAAGCCCTGCACCTCGATGATGTAGCCGCGCTGGTTCTTCAGCGGCGCAGCCAGTTCATCCAAGGCGGACTTGGCGTTGGTGCTCAGCGCAGTCTGACCGGCACGGAAACGAATCTCGGTCTGGTTGGTGGCTTTGTACTGGTCGATGTTGCCGACCACTTGCTCCACATTGCCGAGGCGAGTGTTGGCTCGGGTCGCAGTCTGCTGCGCCAGTTGCGCCTTATTCCCCGCCTCGATCGCGTGCTGATCGGCCTCAGTCGCCTTGGTGGAGGCGAGGCGGATGCCGTCTTGCGCGCGCCCATCCACGTCCTTAATCGCTTTGCTATTGGACGCAGTGAGTTCGTCCAGTTCGTTCAGCCGGTCGCGGATCGGCCCGGTTTGCCGCTGCACATATTTCTTGCGGGCAAACGGATTGACGCGGCCCCAGAAGCCTTCCCGGGCCGGTGGTTGCAGCGGCTTCCCAGTTGCGCTTTGAGCGGCTTGATCACTGGGAGCAGCCGGCATGGCTTGCGCCGGCTGGCCGGCCGCAGGTTGGTTCTGCGTGTTTGAAGTAGTGTCCTGCGCGAACAGCGGCACCGAAAGCATGCCGGCAATCAGCAAGGCTAAGATTGCAATTCTTTTCATTTTGAATTTCCTCCGAGTTTAAGGGAGCGATCGGGGCTCCGCTCCAGCACGCCTTCGGGGCGTGGTCCGTGATTTTAGGTGCGTTCCTACCGGTTTCAATAGCAACCGCTTGATTTGGCTGCCGCACCCGCGCCGACGATCGCGCAGGTCCAATGCTCAAAAAGTCCTGCTTCAGCTTTGATGCTGGCCATGGCAGTTTTGTTTGCCAAGCTCTGCGTCAATCTTGCAGTCCCGCTAATGCCTTGCGGAACAAGCAGATTGTAGCTCTTTCTGGCAATGGTTGCAGCGCAAATTGCAGTCCGACCGGCAGTTTCGCCCAGAACTGGCATATGTTAGGCCAGACTTGGCATTGCAAGCCACATTTGAGCGAGCGCAGCCACTCGAACGGGGACCTGCTGTTTCGCACTGACACTCCTCTGGCGAAATCCCTCCGGGCCCTCCATGCTATATTGCGCATGACACATGGGATTTCTATTTTTTGCTTTTTCGTGGTGGGCCATTCTGCTGCGGGTGGTGGCGATTGTTCACTTCATTCGTCGCCGACCGGATTTTTTCTGGCTATGGATCATCCTCATCCACTGGGTGGGAGCTCTGGTTTACATCGCCGTGGAAGTCATCCCCGACGCTGGCCTGGCGCGGCAATCGTTCAAGACTTTCCCTCGACGCCGGCGAATTCACGAGTTGGAAGCGGCGATCCTGGACAATCCTTCAGCGGGCAATTACGAAGAACTGGCTGACCTGTATCTCGAGGAAGGCAAATACGCGCGGGCGCGGGGGTGTTTTGACGAGGCGATTTCCGCGCGCACCGATTCTCCCGATCCCTTCTATCGGCGCGGCATTGCCGAGGTCATGATGGGAGATTTCGCCGCGGCCGTGCGCGACCTGGAACGCGTAGTGGCACAGGATGCCAAGTACGACTTCCATCGCGCCGCTGGCTTACTGGCCCACGCCTATGCGAATACCGGCCAGGCGCAAAAAGCAGCCGATCTGTTTCAGGAAGTGGTGAAGATTTCCACCGCGTCGGAAACTTACTACAACTACGCGACGTTCCTGCTTTCGCAGGGACGCAACCAGGAAGCGCGGCAGTGGGCGCAACACATTCTGGACAAGAAGCCGACCATGCCTGGGTATCTGCGGCGCAGGGAGCGTCCCTGGTTCTGGAAGGCGTCCGCGTTGCTGGGCCGAATTCCGAAGTAGCAGGGCGCGCGGCGATGTAGGCGCGAGCGTCTACATTGATCTGTCGCTCACTTGCATTCCGGGCCGCGCGGGACCTGCGACTTCACCGGAAGCCCCGACAGACCGGCGGCCTGCAGCTGGGTACTGAGATTCGGAATCTCGCTTTTATTCAAAGCGCTCCACTCCGCAACCCGCCTCGCTAGTGTCTGACACAGCTCATTGATCCCTATTCGCAGAAGCTCGGCCGGGCGCGTGTCGCCGCTTTCGACCATGCTGGCCAGCCGCGCCAGTTCGCGGTTCAATGGGCCGAAGCCCAGGTCTTGCGGCGTGCCGGTTTCGAGTTTGGCAGCGCGCTCGTCGAGCGATTTGAGTGCGTCCTCAATGGGATGAAGGCCAGCGTTGCCAGCCACGCCTTTTGCTCGGTCGGCGACGGCGGCGCGCAGCGTGGTGACCTGATCGTATGCGGTGAAGCTGGCGGCCATTTGCGCGGAAATGTTCTGCTCAGCCGCGAGCTGTTCGACCAAATCCTGCTGTGAGACATGCACCCGCGGATCGAGCGTGACAGTGAGCGGCTGCGTGTAGCTTCTCCCGTCCACTTTCAAAACCAGAGAATACTTGCCCGGCACTACGTAAGGGCCGTCGGGCTGCTCGCGCGGAGTTTCCCCGGGAATAGCGTGGTCGGCCAGCGTGTATTCGATGTAGTCGAGATGCCCGTCAAAATAGCCGTAGTGAAGCGTTTTGGGCGCGGGATAGCGAAGGTTCCACACAAAACGATTCAGCCCGGCGTCAGTGGTGAGGGCAGCGGGAGGCGCAAACCAGTATTCCGGCGCGTTGGCCGGCGCCGGGTCGAGCGGCGGGGACACGCTGGAAAATTCGCGCACCAGATTCTTGGTTTCGTCGTAGATAGAGAGCGTGATCTCTCCTGCCGGCGGCGATTGCAAAAAGTAGTTGACGATCGCTCCGTCCGGTGGGTTCTTCGCCGCCGGAGTCTCCGGCGGGTACGGCGTGTCCTGGTTCATGTCCCAGCGGGTGCGCACCGCGGGACCGGGCGGCAGCAGATAGGCGCGCGATTTCAGCCAGCTAGCATCGAGCAGCCGAAGCGGAGTAATGTCGTCGAGAATCCACAGCGCCCGGCCGAAGGTCGAAGCCACCAAATCATCGCCGTGCACGGCGAGGTCGGTGACGGTGCTGGTGGGCAGATTGAGTTGCAGGCTCTGCCAGTGATCGCCGTCATCGAGCGAGAAGTAAACGCCGTTCCGAGTTCCGGCGAACAGCAGGCCGTCCCGTTCGGCGTCTACCCGCACGACGTTGGCGGGCCAACTCTCCGGCAATCCTGCGGTGATCGACTGCCAGTGCTTGCCGAAATCGCGCGTGCGGTAAATAGCCGGATGCGGGTCATGAAAGGCATCGACCACGGCATAGGCAGTCGCCGCGTCGCGGGGAGAGCTTTCGACCATCGCGACAGAACTCTTGTCGGGCAGGTTCGGCGGGGTGACATTCTGCCAGGTTTTTCCATCCTGCGTAACCTGAATCAAGCCGTTGCCGGTTCCTGCCCACATGACGTTAGCGCTCACCCGTGAAAGTGAAATGGTGGTGATGACTGCATGGCGTGGATTTGGTTTGGGTTCGTTCTTCGCCGTCAGATCGGGGCTAGCTTCCTGCCAGGTGACGCCGCCGTCGTTGGTTTTCAACACGTACTGCGCTGCCGAATAAAGCAGGTGCGGATCTTGCGGGGAGAACGCGATGGGCGCCATCTCCGCGGTGCGGTACTTGGGAGTGCGCACCAGGACGTGGGTGATTTGACCCGTAGTCTTCTCGAACCGCAGAACGCTGCCGTACCATCCGCCGGTGTAGATGGAATTTGGGTCCAGCGGATCGGCCTCGATGAAGGCAAACTCAAATCCGCCAACCGGCGCCCAGTCACGGTCAGTGATCTCGCCGTAATCGCTGCGGCTGGGCACACTCGCGGTGCCGCTGTCCTGCTGCGCTCCGTAAACATTGTACGGATACTGCTGGTCGGTGCTGACGTGGTAAAACTGCCCGGTCGGCTGGTTGTACCAGGAACTCCAGGTGACTCCGCTGTTGTTGCTGATGACCGCGCCCTGGTCAACGCCGAGAATCATGTGCCGGTTGTCCGCGGGATTGATCCAGAGGACGTGATAGTCGTCGCCACTGGGCGCGCCTTGCCAAGCCTCGAACGTGCGTCCGCCATCGGTGGAGCGGTACATGGAGGTTTGAGCGACATAAACGTTCTGAGCGTTGCGCGGATCAATGAAAACCTGGCTGAAATACCAGTTGCCAATGACGCGCGGATCAGTTGTGCTGCGCTGCCAGGCCGCGCCGCCATCTTCGGAGCGGAACAATCCCTGAGCAACAATGGCGTAGACCCGCTTTCCATTCGTGCCCGGCGCGACCGTAACCCCAACCCGTCCCATAGGTTCTGCTGGAAGGCCTTTGCCTTCTATGGGCGTCCAACTCGCGCCTTGGTCGCTGGATTTGTAAATCGCCGCGTCCTGCCCTTTGGGCTTCTCCGCTTCGGAATCGAGCGGATATTCGGGCCTGCTGTACAGCACGGCAAACAGAGTATTTGGATCGTCAGGATCAGCTTCCAGGTCGGCCACACCCCAGTGTTCGTCCTTGTACAGAACCTTCTGCCAGTTCTTGCCGCCATCTGAGCTTTTGAAGACTCCGCGTTCCGCACCCGAGGCGTAATCGCCGCTAGCTCCGACCAGGATTACGTCTGGATTCCTGGGATCTACCAGCAAGGCTGTTATGATGTGGGTCTCGCGCAGCCCAATGTTGGTCCAGGTAGCGCCTGCGTCAGTGGACTTGTACACCCCATTGCCCGGAGTTTGTCCTGGCGCGAGCTGATTCTGCTCTCCCGTGCCGACGTAGACGATGTTCGGGTTTGAAGGCGAAGCGGCGAGCGCACCGATCGAGGCGACCCCAGCCTGGTCAAAGATGGGTTTCCAAACTGTGCCGCCGTCGTCGGTTTTCCAGACCCCTCCGCCCGGGGTTCCCATGTAATAGACGTCAGGCCGGCTGGGGATTCCGCAGACGGAAGTGACTCGCCCGCCGCGAAATGGCCCGATCAGCCGCCATTTCATGGCTTGTAACAGACGGGGAGAAACTTCCTGCGCCATCAGACCAGCCGTCAAGCCCAGTAGCGTGAGTATGGTCAGGGTTGGGATCCAGCAAAGAGGCTCCCATGTGCCGCGAGTAGAACCAGTTGCATCGTTCATAGGCAGTTCGGGAAAACCAGTGTAGCACCTGCACGAGCGGCCGGGAGAGTTGACCTTTCAGTGAGAAAATGCACTGCCTTGAGTGACATATGTCACAGCCGCCCGTATCATCCCCGGAATAACTTGATCTTGTACCGATTCCAATATTTGGAGCTGATGGCATGGCTTACGCAATTACCGATACCTGCATTAAAGACTTCCTTTGCGTCGATGTGTGTCCGACCGATTGCATTCATCCCAAGAAAGACGAGCCGAACGTCGACGCCGTGACCCAGTTGTACGTGGAGGCGGCCGGATGCATTGACTGTGGCGCCTGCGTGCCCGTGTGCCCGTCGGAGTCAATCATGCCCGAGGATGATCTGAAAGAGGAGCAGAAGAAGTTCATCGATATCAACGCGAAGTACTACGCATAGGTTTCTTCACCATTAGCCCCAGGCGAATGGCACGACGGGCGGCTTGCCCGTCAGCCTTCGCCGGAGCGCCATCTTGCGCCTCCACATTGACATCTGGCCCGGGTACCGTCTATCGTGGCCGCGACTCTATGAACGTCGTCAAGGCTACGCGCCGTTTTGAGGACTGGCTCGCCCAGCACATCGCTATTTTTCGTCCCGATCTCCGCCTGAAGCACCGCAACATGGCGGATGGGCTGTTCCCGTTCCTCCGCGCCACCTTCTACCGCTGGATGCAAACTTGGCCGGAGGTGTGCCCCGATCTGGCCAAAGCTCCTCGCTTGCTGGCGGTGGGCGACCTGCATGTCGAAAATTTCGGCACTTGGCGCGACATCGAAGGCCGTCTGGTGTGGGGAGTGAACGACTTCGATGAGGCAGCGGTGTTCCCTTACACGCTCGACCTGGTCCGGCTGGCAACCAGTTCGGCTTTGGCGGTAGCGGCGGGGCATCTGCATTTGAAGCAGCAGGATGCCTGTGCCGCTATCGTGGAGGGCTATCGAGAGTCGCTCATTGCCCACGGTCGTCCGTTTGTGTTGGAAGAAGAGCACGAATGGTTGCGGACGATGGCTACCGGTGAACTGCGCGATCCGGTCCACTTCTGGAAGAAGATGGACAGCCTGCCGAGCATCTCCGATGTTCCGGTGAGCGCTCGGGAAGCGCTTCAGTACATCATGCCGGAACGGAATCTCAATTACCGGACAGTGCGGCGCGTGGCCGGTCTGGGTAGCCTTGGCCATATCCGCGTGGTGGCCATTGCCGAATGCCGGGGCGGACAAATCGCGCGCGAAGCCAAAGCATTGGCCCCGTCGTCGGTCTACTGGGCGGAGAAGCGCAAAGGCCCGCACGAAATTCTGTATCAGGCGATTGTCAATCGCGCGGTCCGCTGCCTTGATCCTTTTGTGCAGTTGCGGGGCCATTGGATTGTGCGGCGTCTTTCTCCGCACTGCTCCCGCATCGAGTTGAGCCTTCTTCCCGAAAAGCGGGATGAACTGCGCCTGCTCCACGCTATGGGATGGGAGACCGCGAACATTCACCTGGCCGGTCCTGCCTTGCGCAAGGACGTGCTTCGGCATCTGGATAAGCTCAAGCCGAGTTGGCTAGCAGGCGCAGCGCAGGATATGGTCAAGGCAGTCACCCGCGACTGGCAGACCTGGAAGAAGGCGGGTTTCGTGTAGGCTTAAGGGATGGCTAGATGTGCGGCAACAGGCTTTCCGGCAGATCGGCCAGCGTTCCGGAATCGAGCCGGTCCTCGATGGATTTCTCCAACGCTTCGTGCAGTTGGTCCAGGATAGTTTCCAACCCGGCGGGATTTTCGCGCAGGATCCGCTGAACCGCATCGCGATCCACGGCCAGTTCGCCGATCGCTACGAGCAGCTTTCGGTGGTTTCCTTTGCACTCCTCTGGCAGCAGCGGGTTTACGGTCGCCGGTCCCAGCCTGGGGGCCAGCTCGGCAAAGGGATAGTCCAGATTCCCCGTTACCATCCAATGAATCACGAGTTCTCGCACGTGGGCGGGGGAACAAGCGTAGTGCACGCATCCCATGCTCGCCACATCTTCGCAGTGGTAGACGCTTAGCCGGTCTTGCAGGCGGTCTTGACTTACCGCGAACCCGCGCTGGCCAAGCGCTGCCTCTTGGTCGCAGATCGTGCAGTACCTGTCCGCCAGCCCGTCGGACTTAGGCCCTTTTGGCATAGCGATGATCACCCCTAACCTCGTCGCGCATCGGTAGTTGGCGAAACTCTCCAACCGGAGGTTTCTTCACCTGCGCTTCGACCAGGGGAATCGTCACCACTCCCCGGCCGCGCTCGTAGGTGAGCGTTAACCGTGGTGCGCATTGGTCACAGAGCCAGAAATATTCGATCTTGCGTTGGCTGTGCTTCCAGTCCACAGTTTCAGCAGCACCGTTGGCGCGGCCGGTCTCCACCAGAAACAACTTTCCCTGGGTGAGCTTGCGAAATGAATTGACGCAGTCCGGGTTAGCGCACTTGTGAAGCATGGCAGCCTCTCTCTCGGACGGAGCCCCCGATGCACGTCAGTGGCCAAAACAGCCGCCCCCTGGGAGTTCCCTAAACGGTTGACGGGATTCAAATTGGCAAACAGGGCAGAGCACTTTACATTGACGGCATGCCGAGCCTACGTCAGGCAGTGACGAAGCTCCGTCGCTTGGCGGTGAAGAAAGGCGACAAACTGGCACATGATCCTCGTTCCATACCGGGTCCAAGGGCAAGTTTTGTGGGTTGTGGCCTTGACGGACTACGCTGCACTCTGTCTATGATGAATTCGTAAATTCTCAACGAGGCAAGCTAATGGCCGAACCGACTTATGAAGAGCTGAAAGCGCGAGTAGCCGAACTGGAAAAGCAGAAGGCTGTCCACACTGGAGCGCTGGAGTTCCGCGTCAGCGAGAAGGGTGCGGTTAGCGTGTATGGGCTGGGGCGGTTTCCGGTCACCCTCTACTACGAACAGTGGACCCGCCTGCTCGAAGCTGCTGACCGGCTCCGCGAATTTCTGGACGAGAACAAGTCAAAACTGAAACTTAAGGGACAGTAGAGGCTAGCCTCCAGACGCACGGCCAATGCAGGCCCCGAGATTGACGCGCCGGCGGAGTCTGTTCGAGGCAAGCAAACGGGGGACGCCGAGTTTCGGACGAGGCATTCATCCTGGGGTGTGACCCGGCGCGACTTCAATTAGGGCTCTAGCGGTTGGGCCCATAGCCTCCTGTACAGCTTCTGCGAGAAGTCCGGCTGCCCCGACGGGTCGCTTCCGTATGCCGTCCCGATCCTGGATACGCCTGGCAACCTCTATGGCACAACTCAGCAGGGCGGCGATTCCAACTGCGGGGTAGTCTATGAGTTGAAGCGCACCTCGGGCGGGGACTGGAAGGAACACGTTCTATACCGTTTCCGGTGCGGCAGTGATGGTGCCGACCCCTCCGGCAGCCTGATCTTCGATAGTTCTGGAAATCTTTACGGCACCGCCGCCAGCGGGTGCATAGGCCAGGGCGGCTGCAGCGCGGTGTTCAAGCTGACCAGGAAGTCGGGCGGTTGGACCGAGAGCGTGCTGCACAAGTTCGTCGTCGAGAAAGACGGCATCATCCCCACGGGAAACATAGTCTTTGACAAGGCAGGGAACCTCTACGGAATAACCATTGCC
>Ga0326727_10002461_pt1 | contig 63018 bp, 55 predicted proteins | sample MB2enrmetagenome_FD_207643 | JGI IMG/M metagenome (GOLD analysis project Ga0326727, IMG submission 207643) | Lab enriched peat soil microbial communities from McLean, Ithaca, NY, United States - MB29MY | ecosystem: Environmental > Terrestrial > Soil > Wetlands > Peat | place: USA: New York...
ACCAGGTGAAATTTCCTCACGGCCCGGCCTCACTCCACGCTGTCTGCGACGTATGCCGCGATATGCTGCGCCGCGCTGTCGCGGCATGACGCAAAGCTTGGCCAATCATTCAGGTCGATAAGGAAAACCTGCCCATCCGGTGTGACGATCGCATCGCCCCCGAATATCTCGAGCCCGGCCGCGTGTCCCGCATGGTCGGCCAGCGTCCTGAGCCGCCTCATCCGGTCGGTGATCTCTTCCCTGTTTCGAGAAAAGCAGAAGGCCTTGAAAAAGCGGGAGGCAGCGATTGCGTAGAACTTCACGGATTCCCCGTCCACGTGCTCCTGCACGAGCACCTGCCCTATCCCGGTTCTTCTGAAATGGTCGAGGGCACGCATGGTCTCGTCATAGTTCGAGACCTTCACCACGTCCCCGGGATTGATGGAGTGAACGTCTCCGCGTTTGAGCCAGTATTGCGTGGAGCCCCGGAAAGAGCAGGCGGCAGGCACCTGGTCGACGGGGAGAACCGTGCCCTCCGGGACCGGGAGGCCGGCCTCCGGAAGGAGTCTGAACAGAGTGGTGCGGAGGCAGTTCCTCACCGATGGAACGCCGTTGATAACCCTCGTGCCGTTCTTCTGCCACTCTTCCAGCCTGGCGAGGGTCCTTTTCGATTTCGCCATGGAAAGGACGCAATCAGCCTCTATGCGTTGGCCGTCAAGCGTTTCTGCAGAAAGAGTGCGCACCGAGTGGCCCCTCGACGCCAGCTCAGCCACGGTCATGCCCAGGATCCCTGCGTCGTCGTCAACCCTGCCGGGAGAAAATATTTTCTCCCGGCAAATGCCGAGCACCATCATATCAAGCCATCCCCATAGTTCTTAAGATAGTTTTCGGCCTCAACAACATCTTCGGGCCGGTCTATATCAATAGTCTTTGCCACCGAGATCCCGTACAACCCGTAACCGGTTTCAAGGAGAAAACCGAGGAGCTGCCGGAGGGCCGACAACCCTCTCGCCCGTGCCGTTTTTGCAAAATCGAAGACAGACGGCTCGAACCGATAGAAACCTGCGGTCACCCTATGGCCGATGTCTCCACTCTCTCCGATCCGGCGTATTTTGTGGCCGCGATCGATTTCCACGCGCAGCGGCTTCTCGTCGTCGCAGAAGCGGGTGAGGGCGAGCACGCCTTCGGCAAAGGGAAGAGATGCCGCGCCCGCGAGGAACCTCCTGAGCGTGAGGGCCCTGAAGACCGCGTCGACGGTACACAGGACAAAGGGCGCCTCTTGAAGGAGGGGGGCCAACGCAAAAAGGCTTTCCATAGAATTGTCGGTTGTCTTTCTTATCAACTGGAATGGAAGCGGCCAGGGCTGTGAAAGGAGGTACTCCCCGGTTGCGTGCGCCTCCTCGTTGATGATGCAGCAGAGAGAAGTAACACCTGCCTCCGCGATCAGGCGGACCAGCCTCCCGATCATCGGCTCCCCACCGATGGGCACCAGGGGTTTCGGCGTGAGCTCTCCCCCTGCTGCCAGGCGTTCTCCTTTTCCCGCGGCAATGATCCCCCCTTTCATCAGACGAGTACCTCAAGCTCCGACAGTCGGGTGATGACCGCGTCGACCGGAGTTACATGCTCAGGCAGACGCGGGTTCGGCCCCTTCAGCCAGATCGTTTTCAAACCCAACTGTGCGCTCGGCATCATATCCCGCTCATAAGAATCCCCTATGAAAATCGCGTGCTCCGGAGGCAGGCGGAGCCGCTCCAGAGCGAGCTGAAAGATGCGGGGGTCGGGCTTACTGAAGCCGACACAGCCTGAATCTATCATTACTTCGACGGATCCCGCCAGGCCGGCGTCTTCGAACACTTGCGTCAGGTTGCCGAAGAAATTGGAAACAACGCCAACGCGAAAGCGCGTCTTCAGGTATGCGAGCAGACTCACCCGGTGAAAGAAAAACTCCTCGGCCCGATCGCAGAACCGGTCCGCCAGCTCTTTTTGCTTCTCGGGCTCATGGAAGCTCAATGCCTCAAACTGATAATAGACGTGGCGATGCACGAGGGGCCGAAGCCCGATCAAAGGTACGCCGGGGTCGGCATGGCAGACGGCATCGGCATGATAGAAGGCCCGCTTGATCTCCTCCTGCCGAAAGTCGAGCCCCCCGTCTTTGTACAGCGCAAAAAAACGATCCAGCCAGTGTTCGCCGTCAGCATCTATAGTCCCCCCAAAATCAAAGAGAAGGGCTTTGCACTCACGGAACTTCTTTCGATCCATGGCGCCCTCAATACGTCACGGTTTTTTTAGCGGATGCCCCTATATCCCCCCGCCTGACGCACCCCCTGGCTGTGCAGGTGGAGAGATCTGCCCATCGGTTTATCTTCATGAGGCCCTTGAATAAGAGCTTCAGTGAGGCGGTAAGCCTCGGCGTCCGTCAACTGCACGGGTGGGTATTTCATGAATAGCTTATCCCCCGGACCAGTGAGCTGCACCAATTTCCGACGCCGACTACGGCGATCCTTATTGGGTGCATGCCTCACTTAGCATAGGAAGCACGCGGCGAATTGTCAAGTACTTCTCCCTGGCACGTCAGCGGGAATCGTGCGCCTTTCGGCACTCTCATTGATTCTGCCTACCCAATATGGTACAACTAACAATGCTGGATCTCGTACTGCTCCACCCACCCAGCGTCTATGATTTCCGCAAAGTTTCGGTGTTGCACGGGCCCATAAGCGACGTCATCCCTTCCACACCGATCTTCGAGATGTATCCTATCGGGTTCGCGAGCCTTTCCGAATATCTGGGGCGTTTCGGCCTCACGGTGAGGATCATCAACCTTGCGTACAAGATGCTCAAAAACAAGGGATATGATCCTGAGACGGAGATAAAGCGCATAAAGGCAAGGGCTTTTGGTATCGACCTCCACTGGATGCCCCATATCCAGGGGGCGATAGCCGTCTCCGAGCTGGTAAAGAAGCACCACCCGGACACGCCGGTAATCTTTGGCGGCCTCTCATCCACCTACTTCCATGAGGAGCTGCTTGAGCGCTACGGGTCTATCGATTTTGTGGTGCGAGGCGATTCAACCGAGGAGCCGCTCCGGCTTCTCCTCGAGGCGATCCGCGGGAACGGGACGGCCCACGACGTCCCGAATCTTTCTTTTAGGGATAAGGGCGCCCTCGTGGTCAATCCCCTGACGTTCGTGCCCGAAGACCTCGATTACAGTCGCACCGATTACCGGCATATCATAAGGAAGGTGGCGAGATACAGGGATTTTGCCGGCTACGTCCCCTTCGTCAACTGGCCCAGGTATCCCATCACCGCGATCTTCACATGCCGGGGCTGCACGTATAACTGCAAAACCTGCGGAGGTTCTCACTTCGCCTTCGCGCACATGGCGGGCAGGAAAAAGGCGGCTTTTAAATCACCGGAGCTTCTCGTAAAGGAGATCGGGGAGGTGGCTCTCTATCTCAAAGGCCCTATCTTTCTCATAGGCGACCTCTTCCAGAACGGGCCGGAATACGGTGAGAAGTTGTTGTTCCTACTGAAGAAAGAGCGGATCAAGAACAGCCTCGTCTTTGAGTTTTTCAGGCCTCCGGACCCTGCACACGTGAAGATGATCAGCGAGGCCGCGGAGAACTTCAATGTGGAGCTTTCCCCAGAATCCCATGACGAGAAGGTGAGGCAGGCCTTCGGGAGGCCTTATTCAAACAAAAGTATGGAGAGCCTCATTGAGACTCTGCTACAATATGGGTGCAAACGGATCGACCTCTTTTTCATGATCGGGCTGCCTTGCCAGGACTATGGGTCGGTAATGAAGACTGCGGACTATTGCGACGACCTTCTCCGGCGCCTTGGAAAGTCCGGGGTGACGACGCCTTTCATCTCACCCCTTGCCCCTTTTATCGACCCGGGCAGCATGGTCTTCGAATCGCCCGAAGAGCACGGCTACAAGCTCTTCTTCAGAGATGCCGAGTCACACAGGCAGGCCATGCAACAGCCCGGCTGGAAGTATTTCCTCAACTATGAGACGAAGTGGATGAGCCGCGACGAGATCGTTGACAGCACCTATCATGCCGCCCTTGCCCTCAATAAGGTGAAGATGGCCCACGGTCTGATCTCGAGGGGCGTCTACGGGGAGCTGGAGAAGAAGATCGCCTTTTCCCTCGACACGGTCAGTGCAATTGACCGAATCATGGAGATGGACCCGCCGGACAGGGAGCGAAAGGTTGCGGAGCTGCGCATCGATGTGGAGAAGAATGTCGGCACTATAGGCGAGAAGAAGGAGCTTGAGTGGCCGACGGGCATATTTCGGATGAATTTCTTCAATATTTTCAAGACGCTCACCGGACCATGAATAGCCTGCTTCGTACCATACATAAAGTCGACGATATCCTCAAAGATGAGCGCTGGCGGGCGCTGGCGGGCTACCCTGTGGAGTGCGCGAAAGACCACTTGCGGGATGTGCTGAACGAGTTGCGGGCCGCCATAAAGGAAGGCAAGGTGCATGAGGTAGTGCCGGTCGAAACTATCATCGAGGAGACGAAAAGACGGACTGAACAATCCCTGCGGCCTGCCTTGAAGAAAGTCATCAACGGTACAGGCGTCATCATCCATACGAACCTCGGCAGATCGCCCCTGGCACGTTCAGCCATCGAACGGCTCCTTTCCATTGCTTCCGGCTATTCGAACCTTGAATACGATCTTGTCGAAGGCAAGAGGGGCGACCGCCACGAGCATTGTCTTGCTCTCTTAAGGAGGCTGACCGGCGCGGAAGGCGCCCTTGTGGTCAACAACAACGCCGCCGCGGTGCTTCTTGCCCTCAACACCCTCGCCGAGGGCAGGGAAGTCATCATCGGCCGGGGGGAGTTGATAGAGGTAGGCGGCTCTTTCCGCATCCCCGAGATCATGGCAAAGAGCGGGGCTACTTTGCGGGAAGTGGGCACCACCAACAGAACCTTCAAAGAAGACTACGAGAGGGGCGTCAACGAGAGGACTGCCCTCATCATGAAGGCCCATACGAGCAACTACAGGATCAGGGGATTTGCCCATGAGGCCACGACCGCTGAGCTTGCGGCCGTTGCGGCCGGCCACCATATCCCTTTCTACTTTGATACGGGGAGCGGTCTTTTGTCCGACCTTGGCAGTGACGCCGGTTTTGATGAGCCTTCGGTGCTGGATGAAGCCGGCAAGTGCGACGTCATCTCGTTCAGCGGAGACAAGCTTCTCGGGGGTCCTCAAGCGGGCATCATTCTCGGCAGGGCATGGCTCATCGATGCCATGAAGAAGAACCCCTTGACGAGGGCGCTCAGGCCCGACAAATTTACCCTCTCAGCACTCGAAGCTACCCTCCTGCTTTACCTCGACAAGGATAAGGCGCGACGGGAAATCCCTATCCTCCGGATGCTCCATCAGGACCCGCGAGCGGTAAAGATGAGGGCAGGCAGGGTTGCCCGCATGGCGCGAAAAGGATCGCCCGCGCTTACCGTCGAGGTAGTGAGGTTATGTACGGAGGTGGGTGGAGGGAGCCTCCCCGACGTTTCCGTGCCCTCCTACGGCCTTTCGTTGCAGCCGTCGGTCATCTCCGTGGAAAAACTCGAACAGCGGATGAGGGGCCTCAATACCCCTGTTATCGGAAGAATAGAGAAAGGTCGTTTTCTCATCGATATGCGGACCGTGCAGCAAGAAGATGAACCTTATCTGGTCCTCGCCATACAGACAGCCCTTAGGGATGGACGATAAGTTCCGCCTTCGCTCCGACAAAGACAACGTGAGAATTGACGTATATCTCTCCGAAAGGCTGTCTTTGCCGAGGTCGCAGGTCAAGAAATTGATCGAGGAGGGTCATATCCGCGTGGAGGAGAGGGTGCCGAAATCCTCCTTCAAAGTGCGGAAAAACATCGAGATCGAAGGCGAGGTCCCGAGGGTTGAGCCGACCCTGCTTAAGCCTGAGGATATCCCGATCAGGGTCCTCTACGAGGATGGTGTGCTCCTGGTGATCGACAAGCCGAAAGACATGGTAGTCCACCCTTCTTTCGGTCACCGCAAAGGCACGCTTGTCAACGCCGTTTTGAGTCACCTGAGGGAAGTGAGCCGCGCCGACGAAAGGCCGGGTATCGTGCATAGATTGGACAAGGGAACGACAGGGGTCATCATTGTCGCAAAGGACCGAAAGACTCAGGAGGCGCTCTCCCGTCAATTTCATGAGCGAAGCGTAGAAAAAGTTTACCGGGCGGTCGTAGAAGGGGTTGTGGGGAACGACGAGGGTGTTGTGGAGGGCCTGATCGGCAGACATCCCAAGGACAGAAAACGGATGGACCTGGTGGCAAAGGGCGGGAGGTACTCATTCTCCCAATTCAAGGTGCTGAAGCGATTGGAAGGGTTTACGTATGTCGAGGTCTATCCGAAGACGGGCAGGACCCACCAGATACGTGTGCACATGAGCCATGCCGGCCATCCGATAGTGGGCGACGAGCTTTACGGAAAGCGGTCAAGGAAGCTCGCGGACAGACCTCTCCTTCACGCGTACCGGATCGTCTTCGATCATCCGGCGACAGGGGCCAGGTTGTGCGTCGAGGCGGCTGTGGCTGCCGATATAGAGACGTTTGTGAGGGAGCATGCCGTTTGAGTTGAGAACGATAGGCCCCGGACCTGCCGGGGCAGGCGCCTGGTCTTACTACCACGTTACGGGGCCCGAAAAAGGGGGCATCCTTCACGGGTTCATGACGCGTACATCGGACGCAATCCTCCGCGATGCCGACCGGAGAGCGGCTTTTATGGCAGCCCTTTCCGCGAAAGATATGATTATTCTCGACCAGGAACACGGTGACGCTGTGCAGGTGATCGCCGCGGGTGAGCGCCCTCGGGCAGGCGACGGCCTGGTCGTGCTCGAACCGGGCGTGATCGGGGTGATCAAAACCGCCGATTGTCTGCCGGTCATCCTCTACGCCCCCGACTACCCTGCCTGTGCCATCGTGCATGCAGGCTGGCGCGGGACGGCGCTTCGGATCAGTCAGCAGGCCGTGGCTGCCATGGTCGGCCTGGGCGTTGCAGCCGCCTCGATGAGGGCGCTCATCGGGCCCGGCATCGGCCCGTGCTGCTATAACGTGGGAGAAGACGTCGTCGCTGCCTTCAAGGACGCAGGAATCAGCGACGAGGTGTTTGCAAGAAGGGGCGACCTCACATTTCTCGATCTGAAGAAAGCGAACCGCCAGGTCCTCATGGCCGAAGGGGTTCATGACATTGATGACGTGAACCTGTGCACCTCGTGCAGGAAGGCGCTCTTTTTCTCGGCGAGGCGGGACGGCCGGATTGGCAGGCAGATAAATTTCGTGCTGATAAGAGGATAGAAAATGGCGCCGCGCACACGCAGAAGGGATCACACAATGGCACAGGCTTCCGAGTCCGAAAGGCAGGCAAAAGAGAATGCGGCGCGCATCGACGATGCCGGCTTCATGAAGAAACATCGGATCAATCTTTTTTACGTCCTGTCGATCCTGGCGGTCTGCGCCTTCCTCGTCTATCTGGAGACCAACCTCCCGTTCTTCCAGAAATTTATGCCGGTTCTCGACAATAAGTTCCTCATCGCCATACTCAATCTCAACTTCCTCCTGATCATGCTCCTCATTTTCATCGCCAGCCGTATTCTCTTAAAGACGTATGTCGAAAAGAAGAGAGGCATTTGGGGCTCCGGGCTCAAGACGAGGCTTACCGTGACCGTCGTCTCCGTCTCCATCATCTCCTCTTTCATGCTCTTTCTCCTGACCACATGGTTTTTCTACGCAAGCATGGACAAATGGTTCAGCCAGAAGGTGGAAGATACGCTGGAGAATGCCCGCAACCTCTCGGAGTTTTACTACGAAGACCTGTTTGGCCGCTACGAGAAGATGGGGGCGATGCTCGCCCAGGAGATCGGGGAGAATGGGATCCTGGACAAGGATAAGGAGTTGTCGGCGTTTATAAGGAAAGAGGGGAGATCGAATTTTCTCGGCTACCTCGCGCTCCTCGACCTCAACGGCCAGCCGATCAAGAGCTATAATGCCCTAGACGAGCAGATGACGCGTATCCTCGTTGAACGATCGAAGACGTTCAGAAAACATAGGGACGCGAGGCAGATCGTCCCGCTCAAAGACGGAGAGCTGCTCCTCTTTCTCACCACGGTAACCGATAATTCGGGTCAACCAAGGGCCCTGCTCTTCCTCGGTGAAAAGATCAGGGTCCACGGCGCGCCGAGCATGAAGCAGATATCGTCTACTTATCGGGAATTCAAGGAAGCCAGGCCATTCAAGAAAATAATGAAATATAGCTTTGTGATCCCCCTCTTCCTCATCACGATCCTCAGCATCTTCCTGTCTATCTGGATTGGGGTCAAGATGGCGGCGTCGATTACCATTCCCCTCGAGAGGGTGAAAGAGGGTGCGGCAATCATCGCACAGGGCAGGTTCGATATCAACCTCGAGGAGAAAGGTAGAGACGAGATCGGGACGCTCGTGAGCGCGTTCAACACGATGGCAAGGGAGCTGAAGATCGCGAAGGACGAGATCGAGGAGAAAAGGAAATATATGGAGGTAATCCTCGACAATGTGGCGACCGGCATCATCAGCACCGACGTGAAAGGACGAATGCTCCTCCTGAACCGGGCGGCAAAGGACATCCTGAAGGTGAAGACCGATGACTGGATGGGCAGGCCCTTGTGGCGTTGCGCGGGGGAGGATTTCAGATCGATCATCAGACCCTTCCTCAAGAGCATGGGGGAAGGACCCGAGGGCCTTGCGAAAGAGACGACGCTCTCTTTGCAGAATGACACGTTATTTCTGCGCGTCTCCCTCACCACACTGCGCGATGAAGCAGGCAAGCCCGAGGGATATATCGTGACCTTCGATGATATTACCCATATAGTGAGGGTCGAGAAGCTCGCCACCTGGCGCGAGATCGCCAAAAGACTCACCCACGAGATAAAGAACCCGCTTACGCCCATAAAGCTGTCGGCGGAAAGGCTTCGAAGGCGCCTGCTTCCAAGGGTCGAAGGGAGGGAGAAAGAGGTGCTTGACGAAACAACGTCGGTCATATTGAGCTCCTCGAACGACATTACCGCTATGGTAAACGAGTTGACAAAGTTTACCCATACGTCGTCGTCTCCGCGGACGCTCGAGGATGTGAACGCCATCATCGAGGAGACGGTCGCTATTTACAGAAACCTTTACCCGGCCATCTCCTTTCAGTTTCACGGGACGAAAGTGCCCTCATTCAGGATGGACAGAGACAAGATGAAGAGGGCATTGATCAATCTGATCACGAACTCCATCAATGCCATAGATTCCAAGCCGGGGATCATCAGCGTTGAGACGCAGTACGATAAAGGCAGGGGCACCGTGCGGATAGAGTTGGCGGATACGGGTTGCGGCATAAGGGATGAGGATAAGTCCCGGGTATTTGACCCGTATTTCACGAAGAATCGCGACGGCATGGGCCTTGGCCTCGCCATCGTCAATTCGATCATTCTCGAGCTTGGGGGCCGGATCAACGTGGAAGATAATCTACCGACAGGGACGCGGATGGTCATGGAAATCCCCGTCTTCGAAGCGTAGCGTTCCCGGGTCCCTGCCTCATCGTCGTTTCGCCTAAAGCCGCGCTTCTCTCCTCCCCCTTGCGAAATATGCTATAATAATAACCGTGAAGATAGTGAGTACCAACAGAAAAGCCTATCACAACTTCTCGATAGAAGAGAAGTATGAGGTCGGCGTCGCCCTTGTGGGGACCGAGGTGAAAGCGCTCAGGGAGGGGAAGGCGAACCTTAACGACAGCTTCGCCAAGGTAAAGAATGATGAGCTTTTCCTTGTAAACGCGCACATCAGCCCGTATTCATGCGGGAATATTTGTAATCATGAGCCGAAGCGCGACAGAAAGCTCCTTATGCACCGCTTCGAGTTGAAACGGCTCTACGGGAAGGTGAAGGAACGGGGTTATACGCTCATTCCGCTGAGCATGTACTTCAATGACAGGAACAAAGTGAAGCTGGAGATCGGCCTGGCAAAAGGAAAGACTTCCGTCGATAAACGTCACGACATCAAGGCCAAGGACGAGAAGCGAATCAATGAGCGCGAAGGACGATTAAGATAAAGAATGGGGGCGAATGGTCTCGACAGGGAAAGAAGGGTCAAGGAGGCGTGCCGGGGTTCTATCTGCCCGCAATCAGGTAGAAACTAAACACAAACGCAGAAACAGACTACGCACTGGCCGCTTAAGCCGGCCACATCCGCTGGACTTTCCTCCCGCTTCAAGTTCAAACGGGTGTAATGCAAGTGGGATAGCCTTTCTCGATACCTGTGGGGAAAAGCGAAGCTTAGCAGGCTGGGATGAGAGGAAACCGGTCAGTGGGTGTCCTCGATTCCGAGACTTAATACACTGACTACGCATGTAGGCTCCTTAGGTTCTTGTTCTCTGGACGCGGGTTCGATTCCCGCCGCCTCCACCATTTGAGAATCCAGGAAAATCCGATGCAGTACAAAACCCGTTAGAAATAGCGGGTTTTTTGTTGTTGATAGTCCGAGGTAGTGCTATAATAACTATCGACATCCGGGAGTTTTGGGGGCATATTGAAGGTAAATATGCCCCCAAAGAAAATGACATGCCCCCAAAAAGGAGGAAAAGCCAATGGCCAAGCGGATTATCCAGCTATCGGACACCAAGGCTAAGAATGCCAAGGTTCGGACGAGTGAGTACAAGCTTTTTGACGGCGGGGGCCTTTACCTTCTCGTGACTCCTTCAGGCGGGAAATATTGGCATTTCAAGTACCGCTTCGATGAGAAGGAGAAGAGAATCAGCTTTGGCCCGTATCCTGAAATTTCCCTTGCCGAGGCCCGAACAAAGAAAGACGAAGCCCGGACGCAGATCGCGCACGGCATCGACCCGGCAGGCGTCCGCAAGGCCATGAAGCAGGCAGAGAGCGCCGAGGCCGAGACCTTCGAGGTGATAGCACGCGAGTGGCACGCGAAATTCACCCCTACGTGGTCGGCGACCCATGCCGTTACCATGATGGCCCGGATGGAACGTGACCTCTTTCCGTGGATGGGAACGCGCCCTGTCAACGAGATCAAGGCGCCTGAGCTTTTGGCGATCCTTCGCCGGGTAGAGAGCCGGGGCGCTCTGGAAACCGCACACCGGATTAGGACCATTGCCGGCCAGGTGCTCCGGTACGCCGTCGCCACGGGCCGGGCAGAACGCGATTGTTCCGGGGACTTGAAAGGGGCCTTACCTCAACCGGGAGAGCATCACCATGCGGCGATCACGGACCCGAAAGAGGTCGCACCCCTTCTAAGGGCGATAGACGGCTACCAAGGTGGGTTTGTGGTCAAATGCGCCTTACGCCTTGCCCCCATGTTCTTTGTGCGTCCTGGAGAGCTTAGACAGGCAGAATGGCCGGAGATCGACCTTGACGAAGGGGCCTGGAACATACCGGCGGACAAGATGAAGATGAAGCAACCGCATATCGTGCCGCTCTGCGCTCAGGCCGTGGCGATACTGACGGAATTGAAGCAGCTTACCGGGGCGAGCAGATACGTCTTTCCTTCGGGTAGGTCCTTCTCAAGGCCGATGAGCAACAATACCGTGAATGCGGCGCTCCGACGTATGGGCTTTGATAAGGAGACCATGACGGGGCACGGCTTCCGCGCAATGGCCCGCACGATCCTTGACGAAGTGCTACAAGTGCGGCCGGACTATATCGAGCATCAGCTTGCGCATGCGGTGAGAGACCCGAACGGCAGAGCCTACAATCGGACTTCATACCTTGCAGGCCGGCGCGAAATGATGCAGACCTGGGCCGACTACCTCGAAGGGTTGAAACAAGGTGCACAGGTATTGCCATTGCACAGGAAGGGTTAAGGGTAAGCGAGAGGCGAAATAGGCCGGTCATTAACAGGCGGGCCGGGGCAGAAAACGGGCACAAATTAAAAGTGTTGCATTCAATGAGCGACATGGCCTTACTGGTACTGGTCTATTTGCAGAGCTTCAGGAATTCCTCGACCGTCATGCCCGCTTTCGCGATCTGGTCCCGCAGTAAGCCTTGCTTCACGGTGTTGCCTTTGTGAAAGGGAATGGAAAGGATATTCGGATTGCCTTCCTTCGTCAGCTTTACGTGGCTGCCCCTCTGCCCTCTTACCTTCCATCCCGCCCGCTCGAATGCCCTTATCACCCCTTCGGGTTTCAGGTTGTGAATCCCGCTCATGAGGCCCGTTTGGCCTTTTCGGCTTGCCGGTCTTCCTCTATAACTTCAAGGTGTCCGCTAATCGCGTCCTTCATCATATCAAGCGTCTCTTCTATCGTGTCTCCCTGAGACGCGCATCCGGGCAGATCGGGACATTCCCCCCAGTAGCCCCCGTCTTCCATATCCGCGCGTAAAACGACTCGATACTTCCTTCCCTTGACCGTCACGGAATATTTCCTCTCCTTCTCCAGGTCAATTACTTCTCCCCGAAGCTTTTCGATCAGGTCTCCCAAAGCGATAGAGAACACCAGTTGCCCTTGTTTCAAGGTATCTATGATCCGCTTCTCGTCCCCGGTGATGACGAATATCGTTTTGCCGTCCGTGAGAAAGCGAAGCTCCGCAAGGGGTTTCTCTACTTCCGTTATGTGTTTCTTCAAATAGGTCACGGCTTTCCTGATCTTCTGAAGGGTAAGCCCGCTGTCCAGCAAGGTTTTCGCTACCTTGATCTGAACCAGGTCGCTAAAGGAATAGAGCCTTACCGATCCTTTCCCTGCAGCCTCGCTTATCGAGGGTTTTATGAAATTGCTCGAATCCCAGTAATCGAGCCTTCTTTGCGTCAGATCGGTGATCTTGGATACCGCTTTACTATTGAAATTCATGTCCCTTCCCTCCATGAGTACATTACTGTATTTATTATACATATCTTTTACTTTTGTCAATAGATTTTCGGTGCCTTACCGTCCTCTGTCTTGCTATTCTCCGCACCCATCCAAAACAGTTCCCTGAATAGACTATCCTGGAACCCTGCGATACTACGGTCGCGGTTCTTAATAAGCCACCTGAAACATAGGGTAATAAATTTCGACCTGGTTAGCCCGACTTCCCTCAAGATCGGTTCGACTCCTTCCCATTCCTCGTCAGTAACATATACGTTCCGTCGATAAGGATCACTGCGGCGAGGCTTTGACCCTTTAGCGTGTGAGGCCGTCACTACCCGAGGTGTGTCTTGAGCCGGAATCGCAGCAGCTCTCTCCTGCGCCCTTCTCAATTTTCTTTGCTTGCCCATATACACACCTTATACACCCCTTTGCATGATGTGTCAAAGCCCCTTTCTTGTCCCTGCATATGTCCTTGTTTTTACTATGAATCTTTTTCTGAATTAAAGCTTAAGATAGAGAGTGTTGAGATATGTCTTAATTAACAAACCCATAGTACCGATTGCCCTCAACCCGTTACTTACTGAAAGAGAGGTCATGCAATGCGTTTCTAAAATGAAACAGTTATAGCGGTAATAATTAAATGAAAGTGTCGAGTTGACCACTTGCGGCGGCGACTAATATTGGGGCGATGTATAGCTCAGACACGGACAGGTATTCATAGCAGGGTAGGGGTTATTCCTTTCAGGATACTATACGTTAGTTTAGGGGGATTCTTCTGAGCGTCCCAAGCAAACTGGGTTAGAAAATCGGCCTGGCGGTTGGCTAGAAGTGCTTCCCCATAAGCTAAAACACGAGCCTGCTCAATCTCCTGTTCGCAGAATGCATTGTAGATCACCCAGTACAGACCCGCACCAAGTCTGAAAATATCAAGGGGAAATATCATACAGTCAAAAGGGCGGACTTCATAGATTCTGCATCGCCCGTTCTCGTGAAAAATGCAGCTCCCAGACTCACGTATTCTGATAGTATTAATCTTTTGGCCGGTAGTCTCGACGGAGCTTTTCGTGAAGGACGAAACCTGTGTACCAAGAAATCTCTTCATATCCTTTAATTCATCCTTGGTTACGACCGGTGCACTCAGATCAAACGATAACCCAAGTTGACGGCAACACTTATCTGAAAGCTTGCAGTGATGGCAAAACGAGAACACGCTCTCGCTCGACATGGTAATTCTTCTATGATGGATATTCATTTTGATGATGTCCATGTATACCGACTTTGCTGAAGCTGCAACGGGTCTCCTGAAAAGAATGTGAAGAATCCATCGAGCTTCTGCGGTGTGACCCTTCTCAAAGTGAAGGTACCCCTTTCAATAACGTGCTTCTCCGTCGACCAATACTCTGCCGTAAGAATTTGATTCTTGTAGGTCCCCTTGATCTCTTGCTTTTCAGTCTGTTTACCGTCTTCTGTCAGGATGGCTACCGCCTTTATGGCACGGCCGACTTGGCGAACGCTTATCGTCTCGTGATACGTGTTCTGGCCCTCTCTATATTCGCTGATCCATGTGCCGCCAATTGAACCTTCGGTGAACAAATTCACTAAGGGTATATAACCCTTCCCAACAAGGAATATTATCAAGTTTACTGTTAACCCCGCACAGACACTAACCTCGAAAGCAAGCGACGGGTTCATGTAACACGCCCTCCTTTTCTGTTCAATTCACACAGCCTTTCCTGGTTAGCCGCAGAGATCGCGGGGAAGCAGCGATAGCTACCTCGCTCGGCGAAGCCTATCGCCGAATTGAGGCGTTATAATAACAAAATTGTCATACCAGTTTGAGAATGTGTTCGTAGATTTCAATCTTGCTCGATTCATTGTCAAATCCCACGGCATACCCCTTAAAGCTACCATTGCCTGTCCTTTCAAAAAAATAACAGCCATAGTCAAGAAAGAACTTGTTCTTGGCACGCGGCGAAGGAGTCCAAAGGAGTCTTAAGAACCGGTCATTGTAATCCCCCTCAATATCCCATTCCATGTCAGGATACTCGTCGTTTTTTATTATCCCATACACTCGATTTTTTCGCTGGCGAGCAAACTCGAAATACTCCTTATGTTCAATCGGATTCCCATCACTGTTTTCAAACCATTTCGATTCCCACCTCGACCCTGCAAAAGATGGCATTTCTTTTTTGCGGATAAGGCGATCAAAGAAAGCCGACTTGCCTATCAATCCCCCAATTGTCGCCGCGCAGATCGTGCAAGCTCCACCAATTATGGCAGCCAAAATCACTGGATTCATTCCATTCTACCTCCTGCTAACGCTGCAATCATGGCTGAATAGAGCATAGTTGCAAACGAGCAAGTACAGCGCACCGCTCCCCACCTTGGGGACCTGTAACATCGTATACTTAGGCTACACGAGAAAGTCAAGGGATTTCACGTTCTGGAAAAATAAATTGTTCCCGGTCTCAGGGGGCATTCTTCCGTCGCTTGAGAAGTCCGTGTACGTTGAGCAGGTAAGCTTATCCAGATAGCCTGCCAATTTCCGCGCCGTGGCCGTCACGGAAATTGTATCATCGCTGCCGCGACAAAAAGCGAAGATTTCCCCCCTTCTTTTTGAGGGGAAAAATTCTTGAGAAGGGAAAGACCTTACTTCCGCCCAGGCGCGAACCCCCCGCCCCCGTGCTCCTTACGTCCGCGCGGGAGGCCGGAGGAGCGGCGCTTGCGGACATCGGACCGTAAAGGGCGCTTTCTCCGGCACTCGGAAAAAAAGTTTGACACAGAGAAAACATTGTGTTCCTTATAGGTATTCAGGTCTTGTTACCTGCCATATTAAATAATTCAGGAGCTAGTCTCCTGCAGGGTTAGACCCTGCCTAACAAATAACCTCACACCATTTAGGGCTTGGCCCTCCCACAGCTAAATAGCTTCACTTTCAGGAATTCATTTCCTGCACCCGACACAACTTAGGGGTCGCCCCTGCCTTTACCAATCGAGGTGTGCCCTTGCCGTCTAACATGGCGGCAAGGGCAAGAAGAGTGACAAAAGGAGGTCGGAGCAATGGCAATGAGGTGTCAGAATGAATAAACGCTTTTTACGCCTCCCGGAAGTTCTTGAGCGAATCCCTGTGTCGAAGAGCACGTGGTGGGCGGGTATCCGACAAGGCCGGTTTCCGAAGCCCGTCAAGTTGAGTGTGCGGACATCCGCGTGGAGAGAGACCGACATCGACGCCTTATGCAACCAGGGCCAAGGCGAAGCAAAGCTCGTCGACAGCGCCGAGGGCTAAACGTGCTGTGACGCGTCAAAGGTCACATAGTGTTGGTTCATCCGGTTCTTCCGTACTTGTCTCAAATGTTACTGAAATCCGCACATCTCGGATTTATGCTCGGATTTATGTTGAAGTTTACCCTTAATACATGGTAATCGATAGCCAGAGACATTTATTCCTAACAATCGAGCTTTAGTGTGCCAAAGAAGGGGCATAGCAAGATGACGAATATATGGCTCGTGACGATACTCGGAGGATTTATTGCCTGTCTGGTGGCGGGGTTCCTTGTATGGTATATACCCCATGAAATGGAGCGAAGAAGCCTTCTTGAGAGTGCCAAAGCTTCTCTGAACAACGCCGATCAGTTACTGGACCGGGGACTATACGAATCTGCTCTTGATATATACAAAGAGGTAGGCAAGAAGATAAAACCTAATGCCACTGCTGAAATATATGCGCATACCAAGCGTAATGAGGGGCGTTGTTACCTCGAATTAGCATATAAAGAGAATCGGCAAACCAATTACTACATGGGTATTAGGGCCTTGGAAGAGGCTCTGTCTATTCAGGAAAGGGAGTCTCTCAAGCTTGAGATGTCAATAACACAGTGCTATTTAGGAATGGCATATATAGCGCTTTCGCACATGAAATCTACCGAGGATAATCAAAGACAAGGGGTGCACCTCATTGAAGAAGCATTTACAATTGCAGAGGGTCTACAAATTGAAGATAGAGATTCAATAAAGCGACTTATTGCGGAAGCAAGCCTCTCTCTTGCAGAGGTAAAAGACTCAGAGCTTAATTTAACGAAAGCAATAAATCTATATCAACAATCGATGAATGTATCGGACCCAGAACATTTCCCTTTTCTATGGGCACAAATCCAAAATCATCTCGGGGCGGCTTATCGATTGCTATCAGAGGTGCGGGACAAAGAAGAGAATCTGACTAAGTCGCTCCACGCTTTTCAGGAAGGGGTAAGAGTCGCTACGCTTGAAACATATCCCCTATTATACTCTTCCTTAGTGGACAATTTAGGGCTTTCTTATTTCACGCTTGCCTACGTGAAGGACAGAAATGAGAATTTGAATAGAGCAATACAGGCACATGAAGAAGCTTTGAAAGTACGAACCAGAGAGAAATATCCTATTTTGTACGCAGCCTCCAAAAATAACCTCGGTTGTGCCTTAACTTTCTACGAGTATAAGACCAGGCAAGATACGGAAAGTGGATTACAAGCCGCAATAGGAGCTTTCGAGGAATCATTGAAAATCAAAACTATCGAGGAATTTCCTCTCGATTATGCCAAGACACAGAACAATCTTCACGGCGCATACTTAAACCTTGCAGCCATAAAGGACACTAAAATAAATCTATTTAATTCAATTCAGGCTTCGGAGCAAGCTTTAAGGATATATACAATCGACAAATATCCTCTTTACAATGCACGGTGCAAAGACAATTTGGGAGTCAGTTATATAGCACTGTCTCTGTTCACAAACAGGCAGGAATATGCGGTAAAGGCAATTACCTTGTTCATGGAAAGTGCAAAGGTATGTACGCGCGAATCTTACCCCCTATTTTACGCCAACATACAAGGGCATTTGGGTGATGCGTATGTAGTTTTGTCTGGTTTTGAAAACCGGAGAAACTATCTACTCGAAGGCATTAAGGCTTATGAAGAATGCTTGAAGATATATACTCCGGGCAACTCATCCGACTATCTGAACATAAAGAAAAAATATCAAGATGCAAAGCGGAGACTGAAATAAGAGAAATGAAGGGCATATGCCCCCACCTTCATATCCCTGTGCCATTATCGAGCAGACGACTGGTGCAAGTGCCTTCACCTTAAGGAGGATCGAAAAGCGGAAACTTGTCACTGCCCGGCAGCACCCCCCGCTTGACGGTTCCACTGCAAGACTAACCGCATCAAGAACGCTGTGACGGCGAGGCCTGGGAGCGGAAACATTTCCTCCCTGCCTATTACGCCGAACAAAGATAATAGAATTGCACTGTGAGGTGGTAGAATGGGCTGAGAAGATTGCAGACAGGCGCAAGGTAACCTCTGATCGTATGGGAGGAGGTTTGAGGTAATGGGAACATACTTGCAAGACCAACCTACCGACGTTAGTGAAGCAATTGACGAAATCGTCAAAGGCATAAATGCAGGCGAAGCCGTAGTTTTTTGCGGCGCAGGAATCTCGTACAATTCTGGCTTACCCATTGTTAAGCAGTTTACTCCGTACGTGCTTCTGACGCTCTGTGCCTCCAGGGAAGAACTCCGCGTAATGGAGGACGAGTTGAAAGGCACTGAGGATGCCCAGGGCAGACTTGACAGGTTGATACAGAAAGTATGTGGGCTGGCGGAAGTATCGGACGAGGCAATTCGCAAGATACTGGATGCCCTTCCCTTCGAGGCGTTTATTGAAACATTGGTTGACAGGAGCGACCTCGGCAAGATATTTGATATTTATGACGCGGATGCCTACAAAGCCGCTGTGGAGCCGAACGCTAATCATATCTTTCTGGCCAAGCTCGTTGCCGTGGGAAAAGTGAAGACGATTGTGACGACCAACTTTGATCAACTTATTGAGAAGGCGTTGAAAAACGAAGGGAAGATAGAGGAAAGAGACTATGATGTGCTGTACCGGGAAGAAGGGTTCGAGAAGATCGACTGGGCACAGGAACGCATCCGGTTGATAAAGCTGCACGGGAGCATTCATGATAAACAGGCCATGGCCATCACTTTACGCAAGGTGGCGCAAAAGGAGTTATCAGAAGGTAGGGCAAACATAATTCGTCACGTCTACGCACAGGGCGACCATAAGCAGGTATTGATCCTTGGGTACAGCTGCTCCGACGTATTCGACCTGTCACCGCAGATCGAGGCACTCGACGGGGACCTGAAGCGGGTATTCCTGGTGCAGCACTCCGGCGGCAGGGGTGTTGAGGATATTAGGAAACGGGAGGACAAAAACCCGTTCAAGGCATTCACGAAGGGCAAGAGGCTCTACCTGGACACAGATCAGGCAGTCGGAGCCTTGTGGAAATCAACCCTGACTGAATCCTACCACGTCAACCATCGTGATACTACCAACTGGAAAGACAAGGTGGATGGATGGCACGCAGAGTCCGTACAGCATCGCGGGGAAGTCTTTAAACATGCCATTCTCGGACAACTCTTTTTTGCCGTAGCAGAATGGCCGACGGCAATAATGTATCATCAGCGTGCACTTGCAAGCGCGAGAGAAGCCTATGACAAGAAGGGTGAAGCAAGTGCCCTCGGCAACATGGGCTCTGCGTATATGCAGCTCGGCGACTACCGGAAGGCCATCGATCTCTACGAGAAGAACATTGAGATAGCCCGCAGCATCTGGGATGTGCAAGCTGAGGGAAATGGCCTGGGCAACATGGGCTCTTTATATATGCTGCTCGGCGAGTACCCGAATGCCATCGATTTGTTCGGGAAGGCCATCGAGGTCGCCCGAAGAATCGAGAACGTGCAGGGTGAGGGGCATGTCCTCGGCAACATGGGCACTGCTTATGCCCAGCTTGGTGACTACCCGAGGGCCATCGATCTCTACCAGAAGGCCATCGATATCGCCCGAAGAATCGGAGACGTGCAGGCTGAGGGTAATTCCCTCGGCAACATGGGACTTGTCCATGCCGCTCTTGGCGACTACCGGAAAGCCATTGACCTCTACGAGAAACATTTGGAGAGCGCCCGAAGAATCGGGGACTTCCACGGTGAGGGTAATGCCCTCGGCAGCATGGGCGTGGCCTACAAGGAGCTTGGCGAATACCGGAAGGCCATCGACCTCCACAAGAAGCACTTGGAGATCGCCCGAAGGATCAGGGACGCACGGGCTGAGGGCAATGCCTTGTGCAACATGGGTGTCGCCTATGCTAATCTTGGCGAATACCGGAAGGCCATCGACCTTTACGAGAAGGCTCTTCAGATCGCGAGTAGGATCGGGGATGTGCAGGGCGAGGAAAATACCCTTGGCAACATGGGCCTTACCTATGCCGATCTTGGCGAATACCGGAAGGCTATCGACCTCTACGCGAAGGCCCTTGAGATCGCGCGCAGGATCGGGGATATGCGGGGTGAAGGAAATTCACTCAGCAACATGGGTTCTGTATATATGCTGCTCGGCGAGTACCAGAAGGCCATCAATCTCTACGAGAAACGCCTGGAAATAGCGCGCAGGATCGGGGACGTGCAGGGTGAGGGGACCGATCTCGGCAACATGGGCTCTGCGTATATGCAGCTTGGTGACTACCCGAGGGCCATAGATCTCTATGAGAAGGCCCTTGAGATTGACCGCAAGCTGGGGGGCGTGCGGGCTGAGGGGAATGCCCTCGGCAACATGGGTCTCGCCTATGCCAATCTCGGCGAGTACCAGAAGGCCATCGACCTTTACGAGAAGGCTCTTGAGATCGCCCGTAAGATTGAGGATGTGCAGGGTGAGGGGCGTACTCTAGGCAACGTAGCTATGGCCTGCGCTCAGGTCGGCGAGTACCGGAAGGCCATCGACCTTTACGAGAAGGCCCTTGAGATCGCCCGTAGGATTGAGGATGTGCAGGGTGAGGAAGTCGATCTCGTCAACATGGCTCTCGCCTATGCCAATCTCGGCGACTTCCAGAAGGCCATCGATATCGACGATGAGGTCGTGGAGATCGCGCGCAGGATCGGAGACATGCGGGCTGAGGCAAATGCCTTGTGCAATATGGGCCTCGCGTATGCGGGGATTGGCATGAAAGAGAGAGCCTCTGAATGCCTCACAAAGGGCAAAATAATGTTCGGACATTTGGGGCTCCAGCACATGGTGGCTACATTCGAGAAAATGATGCAGAACATGGGCATTAAGGGATGAGAACGGACGCAATTACGGATGGCTGATGTGACAACAGGCATAAAAGAGGTCCATCACAACCCATAACCGTCTCCGCCGGCGCAACACACGCTTCCTCCCCGTAATCTTCACGCCTCGCAAAAGAACTGAACGTGCAGAGTAGGCGTACGAGAGAGTTGTTCCATAGGTATTAGGAAGTGCGCAAGAATCGGATGAGCGATAATTTTCAGGGATAGGGCAGTACGCCCATGTTGCCAGAGGCGATTTCAGTTTTAGGGGCTGTTTTAGGGGCATGTCTACTTTTTATATATCTGTAATAGTAGTAATAACGATATATTATCAGCTTAATGTGATGGACGCCGCCCACCAATTTCCTATTGATATTATTATCATTTTCCCCTCGCCTTATGCAACCAGAGCCAGGGCGAAGCAAAGCCCATCGACAGCGCCGAGGGCCAAACGCGCCGGGCGTCGTTAAAGGCCACGTAGTTTTCAGGGACGGGCGATACACCCGGCAAGGGCGGGGAATAAAATTAGGGTCATCAGCTTCCTGCATACTTTTTATGCCTACGGGGTGACTCTCTCTTCCCCCTTTAATGGGTACTAATCCTCAATTTGGTTCGGCTGAAGTGTTTCATGATTACCGCCTGAATTAACGTATTTTCCTTTCCGTCGCTGGATGGCAATAGAACAAACCGTTCTTAACCTTCTGTCACGGAGAACTTTACCTCTTTCCCTATCGATCAACGTACCCACAGAACACGCAGCTTCTGGCTTTATAACGGCGAGGTCCAATACAAATCGATAGGATTGTGTCAAAAACTCGGAGTCTTAGGCAAGGATTCTCGCAGCGCCGTCACTATACTACAGGTGTACCCGATGCCTGTAGCTATGCGGCACCGAATCAAGGAGAAAGAGTGAAGCTTCCACGGTACCAGTTTCTACTGGTCTGATCCGGAAATAATGATGACGCTTGGTAGGTAGAACAAAAAAACTATTCATTGGAAGGGGATGCGAAATGGCACATTCAAAGAGCCTTGTCGCCTATTTTTCACGTAAAGGAAATAACTATGTGGGAGGGAGTATCGTAAACCTGCCAATCGGAAACACGGAGATAATAGCGAAGAAGATACGTGAATTAACGGGAAGCGACTTGTTCCGAATCGAAACAGTAAAAACCTACCCGGAGGATTATACGGAAACAACGAATGTGGCACGGGAAGAACAGAGCCAAAATGCCAGGCCCGAGCTTACGGACAGAGTAAGCGATATGGATTCTTACGACGTCATCTATCTCGGGTATCCGAACTGGTATGGAACGATGCCGATGGCGGTATTTACGTTCCTCGAATCCTACGATTTTTCCGGAAAGACCATTGTTCCATATTGCACACACGAAGGGAGCGGGATAGGGAGCAGCGAACGCGATATCAAGAAAGTCTGTCCCAAAGCAAGGGTCTTGCCCGGTTTGGCGATTAGAGGCGGCAGCGTCGCCAGAGCAGACAAGGATTTATCAAACTGGCTCAAAGCCTTGATTTGAGGCCTTAAACGAAAGGGGAAGGTGGTGGCGTGGCAGCCACGGAAAAAAAGAGGATAGGAGGACAACAATGGAGAAGCGCAAACTGGGGAAAAATGGTCTTGAAGTATCGGCTCTCGGGCTCGGCTGTATGGGAATGAGCATGGCCTATGGTCCGCCTGCAGACAAGAGGGAAATGATTGCTCTCATCGGTAAAGCCATGGAAAGGGGCGTTACATTCTTTGATACCGCCGAGCTTTACGGCCCCTACACAAATGAAGAGCTCCTAGGTGAAGCTTTGGCTCCGTTCCGGGGCCAGGCTGTAATAGCCACCAAGTTCGGGATCAAGCTCGATCCCAGCGGACAGCAGGTCCAGGATAGCCGGCCCGAACGCATCAGGCAAAGCATTGAGGGCTCGCTCAAGCGACTCAGGGTCGATGCCGTTGATCTGTACTATCAGCACCGCGTCGACCCGGACGTGCCGATCGAGGATGTGGCGGGAACAGTAAAGAACCTGATTCAAGAAGGCAAAGTGAAGCATTTTGGCCTTTCCGAAGCCGGAGCGCAGACGATCCGTCGCGCGCATGCCGTTCAGCCGGTGGCTGCCGTCGAGAGCGAATACTCGCTCTGGTGGAGAAAGCCCGAAGAGGAAGTGCTGCCGACGTGTCAGGAACTCGGGATCGGGTTCGTTTCATTTAGCCCTCTGGGCAAAGGTTTCCTCACGGGAAAGATCGACGAGAATACGACGTTCGACAGTTCGGACTTCCGTAATATCGTTCCTCGCTTCACGCCGGAGGCCCGAAAGGCGAATCGGGCACTGGTAGACCTGCTTGCCAAAATCGCCGGCGAGAAGAAGGCGACGCCCGCCCAGATCGCACTCGCCTGGCTGCTTGCCCGAAAAGCCTGGATCGTTCCTATCCCGGGCACGACAAAGCCTTCACGTCTCGAAGAGAACATAGGGGCAACTGCGGTTGAACTTACGTCCGACGATCTGCAAGGGATTGACAGCGCCGCCTCAAAGATTAAAATAGAAGGGGCCCGGTACCCCGAAGCTCTGGAAAAAAGGACCGGTCTATAGATCGTAGAATAGTGACATTTAAGGAGAGCACATTATGAGCGCAAACGATCTTAGCAATAGTGTGATTTTTCCCATTGGAGAGAAATTTGAAAGCGATCATTTTAAGGGAACGGTATGGCTTAATATGCTGACGCCTTTCGGCTCAGCCTGTCCCATCGGCAACGTGACCTTTGAGCCGGGATGCCGCAACAGCTGGCACAAACACGCGGGTGGTCAAATTCTGCTTGTGACAGGCGGCAGAGGCTATTATCAGGAATGGGGAAAGCCGGCCCGCGAGGTTCACCCAGGAGATGTTGTCACTATTCCCGCCGATGTGAAGCACTGGCATGGTGCTGCCAAGGATAGTTGGTTTGTGCACCTTGCCGTTGAGGTCAATCCCGAGAAAGGTCCGGCATCATGGCTGGAGCCGGTATCGGACGAAGAGTACAACAAGTTGAAATAGGGAGGCATTCCTATGCCTATAAGTGAAACAGCTCGAAAGAATCACGAGGAACTCTTCCCGAATTGTGAATCAACGCTCAAGGTCACCGATCCTGAACTCATCGAAGTGTTCGACAATTTTGCCTTTGATGAAGTGCTTTCATACGGAAACCTCGATGCAAAAACAAGGTTTATGGTGATTTTAGCTTCACTCATCGCCCAGCAGACATTAAGCGAGTACCGGGTCATGCTCGGCGGTGCGCTGAACATTGGCGTCACACCTATTGAAGCGAAAGAAGTTGTTTATCAGTCTGTGCCTTATGTGGGCATTGCAAAAACCTTTGATTTTATTCATGCCACAAACGAAATACTGGAGAGCCGCGGCGTAAAACTGCCGCTTGAAGGTCAATCCACCACCACTGCCGAAACACGATTTGAAAAGGGATTGGCGGTTTCAAAGTCGGTTTTCGGCAAGACGATTGATACTATGTATGAACAGTCTCCTGAAAATCAAATCCATATTCAGAAATACCTGTCGGCAAACTGTTTTGGCGATTACTACACCAGAACGGGACTCGATATTAAAATGAGAGAGCTTCTCACTTTCTCGATGCTCTTATCGCTCGGCGGATGTGAGCCGCAGTTAAAAGGACATATAAAGGGTAATTTAAATGTTGGAAATGACAAAGAAGTATTGCTTAGTGCTGTTACTCAATTATTGCCTTATGTAGGATATCCAAGAACATTAAATGCAATAAGATGTATAAATGAAGTAGGTGACTGCTGAGCTGATCCGAGAGGTGGGTTTCGATCCTATGGACGCTGGTCCCTTACGGATCGCCCGCTGCACGAGCCGTCCGCGCTGCTTGTTGACGAACTCGCCTACGGACGAACAAAGGAGCCGGAACTTGCGTGTCGGTTCGAATGGTCTGGCGAGTAGGCATGTCGGGTGACAGCGAATGATTTGTACAATGATTCGGCGCGAAGCTGGTGAGGATACATGACTGTTATAGAAGGGATGTTTCCGGCTGACCGGAAGTCAGCAACTACAAGCTGCTAAATGACATTGCCCGGGGAGGAACCTTACAATGAAGTCTATTACGAGAAACCCACATCCACTGCGTTCAGATACCTTCGCGAGGTCAAGCGAGCCGGACCTAGCCAGGTTGGCCGCCCTGATTCGTGCCCATACCCCTTACGACGGTTCCTTTGAGTTATGCATCCCTGGGGTGTACGCTACTCGCGCCTCCCGAACGAACACGGAGTTGGTGCATGCCGTAGCGAAACCGTCCTTGTGCATCATCGCGCAAGGAGCGAAGAGCGTGATGCTGGGGCACGAAGTCTATGAGTACGACACGTCGCGTATGCTCATTTTCTCCGTTGATCTGCCGGTGGCCGGCCTGGTCACGCGAGCCAGCCATTCTGAGCCTTATCTCGGTTTCAGGCTGGATCTGGACCCTCACAAGGTCGCCGAGCTGGTCTTGAAGGTCTTTCCGCACGGTGGTCCGCATCGAGTTCACGAGAATCGCGCTGTGTGCATCACTCAGACCAACGTGAATATCTTCAATGCAGCCGTAAGGTTGATCGAGTTGATGGCGCAGCCCGGGGACGCCGAACTGCTCGCACCACTCGTGATCGATGAGATTCTGATCCGTCTGCTACGCAGTCCCGTTGGTGTTCGGGTGGCCCAGATCGGCCTTGAGGATTCCGGTGTGCACGGAGTCGCGAAAGCAGTATCCTGGTTGCGCGCCAATTTCTCCCAGCCCATGAAAGTTGAAGAGCTGGCCGAGTTGGTGCATATGAGTGTTTCCTCATTCCACCAGCACTTCAAGTCCGTCACCTCAATGAGTCCGTTGCAGTACCAAAAGGTGCTGCGCCTCCAAGAAGCGAGGCGTCTTATGTTGTCGACGATGATGGATGCGAGTGCTGCGAGCCGTCACGTGGGGTATTTGAGCGCTTCGCAGTTCAGCAGAGAATACGGCCGATTCTTCAGGAGTGCGCCAACCAGGGACATCGCCAGGTTACGTGAACAAGGCTTTACAGCGGCAGACGTTTCTCGGTAGACCGCCGACTATGCGACAATATGAGTGATCTGCATCGTCGGTTTCAAGGCCGGCTCCTGCCGCTCCTGATCTTACCTGCGAACGCGTAACTCCCTTTAGCCATATCCCCGGTTCCTGAAAGCTCCGTTGCCTGTCGCGCATCCTCAATTGTCTATTTTATCTTCCTGACATTTGCTGCGTTCGGGCCTTTCGGTCCGGTGACGACATCGAATTCAACTCTTTGACCTTCTGACAGGGACTTGAAACCTTCGCCCTGAATTGCAGAGTGATGAACAAAAACATCCCCACCTTCATCTTGGGTAATGAATCCGAAGCCCTTCGCATCGTTAAACCATTTTACAGTTCCTTGTGTCATGTTGAGACACCCCTTTTTAGTTTTGGCGTACGTTCGACAGGAAACAATGGCCCCCTATGGCCGTTGTCCCGATGAAGAAGGTGCGCTTCTTCAATCCTTATCTCATCAAAGCCGCTGGAAAGTCAATAAAATACTTGCCCCGTCAGTTCAAGGGCAACCAAGCGCTGATAGAAATCATTGAACGGTACAGGAAAACAAGAAGGGATGTTTTGCAGCCAACTGGAAGGTTTCTTCAGATCCTATCGTTCAAGCACGTCGAGAGGTCAGTTATTCTTTGAAAAAACCTTCCGGGTCTGTCTAAGGTAAGTGGATAAAGCTATGGCCGTGGGGCCAACGCGCAAGAACTCTTTGCTCTTTGAGGGAAAGACCGGCATGGATTGCCCTGGTATAGCCCAAAGGCCACACACCTCCATGAGGAAGTGAAAACCCTTGAAGCCCATCTCGCAGAGTTCGAAACCTCTATGAACCTGGAAACGCGAGGAGGGTGTCTCGCACAAATAATCGTTGATATCGCCGGCTCGAGTCCTACAGTCGATTATAGCAAGGAACGGCACTGTGCGAGAGGTCTCAGGCGGAGATCCGCACGGACATGACGCAGCTTCAACCCTTTGGAAGGGTGAACCAGAATGTGCTACCCTTCCCGTATATGCTGCGAACCGACAGAACGCCGCCGTGGTCTGATACGATTCTTCGAGCCACCGCCAAACCAAGCCCCGTTCCTTCGATGGTCCTGTCTGCCCGGTAGAAGATGTCGAAGACGTGGAGAAGCTCTTCTTCTTTAATGCCGATGCCCGTATCCGTCACTTCGACGAGAATGGTTTTATCGCTCTCGCTTAATCGCACCTGGATAGATCCTCCTTCGTTCGTATACTTGACGGCGTTGTCGAGAAGGTTTGCAACCACCGTTTCTATCTTCAGCTTGTCTCCGTAGGCCATGGCGACGGGTTTCTCCAGGTGCGCTAAACTCAGCTCTATCTTCTTCCGTTCAGCGGCAACGCGCAATCCTTCAACCTGTTTCTCGATCACTTCACGGATGTCAAAGGAGGAGCGTTTCAGGCGATGGGTCCCCTGCTCCAACTGGGAGAAGCCGAGAAACTCGGCAACCACATGCTCTAACCTATCAATCTCATCGACTATTATCTTCAAATAATTCTCTTGCTTCTTTGAAATGGGACCCACTTTTCGGGCCAGCAACCTTGAGAGAAATCCATGCGCCACGAGAAGGGGATGTTTAAGATCATGAACGAACATGGAGAGGAGGTTTCTTCGCTCCCTTTCCAGACGCTTAAGTTCAGTAATATCTCTGAAGATCTCAACCCCGCCGAGAAAGGTTCCCGAGGCATCGAAGAGCGGCGCGGCCGTAATAGCAACCTTGACCAACTGCCTGTCCCTCCTCGTGAGTGTTCCCTCAATCTCTATTGACTGCCCATGTGTGTTGAATACATGTTCAAAAAACGGGCAGAGCTTAGGGTCTGAAGAGCCGTGAAGGATTTCCAGATGGGACCGGCCCACGACCTCTCCTTTCGCATAGCCCGTTATTTCCTCCGCAGCCGGATTGAACTCGACGATCATCCCCTCTTCGTCGACAAGAGAAAAGCCTATGGGCAGACTCCGGACGACGGTGGCATACACATGGGACGGAGAAAGAATGTGCGGTTCACTACCGCTGATAGATGGGGGATTTTTCATCAATTTAACCTACGGCGCACAGTTAAGTTACAGCTCTCAAGGAGCGTTTTCAAGAAAAAACGGCGGCTCTGTAAAGTGAGGTTCGCAGGGAAGGGTAGCCGGAGCTCATGACTGTGAGCGTTTTTCTCTCTGTCTTCTTCATATGATCTCGGTTCTCTTCGAAAGTTCCTGTGCCCTATGGAGGTCGAATTAGGGTATGATCAGATATGAAGGTCAATGAGCGCCTGAGAGAGATCGTCTTCGAGGTGATAGAAAACCAGATCAACGCAAACGACCCGCCTGAGACACTACTGACGTTGGAACGTTTGGTGAACGAGGGTTATACCGACTTTCAGGCGAAGCAGCTCATGGGACAAGCGGTCGTGAGAGAAGTGGTCGATGCCCTCAAGAACAAAAAGCCCTACGACGAGCAACGGTACGTTAAAAACTTGAGGAACCTCCCCAAACAACCTCAGGAACAGGCTTTCTGCGGCGACATGCCGGACGCTCGGCGGCTACTCCTCATTTCGCACAGCTTATCCGGCGGGCATCGTGGCTCTGCTACCCCGGCGTACCCGGCAACCCGTAATTGGTCCGTAGCATTTACCGCTTTCCTTGACATACGCCGCCCCGGTCATTAGCTTCTTCACAGAATCCGATCGGCCGGGCTTGCAGTTACTTCCGGTATTCGTCAGGTTCGGCAGTCAAAAAGGGGTTTTCAATGAAAAAGGTGATAATGTATTCTCTCAGCACCTGTCCCTGGTGCAGGAAAGCCAAGACATACTTTGAGGAACAGGGCGTGGCCTACGAGTACACCGACTACGATCTCGCCGACGATGGAACGCAGCAGAGCATCGATAGAGACATGCGTGATATCGGAGCAGGGGGTTTTCCCGTAGTGAAGATCGGAACGGACATTGTAACCGGCTACAAGCCGGATAGGTACGAAGAGCTCCTCGGCCAAAAAAGTGCTCAATAAGAGTCTTCGACCCTTACTTCACAGGAAGCTTCGCTTCCCCGGGGCAGCCCGCAAGGCGAGGGGCTCGCGCATCATCTTGTTTTAAGAGATATGCTCTTCTCCAAAAGGGTCCGCACTTTTTCTGGCGACCATCTGTTCCAATTCTAGATGGTATGGCAGAATAAAAAGGGGGAGAACGAATCCCCCCCTATGAGAATTATTAACAGTCTCATACTACTCTTGCCACGCCGAACCTGATCCGGCATCCAGAAGGGCACTGGATTCCGGCGTTCGCCGGAATGATGGCGTGCAGGACAACTATGAGACGGTTAATATATTAATGAGGTAAAGAAATTGGCAAGTTCGATTCCCGCCGCCTCCGCCATAACTAATTAGTAGTGACAAGGGGTTAGGCCCAACCTGCTCCTTATTTCTTTGTCTTCCTGACTCTTCCATGGGCAGGAGCTTCGAAGGCGCATTTTAGGGCTTGTTAGTGGTAAATGGTCTTAGCTTCCGCTGCCGCATCTTTTGTGCGCCTTCCTTTTGTTGTTGACAAGGCGCACTGTGTGTAATTAAATCAACCAGATGGACCGGCCGGGTTATATCCGTGAAATGCAAATCGCGAGAGGGGTGGGGATCCTCCTCGTCACGGCCGGTCACAGTGAGCCTATCAAGGACGTTTACCCCTTCCTGTTTCATCTCATCTATGCGTTCCACATGCCCCTCTTTTTCTTTCTGTCCGGCTTTTTTTCTGTAAAGACGGCGATTGTCGGCTCTGTCCGGGAATGGCGCCAGGTTGTATGGCCCCGGCTTTTGAGTCTCATTATCCCCTATTTTGCCATCACCCTCGCCTACTCGTCACTGAAATCGTTAGTGCCGGACCTCGCGAAGAGGCCCGTGGTCTTCACCGATCTCCTGATCAACATGCTCGTCTATCCTACCGGCAATCCCGCCCTGTTTCTCTGGTTTCTCTACACGATCATTATCCTGAGGGCCCTTGCGCCCCTGCTTATGAAACTCAACCCCTATGCGCTGCTTGCCATCTTTATCGTTTTTCAGATTGTGACTCCGGAATTCAGATTATTCGGCATCGTCCTCGTACTCCACTATGGCATCTATTACTATCTAGGTCTGAAGACAGCCTGCTTAGGGAAAGACCGTTTCCTCTCTCTCCTCGGGGGGCGCATCCTCCTTTTGGCCTCACTATGCGTCTTTGCCGCCGCCTTCCTCGCCGAAGCACACTGGCGCATACCGCTTTTGAGGTTCCCTGCGGCGGTCTCGGGCATCCTTTTCGTGCTCTCTGCCTGCTCCATAGGTGCGAGGTTTTTTTCTGGCAGGTTCCTTGAATACCTGGGCCGCCATTCCCTGCAGATCTATATGCTCCAGTACTTCTTCATCTTTCCACTCCTCTTCCTGCTGGAGCGTCTCGCCGTGCCCGGACGGCTTATCGTATGGCTGACCTTCGCGGCCGGTCTTGCAGGCCCCCTCTTGATCGTCAACTTTGTTTTTCCCCGAAGCCGCATAATTTCCTTGCTCTTCGGCGGCATGGACCATGCGGCGGGGTGGCGGGGCTATAGGGAAACGCAGCGGGCTGCCTAAGGAAAACCGTCTACGGTTTTTCCAACCTGCCCAGGTGCTCCCGCGCCAACTCTTGAATCTCGTCGGTAGGCGTCATTTCCAAACATTTATGGAACTGCGTGATTGCCCGGCCGGTCTCGCAGAGACCCTCATAGCATCGGGCGAGGATGTAGTGTGCCTTCGCGTAGCGGGGGTTCAGGTCCAGGGCCGTCGTGGAATAGGCCCTGGCCTCCTCGAAGCGCGAGCCGTCGAGGTACGCCTCTGCGAGGGTGCAGGAGAAATCGGGGTACGACACTCCGGCAGCCGAGAGGACCTCACCCTGGCGGATCGCTTCTGCGTAGTTGCCCAGCGATTTCTGGGCGTAGAAGAGGCTGAGCCGTGCTTTGAGGTACTCGGGATTGAGCCGGACCGCCTCGGAAAAACATGCCTCCGCCTCGCCTATCCGATTCAGCTTCATGTAGAGCGTTCCGAGGCTGTTATGAACATCCGGGTAATCGGGGTACTCTGCAATGTGGTTTGTGACGAGAGGAATGAGCATCTCGGACAACGATTGGTCCTCATCCGCGATACTCATGACTACGGAGACCATCTCGGAGACTTCAGGGTTGATTTTTACCGACCCGTTGAACTCAGGGATGCTCTTGATGATCTGGCGGTCCTGCAGCATCTGCGTGAGCACGCCGCCGGTTTTGTCGCCGGCTGAGGAAGATACTACGTCTCGTATGGCCTGTGTCATCGCGACGACTTCACGATCGGCCGGGTGGATAGCCCGCAGCTCTTCAAGCTCCCTCAGGCCCTGGTCGAACTGTTCGAGATAACAGTAGACGGCTGCCGACTTGATCTTGGCTTCTTTATAGGAAGGGTTGATCTGAAGGGCGCGCAAAAAACTCGCCATCGCTTTTTCCAATTCATTCCGTCCCGCGCAGACGAGCCCCAGATAGTAGTAGAGATCGGCATAGTCAGGGAATTCAGCGATGAGACCGTTCAGCTTCTCGAGCGCTTCATCCAGCTTCCCAAGGTAGATCTCGGCCACGACGGCTTTTATGCGAGGCTGTACGTAGTTGGGGTTAATGTCGAGGGCCTTCTCGAACGATTCGAGGGCTTGGGACACTTGTCCCTGGCCGAGGTACGCGAGACCAAGGTGATAATGGATGTCGGCGTAATGAGGGTGTTTGAGCAGTATCTCCCGGTAGAGGGCTACCGCCCTGTCCCACATTTTGTTGTTATGAAGCACCACCCCGAGCCTCAATGCGACGGGCAGGTTGTGGGGATCGAGTGCCAGAACGGTAGTGAAGGTCTCTATGGCGCCCTTGAAATCGCCAAGGTTATTAAGGCAAACGCCGATGAAGTAGTTGAGCTCGGTATAATTGGGATTGAACCGGAGGGCCCTTCTGGATTCTTCAAGCGCTTCCCGGTAGTTGCCCGTCGCAAAAAGGACAACGCCGAGGTTCCTGTGCGACTGGCTTGCGTAGACGAGGGAGAGGTTGTAATGGAGGCTTCTTCTCGACCGCTTTTGCGCCAGTATCTCCTCGAACTTTGCAATGGCTTCCCTGTAGTGGTGCCCGTTGAAGAGGCGCATTGCCTCATCGTAGAGCTCGTTGCTTCCCAGCGTCCAGATCCGCTTCAAGATACCCATTATGCCGCTCCTCTTCGTTTTATTACGGCCTTTATGGTTCGTAACAAGATTTTTGCATCCAGGGCCAGTGACCAGTTTTCGATATACTGCATGTCCAGTTTCATCCATTCATCGAACTTGACCTCGCTTCTTCCCGTAACCTGCCAAAGGCACGTAACACCGGGAGTGACCGACAGCCGCTTGCGCTGCCAGGGGCGATACTGAGAAACCTCGCTCAGGATGGGTGGTCTTGGACCGACAAGGCTCATGTTCCCTTTAAAAACGTTGAACAACTGGGGAAGCTCATCCAGGCTTGTCCGTCTTAGGAACTTGCCGATGCGGGTAAGGCGAGGGTCGGCCTTTATCTTGAAGACCGGGCCGTCCATTTCGTTCAGATGCATCACCCGGCTCTGCATCTTGTCCGCCCCATCTACCATGGAGCGGAATTTGTACATGGGGAACAGTCGTCCATTTTTCCCCACCCGCTCCTGGACATAGAAAACGGGGCCCGGGGAATCTCTCTTGATGAGGACGGGGATGATGATCCAGAGAGGCAGGCAGAGCACAATCGCGATTGCAGAAGCGACAAGATCGATGAGCCGCTTCAGAAACAGCATTTCCGGTCTCCTCCATACCGGTTTGAAGACAATGAACGAGTGGTCCCCCGTGCTTTCGAGACCGACGTAGCTCGCCTTTTTGACGAAGGAGGAGACATTGAGGATGAAATCGACACCCACAACGGGGCAGCGGAGGGCAAGGTTCCTGATTTCTTCTCCGTTGCTTGCCTCCTCCGCGAAGACTACACAATCGACCACGCGTTTCTCGAGGATCGGGAAGAGGTCATCCATGTCTCCGAGGACGTTAAAGCCCCCGATCTTCGTTCTCACTTCTTCGCTATTGCCTGTCAGCAGCCCGACAATCTTGATCCCCCATTCATGGTGCGAGGTGAACAATTGTGCTATTTTCAACGCAGATGCGTCAGTGCCGACGACAAGCACGTACCTTAACGAGTTTTTCTTTCTCGACAAACGCTTTATGAGCGACTGCATAAGGACCCTGTTGGCGAGAAGGAGAAGCCAGAGCAGCACCACGAAAACGACAACGAACCATATGTCGGCGCTCAATTCCGGTTTGATGAGGAGGATGCACAGAAAAACGATTGAGGCAAACAGACACGGAATGATCAGAGGGAAAAGGCTGTTTTTGATCCCGTTCTTTTTCAGGGAGGAAACTTTCATCGAAAATTGGAAAAAGAACAGGAACGGGATAACGACGAGAGGCAGTAAAGACAGCGTATTGTCCCAATGGAAATAGGGAGAGGATATGTACTGCAGGTTCGGGAGCTTTTCAGGGAGCTCCGCGATAAAACCGAGATAGATAAACAGGGAAACGACGTACGAAACACACGTCGCCAGACAGTCTAGAAAGAACAGAAGGGGCGAATAGTATGTTTCTCTGTCTCTAAACATTTCGTGTTCCTTTGCAATCGCACGGCCTTGGAGTGCACGTTGTCGCTTCCATCAAAGTGATCGCTGTCTTCATGTTCGCTCCAGGCATTCGCGAAAGAGTTTTTCGTATGCGTCCGTTATTTTTTCCCACGTATAGTGCTCTTCGATCATCTTTGCCGCCTTCCTGCGGTAGTCCTCGACGCAAGATTGCCCGTTGACAACCATCTCGATTTTCTTCACCAGATCGGCCTCGCTGTTCTCCTCGAAAATAACGGCTGCGTCCCGGACGACCTCTCTGTTCTCCGGCGTTCCGTTCGCTATGACGCAGTTGCCGAAGCCCATTGCCTCTATGAGGGCCGGATGGGTCCCGCCCACCGACGTGGCGTGGATATAACAGTATGCGTGAGACTGAAACTCCCGATAACCGGGACCGAACACGTAGCCCGTAAAGATGACCCTCGGGTCCTTTGTGGCCTTCAGGCCCTCGATGTAGGCCTGGCTGTACGGCGCATCACCGACGATGACAAGGTTCATGTCCGTCTCGACCTGCTCGAAGGCCTTAATCACGAGATGGCAGTTATTTTCAGGCTCCAGTCTGCTTACGTAGAGCATGTAGTTTCCGGGCTTGACGCCGAATTTCTGCAGGACATCCGTGCTCGATGCCTTCTCGACGGTTGCCCCGTACGGAATAAAGACAGTTTCTTTCCCGTAGGTCTCCCTGTAGTAATCCTGAATGACCCTCGCGTCGGAAACGGTCACATTGGGGAGGATAGTGGCGCATATCTCCCCGATCCTGTACCATAGCCTCCCGAGGCCATTCCACTTGGCCCGCTTTCTCTCGATCCCGTCCACGTTGATGATCACCTTTTTCCGCCTTATCCGGGGTATGAACGAAAAGGGGCTGTTTGCGGCGTTGCAGATGAGGACTATCTGGAAATCCCGAAAAAGGACGTGGACAAGGGAGATAAAGGTGTGTACTACCGTATCGAGGTACTTATGGCTGATGGTGGGCAGAATGGTAAGCCTAACGCCCCTATACCATCGCCCCTGGTAATTGATTATATTCGACCTCCCGTAGACGGTGACTTCATGTCCTTTTTCTACGAGCCTGGTGCTCAATTCTTCCGCAAACGTTTCGAACCCGCCATAGCACGCAGGTATGCCTCTTGTGCCGAGTATGGCGATCTTCATACTGGAATCTTTCCCTTGCAGTCGCCGTGAGATAGAGGCAGCAACCTCCCTTCCGGTTGATTGTCGACTATCCGTGATTGTCCTTCCTCGCGGCGAGGAAGCCCCAGATGTAGGCGTTGGGTGCGATCGTGTTCTGGATGGTGTATTCGCACATGAGCGGGTACCAGTAGACATCCCAATATGTTTCGATGATGGGCCATTCATTCGCCCTGGGAAAGCAGAAACCACCGGCGATCTTGTGATAGGTGGAGTCGAAGCCGCCGAGGAACTGCACGTCTAGAGGGCCAAGGACCGTGATCCCCGGAGGAGGCGGCTGGTTGGTTATCCGTGAATCGACATGGAGCGGATGGAGCGGGCTCTTCCACCCGAGCCCCGTGGTGTAACAGATATTGAGCGGGTTCGCACCCAGGCCTGTCTGGCAGGCGAGAATAACCGCCCGGAGGTATTCTCCCTTACCCGTCAGCTCATAGGCCCTGATCACAGGGATTGCATCGGGGACCGTGAAAACGCCGGCAAAGGCAGGCCGCCAAGGGTCCTTCATCCACCTGAATCCGGCGAGCCCCTGGTTCCGGACACTCTTGTCGGCCTCTTTAATGATCGCATCCCTGCACCGCGCCCTCAGGCTTTTGTCCATGCCCGGCTTGTCGGTGGTCGCATAGGTCCATGCAGCCTCCCCTTGATCGTGGTCCTCGTACTTGAATAAAAGCACGTCCGGGTTCTTGAACGCAGTGGTTGCGGTAAATATGTCGTGCCACAGCTTTTTTCCGGTAAGCCGGAAAAGCTCGGCAGCGGCAAGATTCCTGACATCGGTTATCTGATAGATGGCAGGGGATTGCTTCTTCAGTTCCCGCTCGGCCCACTCCATTCCCTTTAGGGCCAGAGTAACATACGTGTGCGACAAGGCAGGGCTCCGCGTCTCGAGGACGCGGGCCGCCCGTGCGGCGGTAGCCACATACTGGTAGGTCGACCAGACATCAGGGGCATAGGCCATGACGAGCTGCGATTCTTGCCAACTGGCCTCCCCATACCGAGGGTGACCTGCCGACTCTATGCCCCCCCGGACCCCACCTTCCTTTGTCTGGAGCCGTCCGTAAAAGTCGATGTCCCAAAGGGCTTCACGGATAAGGTCGGGAAGGTCCTTCGAGCCGGGGATGTTCAGGTCGACGCGCGTGAAATAGTCGGGGAAAAGCTCAAAAAGCTCCAAGAGCAGTCTCGATGCGAAGAGGTGCTGAATGCGCCGGTCCCAGTCGCCTGCATCGCAATAACCTCCCCAGGCCCCGGGTACTATTTCGTCTGTTCTCCCCCTGATGAGCTTCGCGAAGACGTCAACGTCCCCCATAATCCCGTTTGACGTCTCCATCAGCCCCGCTGTGGAGGCGTAAACTCTTACGCCGTCATCGGGATGAAAACCGCGCGGACGCCTGAAGGTCGTGTAAGGCGGCCCTAGCTCGATACCGCTTCTTTGATGGTAGAGGCCGCGGACAGAGACATAAAAGGCTTTGCGCCACACGTCGTCCTGTATATCGAAGGGATATGAACAACCGGCGCCCTCGACGCAGACGCGGTAGGTCCCTGTTTTCCTGAGCCCGGTGAAATCCATTGCATACACGTTGACGCCGTTGAAATTCTTGCCGTGGACGTCTTCGTTCGTCTCGCCTGCGCTCTTGGCCAGCGTCACCTCGCCCTTAAAGGAGACTGCAGTGCTCTTGTGATCGATGACAAAAAAAGGCGTTCCCTCTTTGCATGTCAGGCCGCCCCCATTTCCCATCCAGAGAGAGAAAAAAGCGACTTTCGAAGGATCGTCCGGTCTGAAGCCGATGTGGCTCACGTGCACCGCCTCGCTCCTGATCAGGTGAGGGTCGTAGAGGAAGGTCTGGTCGTCCACGCCAAGCTGGGCGAATTTGATCGTGTACCGCTTCCCGATCTTGAGCGGGTGGGGGAGCTTCAGGTAGAGGGTGTGCTCCACAGGCGCGTCGAAGGTGGCGCCCATACACGCGAGGTCTGTCGGCTTGCTTTTGCGGAAGACGGTGTGAGGACTGGCGCCCGCTGTATAGAAGGGATCATCGGCAGAGGTGACGGAATAATTATCGGGACGGTCGAGGAGCACCGGGTCCGGCCTCTCGCCCACAACCCGGTCAAAGGTCATTATCTTGCCTTCTTTGCTGATGAGAGAGCCGATCGCTTTGCCTTTCCTCAGGATCCAGAAATTGCCGCCATCGGCCGGAGAGATGTTATCCCCTTTCTCCTGTGTGTACGGCCCCTGCCTCCCGTATTCCACACGCCCTGCCCGAATGGTAACACCGATAATGTCAGGGGCCACGGGGCCGATCTGCACGACCTCGGGCTTTTCCTGTTCCGTTCGTTTTGGCCCGGCTGCGGTATCGGCGGATCTGCTGCAGAAGGCAATGGAAAAGACAGCCGCGATCACTATCAGGCATCGTAAAAGCTCCCTAAACGCACTGACCGGCATATCACACCTCATGACCCTTTGTTGAGGGAAGTTGGGGGAAAATGTGGACGTGATCGGCAGCTATTTCCATCTTCTCGATCCGGAATCCAGCAATCTCTTTGAACAATCCCCCCTTACTCCCCCTTGAGCCCGGTCCCAAAGGACCCATTTTCGATACTTCGGAGCGGCTATCGGGCAAAATAAAACTGCACAATTTCTCCGTTGTCTCTGACAACTGCACGTAAATCGGGGTTAAAATACGGTGTTGAGGGAATCGGGGAATTCCATGCGAACGGATATTCACCCTGGGGAACAAAGATCTTTAGACCCTCCTTTGTCCTTTCTTCTACCACATGCACTGCTTCCGGCGTTTTCGGCAGATCCCATAACGGTACTTTCCGAAAGACCTTGAATCCACCGCCCATGACAAATGCTACAAGAAGCAAAGCGGTCAAATTTGTTTTTCCCAGGATAGGGCTCCAAGCGTTGAAAGAATACTTGTTCAAAATATATCCTAGGCTCAAGCCGATGAAACAGAAGAAATATCCTGATGCGAAACGCAGTGCCGGGGCGTAGTAAAGACAGAATATGAGCCCGAAGGCGGATATTGAGAGGGCAATTGCATAGGGCATTGGGGATATTTTCATATCCCTCTTTTTCAATAAAGCGTAAATTGCTAAATATCCGCAGACGATAGACAAGGACAGTCCAAAAATGATATTCCCCAGGTTCTGGCCTCTAAGATATGCAGCCCACATCTCGCTTGGTGAAAGATTTATTAACCCCCTACTGCGTGCAAACAACTTGATCGCTTGATTATCCCAATTGATTATGGACTCCGGCACCCGCCACTGCAATCCTTTTACCGGCAACAAATTTACCGGATAAAGCGGGTAACCTGAGATGACGATTCCCCTTAAATCCCAAAGAGCGGCAAAGATTACACATGTGGCGATAGTGAGGATTATTCTCTTATCAGGCTTGATCGCAAGCCCCCCCGCTCTTGAAATGAAAGAAGAATAAACGGCGAAAAGCACTATTCCCGCCAAAAGCGGCATTGCGAATAACTTTATCGTAGCGGCAAGGGTTGAGAAGATAAGCGCTAACCCTATCCATAATTGTTTTTCTTTGCTTTCTCGTATCAATGTCTTGAATAAACAATTCATACTCACCAATATAAGTAAGTTAGCCGGTAGATCCGATGAGAGCGATGGATTGTTCTCATAAGTTATTTGCCGATAGAAAAGGACAACACTCAGAATCATCATCACATCGGAACCTTCGGCTCTCCTATTCACGAGCCTCGTAAGACAGCCTATCATTACAAGACCAAACAATGTGGCAAACGTTCCGTTTATTACGAAACAACTCTTACCGCTCAGCCACGGCACCTCAAACATCGCCGCGTCAACCCACCATGCTGAATTGAACCCGAACCTGCCATGCAAATTGGCCAGGCCATATACGATCGGTGATTGTGTGCACCATTTGACTGCCTGCAGATGATATAGTCCGGTGTCTCCGTGGATGATATTTCGGGAGGACATCCACGATACGAACATCAGGAATAGTAAGAAGTATATAACATCTGCTTTTCTCATTTCCCTTAGGTAGTCTTTATAAAAACGAAAAAACATTATCAGGCCGCATGTCGAAACAACTAAGGGTATCGCAGCATGTATTCGGACGAAAAAATGGACGGACATTCCTACTATAGCCAGTAGAAACAAGCCGATGAATCCACAATATCCCATCTGTTCGATAAGAGTTACATCATCCTTTCTCGGCCTGTTTACGGTAAAGCCGTTGAAGAGAGCGCTGTACAAGACAGTTCCCAGCCCTATTAACGCGAGGGAAAATGCAGCTTGGTGTATGAATACCCACAACATATCCTATTTCTCCTCGTCCCCGGCGTAGCTTTCGTTCGTAGGCAGGTATCCTCGCACAATAATCATCAATAGTTTTATCTTGCGCTTCTCTCCCGTCTGTGGTGAAGCTCCGCAACGTAGTATCGTCCGAGTGAAAGACCTTAAAACCCTTACCGCGCTGAGGCAGCGCGGGTTTGCAGAACGAACTGTGTCTTCAAAAAACCGGGGGTCAGCATGCAAGGCGGTTTTTCAGCCATTTCAAATAGTTCCCCATGCCCTCCGCTATGCCGGTCCTAGGCGTCCAATCTGTTTCGTTCCTGAGCCTGGAGCTATCGAGGACGGAAACGGGAACATCGTACGGTCGAGCTTCCTTGTAGTTTACCTTGACTTCCAGCTTGAGGTTGTCTGCAATGATCTTTATCAGCTGATTCAGCGAATGCCCGGTGCCGGTAGATATGTTGAAAACCCGCCCGTCCCCCTCGTGACCGATCAGCCTGACGATAGCGTCAGCCAGGTCGGCGACATACAGGTAGTCTCTCACGACCTCTCCGTCGCCCCATATCTCAACCTCGCGCCCTCTCAGACACTCGGACAGGAAAACGCCTATCGCGCCCTGTCCGAGTGTCAGGTGCTGTCCCTCGCCATAGACATTCGACGGTCTGCAGATCCGATACCGGATGCCGTACATATGAGAGTACATGGCCACGTATTTCTCAATAGCCAGCTTGGTGATCCCGTATGAACATATCGGGTCCGTAGGATGATCTTCATTGATGGGAACACGGTGGGGTATTCCGTAAACCGTTCCTCCGGAAGAGATGTAGATTATTCTCTTTACCTCCGTACGATGGAGGGCCCCCAGCCATTTTACATAGGAGGCGATATTGCTGTAGACGTCGTATGCCGGGTCTTCCATTGACGACCCCGGCACCGTGGTATGTATGAGACTGATGACAATATCCGCCTCCTTCAGCGAGGCGAGCACATCTTCTAATTTTCCAATGTCGCCCTCCTCGACTTCGACCTCATGTTCGATATCCGCTATCAGGTGTCGCGAGTTGTAACGCTTGTCAAAAATTTTTACCCTATATCCTGCTGAAAGCAATTTTCGGGTGAGATGGCTGCCGATAAACCCCAATCCGCCCATTACCAGCACTCTTGTGCGTCCCTTTCCTGTCATTTCCCACCCCGGAGATTGCTCAACCCTTCCGCTTTACCATGCCTTATGTGAAGGTCCAGCACATCCGAAAAGATTGGCGGCGGGACCCAATCCGGCGGTCGCTCCGGTTCCTCTATCTGCCGCCGTCTTAACTGCCTTGACTTCATTTTCCCGTTATCGTATAAGGAATAACCTAAAGGTGCGAAGGAACATTGTCTCAGAGGCTTTCAGATTGTCTTGACAAACGGGACAACAATTTCAACCTGATCAGGCTCCTTGCGGCCTCTCTCGTGATCCTGAGTCACAGTTATCCGTTGACAGGCATTCATGAAGAGCCTTTGACAAAGTTCGGCATCAACTACGGCTACCTGGCAGTGGACGCCTTCTTTATCGTAAGCGGCTTCCTAGTAACGAAAAGTTTTTTTACAAAAGACGAGGTGGGTGAATTCATTTGGGACAGGGTCCTTAGGATCTATCCGGGGCTGATAGCGTCCGTCGTCTGCACCGTTTTCGTGATCGGCGCCGCTTCAACCAGGCTTTCTGTTCTCTCGTACCTTTCACGCGTTGAAGTCTACTGGTACCTGATCGATAACGCGATCATGCTCAGGCCCTTCCATTTCATGCTCCCCGGCGTTTTCGAGACCAATACCTTCAGGGCCGTGATTAACGGCTCCCTGTGGACGCTGCCATGGGAGCTCAGAATGTATTCGATCCTTGGAATACTCGGTTTTCTTGCATATTACCGGCCTCGACTCCTTTCAAAACATCGGCTCAAATCGATTCTTGTCGCATTGTGCATCACGGCAACAATAGCCTATCTTGCGAGCCATTACTTGCTTCAAGACAAGGGGAATACCGCCGTCCGCTTCATGTCCCTTTTTTTCATGGGGTCGGTGTTCTTTGTCTACGCCAAGAGGATGGTCTTTTCCCGCAAAGCGCTCCTGCCGATAGCCGCTGCGTTTATGCTCGCATTCATTTACAGCCGGTTTTTTTTCTTTGTCTATGTAATATGTTTTGGCTACGTCGTCATGTACCTGGCATACGTGCCGGGTGGTGTGATCAGGAGGTTCAACCGGCTCGGGGACTATTCCTACGGGACTTATATTTATGCCTTTCCTCTCCAGCAGTCTATCACTGCGGTCAGACCGGATATAGGTATTTTTACGCTCTTTGCGGTCTCCCTGGCGCTGACCCTTCCGATAGCTATCGCGTCCTGGTACCTTTTGGAAAAAAGAATGCTTGCAAGAAAGGCACAATACCACCGACTGAAGCTCTTCATGTCCGGCATCGGACGTTCGATGGGTTTTCGCCTCGGCATGGGTAAATAGTTGTTCATTGCTTCTTTGTTTGAACAACAAGGCATCAGATTTTTCTTGACATTTCCGTCTTTCGGTCACACAATAAGAACGTACAAAGTATTACAACAATTAGGAGGGATCATGACAAGCTCTACGATCAGTAGGGGTTTCCCGCAACACGCGTGTATGTCGGGCTGCGGCCTCTCAGGAGCTTCCCGGTTGGCAGCCCGTGTGCTGCTGCCATTTATCTTGCTCTCTTTTCTGATTGCATCCTCCGCGCTGGCAAGCACGTTCACTTTTGGGACAGGACAGGGCCTCACAGCAGGTCAACAGGACAGCAACTGGACGGTAACGGGGGTCCCCGGTTTTTCTTCGTACAGCGCGTATGTGCTGGGGCCCTACTCTTCTCCTGGTTACTTCACCAACTGGGGGGACGGCGCCTGGTGGAACAGTGGGGGAAGTGTTGTGAACGCCAAGTGGATCGGCGCGTCGAACTATAGTGCGGGCGGCGTCCCGCCGGCGGGGTATTCCGGGCCGATTCTGCCTAAAGACACACCATACACTTTCACAACAACGTTTAACTTGAGCGGTCTTAACCTCTCCACGGTAACTGTCAGCGGCTACTGGGCTATCGACGATTCGGGAACTCTTTCGGTAAATGGGCATCAAGTAGCCTCCCAAAGCTACGGCTCATACGGCTCGCCTACCACCTTCACCATTCCCACTGCCGATTTGCTTGGCGGGGTGAATACGCTCACTATTAATATGGGCAGCGACGACGACGCCCTTAACGACGGTACAATCCTCTATGCCACCGTGACGGGTTCTTCTGTCCCCGCACCCACGGCCCTTCTGCTTTTCGGTCCCGGGTTTGCGGCCCTCGTGCTGGTGCGGAAAAGACTGAAAAAGCAGAAAGACTGATCGGGGTTGCGCACGCCTTAAGGTTTTATCAAATAAGCGCAGCCCCCGTCGACCTGGTGCAGAAAGACATTTATCCCGTTCATGTCCAGAAATTCGTTGACCGCCCTGGTGCAGCCGTCGTAGACGCCGTAATCGTCGACCACGACAAACCCCCCGGAGACTACGTTTCCGTACAGGGACTCGAGGCACACCTTGATCGAGGCGTACCAGTCGCCGTCGAGCCTGAGGATCGCGATAGGGCCCACACTACCGGCGGTCAGCGGTACCGTTTCCTGAAACCATCCCTTATGGAAATGGAGGAATGCACTTTCGTAGCCGGCCACGTGTTCCAGTACGTGCCTGTTATCCTCGATAGTGCCGTGGCCGCCCAGACGGTCGTAAACGCCCTTGATCGGCTGGAGGCGGCCCGAGGTGCCGGCCGCCTTCCCTGCCAGGTCTCTTACATCGCGTAATGCGCGCTCCCCGTCGATCGTCGCGTCCGGCTCGTTGATGTCGTCGAAGGCGTCGAAGAGATGGATGTCCCTCCTCTTCTGTCCGTGGCGGAGGTTCGCAAAGGCCATCACTGCCGTTGCTCCACCCTTCCACACGCCACACTCAATGAAGCTGCCTGGAATGCCCTTTTTCTCGCAATAGACTGCCTGCTGATACAGCGTCACCAGTCGAACATAGGGAAGCATGGTATACTTTCGCACCATCCTGATATATTCATTTGCCTCATCTTCATAGCAGAGACCCAACCTGTGGCCGAAATCGCTGAGGTAACCCTTGTGCTTGTCCGGTATCTGCTTCACCATGTAACCTAGTCTGACGTGGAGCCACCGGTCCGCTCGGAGGATAAAATAGGTCATCCCGTTCATTTTGTCGCTTCACCCTCAATGCAACTCTTGAACGTCCTTATGCCCCTTTGCACGGTCTTATTGTAGTTAGGATGGTGCCCGCAAAACAGGTAGTAAGCTTCCTTGGAAGCCTGGCAATCTGCCTATCCAGAGAAAAGAAATAGCTCGACAGCAGCAATTGCGCACGACTGATGTTTGTCCTTCGAAGTAGCCTTTCCCTCGCAAGATATATCAGCTTGTCGAGCATAAGCAACCAGTCTATTGGAATGATTTCCATCTCGAACTCGTCCCCCCAGAACCGACGAAGCACCTTTCTTGTCATCACTTCATCGCCCATTTTCCTCATCATTGCCTTATTGTGAAAAATCCCAAACAAAGGGTTTTCATGAAAGGAGTCAATGAAAAAACCCCGCCCGTTCTCACTCATGATCCTTTTGATTTCGCGGGGTGCCCGCGTGTCCTTGATAAAATGATGCAGGGAGCCGAGACCGATTATACCATCTATGCTGCGGTCAGGGAAACAGGTATTGGTGATGTTGCCAGTCACAAAATTGCAATTCGTCACGCCCAGTTTTGCCGCAAGGGATGAAGCAAATCTGTTTGCGCTTAGTGAGATGTCCAGTCCGACAACCTTCACATTCATGTTCTTTGATGCTACGTAAATAGTATGATCTCCGAAACCCGATCCGACGTCGAGAATGGTTAGTCTGTCCCTGTGTTCCCTCTCTTCGATCCACTGCTGCAGCAAGCGCAGTGCGCAGCCGTAAGCGAAAGACCGATCATACCTCCCTCCCAGATGGCGAGGGCTGATTTTCTTGATTTCGAACTCGGATTGATAACTCCTGATTGCATTTGCGGCATAGAGATCTGACGGCTCGAACCGAGAATAGAATTGATCCCAGAATTCTTTCTGATTGTAACCATTGTCGTTTTTCGGCTGTCCTTCTATCACGAGTTTTCCCGATTCACGCTCTTCCCCGCAACGGCAACTAAGGGTATTTCTTGAAAAACGGTTTTCTCTGCATCTGTCGAGGCGGTGTTCAGACCGTGAGGAAGATACGGTCAGGAAGAAGAATCCTACTGCCCTTGTCGTTGCTCAGGCTAATCCTTAAACTGAAAGGTCAGGGAATCAGGCGGTGTCTCTTCGCACTGCACGTCTTCCAAGGCGACCCAATAGGGCGTGCTCATGTTGATCACACGCACCGGCACCCACTTGCTCATGACCCCTCTGCAGTTGAACTCGGGAAGCTGTCCCCCAAGGAGAGACGCAGTATCTGGGTCCTTTTTCAGTGTTTCGAGGTCGTATTGGCAACTAAAGATGGGTGTTCCCTTGCGGAGGGAAATATACTTCTTATCCTGCAGCATCTCGACGAATTCAAGGTGAAGCCGGTCGGGGTGCAGCTCGTTTCGAGGCAAGCTCACCAAATAAGGGACCTGTTCGCCCGTCCTGTATTCCCGCACCTCATGATGGTAAAGTAAACAGACCCGCTCGACCAGCGCAGGAGAAATGACGGCGAAGCAACTCCCCCCTATATAGCATTGAGTAGCGGAGGCGCTTAAAGGAAAAAGGCCGAGAATGACCGCCGTCACTACGACATTTCTTTTCAACACTGCCGAGAGGCTTCGCATGACTCGAATTATCATACCCTATCCCGGTGTTTTTTGCAAAACTATAAAGCAGTCCGAAAGCATCAAGTCGACCCTTCCGAGCGTCACGAGTCCGGAGACGACCGCAAGAAAGGAGAAGATTCGGTCGGCAACAGGCGAAACAGCGCGCAAGTGCTTCTGGACAGGTCCTTCGTACAATCTGAAGTAGACCGGGGAGAGGCCGCGGCAGGTGGCAAACTTGCATAGCCTTCGGGGCTCTATAAAAAAACGCAGAAACGTCGGAAACTGGCCAAAGTCCGCTTTCCGCTTGTCGCCGATGATGACTCGATAGAAGAGGGCGTGCACCCAATAGGGCGTTAGTTTCGTGACAAGGCCCTTATAGGAGAGGATGTTGGGAAAGGCGAGCACGACGAGACCTTCACGCCTGAGCGATTGGAAAAGGTGCTCCAGGGCCCTTTCAGGATCGGAAAGGTGCTCCAGGACGTCCCATGAAACGATCACATCGAAGGCATCCGGCGGAAGGGGATAACTCTGGAGATCACCGACGATCTTCTCCTGGATATGCGTATTTCTGGCAAGTTGCTCGGGGGAGAGATCGATGCCCGTGACGCTCTCCACGTTCTCGACACGCAGATGGCTCATGGCGCCGCAGCCGGCCTCCAGGAGCCTGAGTCGCCGTCTGCCGCGCAGCGCAGCGTTGACGAACGTCTGGAGCTCTTCCTTCGGATTTGTCAGGATCGTCGCTCCTTCAGACCGGCTTTTTGTTCGTCTTAAGCACCGGCTCCTGGCTTCCCCGCCACGCCGCAGGACCAAACGCGCTCCGCCTGTTCCGATTCAGCCGCCCCGGGATATATGAGTTTCCATGTATCATTGAGCTTCTCTGCGCGCCCTCGCCCCTATCGTGACACCTTGCGGAAAAAGCAGCTTCCCGTAAAAGATACTGGTGAAAGACCTCATTGAAACGAGGCCAAGCTGCCACACGGCAAGGCTGTAAAGACCAATGATTATCACCGCCTTGAGCGCCGGCTCTAGAGAGAACAGATTGGCATGAAAGAACACGGCGGCGGCGAGATTGAGACCGATAATCTGCATCCATTTTCGTCCGCAAAAAATATTCCCGAGGCGGCTCATGACCACCGTAAGGGGCACTCCGACGAGAAAGAGCTCGCAGACGAGCGAGGTCCAGGCGGAGCCCAGATAGCTGTATCTGGGGATCAAGAGATAGTTGAGGCCGACGCTTATCAGGGCCGCACAGCCGGTATTCCAGTACGAGAAGTTGACGAGTCCCAGGGCGAAGGCCGCGGCAGAGGCGAACAAGGAGTAAAAAACAACGACGCAGCCCCAGGCTATTACGTTGAGCACGTGGGCGGACTCGGCGAAAGCATGCCCAAAAAAGGCGGTGACGATAAAAGGAGAGATAACAGGAACGATGATCGCTACAGGGACGAGAAAGACCGCGAGGATCTCGATAATAGCCACAAGCATGGCCTTCAGGGTCTCCTGCTCGGCGACGGCTTTGCCGGAAAAAAGGGGTATGAAAGGCACAACGAGGGCAGCACCCAGCATGGCGGAGAGATCGAAGAACCTGTACGCCGCGTTGAAGACGGCGACGGCCCTGTCGGACTGCATGGCAGCGAGCATGAGTATGGGGATGCGACCGTTCACAATGATGAAGAGATAGGAGACGCCCAGGGGAACGATGAACTTCATTATACCTTTGATCGTGGGTCGGTCGATGACAAATCTGGGTCGTAAGGACCTGGTGGCCATGGAGAAGGCAGCCACCGCATAGGTCATATTCGCAAGGATAAAGGCGATGACGAAAACGATAAGGCTATGCGCGAAGAGCGTGGCAGCAGCGGCAAGGAGAATAAAGTAGCCAAGCCCGTATGCCAGTGAAGAATAGGTAGAGTGCCATGGACGCCCGTAGACCTGAAAGATGGGCTCGAAAAACCTGGCCGCAATAAATGGTAGGGCGAGAGAGCCTATCATGAGGACCGGAAAAAGGTCCCTCCTTATGTAGAAGGCGGTGATAATGGCGATAGGAACAACGGCGGCGTTGATAGCCGCCCTGAGAAGGAGGAAGTTTCCCCAATAGACGTCGGCCGATTTCCGCACTTGGGCAATATCCTTGCCCAGTACAGTGCACATGCCGAAATCGGCTGCCGCGGCGAATATGCCGAGGAAGGTCAGCACGTACGAGTACTGACCGAAGAGCTCGGTGCCGCCGATGCGGGCTATGATCACAAAGGAGACAAAATTGGCCCCGAAGGAGACGGCGCGGCCGATTCCCTGGGCCGCCACGTTCCGTAGGTACTGGCTGCCCATATCCACTTCGACGACGGACACCATTACCATGTCTCCCCATCGGCCGCCCTGGCATACAGCTCCAGGTAGTCGCGCGCCATTCTTGTCGCCGAGAAATGCTCTTCCGCATAGGCCCGGCAATCCTGCGGCCTTATGCTGCGGACGTTCCGGGCAGCTTCGGCCATGTCATCCACCGAGTCGCACAAGAACCCGTTTACACCGTGGACGATCTGTTCGGGGATTCCGCCCTGCCGGAAGGAGATTACCGGGGTAGCCGATGCGAAGGCCTCGAGGATCACGAAAGGAAAGGTATCAAGCCAGCGCGGTGTCTGCACGAGGGCCAGGGCCTCACGGAGAAGGCCGTTTGTCCCGTCTATCTCGCCGATATAGGAAGCATTTCTCGATACCCACAGCAAGGGTCGCAGGACCGCATTGAAGTAGAGACGGTCCTCTATATTTCCCGCGATCAGCAGTCTCTGCTTTGCCCGCCTGAAGGCCAGCACGGCAAGGTGCTGCCCCTTATACCGGGCTATTTTGGCGATATGCACGAAATCTTCCTTCTTGGTGTAGCTATAGTCGTATTTGTCGAGATCAAGCCCGAAGTGGACGTACCTGGTCGTGCCTCCGCAGTGTGCCGCATGGGCACGGGAGGCCCCCACAAGGTTGGGCCTCAGAAAGCCTGCCGGTACTGGTATGCAGGAAGAAATCACGAAAGGAAATGCGTCCCGATGACGGAGGACGAAGAGGTTCTGGAACGACCAGTCGTGGATCACATCGACGGGGTGGCTGTCGAGATAGTCACGCATGGCACGGTAGAGCGGCTCTTCCGAAATAATGTCCGATTTGTGAGTGATCCCGCTTGGCGCCTTTGACGGATCGTAACCGGCGACTTCGATGGTGGTACCCGAGCAGTAGCTGCCGGGCGTCCCGAAGAGTGTCACCTCGTGTCCCTGCCTGATCAGCTCTTCGACGAGCGTAGAAACGACCCTCTCTATCCCCCCGTACCCGGTAGGCGGGGTCGGTTTGTAGATTGCGGAGGCGACGGCGATTTTCATTTTGCGAGGTTCAGCACCTGCTGGCCTCTCTCTTTATCGCCTGGTAGATCTTTGTGTACATATAAAGCGCCAAAGGCTCGCAATGGCGTGCGAGAAACCTGGCTGCCCTTAGAAGGAACGGCCTCGTCAGCCTGTTGGCCACTATATCGCCAAAGGCGTGCTTTATTCTCACAGGGAGGGGTGCAGTGGGGCAGAATCCGAAAAAAGCCACTTCTTTTTTTAGAAACGGTGCTTTCCTGTGCCACAGGGCCAGGTTCTTACCGTCGAGGACGGCCGTTCCGAGGTAGGCTGCCTCGGTCACGTAGTGTTCGTGGTAGCCAAGGGCAAGAGGGTTGTAGACGAGCTCGAAGCCGTGCCGCGATAGCCTCTCGGACAGCTCCACGTCCTCGTGATAGCGCAGCCCTTCGTCGAAAAGACCATATTTCAGCAGATACGATCTCTTTACCGAGACGTTGCAGGTGTAAAAAGCCCTCCAATCGAGGCGCCTCCGCCCTTTCCACATCTCGAAGCTCGCATCGAGATGGAGTTTCGCGAAAATCGACGCGGGCACGTCCGGGGAGATCGTAATCCTTCCGAGCACCCCTAAGGCTTCTGATGGGTATTGTGCGTGCGTCCGGCAATGCTCCTCGAGCATCCGGGGGGTTGCGATCGTGTCGTCGTTGATAAATAGGAGCAAGCGTCCCCCGGCATGACGGACCGCATTGTTTCTCGCTGCGTTCGCCCCCGTGTTGGGCTGTCTCAGGCAGCGCACGCGTGGCAGGGTATTGCGGTCGAGGGATTCGATGTACCGTCCCGTGCCGTCAGTCGACCCGTCGTCTGAAATGATAACTTCAAAGACGTCGGGTGGCAATGTTTGCGCACTAAGGGCCTCCACGCACTTCTTCAGAACGTCACAACGATTGTAAGTCGGTATGACTACCGTGAGCTCCGGTTCACCTGATTGCATCACTTCTCTTATCGGCCGGGAGCACTTCGGACATTAGGTCTTTTTTTCGAGCTCGGCCAGCACGCTCAGCACCTTGACGGCCGCCGATTCCCAACTGAATTCCTTTGCCTTTTCCGGTCCACTCCTCACGAATTCGGCTCTCAGGCCCCTGTCTGACAGCACCCTGTAGATGGCATCAGCCAGTTGGTCGACCTTTGCAGGGTCTATGAGTATCCCCGCGTCTCCGACCACCTCCGGAATCGAGGTGCAGTCCGAGCTGACGACGGGACAGGCACACGCCATGGCCTCCAGGCAGGGCAGCCCAAAGCCTTCGTAGACCGAGGGATAGACAAACACGTCTGCGAGGCCGTAGAGAACCGGGAGATGTTCATGGGGCACATAACCGGTAAAGAGTATGTCGATGATAAAGGGTGAAGACGTAATGACGGCTTCGTCCCCGGGGGGAAGGTAATCTTTGCTTCCCACGATGACCAGTCTCTGCCTGATGCCTTTTGTCTCCTTCAGCAGGTTGAACGCATTCACGAGGCCCGTAAGGTTCTTTCTCTTGTTGATGCGGCCCACGAAGAGGATATAACCCCTGTCGTCGGCTATGCCGTACCTTCGCAGTATCTCGAATGCTTTTACCCTATCGGCAACCGGCGTGAAAATGGGATCGGCCCCAAGGTAACCGACGCAGACGCGCGACGGAGGCACGCGATAGGTCTCTATGATATCCCTGCGGGAATACTCGGAAACGGTGAGTATCTTTTGTGCCCTCTTCATATAGATCGGGACGAGCACCAGGTCCTTGATCCGGTCAAACAGGGAAAAGCTCTCAGGGATATGACGAAAGGAGAGGTCGTGGACGGTCAGAACGAGCTTTCCCCTATAGAAGGGAGGGGCGTAATACGTTGCGTGAAGGACATCGAGCCTGTCCCTGAAGGTCTGAAGACCGAGGAGGAGCATACGGATGAAGGGTGAGCGGGATGCGAGAGGGCGGAGGAACACGTGTCCAAACGGGTGGAACCGGTCATAGTAAGGGTTTGTCGCGTCGGTAACATAGAGGAAATACTGATGCCCGGCACCTATCCGGACAATCTGCTCCACGATGTTTCTGATGTAGGTGCAGTTGCCGGTCCCCTCCCTCTCCGCGGCGTGAAAGTCGATGCCGATACGCATCTCTTCACCGTACCCGCCGCTCGATGCTGCCACCGTTCTTGAAGGCATGTCCGGCGGCCAGCCTGAGGTACTGCCACATGAGGCCCGCCTTCGCGCCCGTCCCCGGATCCTTCGATCTCAGATAGCACAAATGATAGAGCACTCCTCTCAGGAGAAAATTTATGGAAAAGAGGATATCGAACAGCACGATTGGCTGCCTTTTGTGATAAAGCACGTAGAGGGAGCGCATATTGTCGAACCAGACAAAGGAGGGGTTGTCTTTTCCCATGGCAGTCCCTCCCGTTGCGCCCTGGTAATGAATAATGGTGAGCATGGGCAAGTAGTATATTTTGTAGCCTGAAGCCCGAATGCGGCATCCCCATTCTATGTCGTCGGCGTACATAAATATATCCTCGTCCATCGATCCGACATCGGCGATGATCGAGCGCCTCACGAGGAGGTCGGCGCCGCACACCCAGTCGACTTCGCACGGCCTGCGGGGGGCATGATTGAGATAGACGCCCTTGAAAGAGGGGAATATCTTTGAAAGAAATAAGGCGTAACTCGAAACGCTCCCCAAGGTAGGCTTGAAACCGGCGTCTCCCACCTGATGATCGCCGTTGGGAAAAACGAGCCTGCAGCCGCTTGCGCCCGCCTCCCGGTGCTCGTCCATGAAGGCGAGCCAACCCGTTAGGGTGCGATCGTTCGGGATTATGGTATCAGGGTTGAGGAGGAGCAAATACTCCCCGGACGCCCTCTCAATGGCCCGATTGTTTGCCCTGGTAAATCCGAGATTCTCGGAGTTTTCCATAACCGCGACTTGGGGGAACCTCCGCCGGACCATCTCGACCGAGCCGTCCGAAGACGCGTTATCGACAACGATAACCTCGGTAGGCGCCTGCACGTCCTGACGGAAAAGAGAGACGAGGCATTGCTCCAGCAGCTCGCCCGTGTTCCGGTTAACGATTATGGTGGACAGCTTGATGTCTGGCGCCGAGCCCGATAAAGGAAGTTCCCTCATGGTCCTTGAAACCGGTTGTCCAACACCCAGACAAGTTTAAGGGCCGTTCTGCCTGCCGGCGTCTCTGTACTGGACGGCAACAGCGCCTATAAGCCCCAGTAAGCTGTAGAACAGCATCGACGTGTTCATGAGGACCCTGAAGCCGGGATCTAAGAGTCCGTGAATCATCTGCGCGACCAAGCCTGCTGCAGCGCCGATGAGTATCGCCCGCTCCCGGTTCGGCACACGCAAGAAGTACTTGAGGGCAACGCCAAAAGCTGCGAAAAACATCCACAGGAACGCCGCTATCCCGATAGTTCCCGTTTCAGCCCACACGCAAAGGAACATATTGTGGACGACGCTGATTCCGCCGGCCAGCAGCGCCGATCCCCCGGTAGTGTCGTAGGTACGGAACACGCGGGCGAGGTTGTTCAGACCGACGCCGGTGACGGGAAATTGCTTTATCACGGAAAAGGCGGCGGTGTTCAGCGGTGCTCTCGATTTTGCGGAGCCGTAGTCGGTGAAATTGAGTCTTCTCTCAACGGTGGGGTAAACAAGGAAGAAGAAAATGACGCCGCATACCAACGCAAGGGCCAAAAACCCGTGCATCTTCTGTCGCGTGAATCTCGGCCTGTAGGCGGCGATAAAAACGAGGGGGAGTGAAACGGGAACGGTAAGCCATCCTCCTCTGGAGAGGGTCGTTGCGAGGCCGCCCAACCCGGCCATAAGGGCCAGGAGGTACCAGAACTTGAGCCATCCCCTTTCTTCCGCGAGGAACATAGCGAACATGAGGGGCACGAGCATCTCGAAATAATACGCCAGGATGTTCGGATGGCCGATCGTCCCGGTGGCCCTGCTGGCCGTAAATCCTATGTTCTGTGTCGTGATGAGGGCCCTCTCTCCAAAAGCTCCAAGCCCTAGCACCCTTCCCGTCTTGTACTGATAGTATGCAATGCATGCCTGGAGGACGACGCCTATCGAGAGGACAAAGACAAACGTCATTATCTCCTGCCTGTCGCGCAGATTCATGACAATAAAGAAGATGACGAAGAGCATGGCCAGCCGGACGAGCTCCAAGACCACAAGCTCCGGCGAAGAGGCGTTGGAAAAGCTCAGGAACCCGCTCATCATGTAAAGGATCGGGGCCCAGAAAAGTGTCCCGTTGTACCGGAACAGGACCTGCGTCCGTTTCGTGATGTGCTCGTAAAAAAAGAGGATGTAGAGGCCTATGGCACAGAGAAGGCTGACACCTATGTCGACGCTCGTCACGCCAACGTAAGCACGGTAAAAGAGATTGATATCGAGGTTGAAGGGGATGCCAAGACCGAGGAATATCAGGGAAAGCCTGGTGAGCGTCCGATACGATGCAAAGTAGGGTAGAAAGGCTATGGCGACGAGGATGCAGGAGACGGCAAGGACCGATCTAAATTCGTAATCGGCCAGGGAAACGGCAAGGATGACCGAGACGACGCCGAGCACCACAACAAGGGCCGTCTTGAGATACGGCTTCTCAACAGGTCCTGTCGTTACTCTGTAGTTCATGGTTTCACTGCTCTTGATTTACTGAAGGGGACGAAAGAGAAGCGGCGGGACCGCAACTCTCAGAGCCGCTTGTAAATGGCCTCAGGAATGATGAACTGCTGCTTGTTGAGTATTGCGCCAAGGATACGTACATGGGCGCTCTCCAGATCCCGTTTGGCGGATCTGGCTACCTCCCATCGCGTCCCGTTCGCCTGCACGATCAGGATCAGTCCATCCATAGTACTCGCTATCACCTCTGCCCCTGAGCCGCCGAGGACTGAAGGGGAATCGAAAATAACCAGGTCATACCGCTCCTTGAGCTTCTGCACAAGCAGCGAAAATTTTGCGGACTCAAAAATTGCTACCGGATTCTTCTCGGTCTGTCCTGCCTGCAAGAAATAGTACCTCTTCGAGATTACTTCAGTCACGGCGTCCTCAACCGTCGCCTTCCCTGCAATCACATCGACCAACCCCTTCTTCTTCACCTCGAACTCGTGATGAAGAACGGGATCTCTCAAGTTTCCGTCGACGAGAACCACGCTCCTGGACGAGTTTGCGGCGAAGGCCGACGCAAAGTTGAACGCCATCGTGGAGGCGCCTTCCCCCTCTTTGACACCGGCAAAGGCGACCGCATAGCCCGTCTTCTTAACCCTCTTCTCCCTGGCACTTCCGTTAGTTTCCCCAGCCTTGTGATTCGCCCCGTTATTCTCCCTGTCCGCCTCCATGAGCAGTTTCCACAACACTTTGTAAAAATGGTCGTGCATGAACGTGAGGTTCTGCAGTCGGCCGCGGCCCAGCCAGTTCAGGACCGGCAGCCCTCTCTGTTGATCAGTAGTGGCCTCACTGCTGTTCCGAAGGCGTGTGGACATAGTCTTTTAAAACCTCATCTCAAATGTGAAATCAGTTTTTTCCTCACATGCGCTTCCCGTAATAACCGCCCGTCGTATCTGTGTCTTTCACCGGTGCGCCGCCGCTCCGAGTACCCGCAATCTCCTCATTCAGGAGATCGCTCTTCTGACTCTCTGATTTCCTTAAGCGGCCTTCAATCTCGGTCTTGACCTTTTCGAGCTCGGATTCGATCTCTGAGCGCCGTTTTTCCAGGTCCAGACGCCGTTTTTCCAGGTCGTCACTCAGAAGCGTGGCGTCCGCCTTCCGGCTGGTATCGGGAATCGGAGGTACGGCGGGCGTTGCCTGAGCTCCTTTGAGAATCTGTAAGGGATAAACCGCGGTGAGGGAGAGCTGCTGCTCTCTTGCGGGCTGCTGGCTCACGGTCCGCGTAGCGTGCATGGCTTCGCTCATCATGACCGCGGTGGTCTTGTGCAGGTAGAAGATATAGCCGCCCATGCCGATCACGAGAATCAAGAGGAAAGTCAGTGTATGCGCGCCCCCTGCCATATAGGAGGCGGGGTAGGCCGCAGGTCTTCGGTAATCGCCCCCGAACACCTTCCGCAGCACCCCGTTCGACGCCGGTTTGGGGTCAAATCCGATCACGAGAGGCACAGAGAGCAGGAGTGGGACCCCGAGGACCTCGGCTACATCCTCTTGGCCCTTGAAGGTGTGGTTGAAGAATTCCCTGACGGCCGAAAAGCCGAAGCCCAGCACAAGACCCACAAGGGCCGAAATGATCACGATAAGGTTTGTCTTGGGGTAAGCTGCCGTAAGGGGGGGTATGGCGGGCATTGCGATCTTCGCATCGGAGATTCTTCTCGAATCGAGGTCGTCCGAGATGCGCAGATCTTCCGCTTTCTTCTTGTAGATCTGGTAGTTCTGCTCGGTGATGTCTCTCTCCCTCTCGAGTTGCCTCAACCCAACGGTTTTCTCGTTGAAACCTTCGAGTTTCTTCCCCTCGCCGGCTATTTCGTTAGCCAGGCTGGCCTTCCTATCCTGCACGAGAGAAAGCTCCAGGTTCGCGATATTGAAGAGGCTGTCGATCTTCTGTTTCCGCAAGCCCGCAAGCTGATTATCGATTGACCTCACCTCGTCCGCCTTCGCGGTATAAAACTTCAGGAGCCTCTCCCTCTCGGTTTTCAGCTTAAAGTAGGACTCATCCAGAGCACGCAGGTAGGCTTGTCTGTCGAGACCGTGAGTCCCCATTTCAGGCGTCTCGACCCATCCTCCGTTCCGCGCCATCTCCCTGATCTTATTGACCTTTGTCTGGATTTGAGAGCTATCGACGACGGCCAGGTTATACTGATTCTGCAGGTCAGCCAGGTTGCGGACCAGAAGCTCCTTCTGGAGTGCGATATTGGCGATTTTCGAGCTCGATATGAACGTTTGAAGCTTCTCATCCGCATCCTTCAGCTTCTTCTCGAACAGGGCAATCTGATCGATGTAGAAGCGATAGGACTGCTGGGATTCATAAACCACCATGTGCTGGGTAACGAACTCGTCAGCATAGACGTTTGCCACGAGAGCGGCAAACTTCGGGTCTGTCCAATCGAAGGCGACCGAGATCATGTCCGTATCTTCAAGGTACGTCACGTGGAGCGCATTCAGGAAGGTGAGCACCATCCCCTTCTCCTGGCCCAAAGGTCTCGACGAGAGGCCAAGCCACGAGAGGATTGTCCCCAGCGCCGTTTTCACGCCATCCGTGACCCTGCCTATAATGGACTCGTCCGTCTTGAGCGGCTCAATTCGATCCTTGAGGCGGGCGATGACCTTTTCCGTCATGTACTGCCCCTTAAGAAGCTCCATCTCGTTGCGGATATTCTGGGTCCGCTCCTGGAAGACTATATTGTACGTTTCCGGCCGGAATTGTTCCATTGCCGAGACCTGCGCCTTGCCCATCCTGATAATGATCTTTGTTTCCGCGCGGTAGACAGGGGGGGTGAGAAGGCAATAGACGAGGGAAATAACAATAGCGGTGAGAAGGACGGTAGTGATAACCAGTCTATTCTTGAAAAAGATATAGAGAACATCTCTGGCTGTCAGGAGCTTCTTTTCTTCCATCATCGCTCTCCTGTCTCTCGCTAGCCCTTCTGTGAACGAGCCGGTCGATGCATATCTCTCATCCCCACCGTGGTCATGGCCTCGTGTATATCGCGGGCTGGTGGACGATATAGCTGACGCCCAGCGACGCGCTCTCCCCTTGCCACAAGAAAAGTTGCTTGATATACTGGTCAACCCACATGTCCATCTTCGCGATCGTCGTCTTCGGCACATAGATGACGGCGTTGTTCGGCACAATCATGTCCTGTTCCAGCGTGAGGCCGCTGAACATCTTTACCAGATCGAGCGTCTTCACTGAGGGCTCGTTTTTCTCGGTCCAGTACACAATCTTCACATTCTTGAGGGAGCCCGTCGGCAGCACGCCGCCCGATTGCGCTATGGTCTGCAGCACCGTCATCGGCTTCGCGAGCGGAACCGGACCGGGCCTCGGGACCTCTCCGAAGACAAATGCACGGCTTCCGCCGAGGCTATCGATCAGGACGGATACGGTCAGGTTATTGAACTCGTAGCGGTATTCGTTGTTGATGGCGTCGTTAAGCTCGTCGATGGTCCTGTTCGCCGCTTTGACCGGCTTCAGAAGAGGAAGGTACACATTCCCGTCGGGACCTATCGTGAAGACCTTCGCCTGGCCTCTGGGGGCATTGGTAATCGCTTTTTGAAGCTCCGTTATCTTTGACGAGTATTTGTTGACGCTCACCGTAACGACCGGCTTGTTGAGAATATCGGAGAACTGCTTTGCTACATTGACCGCAAGCTCTTCCGGCTTCATGCCTGCTGCGGGAAAATCGCCTTTTACGGGAAGGGTGATCTTCCCGTCCGGCCTGACCACGACGGTCCGGTTGATCTGGGGCTGAAAGAAAAAATCCACGTTCAACTCGTCGTTCACGCCGATTCTGTAATCCTGTGTCTCGGACACGAGGGAAAGGTGATACATCACCTCCAGCGCGTCGCCGGGCGAGAGCCTGTAACTTGTGAGGCCGTCTTTTGCCTCTCTTATCAGGTTCTGGCGAACTTTCGCTTTCTCGGCCTCCGACAGCTCATCCGTCTGCCTGAGCTGGACCAGTTCCCCGTCCGGCGTCCGCTTTACTTCCCCGGTCTTGACCGACGTAGCGCACCCGTTGAGAAAAATGAGCAAAAGAAGGACAGCTATACTTGTGAGGGAAGAGAAACAGGCTACCGAAACCTTCCTCGGGCTCAAAAATCGATATGGCCAATGCATAGAAATAGCACCTGGTCCTATAAGGCAAGAAAAGCTACCGCCGTCTCCTTGCCAAGGTAACATCCGTCAAAGATGTACTATTGCGACGTGATTAAGATATTTCCGCATTATTGTGAGTGCTTGTCAAGGAAAAAAAAATAATTTTTTATGCTTTACTTTTTACGTTATTTGCGTTTATTCTTTCATCATTTGAAGGCGGTCTCGCGCCCTGTCCAAGGCTGTCACTGCCTCAAGGACATTCAAGGAATTAGTTGCAGCGGGAAGCGCCTGCAAGATTTAGCCACCATTGCATGCTCCGGTCTCTTTTGAGGCGTATCAGTGTTGAACATTGTGTTAAGCAGAGAAGCGGCCCTATCCTAATACTCCGCTTTAATCGGGGGCCTTCTTTACGTCGCGCATAGGGGTCGATTATGATGATGAGGCTTTCTGCATTTGTCTGTGCGATTGTTTTCGCAGCCCTTTTTCTTGCCGGTTGTGAGCAGTCTGTCTCGAGGATAGAAGAGACTCCCCCCGGTCTGCGGGTCGAAACACCCGTCCTCCCAGCGCCCCAGAACAGGGTCGCCTTACCGGAGACAAAGACTGATCTTTGCCCGGATTGCGCCGCCCGTATTAGCCCCGCAAAAGCGGTGCCGCCGGCGCGCAGGACAGCCACCCCCGTGCTTTCGGATATCTACTTTGACTACGACAAATATGATATCAGGCCCGGAGATGCGGAGATCCTCAGAGAGGATATGGAATGGTTCAGAGCGAATCCTGAAAGAAAGGTCAGAATCGAGGGGCACTGCGACGAGAGGGGTACCGGTGAATACAATATCCGCCTGGGTGAGAGGAGGGCCGAAGCTACGAAGAATTTCCTCGTTAGGCTGGGTGTCGACGGAAGGCTTCTGGAGGTGGCCACCTATGGGAGAGAGCGACCTGGGACGTCCGGGCATAACGCGCAGGTATGGACGAGAAACAGGAGGATCCACTTTGTACCGCTCGGATGAGGCTGCCCCGGTGCGGCAGAAACATGGCGAAGAGGCTGACGCCATCCCGAAAAGGAGAGGCGCATCATCGTTCGTCTTGATCGTTTTGGCAGCCGCCCTCTGTGCTGCCGGTCCATCCTACGCCTTTAAGCCGAGTGATTTTGCGAGGCTTTTGAGCACGAACTCGTGCGAGAAATGCGACCTTGAGCAAGTTGACCTCGCGGCCTCGAACCTTGCTGCCGCTGTTCTTAACGGCGCCAACCTTGCCGATACCGACCTTACCATGACGAATCTCTATTATTCGAATATGGAGGGCGCGTCGCTCAAGACAGGAAACCTTTCCGGGGCGAACCTTTCCGGGGCGAACCTTTCCGGGGCGAACCTTTCCGGGGCGAACCTTTTTGGCGCGAACCTTTCCGGCGCGAACCTTTCCGGGGCAAACCTTTCCGGGGCGAACCTGACCGACGCAAAGCTGTTCGATGCGAATCTCTCCCGGGCCATCCTTACCGACGCGAATCTCTCCCGGGCCATCCTCTCTCATGCCGATATCTCCCGGGCGACCCTTGCCCGGGCCAATCTGAATAAAGCGCTCATGATAGGGGCCGATTTTGCGGGCAGCAACCTGGCCCGGTCCGACCTGACCGCTGCCGACATGGGCAACGCGAAGTTCTTCAGGGCCGACCTTTACTGCGCCAAATTGAGGGACTCACGGGCACACGGGGCAGATTTTCTCAGCGCTGACCTGAGCCAGGCGGACTTGACCGGCGCGGACATGAACGGCTCGAACTTCACGGCAACGGATCTCGACCTCGCCGACCTGACGAGTGCCAATTTCACCAACGCCATACTCTTCCGCGCCATACTCTCGCGCACCGTCATGAACAATACGGTGTTCACGGGATCCACCTGGACAGACGGCAAGATATTCAGATCGGCGACCTACGAAAGGACGGATAGATAAAGCAATGGACGGCTACCGCTATGCGCGGTTCTTTCTAGAGAACAAATCCCGGCACTACGCAAACGGCGCGACGGCCTTATCCAACAGGTCGATCAACGCGAACGTCCTGAGGGTGGATGTTTATTTTTGAGAAGACCGGCTGCACCCCGGAGCCTTAAGGCGAGCGGCTTATCCCTTTTGCCTATTTCTCACGGCGTACCTGCCCGGGTAGATAACTTTTTCCCGCCGTTCCCTTAATTTTTCATGCTACAATGCGATCATTAGCTATATGCCTGTGCCCGAGGGTGGTGCATGTAAGATTCCCGTAAATGCCGGACAGCGTTCATTCCACGGCCGCCGGCATGAAGGAGTGAAGATGACGGAAGAAAACGCAAGTCATGAAGACTTGATGTCTCTCTACGACCTCCGCAAATCCGGCAAGCCGTTTTTCATTCCCGTTGGTTTTCCGATACAAATTGAAATCAGCGGGGTCTCGATCAAAATGAGTAGTGTTTCCGTGGGTTATCTGGCAGACAATTGCCTGCTAATAAAATATCCGTCTACCGGTGCTTTTGGCTCGATAGCGAGCAGGTTATTCAAAGGCAACAAGGTCACCGTACGATATATAAGTGACGGCGATGTACTCGGTTTTCAATCTGAGCTGCTCGGGACGATAAGCGAACCCGTCAGACTCCTGTTCATCGCTTATCCGACGCTCATAGCCCGGCGCAGTCTTAGATCGAGCAGGAGAGTCGAGTGCTATCTTCCCGCAGACCTGAACATCGAAAGGGCGAGGAGCGGAGATATTGTTCGGGACGGCATAATTACCGACATAAGCGGCATGGGATGTAATCTCAATATGGCCAAAGAGTCGCCTGACCGGGTGCTTCCCGATGTGAGGGTGAATGACGCAATCATTCTCCATTTGCAGTTGCCGGGAATGGAGAACAGAATGGAGCTCTCAGGGGACATAAGGAACATACAAAGGGACTCCCAGAAAATCAGCATGGGGATCCAGTTTAATGACATTGATGAAGAGAGGAAGATGAGAATAACTGAATATGTCTCGACGCTTGAGAAGTTCAGTTGGGAAAAATAGCGTTCCGCACTTACGCCTGCACCATTTTGCCGCCCTTGATTACCCGGTAACGGGTCCCTCTCCAGCGGACCGAAGATCCCGCGAAGCTCCAAAGCCAGACAAGAAATCCGAGGATATCCTTGAGAGGTATGAGGAAAAGCCACCTGAGCCACTTTCTCGTGTTGATCACCTTCCGGTAAAGGACCAGGGCGAGGGCATATCTGAGGGCGAGGATGCACGCCGCGGTGACGGCCGAACCCGCGGTTGGTTTGACACAAAGAAGCAAGAGGGCAAAGGCAAAAATATGAGTTATTCCGTAGCCGAAAAAGCCCCCCGGTCTTGATGCCCTATACGTCCTTGCCCATCTTAACTGATGAGTCAGATGGCTCGCGACACTCATCGGCCCGACCCGGTTCTCGATCACGTGGCGGCTGATAATGTTTTTGTAGCCCTTTTTCCAGAGCCTGAACCCCAGTTGGTAATCGTCCGCGAGATACTCCGTGAGGGCACCAAAGCCCCCGATGTCACGGAGCGCCTCTTTCGAGACAAGGATGGAGGCGCCGAGGCCGAACGTCACGCCTTCCAGGCGCCTCGCCACGAGTACCGAGGGGATAAAATCGAGGGCTATGCTGAGGGATTCAAGGGCGCCCCCGACCGACTCCGGATTCGATATTTTGTAAAGCGAGGTGACTATTCCCGTTTTCTCGCCACCTTGGAACTCCGCGACTATGCGTCTCAGATAATCCTTATCGACAGCCATGTCGCTATCGCTGAATGCGAGCATCGTATGATGTGACTCGTCAGCCAATGCCTGGAGGTTCAGCACCTTCCGGTTTGTCCCCGAGCCCCCATCCTTTACCACCACACGGGTATCGCTTGGGGCCGCGGCCGCAACCGCCAGGGCGAGGGGGATAGCAGGGTCGTCGGGGTCGCGGAAACCAAAAAGCACTTCAAAGCAGGGATAGTCCTGAGCACAGAAGCCGGACAGGTTTTCGGCGGCCGAGGGGTCAAGGCCTTTTATAGGTTTCAGAATAGAAACGGCCGGCAATTCTGCGTTGGGGACAGGCCGGCTCGTATCGGGGCCGGGGTTTTTAAAAAAGCCGAAAATGCATGCAAGGGAGAAAAGAGCGTAGAAACTCCCCGGAATAATGAGTATGGAAAGGAAAATGGAAAGGATTATCATGAGTGCGACAGAGGTGACAACGAGCCGCCGGAGAGGGTACAATAGCAGAGCATGAAACTACTCCTTTTCGCAGCGTTCCCCAGGGAGGTCAGGGAGGCGGTGCACATGATGGGTCGCAGGACGAGAATCCATGGCCTCCCCTTCAGGGCGTTTTGCGTCCGCCACCCTTCACATACGCTGACCGTGGCCGAAACAGGCTTAGGGATAGAAAACGCCACGCGTGTTTTTCTTCGCATGCTTCAAACCGGCAGATTTGACGCGGTGATCTCGCTCGGTTACTGCGGCGCCCTGTCACGTGACGCCTCCGTCGGCGACCTGATTTGGGCTTCGAAGATCTGTCTCATCGAAGGAGAGAGGGTTGAAACGCTTTCCCTCTCTGATGATCGAAAGCTTCTGGAGACGCTCTCCTTGCGTCTTCCCATCCGGGCTGGCACGTTTCTTACCCTGAAGGGGTGGATGAAGAAGCAGGAACTGGTACGTTTTGTGGCCCCCGACATGACGCTTCCCGTATGCGAGATGGAAACGTTCGGGTTGGCGCGGCTCTCCCTGCACCACAAGCTGCCCTTCTTTGCTGTCAGGGCTGTCAGCGACGGGGCAGATGTTGACCTTGCTTTTGACCCGCAGGAAGTGTGCGACAGCGCGGGGACCTACCGGCTCACCCGGGCGCTCAGGCTTTTTCTCACCCGGCCGCGCCTTCTCGGCCATGCCCTCGCACTCCACCGGAGCTCAAAGATTGCCTCACACAACCTGGCCCGGGCAGCGAGCGCCTTACTTCAGGTATTGTAACCGGGGGCTGCCCCTTCGGAAATCAGTCCCTCTCGGGCACTACAGCCCCGGGAAAATCCTCGAGGTGCGCAACGATTGCCTTATCGGGCGCGACCCCATGGAGCCTGGTCCTCGTGAGCGAGACACACAGGAGCACCGGCAGGAGCACGATGAGGATGCCCGCCCACAGTAGATTGTGTTCCCCGATGAGGAAGGTAACGGAGAGATTGAAGATAATGATGCTGAGGTAAAGGGCGGGCCCAGGGAGATACCTCCAGGTGCACGCGGCGCCGGAGAAGTCTTTCACCCTTCTCGCGCTGAGAAGCCGGTCGATGAGCTGGAGTGTATGGATGAGGAGGAACCCGACAACGAACCAACCGACGAAATTCGCAATGGGGATGCCGAAATAGATCCCCTTATCAGGATAACCGTATATTTGGCCGAGAAACCACTTGTCGCCTCTCAGTGCGACAGGGTCTATGATGACGTCCAGGTACATGCAGAAAAGTGCGCCGAGCAGGCGCACTCTCAGGGAATGCCTGATTTTTCTGCTTTCCAGGAGGTAGACACCGCCGCGCCGGATGGCAGGGCTGATGGTAAAAAGGGCCACCGAGTATGACGCGTAGGAAAGGAAGACGAAGCTCATGGAGTCCATGAACGGAACACCGAGGACCCAGAGTTCCCTGCCCTTTGTCTGGTACGTATAATAGTAGTGGCCGTAGGGGATGCCGTTATGTATGGAAGAGCATTCTGATGCCCATGCGATGACGTAACCCGCGACGGCGAAGAGAAGGGCCCGCTTCAGACCGAGATGCAGCGTGCAGGCCAGAAAATAGGCGAGTAAAAAGGCGACAAAATAAGGCCTCAGCGTAATCGTGCCCAGGATCTGTGAGAGGAGCGTCTCCATCAGGAGGGCAACACGTTCCAGAGAAGGCACCGGAGCATTTTCCCTGGATGGGTAAAAATCTCCCG
>Ga0326727_10002462_pt1 | contig 63003 bp, 65 predicted proteins | sample MB2enrmetagenome_FD_207643 | JGI IMG/M metagenome (GOLD analysis project Ga0326727, IMG submission 207643) | Lab enriched peat soil microbial communities from McLean, Ithaca, NY, United States - MB29MY | ecosystem: Environmental > Terrestrial > Soil > Wetlands > Peat | place: USA: New York...
CACTTCGATCGTACCGCGTTCGAGATACTTCGCGACGACCGCGCCGTCGAGCAGGTCTTCGAGCGCATCGTAGAGCGGGCGCAGATAGGGGTCGACCTTCTCGCGGAAGTCGCCGGGCAGAAAGCCGAGCTTCTCGCCGGCTTCGACCGCGGGGCGCGAGAGGATCAGCCGCGCGACCTCCCGGTTGCGCAGCGCGCGCACCGCCATCACGACGGCGAGAAACGTCTTACCGGTACCGGCCGGACCGATGCCGACGGTCAACGTGTTGCGGTCGATGGAATGCACGAACTCGCGCTGCCCCGCCGTCTTGGGGCGGATCTGCTTGCCGCGGTGCGTGCGCACCAACGTTCCCGGGAGCGCTTGGGCGCCGTTCTCGGAACCCGTATCGGCGACCGCGAGCGCGACGTCGTCGGCCGTCAGCTGCGCGCCCTCGACCGCGGCGTCGAGCATGCGGCGCACCGCAATCTCGGCGCGCTCGACGTTGCGCGTCTCACCGGCAAGCAATAAACGATCGCCGTCGGCGCGAACGCTGACGTCGAGACGGTCTTCGAGAACCGAGAGGTTTTGATCGAACGCTCCAAAGAGCCGCACGTGGTCGTTCAGACGGGTTAGATCGATGGTTCGCTGTGCCGTGGACTCCAGATCGTTTGCTCCTGCAGTGATTTAGGCGGGCCGAGGACCTCGGCGGCGACGATGGCCTGCACCAGCGCCTTGCCCTTCCCTAGGAACATACCACGAACGGGCATCGCTGCGGCGCGCGGCGCGGCCGGCGCGATCACCGGCGCCGGCGGACGCGGCTCGAGCGGCGCCGTCGGCGGCAGCGGAGGCAGTTCGGATATGGCGGCCTGTCCGGCCGGACCCGCATCGATCTTCGCGTGCAGGGCGCGGACGATGCCGCTCACCTGCTGCGAGCGCACCGCCGGCGCAACCCGAGCCGGCGGCGGCGTTTGCGCCGCGGCCCGGACGGCCGCCGCCTTGCGGGCGTTGCGCGTGATGCTCGAGATCACGCCGATCACCACGATGATGACCCAAATGATCCCGCCGATATCGTGCATCGGCTACTTCGCCGGCGGCGGCTGCATCGGGTCGGATCCGGGGCCTTCGGCGGCGCCGCCGATGGCGTCGCGCATGCCCGTGTCCGCCTGCAGATTCTTGAGCTTGTAGTAATCCATCACGCCGAGATTGCCGCTACGGAATGCTTCGGCGATCGCCAGCGGAATCGAGGCTTCGGCGGCTACGACCTTCGCGCGCTGCGCCTGGGTCTCGGCTTTCTGCTCCTGCTCCGAGGCCATGGCGGCGTATTGGCGCTCCGATGCTTTGGCCTGCGCGATGCGACGGTCGGCTTCGGCTTGGCTCGTCTGCAACTCGGCGCCGATGTTTTTTCCGACGTCGACGTCGGCGATGTCGATCGAGACGATCTCATAGGCCGTGCCCGCGTCGAGCCCTTTGGCCAGCACGGTCTTCGAAATGCGATCGGGATATTCGAGCACTTCTTTATGGTCGACGGCGGCGCCGACCGCAGCGACGACGCCTTCGCCGACACGCGCGATCACCGTCTGCTCGCCGGCGCCGCCGACGTAGCGGTCGAGGTTGCTGCGCACCGTGACCCTGGCCTTGACGTTGAGCTGAATGCCGTTCTGCGCGACGCCTTGAAACACGGGCGTTTCGATCACCTTCGGGTTCACCGAGGTCTGCAACGCTTCGACGACGTTGCGCCCCGCGAGATCGATGGCCGCGGCGCGTTGCCAGGCAAGGGGAATCTGCGCGCGCTGCGCGGTGATCATCGCGAGCGTGACGTTTTCGACGTTACCGCCGGCGAGAAAATGGGATTGCATCTGATCGACGGTGAGGTCGAGGCCGGCCTTGCGCGCGCGCACGTAGTTGGTGACGATCACGCTCGGCGGAATCCCGATCAAGCGCATGCGCACGAGCGAGACGATGCCGAGCGGAACGCCCGCGGCGATCGTTCGGATCCACATGCCGATCGGAAAGTAGTAGAGGAACACGAAGAACGCGATGAGCGCGAGGAACACCACGATCGCCGTTCCGGCGAATGCTAAACCCACGATCTCTCCTTATTTGTAGCTCGGAAGCGTGACCGGTTCGACGAAGATGCGGGCGCCCTCGACGCGAGTCACGCGGATCGGCGTTCCCGCTGCGATGAACTCGCCCTCCGTCAACACGTCCACTCGCTGGCCGTCGATCTGCGCGACGCCCGCCGGCCGCAAGAACGAGGCCGCCGTACCCGTGGCGCCGCGCAGCGACGAGAAGTCGCGGCTCGTCACGTAGTCGGGGCCCTGTTCGGAACGCAGAGCCAGGCGGTTCATCCACGCATTTTGCGGAAAATAGCGGGTGAGGAAGACGAAGGCGATCACGGTGAGTATCACCGACGTCGACACCGTTTCGAGCGCGAGGAAGAAGAACGGAATCCCGAAGGCGAGCAACACTGCGGAGAGCAGGGCGAGGACGCCGAGAATCCCGGGAACACCGTGCCCGGGAACGACGTGCAACTCCCACAGGATGCCGATGAGCCCGAGGATTGCGAGCCCGATCACGAGCCCGTTCGAAAACCCGGCGTAGACGTGCGTCCCGAAGAACAGGGCGAGCGCACCGACGCCGACGGTGCCGGCGATGCCGTGCAGCGTCTGCATTTCGATGATGAGTCCGAGCATGCCCAGCGACAGCAACAGCCCGCTGATCGCCGGCGTCGTCGCAAAGCGGGCGAGATCTTCGGCCCAGGTGTAACTCGGCGACTCGCGGGGCGCGTCGGCGACGCCGAGCGTTTTGAGCGCGTCGTCGAGCGTGGGCGCGGAGCCCGTCGCAATGCCCGAACGCAAGGCGTCCTGGGTGTTCAGCGTCAGAAACTGTCCGGCGGGCTTATATTGCGGAATATCGATGCTGCGGTCGACCATCGACGCGGCCAGATGCGCGAGCTGCGGGTCACGCCGCGAACGAAGCACCGAGGATTCGAATTCGGCGCGCAGCGCCGAGACGGATTCACGCGTGTCCGGGTGCGGTTCGGCTGCACCGATCGAAGCGCCGGGCGCCATGATGATGCGGCTCGCCGAGAGCGAGATCAGGGCCGCGGATGAATAGGCGCGGTGCGAGACATAGGCATAGACGGGCTCGTGCGCGGCGTACACCGCATCCTTGATGCGCAGCGCCGCTTCGACCAGCCCGCCAAGCGAGTTGACGTCGAGCACCACGGCCTGGGCGTGGTCGCCGTTGGCCTGGTCGACCGCTCGCTCGACCAGATGCGCCATTCCGTCGTCGACCGTCCCCTCGATCGGCACCACCACGACCGGGCGTTGCGCGTCGGATAGGCCGGCAAACGCGGGCACCGCGTAGCCGGCGAGCCCGGCAGCCAGCAGCGCCGAGGATACCGTCATTCGGAGGAGTTGGAATCGCCGAGCGGAGCGCGGCGAGCGTCTCGAAGCGGTCATACCGGATGCTACCTCCGCCGCGAAGCGGAGTTACAGTCAGGCGAGCTCTTCGGTGACGATTTGGCGGATGAGGTTGCCGTCGGCCAGCCCCCTGAGCGCAGGCATGACCGCCTTCATCGCGGCGCCTTGGTTACGGCTCTCGGCCGGAAGGGCGGCAAGCGCCGCCTTCACGATCGCGCGGATCTCCTCGGGCGACTTCTGCGCGGGCAGGTAGGCACTGAGGATATCGCGCTCGGCGCGTTCTTTGTCGGCCAGGTCCATGCGGCCGGCCTTTTCGAATTCGGTGACGGAGTCGGAACGCTGTTTGACGAGCTTCTGCACGACGGCGATCTCGTCGGCGTCGGTGAGGTCGACTCCGGCTTCGGTACGCTTGTACGTAAAGCCGGAGATCGCCGAACGCAGCGTATCGAGGCGCATCTGGTCGCGCGCCTTCATCGCCTCCTTCATATCGGAGGTGATACGGTCCTTAAGGGTTGCCATCTGTCATCCTGAGCCGTGTCGAAGGATTACGCGCGGCGCTTACGCGCGGCAGCCGACTTCTTCTTCTTACGGACGCTGGGCTTTTCGTAGTGCTCGTGCTTGCGCGCTTCGGCGAGAATACCCGCCTTCTGGGTGGCCTTCTTGAAACGGCGCAGCGCGCTCTCGATCGATTCGCCTGGAGCTACGCGGACTTCCATTGTATCAATGACCCCCCTTCGAAGCGTGCCCGGCAGCGAGCAACGCAAATTTTCGGGCCCCAAGGGCCCTAACCGCCGTACTGTAGCACAGGCGGGTGGGGGCGTCAAACGCCTAGTACGCTTCCTAGCCCGGCGGCCAGCCCATCAGCCGCCCGGCGAGCGCATGCACGTGCACGTGATCGACCGTCTGCCCGCCTTCCGCACCGGTGTTCACGACGAGCCGGAAGCCGGTGCCGGCTTGGGCGCGCCCAACCTTGGCGGCGGCCACGAAGAGCTTCCCCGCGAGCTCCGGATCGCTCTCGGCGAGCTCGGCGACGTTGGCAAAGTGCGCTTTCGTCATGATCAGCACGTGGTGCGGCGCCTGCGGATCGATGTCGGCGATCGCGATGACGTCGTCGTCGCGGTACACGATGGTCGAAGGAATCTCTCCCGCGATGATGCGGCAAAACAAACAGTCCACGGTGCCTCCTACGGCCGGATGGTGAACGACCACGACTTGGTCGTCGTATTGCCGGCCAAATCCGCCACGCGGACGGTGACGCGCACCGCTCCCGCCGGATACGAATAGGCCGGTGTGTATTGAACGAATTGCGCCGTGCGCACGGCGTTCGAGGTCACGTCGCGCCCATCGACGGTAAGCACGACGCTCGACGGGTTTACCGGGACCGCGTCCGATGCGAACGTCGCGTAGATCGACGGGCGATTGGTGTTGACGACCGCACCCTGATCCGGGGCGAAATCGGCGATACCGGGGGGCGTTCCCGAAGCCGAAAGCGTGTTCTGCGCCTGCACGTCGGCCGCGTCCGCGCCGCCGGCGCGCAGATGGCCGATGATCGGTACGTCGGTAAAGTTTGCTCCAGCGGGCAAGTGGTAGCTGCCGTCGTAGCTGCCAGCCGTGCGTTCGGTCATCGAAAGATTCGTCACGTACGAGCCGATGTCGAAACTCGCCGATCCGCCCGCGGTTCCGTCGAGCGTGACGTTCACCGTGTCGCCCGCCCGCAGCGGCCGCGCGGCATCGAGATGAACGCTGGTGATCGACACGCCGGCCGATGCGTGCGCGCTCGCATCGCTGACGGCGCGTGAGACGAGAATCGACCGGACCTCGTTGCTCTCGACGTTGTAGCGCACGGTCGCACGGTCGCCGACCTGCAGGTCGGCAAGCGTGGCGGGCTTGCCGTTGAGCACGATTTGGGTGGTGCGACCCGGTTGGATCACATGGCCGTCATCGAGCACGAAGAGCGTCGCCGTCGAGGCCGCGATGCGGCCGTTACGCGAGCCGAAGTCGTCCTCGACGCGAACGACGTGACCCGCCTTATTCGTGTAGATACGCGCGAAGTCGCCTGGACGCAGGTCGGAGAGCTCGCCCGGAGCGTTCACGTGCGCGTCCACGTCGCGCATTTCGATCTCGGCGTTGGCGCTCACCGTGATCGTACGCACCGCCGCATTCGAGACCAGCGTCACGCTGGGCGGATCGGAGGTGACGTCGACGGCGCTCACGGTCCCAAACCGCTGCGTGAGATCGCCCTCCTGGCTCAAGCCCTCCGAACTGCGACCCATGAGCTGCGACGTAACGTCGACGGTGTTTTTCGCCTTGTCGAAACGGACTTGCGCGCCGAGGGCGTCGGTGAAGAACCGCAGCGGCGCATAGAGGACGTCCGCCCGTTCGACCGGAGCCTGGTCCAGTTCGATCGCCGTCCCGTCGACGTGCGCGATCCGGCTGCCGATCGTGAGCGTCACCGTCTTCGAACCGACCTGGGTCCAGATGCGCCGACCTTCGCGATTGAACTGCAGCCCGAGCGCTTCGATCGTCCGGCGAACCGGCACGAAGAGCGCGCCCTGAATCATCACCGGCGGCGGCTGCAACGGCAAGACGTCGCCGTTGATCGAGATCGCGATCGGCCTCGACGCGGGGACGGGGACGGCGGCCAGCAGCGCGACGGCCGCAAGCGCGGCAAGACATGCGCGAATCATCGGGGGTCTTCGAGCACCTCGCGATAGACGTCGGCAGTTGCGCGCGCGGTCCGGTCCCAGGTGAGGCCGCGCACGACGTTACGACCTCGTTCGATGAGCCCTAGGCGAAAAGCCTCGTCGTCGAGCACGCGCGCGATCTGCGCGCGCAGCGCGTCGGCGTCGCGCGGTTCGAAGAGCAGGCTCACGTCGATCAGCGGGCGCGGGATCGACGACGAGGTCGCGATGACGGCCGTGCCCGCCGCCATCGCCTCGACGAACGGCAGGCCGAAGCCCTCGAGCAGCGCCGGATGAACCAGCGCCGCGGCCCCCGCGTAATACGCGGCCAACTGCTCGTCGCTTACGTCGCCGAGCGCGACGGCGCGCCGCGCCGGCGTCGAGCGGCGCTCGAGCTCGCCGGCGAAGTCGTCGGGGCCCGTCAGATACAGATCGACCGCATAGCTCGCCGGTAAGGCGCTCCAAGCGGCAAAGAGCGTCGGCAGATCCTTGTGTTCGCGATGGTTCCCGACGTAGAGAAGGTACGGCCGCTCGCCGCGGTGCGGCGCGACCGGTTCGAAGAAGCGTTCGCGTGGTGCGAGCGGGATCGCGCGAATCTTGGCCGGATCGGCGCCGAGGTAGTGGACGAGATCGGGAATCGTCCGTTCGTCGGAGGTGATGATGCGCGCCGCTTTGCGAGCGGCGCGCCGGATCACCGTTGCATAGTAGGCCGGCATGTGCGGCTTGAAATACTGTGGGAAGCGCAGATGGATCAGGTCGTGAATCGTGAACACGAACGCGCCTCCGGCGAACGCCGGCACGTAGTGCGCCATGTAGTGCGCGACGTCCACGCGGTCGCCGCGCATGCGCAGCGGGATCGCGAATTGATCGGTCAGGCCGAGATTCTCGCCGCGTTCGTAGCGCACGTACGCGAACTCCGGGGCAACCTGCGGCAGCCGCGCCGCGACTTCGAGAATCGACGTGCGCATCCCGACCGAAATCCGGCGGCCGCAGCGAACGTCGAGACCGATCAGCGGCTTTTCCATCGCACCACCGCCGGGTATCGCGCCGAATGCCACGCGACGAACCAGCCGCGCGGACCATCGAGCGCGGCGCCGCGGCGAAAGAGATTGTTTGCAAACCTGGGCGGCACCAGCAGCGTTTGCAGCAACGCCGCGGGCAGATTGCGCCGCCGGCCTTGCGCCTCGATCGACGTATACCGTTCGAACCGGTCGAGGTACTCCGCCGTGTCGGCATACGAGTAGTGGAGCAGCTCGCCCGGAAGCTCGCGCTGGACGCCGTCGCACGCGTAGCGCTCGTGAAGCGCGGCCGAACCGCCGGCAGCGGGCTGCGCTTCGACGCGCGCGGCGCCCGTGCGGAACAGACGCAAGAGCCGTTCGCCCTGCCACATGCGCATGCGCTTGCCGCGAAAGAACGTCGCCCGCGCCACGACGTAGCCTTGGCAGTCTTCCGGCGCGGCGAGGATCGCGTCGCGCAGCACGTCGTCGAGCGCCTCATCGGCGTCGAGCACCAGCGTCCACGGCGTCGTCACCTGCGCGAGCGCGAAGCGCCGCGCGTCGACGAAATCCGTCCACGGCCGCACGATCACGGTCGCGCCCGCCGCGCGAGCGAAGGTCGCGGTGCCGTCGACCGATTCGGCATCCAGCACGAGGACGTGCGCGCCTCGCGGCAGGCTCGTGATCGCTCGCGGGAGATTGCGCTCTTCGTCGCGGGTTAGGATAACTGCGGTGACGTCGTCTGGGCGCACGATTGCGTCGTTGCTTCGAGGCCGAGCGCGGCGCCCACGAAATCGCGGTACAGCGGCGACGGATCGTTCGGGCGCGACTTGAACTCCGGGTGCGCCTGCGTCCCCAAGAACCACGGGTGCATTTCGGTGGGCAGCTCGACGATCTCGACCAGCGTCGTCTTGCCGACCGCGTGATGGCCCGAGAAGCGCATGCCGTGCTCTTCGAACACCGGCCGGTACTTGTTGTTGAATTCGTACCGGTGGCGGTGCCGCTCGCTGATCTCCGCGGTGCCGTAGGCGCGCATCGCGTGCGTGTTTCCTTCGAGCGTACAGGCGTAGGAGCCCAGCCGCATCGTACCGCCGTAGACTTCGAGGTCGCGCTGGTCGGGCATGAAGTCGATCACCGGATCGCTGGTCGTCTCGTCGACTTCGATCGACATCGCCTTGGGTATGCCGCAGACGTTACGCGCGAACTCGACGCACGCCAGTTGCATGCCGAAGCAGATGCCCAGGAACGGGATCTTCTTCTCGCGCGCGTATTGAATCGCGTGGAGCTTTCCGTTCACGCCGCGCGCACCGAATCCGGGCGCGACGAGGATGCCATGCGCGCCCTCGAGCACACCCAGGCCTTCGGTCTCGACCGTAACCGAGTCGATACGCACGATTTCGACCTCGGCGTTGTGGAAGATGCCCGCATGATAGAGCGCTTCGTTGATCGAGATGTAGGCGTCTTTTAGTTCGACGTACTTGCCTACGAGCGCGATCCGTACTTTGCGCTGCGGATGCATGATGCGCTCGACGATCTTGCCCCAATCCTCGAGCTTGGGCGCCTGCGTCGGAAGATCGAGTTTGCGCACGACCGCATCGGCGAGCCCCTCGGCTTCGAGGTTGAGCGGCACCTGATAAATCGTCTTCGCGTCGCCGTTCTGCACCACCGAACCGGGCGGCACGTCGCAGAAGAGCGCGATTTTTTCCTTGAGTTCCACCGGCATCGGCATCGCCGATTGCGTGCGGCAGACGATTGCGTCGGGCGAGATACCGATCCCGCGCAGCTCGCGCACGCTGTGTTGCGTCGGCTTGGTCTTGAGTTCGTCGGCGGCGCCCAAGTGCGGCACGAGCGTGAGATGGCAGTACATCACGTTCTCGTCGCCGACGTCGTAGCGCATTTGGCGAATCGCTTCGAGGAACGGAAGCGACTCGATGTCGCCGACCGTGCCGCCGACTTCGACGATGCACACGTCGGCTCGGCTCGCTTCGGCGACGCGTTTGATGTGAGCCTTGATTTCGTTGGTGATGTGCGGGATGACCTGAACGGTCGCCCCGAGATACTCGCCGCGGCGCTCTTTTTCGATGACGGAGTTGTAGATCTGCCCCGTCGTGACGTTGTTGGCGCGCTGGAGATTTTCATCGATGAACCGCTCGTAGTGACCGAGATCGAGGTCGGTCTCGGCGCCGTCCTCGGTGACGAAGACCTCGCCGTGCTGGTACGGGTTCATGGTTCCGGCATCGACGTTGATATAGGGATCCAGTTTCTGGATCGACACGCTGATGCCGCGGGCTTTCAATAGCCGCCCGAGCGAGGCCGCAGTGATGCCTTTACCAAGCGAACTCACGACGCCGCCGGTAAAGAAAATATACTTCGCCATCTCGGGAAGAGATAATTCGCGCTAGCCGGGGGTCGTCACCTTGACGTAGCGGGCCCGGCCGCCGTAATCGTTCCCAACCCGCACCTCGGCATCGGGGATCAGCGCCTTGGTGAGGGCCACCAGGTCGTCCATGATGGGAGGGGCCGCCTCCATATAAAGCGCCCCGCCGACGTCCAGGCACTCGCTCGCGGCCGGCAACAGCTTGCGGTAGAGGTCGAGGCCGTCGCGTCCGCCGTCGAGGGCCAGCCGCGGCTCGAAGCTCACCGGATTGGGGGACTCGGCGATGTCGGCGGTTGGAACGTAGGGCAGGTTGGCGATGATGGCGGCGTAGCGCTTCTTGTGGATCGGTGCGAGCAGATCGCCCAAATGGAACTGCACGCGCAGCTCGACCCCGAGCCGATGTGCGTTGTTGAGGGCGACCATCAGCGCGTCGGGCGAGATGTCGACGGCGTCGACGCGGGCCGCGGGCAGCTCGGCGGCGATCGTACAGGCGATCGCGCCGCTGCCGGTGCCGATATCGGCGACGCGCAGCTTCCCGACCCAGCGGCGGATGTGGTCGAGGGCGTCGTCCACGAGGTGCTCGGTCTCGGGGCGCGGCACCAGCACGCTCGGATCGACGTGAAAGACGTGCCCGTGGAACCCCGCCGAGCCGGTGATATAGGGGATCGGCTCCCCTTGGGCACGGCGCAAGACGAACTCACGCGCCGAGGCGGCCATGCGGTCCGACAATTCCGCGTCGTCGTTGGCTCGAAGCCACGCGGTGGTACGCCCCGTAACGTTTGCGAGCAAGAGCTCAACCTCGGCGGCGGGTACCTCGAACTGCGCCAAGTCTTTCCGAAGATCGGCTACGTTCATCGTTACCATGGGCCGTTTGACCCCATCCCTCCGGCTCCTTGCACGAGCATGGGGACCTTCGACCTACGACGGGCTAAACGGGCGCCGTTTCTCCGGCGAGCAGGCGCGCCTGTTCGTCTTTGAGCAGGTCGTCGACGATCGGCGCGAGCGCGCCGTCCATGATCCCGCGGATGTTGCCGTAGCTCTCGTTGATCCGGTGGTCGGTCACGCGGTCTTGCGGAAAGTTGTACGTGCGAATCTTCTCCGAGCGATCGCCCGTGCCGACTTGGCTGCGCCGAAGCGAGCCCATCGCCTCTTCTTTTTCGCGCTGCTGGCGTTCGTAGAGCATCGCGCGGAGCATCGTCATCGCCTTGGCACGATTCTGCGTCTGCGAACGCTCCTGCTGCGAAGCGACGATGATGCCTGATGGAATATGCGTGATCCGAATTGCCGACTCGGTCTTATTGACGTACTGTCCACCCGCGCCCGACGACTTGTACGTGTCGACTTGGAGGTCGGAGGACTTGATCTCGATGTCGACGTCCTCATCGACCTCGGGCAGCACCGCGACCGTGGCGGTCGAGGTGTGGATGCGGCCCTGCGCTTCGGTCGCGGGAACGCGCTGCACGCGATGGACGCCGGACTCGTACTTGAAGTAGCGGTACGGCGAGTCGCCCTTGATGCCGAAGACGATCTCCTTGTAGCCGCCGGCGTCGCTCTCGTTCTCCGAGACCAGCTCGACGCGCATGCCGCGCGATTCCGCATAGCGCATGTACATACGCGCCAGATCGCCGGCGAAGATCGCCGCTTCGTCGCCGCCCGCGCCCGCGCGGATTTCGATGAAGACGTCCTTTTCGTCGTTCGGATCCTTCGGAATCATCAACACGTGCAGGTCGCCTTCGAGCACTTCGCGGCGGGCGCGCAGCTCTTTGGCTTCTTCCTCGGCCAGTTCACGCATCTCGGGATCGGTCGTTTCGCGTTGCAGCGCGTCATTCGCCGCCAGCTCGTCGAGCGTCTTACGATACTTGCGGTAGGCGTCGACGGTCGCTTCCATCCCCGCCCGCTCCTTGACGAGCGCGGTGTACCGCGCCTGATCGAATCCGCCGGCGGGATTGGCAAGCTCCGCCTCGATCTCATCGAAGCGCCGAACGGTGGTATCGAGGCGTGCGAGCACGCTTGCGGTTAGTTCAGCCATGATTGATTCTATTCAGCAAAGAGATCTTGCAACGAGCGAACCACGCGCGATTGGGTTTCTTGTTGACGAAGTTTGACCGCGCGCTACTCCCACACCCATACAGCCACTCGATGTCTTCTTCCGTAGAGGCGTCTTCATGGTCTCACAATGTTACAACACAAAGAAAAGACGAGCCGAAAAACGGCTCGTCTTGGGAAACGCGGGGCGTAGCTAGGCTTCGACCGCTTCGGCCTTCTTCGCGTCTTTGGCGGCCTTGCGTGCGGCGGCTTCTTGTTTCTTCTTCTCAGCGGCAGCGGCGCGCTGGTTGAACTTGTCGACGCGGCCGGCGGTGTCGATGAGCTTCTGCTGACCGGTGAACAGCGGATGGCACGCCGAGCAAATCTCGACGGCGATCTCCTTGATCGTCGAACCGGTCGTAAACGTGGATCCGCACGCGCAGTGAACCTTCGCGTCGGCGTACCATTGGGGGTGGATCTTCTCTTTCACAGCCCCATGATTATAGCAAGGCTGTCAAAGGGGTCGGGAGGGTGGGCCTCCTTGCGCGAGCCGGCGCAGCCCGGCCGGTTCGCGGCTGCCGGCGACGATCGACGAACCGGGACGCTACGAGGCGTCGATCTCCGCCGTCTCGACCGGCGGGCGCATCGAGGGGCCTTTTTTTTTCCAGGCCCCTGCGATGTCGAACACGATCAGGGTCCAGTTCATCTAGATCCTACGGAACGCTTACTCCCGTAATCGACTCGATCAGGTGGCCGACGAACGGGACGCCGACGCCGGTAAGCTGATCGTAACCGGGCATCGCGGATGCGCCGGGAATCGGCGAGGCCGCGACGGTTCCCGGATTCTGCATCTGATTGCTGCCGTAGAGGACGTCGTAGAACGTGCTTCCGTAGGCAAGGTTGGGCGTCACCGACCCGGTCGACGGAGAGGTCGACCATGAGAACGCCGAGCACGGCGTGCTCGCACATGCGTAGATCGCGTACAGGTACGGTGCGGCGACGCCGAGGCGATGGCCGGAGACGGGGCACATGCCCGCTCCCGGATGCTGCGCGCATGCGCTGAGCACGAGTGCCCACACTGCCGCCATCTCGGGAGACGCGACCGACGTGCCGCCGATGTCGCTCGGGCCGCTGGGGTAGCCGCCCGCCGTTCCGTTGGTGTAGAACGTGACGCCCGTGCTCGGATCGCCGATCATCGAAACGTCCGGCTGCTCGCGCAGCGTCGGCGCCCCTGCGATCGCCTTGGTCTGCCACGACGGCGCCGGCATGAACGTCGACGTACCGCCGCCCGATGCGCCGGTCGCGCCGTAGCCCGACGCAAACGTCGAGATGCCCCATCCGAGCACGGGACCTTGGATTTGCCCGAATTGGCTCAAGTACGCGGTGACGCCGCCGACCGAGGTGACGAACGGATCGCCCGAGGGGTAGCTGACGCAGACTTCGTCGAGATAGCCGTTGCCTTGCGCGAGGCATTCGGCGGAGCCGTTGTCGCCCGAGGATGCGAAGGCCGCAATGCCCTCCGCGGCGAGCGCCGCGAACTCGAGGTGATAGAACGACGTGTTGTACGCGGAGAGTCCGGTAAAGCTCTGCGTTTCGCCGCCGCCGTAGCTCATCGAAATGACGTCGGCTTTATTGTCGGCGATCACTTGCTGAATCTCGGGATCGGCCTCCGCCAGCCCGATCGCCGGCGCGCCGGCGTTCGATCCGGTGCTCGGGCAGCTGTTCGGGAAGTACGTCACGCAATCCGCGGCATTGTAGGCGAGATAGAAATCGACGATCGCACCGGGCGCGAGCGAGGCCGCCTGCTGCAGATCGAGCTGCGCTTCGCCGTCCTCGGGGTTGCACGTCGGCAGCGCACCCGTACACGGGGCCGTCGCAACCGGCGGCGGCGACGCGAACGCGCTCGAGTAATAGAAGCCGTTCGGCAGCGTCGACGGCATGCCCGTCGGAATCGGCGACGGCTGCGGCGAGGCGGTCGGAATGCCCGAGATCACAAGTCCGGCGGCGACGCCGCTGGCCGTCACGCACTGCTCGTAGACGTTTGCGATCGGCATGTTGTAGATCGACTTGAGCCCGTTGAGGTCTTGGTCGCCGGGATTGTTCGTCGAGCCGCCGGTGTTACAGGCGTTCGGCGCGGGAAGAACCGTATTGATCGGGCCCGTGCCGATGATGCCGATCGTCACGCCCGCCCCGTTGTAGCCGCTCTTGATCGCGCCCGTGAGGTCGAACGCCGCCTGCACTTGCTGCGGCGAATAGCCCGCCAGCACGCCGTTGCCGGCCCGCGGCGGCTGCATTAGATACGTATGCGTCCGGTTGTAGCTCACGAGTTGGCCGACCGCGTCGACCGGCAGCGGCGTGGTGAAGTGCGGCACCGACATCGGCGACACGAACGCGACGCCGTCACGTTGGAAGATGCCGAATTGCACGCCGAAGGCGCGTTGCATCGCGTTTTGCGAACCGCTCACCGTGAGCAGCATGTGCTGCGGCCACGCGCCGACGCCGAGGCCCTGCGCGACGAAGTACGACGCCGCCTTCGAATAGTCGCTCGACGAGGCGCCGAACTGCTGCCCGATCTGCTGCGGCGTGAGCCAATGCCGGAAGTTCGCGGAGCTGGGATCGTTGGCTTGCTGCGCGTAGGCGATCAGTCCTTGCGAGTTCTGCTGGTGAACGAGCACGTTCACCGAGAGGTGCCCATTGGTGAGCGGGCCGACGTACGTCGCGCCCGTCAGCACGTCGCGCCCCCACTGCGGGATCTGCAACGCGAGCGGAATCGACGCGGAGTCATCGACGAAACCCGTCTGCGGCACGCCGCCGCCCGGCAGCGGGGACGAGCCGTGCCCGCCGCCGCCGCACGCAGCGAGAGTCGCCGCCAGGGCGCTCGCAAGCGCGAAGGCATACAGGCGAGCGCGATTCATTTCACACCTCCGAAGAACGAGTGGCTGCGGGCATAGGTATCGATCGCCTCGATCATCTGCAGGCGTTCGAGGTTACGCGTGAAGCGGATGCTCGAGAGCCGCGCCGAGACGACCGGCGAGTAGGCCGAGCCTCCAGACGACTGCGGGCGCGCCATGATGGTATTTCCGGTCGCATTGAGACCGAGCGTCTCCGAGATCGTGTTGGTTTGCAGCGGCGTCGCATTCGGGCTGAAGAACGCGAGATACGGCGTCGTCAAGCTGTAGTCGATATACTGCTGGAGCACGTCGCTGATCTGCGTGCAGATCGGTCCGACCGCGGTCGACACCGAACCGAGACCGTTCTTCAAGTCGTACGTCGTGACCGTTTCGGTCTCGGTGTATCCGAGAACCGGATCGTCGATCTGAATCGTGCGCACGAGCTGTTCGATCGGCGAGCTTGCGCCCGACGGCAGCGCGCACCCGCTGGGCAACGACCCGACCGTTCCCTTATCCGCGGTGGCGTCGCTGTAGAGCGGCGCGCCCTCGATGAAGTCGCCGTACGTCAGCGACGTCGGCGAACCCGACGGAGGCGTGATCGTGGCGGTGACGGTCCCGGCCGACGGCGCGCTGATCGCGATCTTCGTGCCGTTCCCGAGGTTGTACGAGCCGGAGTAATCGCTGTTGACCGTGATCGTGTTGGTGCCGACGCCGCCGGGGAAGGTGTCGGTCTCCGTATAGCCCCCGGTCGCCGTGTTGTACTGGCGCTGTAAGAGCGTCCCGTCGACCGCGGTCTGGTTCACGGTTGCCGGCGCGGTGCCGGTCCAGCCGCCGCCCGTCGCGGGTTCGCTTTGCACGGCGTACTGCAACGCCGGTGAGTACGTGGTGACCGTCTGGTTGCCGGCCAAGTCGGTCGACGTTTCTTGCGATTCGGTGTAGATGCCGCTGTTCAACGCGACGGTCGCGTCGGTGGTGAGCTGTGTCGTGTTCGTCGTGTAGGCATCCTGTTCGACGCTATGCTCGTTCGTGGCGCTCGTCATCGTGACCGCAAGCGTGACGTTCGCGTTGGCCGTTGCGGTCGGTTGCGGACACGGCTGCGAGCGCACGATCGACTGCGCGAGCGTACCCGTGTAGTTGAACGCGTTGCCGCCCGTGATCGGATGGACGCCCGAGAGCATCGTCGAGACGAGCCGGTCGGCCGTCTGCGAGCTCTGCACGCCGACGCAGCCGAAGATGTTGATCGGCGGAATATAGTTGCCGTAGTAGACGACGAAATAGATGGAGCTGTTCTGCGCCACGGTGATCGGCGTCGTCACACCTTGCGCGGTCGGCGCAGGCAGGGTCGCCGCCGGAATCGTCAGGGTCGCGCTCGGGCCGCCGGCGATGCCGGTCGACGAGGTCGAGAGCCAGGCGGGCTGCTGGCCGCCGGTCCAATAGTACGCGACGTAGTAGGTGCCGCTCGGCGCCGTGCTCGGCAGCGTCGCCGAGAATCCCGGGAGGCCGTTGAGCGTCACGGAGCCACCGGTCGCCGTCAGGGTCACGTAGACCAGTCCGACGTTCCCCCCGCTGGTTGCGGAGACCGTGGCCATGCGGCCGCGCACGGCGATCGCGGGCGGATTCGGTGAAGCCGAGGGCAGCGAGGTCGCGGCGGTCAACGTCGCGGTGCCGCTTCCCGCCGGGAGCAGCAGCGTCCCCGTCACGCCGGCGCCGTTCGACGGAATCGGTGCCGACGTCGGCGAGCCGCCAAACGTTACGGAGGTACTGGCCGGCGGGGGCGTTGGGGTCGTGGGCGGCGGCGTCGGCGTGGCCGGCATGCCGCCACCTCCGCCACTGCTTCCACCCCCGCCGCAACCGGCCAGGAAAGCTACACAGAGAACAGCGCCGAAAAATGTCAGCCGAGCCTTCACGAGTACCTCACATGCGTTGCCCGCACACCTGCGGACATGAAGAGCCACCATTACCGCTACTTCGGTAGCATCCCTGCGCACGCGCGCCACGGAGCACACGATGAAATACATCTCACTCATGCTGCTGCTTACAGCACTCTCGGGCAGCGCGGTCGCAGCCGAGCGCGACGGCGCCGTGATTCACGTGTCGGGATCGACGAACTCGCGCGCCGTGACGATCCGCGTATGGTCCGACGCGAAGGCCTCGGTTCAGGTTGCCGGAGCGGAAGCACGGCCGATCGACTTGGACGCCGATCTCACCGAGCGCTTCTTTCGCGACGTACGCGCCGCGCGCGCGACGCCGGGTACGCCGCAGCATTGTATGAAGAGCGCGTCGTTCGGAACGATGACCACGGTACAGTGGCACGACTACGCTTCGGTCGATCTGCAATGTCCGCCGCTCACGCCGGCGGCAAACGCGCTCGCGCTCGACGTGCGGACGATCCAAGCGACCGCCAACGCCGACACGCGCGTTCGGCGCATGCCCATCCCGAGCGACGGGCGCATGATTCCCTCGCCGTCCCCCGAAGTCTCGCCGACGTGAAATATCCCGCGATTCTTGCCGCCGTCGCCCTCGCTCTGATCGCCGCCGCGCCCACAGCCGCGCCGCCGGCCTTGCAAGCGACGCCCACCGCCCCGCCGCCGCCGCCGCAATTGCAAGGCACACCGGCTCCGGCCGCGCCCGCCGCGTCGGCGACCCCGCAGCCCGCCGTCGCCGCTCCGCAAGCCTCGCCGACCGGTTCGCCCGACGCGGGCAGCTCGCTCGATAGCTTGATGCCGGGGGTTCACGCCAAACCGAAGGCCTCGCCCGGTGCTACGCCTACGCCGCCGCCCGACCAGCGCAAGGGGCTCGACGGCGTGTGGGAGATCGAGATTCAGCGTCCGACGAAGACCGACTACGAGCACATGAACATCGTGCAGAGCGGTACGACGATCACGGGCACCTACCTCACGCAGGACAAGAAGAAATATCCGGTTGCCGGGTCGCTCGACGGCAAGACGATTCGTTTGGTGGTCTCGCTGCCCGACGGGTCGACGATTCTGCTCGAAGCCCGCATCGACGGCACGACCGACATGCTGGGCATGCTGACCTCGGCCGCCGAGCGCATCCCGTTTACCGCCGAATACCGCCCCAAAGAAAAATGGACCGATAACATCAACGCGGTTCCCGGCGGGCTCGGCCAAGGTGGCGCCCCCGGAGGCTATCAGCCTCCGCGCTAACGCTCGGCTAAGCGCTTCTCCACGTACGGTACGAGGCCGCCCGCGTCGATCAGCGCTTGCATGAACGGCGGAAACTGGGCGGCTTTGTACTGCGTGCCCTTGGTGAGGTTGCGGATCACGCCGGTCGCCGGTTCGAGCTCGATCTCATCCCCGCTCTCGATGCCGTCGACGGCTTCGGCGCTCTCGAAGATCGGCAAGCCGATGTTCAGCGCGTTACGATAGAAGATTCGCGCAAAACTCTTGGCGATGACCGCCGAGGTCCCCGAGCCTTTGATTGCAATCGGCGCGACTTCGCGGCTCGATCCGCAGCCGAAATTGGTGTCCGCGACGATGATGTCGCCGCTCTTCATCTTCGCGGTATACTCGGGATCGAGTCCTTCGAGCGCGTGCTTTCCGAGCTCGGCCGGATCGATGATGTTGCAGTATTTTCCGGGAATGATGACGTCGGTGTCGACGTTCTTACCGTATTTGTGTACGTGTCCGCGCAGCGTAGATTCCATGATTACACTCCGGCCAGTTCGAGGACGCGGGGGTCGGTGATCTTCCCCGTGAGCGCCGAAGCGGCGCAGGTTGCGGGCGAGGCGAGATACACCTCGGATTTGGGCGAGCCCATGCGCCCGACGTAGTTGCGATTGGTCGTCGAGATCGCGCGCTCGCCGTCGCCCAGCGTGCCCATATGGCCGCCGAAGCACGCGCCGCAGCCCGGCGTGTTGACGGCGCAGCCGGCCGCCGCGAGCGTCGTGAGGATGCCTTCGTTCGCCGCTTGCATCCACACCTTCTGCGATCCGGGGTTGACGATCACGCGCACGTTCGACGAGATCTGCTTGCCTGCGAGGATCTTCGCCGCGATGCGAAGGTCGTCGATGTAGCCGTTGGTACACGAGCCGATGAAGACCTGATCCACCTTGACGTCGTCGCGCACGACGTCGGTGATGGGATGAACGTTGTCGGGCGTGTGCGGACAGGCGACCTGCGGTTCGAGCTCGCTGCAGTCGATTTCGATCAACCGCTCGTACACGGCGTCGGCATCCGCGCGCTCGACCACGAACGGGCGATCGGTGCGTTCCTTCACGAACGCGATCGCCTTTTCGTCGGCGTGGAAGATGCCGTTCTTGGCGCCGGCTTCGATCGCCATGTTGGCCATGGTGAAGCGGCCGGTGATCGGCAGATTCTCGATCGTCGATCCGACGTACTCGATCGCGCGGTACGTCGCGCCGTCGATGCCGAGTTCACCGACCGTACGCAGCATGAGATCCTTCGCAAAGACCATCCGCCCGAGCTCGCCGCTGTAGACGATCTTGATCGTGGCGGGAACCTTGAGCCACACTTCACCGAGCACGAAGGCGGCCGCGATATCGGTCGAGCCCATGCCGGTCGCAAAGGCGCCGAGCGCGCCGTAGGTACACGTATGCGAATCGCCGCCGACGATGACTTCGCCCGGCGCGACCAGGCCCGCTTCGGGGAGCACGACGTGTTCGATGCCGCCGCGGCCGACGTCGAAGAAATGCGTGATCTCTTGTTCGGCCGCAAAATCTTTCATCAGTTTCGCGAGTTTGGCCGATTGCGCGTCCTTGGCGGGGACGAAGTGGTCCTCCACCAGCGCGATCTTGTTGCGATCGAAGACCTTCGACGCGCCTTTGATCCCGCGCATGACGCCGATCGCAACCGCCGCCGAGAGCTCGTTGGCAAGCACGAGATCGACGTTCGCGTTGATGATTTGGCCCGGTTCGACGCGGTCCACGCCCGCATGGCGGGCGAGAATTTTCTCGGTTAAAGTCATCCCCATACGTTCCGAGCGGTTCTGCCCGCCCGGTGGAGAATCCCCGCCCATGAGGCGGTCGCGCTGCCATTCGCCGCGGGAAGGGCCGTCGAGGACGCCGTCGCGGCAAGCGCCAACTCCATGCCCCGTGCAAAAAGGTGAAACATCGTGAGCGCATTAGCGGACGAAGCACGAGCCCTCGACGCGGAGATTCTCCGAACGATCGAGGCCTGGCACAAGCGCGGCACCGAGCTGAGCGATGCGGCCTTCGGGGCGCTGGCGCTCCGCATCTTCGCCTTTCAGCTTCGTGCCAACGAGCCGTACGCGCGCTATTGCGCGGCGCAGGGCGTCACGCTCGAGGCAATGCCCGCCGACTGGCACGGCATTCCCCCGGTTCCGGCCGCGGCGTTCAAAGAAGCAACGCTGGCGACATTCGATACCGCCGCGACGCCGGGCTCGCTCGTCTTCCAGAGCAGCGGCACCACCACCGGCGCCGGCGGGCGCCACTACATGGAGAACGCGAAGCTCTACGATGCGGCACTGCTGGCGGGCTTCGACCACTTCATGTTGCCCGACCACCTGCGGCTGCGCTATCTGAACCTCGTCCCCGACCCGAAGCTCGCCCCGCAGTCTTCCCTTGGTTACATGGCGGGCAAGGTAGCGGCGAGTCGCGGCGACGGGAACCCCGCCTGGTATATCAACGGCGATGCGATCAACGTCGAAGCCTTCGTTGCGGACGTGCAGTCGGCGATCGAACACGACCGGCCGCTCTGCATCATCACGACGGCGTTCGCGCTGGTTCAGCTGCTCGACGTGCTGTACGAGCGCGGCCACTACTTCGCCTTACCCACCGGTTCGCGCATCATGGAGACCGGCGGTTTCAAGGGCCGCTCGCGCAGCGTTCAGCGCGCCGAGCTCTATTACCGCACGTGCGAGCGCTTCGGCGCGACGCTCGGGGCGGTGGTTGCCGAATACGGCATGACCGAGCTCACCTCGCAGTACTACGACGTCGTCCTGTTGCAGGGCTTGCTGGAAATGCACACCGAGCCGCGCTACAAACAGGCGCCCACGTGGCTGCGAACGCGCGTGGTCGGCGCGGACGGCCTCACGCTCCCGAACGGCACCGTCGGCGCGCTGGTACACGTCGATCTCGCCAACCGCTCCTCGTGCGTCGCCGTGCAGACCGAAGATCTCGGCGCGCAGTTCGATGAAGGGATGATCCTCATCGGTCGCGAGCGCGGCGCGGAGCTGCGCGGCTGCTCGCTCGCGGCCGAGGACCTCGTCGTGCAATGACGGCGCTTGCGCGCACGCCGGTGCGCCGCATCGTGCGCGCCATCGGGGATGCCGCAGCGCGCTGGGCAGACGCCGACTTTCCGCCGCGGGTGCAGCTACTCGATCGCATCGTCGAGCGCACCGGCTATACGACGCCGGTGGTCGAGTACGCGCTCGATACGCTCTTCTCGTCGCTCGCGACCGACGCGATCGAAGCGGTCATCGCCGGCGAGCTCGGATCGACCGCCGCGCTCGACGCATTCACGCCGCGCGCCGGACGGCCGGACGCACAGGCGCGCCCCGTCGGCAGCGTCTGCATCATCTCGAGCCGGACGACGATCGGGGTTGCAATCGTACCGGCCGTCTTCGCGCTCGCCGCAAAGTGCGACGTTCTGGTGAAGGACCGCGAGGACGCGCTCGTGAGCGCCTTCTTTGCAACGCTCGCACAAGAGCTCGACGCGTTCGCGGAGGCGGCTCGCGCGCGAGCCTGGGAGAGCGAGCACGATGCGGTCGATCTCGCGGGGTTCGACGCCGTCGTCGCCTTCGGGAACGATGCGACGCTGGAGCGCATCGCGAGCGGCCTCACGGCACGCACGCGCTTCATCCCCTTCGGCGCGCGCGCCAGCATCGGATACGTCACGCGGGAGGCGCTCGCCGACGAGGCGGCGGCCGCGCGCATCGCGCGGGACGCGGCGCGCGATCTCGTGCTCTACGAAACCGAAGGCTGCCTCTCGCTGCACGCGCTCTTCATCGAAGAGGGCGGCGCGATCGGCCCGGCGACCTTTGCCGCGCTCCTCGCCCGTGCCGTCGAACGCGCGGCCGTCGAGTTTCCGCCCGGGCGGCGCGACGCGCGCGCGGCCGCGCAGCTTGCGGCGGCGCGTAATCTCGCAGCCTTCCGCGCAGCCGCCGGAACCGGCCGCGTCTTCTCCGACGCGCAGGCCAGCTTTCTCGCCGTGCTCGACCCGCCCCGCAGCGACCCGCCGCCGTTCCTGCCGCGCGCCATCGCGCTGCACGCGGTCGATACGCCCGGCGACGCCCTCGCATACGTGCGGGAGCACGCGATTCCGCTCGAAGCGGCGGCACTTGCGGAACCGCGCGAAGACGCGCTTGCCGCGATGCTCGCCGCCGGTGCGCACCGGATCGCCGCCTTCGGCGAGTTGCAGCGCCCGCCGCTCGGCGGGAACCACGGCGGCCGCCCGCGCATCGCCGAGTTCGTCACCTGGACGACGCGCGACGTATGAGCGACGAGATCGAACGGATCACCGGCGCCGTTCCGGGGCCGCGCACGCGCGAGCTGGCGCGGCGGCTGCGCGCGCGCGAATCGCGCAACGTCACCTATATCGGCGAAGACTTTCCGGTCTTTTGGGAACGCGCGCGCGGCTGGACCGTCGACGATGTCGACGGCAACCGGTACATCGACCTCACCTCCGCCTTCGGCGTCGCGAGCATCGGCCACGCAAATCCCGCGGTCGTCGCCGCCATCGAAGGGCAGGCACGCGACCTCGTGCACGGGATGGGCGACGTGCATCCGTCGGAGGTGCGAACGCGGCTCCTCGAACGGCTCGCACGCGTGCTTCCGCCGGCGCTCGAGAAGACGTTTCTGGGCACGAGCGGATCCGAGGCGGTCGAGGCCGCGCTCAAGACCGCGGTGCTCGCGACCGGACGAAGCCGCTTCGTGGCGTTTCGAAATGCCTACCACGGCCTCTCGCTCGGCGCGCTCACCGTCACCGGCATCGAGAAGTTCCGCACGCCCTTCGCGCACCTGATCCCCGGCGTAACCGCGTTCGCGCCGTATCCGCCCGATGGGTCGATCGACGACGTGGCGGCGCTCGTCGACGAGCGCACGGCCGCGGTCATCGTGGAGCCGATTCAAGGCCGCGGCGGCTGCATCGTTCCGCCGGACGGATTCCTGAGCGCGCTGCGACGGCTCTGCGACGAACGCGGCGCGCTCTTGATCTTCGACGAGATCTACACCGGGTTCGGCCGGACCGGCGATTGGTTCGCGTGCAATCACGAGAACGTCGTCCCCGACATCATCTGCGTCGGCAAAGCGATGGGCGGCGGCGTACCGGTGAGCGCCGCGGTCGCCCGCGCCGCCGTGATGGACGCCTGGCCCGAGAGCCGAGGCGAGGCGCTGCATACGTCGACGTATCTGGGCAACCCGCTCGGCTGCGCGGCGGCGCTGGCGGCGATCGGCGAGATCGAACGCCTGCGCCTGCCCGAGCGCGCCCGCTCGCTCGAAGGCCTCGTCCGCGAACGCGCGCAGTCGCTGCTCGAGCGCGGAGCGATCGTCGCGGCGCGCGGGCGCGGCCTGATGTGGGGGCTCGCGTTGCCGGACGGCGAACAGGCCGAACGCGCGGTCTCCAACGCCCTTGCGCGCGGCGTGATCTTGTTGCAGGCGGGGCCGCTGGGCAACGTCCTACAGATCTCGCCGCCGCTCATCATCTCCGAGAACGCGCTCCATCGCGCGTTCGACATCATCGAAGGGGTTCTGTGAAGACCATACGCATCGGTATCTCGGGAGCCGGGTTCGGCGTCAACGCCCATTTGCCGGCGCTGCTTGCGCACCCGCGCTTCGAGGTCGTCGCGATCGCCTCGCCGTCGTCGGCCGCCGCGGTCGCGGCCGAACGGAAGCTCCAAGGGTTCGCGAGCTGCGCGCAGATGGTCGCGGGCTGCGAACTCGACGCGGTCGTCGTCGCATCGCCGCCGTTTGCGCATCGCGACGACGTGCTGGCAGCGCTCGACGCCGGGAAGCACGTCATCTGCGAGAAGCCGTTCGCGCTCAACGTCGAGGAAGCCGAAGAGCTGGTTGCGGCCGCGCGGAACGCCGGCACGGCCTGCGGCGTCGCGCACGAGTTCCGTTTCGTTCCGCAGCGCATCGCGCTCCGCGAGCTCGTGGCCAACGGCCATCTCGAACCGCTGCGTCAGATCGAGATCACGCACCTGATGACGATGCTGCGGCGCAGCGGCGATCGCAAGCGCGGCTGGTGGTTCCAACGCGAGCGCGGCGGCGGCCTCGCGGGCGCGGTGCTCTCCCACATCATCGACAGCGCCAACTGGACGGTCGGTCGCGCGCCCAAGCGCTCGACCGGCATGCTGCGCACCGCGAACCCGAGCCGCACCGACGCCGCGGGCAGCTTTACGAGCAGCGTCGACGACGGCGCATTTGCGCTGTTGGACTACGGCCACGGTCTGATCGGGCGGCTGACCGCCGACGCGACTACGGCGGTCGACTCGTTCACGATCGCGGTTCACGGTGAATCGCGCACCGCCGTCGCAAGCGGCGAGAACATTACCACGATGTCGCTCTTTACCGTCGACGACGACGAGACGAACGAACTGGAATGCGCGCCTATGCCGCACGCCAAGTTCGGCAGCATCAACGCAAACGTGCCGCTGCTCATGGAGCTCTACGACGAGTGGATCAAGCAGATGGAGACGGGGAGCAGCGCGCTGCCGACGTTCGAAGAAGCGCTTGCGACGCAGCGAGTGCTTGCGGCGATCGGCTACACGACGGCGAGTTAGGTCTCGCGCAAGCGGTGCCAGAGTAGCCCGAGCGCCATCACCGTGGCGCGGCGCTGCACCGTCTCGCGATCGCCATGGAAGGTGAAGCGGCGCGCCCACACCTCCTGCCCGTCGTCGATGGCAAACCATACCAGCCCGACCGGCTTCTCCTCCGATCCGCCGCCCGGCCCCGCGATGCCCGTCGTCGCGACGCCGACGTTCGTGTGCATGCGCGCGCGCACGCCGGAGGCCATCTCGCGCGCGGTCTCCTCGCTCACGGCGCCGTAGGCGCGTAACGTCTCGGCGCGCACGCCGAGTTGCTCGGTTTTGACCGCGTTGTCATAGGCGACGACCCCGCCCATGAAATGCGCGGACGAGCCCGGAATGCGCGTGATGGCGGAGGCAATGCGCCCGCCGGTGCACGATTCGGCGACGGAAATCGTCGCATCGCGTTGCTCGAGTGCGCCGAGAACGGCGGATTCGAGGCTGTCGCGATCAGCGCCGAACACGTGGCCGGCAAGGCGCGAGCGGATCTCTCCTTCGAGCGGCGCCGTCATCCGTTCGGCGCTCTCCGCGTCGGCGGCTTTGGCCATAATTTTGACGTCGCAGAGACCTTCGTGCGCGAGCACCGCGATCTTCGGGTTCTCGCTCGCGCGGAAGAGATCGTCGATGCGGTGATCGATCTCGGATTCACCGATGTTGACCGTGTGCAGCACGCGCGTGAAGATCGCGTCGCGTACTTTGTATCGTTCTCGTAAGAACGGTATTAAACACTCGGTCAACATCGGCTTCATCTCGCGCGGAACCCCCGGCATGCACGCAATGAACTGACCTGAATCACTGAATGCAACGAAGCCGGGAGCGGTGCCGCGGGGATTTTCCAGCACGAAACTCCCCCGCGGCACCTCCGCCTGTTTGCGATTGTTCTCGCGCATCTCCCGCCCGATCAGTGCAAAGAAATCTTGCATTTGATTAAGGGAGGGTTGATGGAGCTCGGTATCGAGTCCGAGTGCGTCGCATACGGCTTCCTTCGTGAGATCGTCGACGGTCGGACCGAGGCCGCCGGTGGTGATCACGCCGTCGACGCGTGCGAGCGCGTCGCGCAACGCCCGCGCGATTCGCGTTCGGTTATCGCCGACCGCATGCGTTCCGTAGACGTCGATCCCCGATGCGGCGAGTTGTTGCGCCACGAAGACCGTGTTCGTATCGGTGAGTTGTCCGAGCAACAGCTCCGTACCGACGGCGATGAGTTCGACGCTCGGCATCGGTTAGAAGTCCACCGGCCGCAAATAGAACTCGTTGATCGCCGTGTTGGTCAACATCGCGGTCGTCGGCAGGTGGCGCTTCCAGTGCGTCGACTCGACGCGGCGCCGCACGACGGCGACGTCGGCAGGCGCGAACCCGCGTTCGACGAGTTGGTCGTCGCCGTAGCCGAGCAGGAGCTGTGCGAGGATCGCATCGGCGCGCGCGTAGGTTATCCCCAAATCGCCTTCGTCGGTTTGATTCGCTTCGAGATCGGCGCTCGGCGCCTTCTCGATGAGCGGGGCCGGCACGCCGAGGTACTCGGCCAGTGCCCACACCTGCGTCTTGAAGAGATCCCCGAGCGGATTGACCGGCGGCGTATCGTCGGCATGCCAAGTAAAGTAGCCGAGCAGCCGCTCCGTCTTGTTTCCCGTGCCGACCGGCAGCGCGTCGAGCTTCGCCGACTGATCGAAAAGGACGAGCATGCGCGTGCGGGCCATCACGTTGCCGCGCCGGCGCGCGTCGGCACCGGGCTCGAACTGCAGGTAGCCGTCGACCGCTCCGGTGATCTCGATCGTCGAGAGTGCGATGCCCAAATCGTCGGCGACGAGCTGCGCGTCGGCAAGGCTCGACGCGCTGGAGGTGCGATAGGGCAGGCGGAATGCGTGCACGTTCCCGGCGCCCAGCGCCCGCGCGCACAGATACGCCGTTACCGCTGAATCGACGCCGCCCGAAAGGCCGATCACCGCGCGTCCGATGCCGCGGCGACCCAGCATCTCATCGCGCAGGAACGCCTCGAGCCAGCGCGCCGCGAGCTCGGGATTGATGCCCGGCGGATCCAGCAGCGCCGCCGTCGACGCGAACACCTGACGGAGCATCAGCGCGCCTTGGGCAGCGGCAGCTCGTCGTCGAGCAGCAGGTCGGGCAGCACCGCGTTGAGATCGCCGAGCAGCGGCAACGAGGCGCGCGCAAGATCGCCTTCACGCGGGTCGATCGGTCCGCGCACGACGCACTCGCCCAAGTCCGGCGCCTCGACTTCGAGATTGCCGCGCGGCCCGATGATGCACGACGAGCCCGTCATCCCCTTGCCGCCCTCGAACCCCGTGAGCCCGGCATAGACGACGTACACGCCGTGTTCGGCCGCGGCACCGTGTAGAATCTCACGCCAGCGTGTGACCGACGTGAGCTCGCGTTCGCCCTCGATGCCGCGCCCGGGAGCCGCCGACGGCACGATGAGCAGGCGCGCGCCTTTCACGGCGGCGATCGTCGGCATGATCGCATGCCACATATCCTCGCAGATCAGCATCGCGGCGATGCCGAAGCGCGTGTCGAAGACGCGAAGGCGCCGGCCGCGCGAGAGGAAGCGCTCCTCGTCGAAGACGCCGTACGTAGCCAAGAACATCTTGCGATGCACGTGAGCGATGCGAGCGTGCTCCCCCGCGACGTGCAGATACATCGCGCTGTTGTAGTACGTCCCCTCGGCGTTTTCGTAGAAGCCGCACACGAGATCGACGGGACGGTCGCCCGCCGCCGCCCGCCAGGCGCCGGCAAGGTCGTTTGCAAATTGCTCGGCCGGCAGGGCGAGATCGTAGACGGCACCCTCGAGAAAGTACCCGGTGAGCGCCGCTTCCGGAAAGACGATCAGATCGGGAACGCGCTCGCCCGCGACCAGTTCGGCAAACATGGCTTGCGCGCGCGAGAGATTTTCGCGATAGCGGCCCTTCGCCGGTTTGGCCTGCACGATCGCGGCTTCGCCGGGAGCGCGCTCCGCGGTGTCAGTGGGCAGGCGCACTCGTAGCGATCTCGAGCATTTGGTCGGATGCGCCCTTCATGCCCAGCTGCGCCGCGCATTCTTCGGCCGGATACGTCCAGATCTCGGCGAGGGTCGGGTGCAGGTGCGGAATCCGCATGAACTCGTTGACGGTGGCATGGTAGTTCATCGCCACGATCACTTCGTGGATCAGCTCCGACGCTTGCGGCCCGATGATCGCCGCGCCCAGGATCTCGCCGGTATGCGGATCGGCCATCATCTTCACGAAGCCGTGCGTCTTGTTCAAGCACATCGCCTTGCCGTGTTCGGCAAAGTCGTACCGGCCGCTCACGTACGCGCGGCCGGCGCGTTTGAGTGCCTTCTCGCCGGCGCCGGCGACGGCGACCTGCGGATCGCTGAAGATCGTATGCGCCGTGACGAGGCGGTAGTCGGCGCGCTCGCTTCCGCCGCCGACCGCATTTCTCGCGGCGATCTCACCCTGGTAGATGGCGACGTGAACCAACGGGAAATCGCCGGTGACGTCGCCGACCGCGAAAATGTCGGGATTACTCGTGCGCAGCTCGAGATCGACGGCGATGCCCTTCTTCGCATCGTACGCGACCCCGGCCGATTCAAGGCCCAGTCCCTCCACGTTCGGCACGCGGCCGAGCGCGACGAAGATCTCGTCCGCCTCGATCGCCCGCGCTTCGTCGTTGATGACGATGTGCACGGTCTTCTTCCCGTTCTCCGCGCTCACGCGCTCGATGCGCGCGCGAGCGATCACGTCGATACCTTCGTCGCGATAGTACCCGGTGAGCGCATCGCCGATATCGTCGTCCTGCTCGGTGAGCAGATGCCCCGAGCGAATGATCATCGTCGTCTCGGCACCCATGCGCGCGAGGAATTGGCCGAGCTCGCACGCCGTATACCCGCCGCCCAGAACGACGACCGATTTCGGAATCTCTTCGAGCTCGAGCGCGCCGTCGGTATCGATGAAGCCCGCCTCGACCAGCCCCGGGATCTGCGGCGCCGCAACCGAGCTTCCGGTCGCGATGATGAACGTCTTGGCTCGCAGTCGAGTGTTCTCGCCCACGTGGAGCTCGTGCGGCGTGACGAAGTGGGCGCGTCCGAGGTGCAGCGGGAACGACTCGATGCCCTCGATTCGGTAGTCCGCAAACTCCTTTACGAGCGCGCGCTTGCGCGCGGCGATGAAGGGCATATCGCCGGCGATCTCGCCGCCGATGCGGATGCCGAGCGCGCCGGCAACCCGCGCGTCGTGACGCGCATCGCTCGAGGCGAGCAACGCCTTGCTCGGCATGCAGCCGCGCAAGATACAGAGCCCGCCGAGCGGACCGTGGTCGACGAGCGCAACCGACGCGCCGGAATCGCGCGCGGTGCGAGCCGCCGCGTAGCCTCCCGATCCGGCTCCGACAACGACGAGATCGTATTCGTGAAGTTCCATGTGGCCTTTAGCGTCCGGCCGGGCGCGCTCCCAATCGGTGGACCGATTCGATGAACCGCACGGTCCCGTTTCCATGTACCAAGATCGAGTGCGTGCGCGCATGGTTGCCGAAAAAGCGGACGCCGCGCATCAAGTCGCCGTCGGTGATGCCGGTGGCGCAGAAGATGACGCTGTCGCTCTTGACCAGGTCGTCGATCATCAGCACGCGGTCGAGATCGCCGAAGCCCATCGCTTTGGCCCGCTCGGCTTCTTCCTCGTTCCGAGGCTGCAGGCGACCCATGAAATTGCCGCCGAGGCATTTGATCGCCGCGGCCGCAAGCACGCCTTCGGGCGCCCCGCCGGTGCCCATCGCGATGTGGATGCCGGTGGTTTCGATCGCCGTCGCGATGCACGCGTCGACGTCCCCGTCGGAGATCAGCTTGATCCGCGCGCCGGCGTCGCGAACCGACTTGATCAGCTCGGCGTGGCGCGGGCGGTCGAGGATGACGACGCAGATCTCGTTGATCGGCTTTTCCAGGGCGTTGGCGACCGCCTCGAGGTTCTCGCGGACGGGCGCGTCGATGTGAACGAACGGTGCGGCCTTCGGGCCGACGGCCAACTTCTTCATGTACGAATCGGGCGCGTGCAGGAGCCCGCCACGCTCGGCGATCGCCATCACGGCGATCGAGTTGGGCAACCCGTTGGCGACGAGGTTCGTGCCTTCGACCGGATCGACGGCGATGTCGATCTGTTGGCCGCCGCGGCCGACCTCCTCGCCGATGAAGAGCATGGGTGCCTCGTCGCGTTCGCCCTCGCCGATGACGATGCGGCCGGAGATATCCATATCGCCCAGCGCTTCGCGCATTTTCTCCACGGCGGCGCCGTCGGCGGCGTCACGCTCGCCGCGCCCCATCCAACGAGAGGCGGCCAGCGCAGCGCTCTCCGTGACCTTAACAAAATCAAGGGAGTTGACCATGGTCCCGGCTCTACAAGGGAAGCGAAGCATTTCCTTTAAGAAAGTGGCCCGTGTCCGTCCAGGCCCACGCGCCCCATTCAACCGCCCGCAATCCTTCGTTCGCCGGCCTGCTCGCCGCGGGCCCGGCCGCGTTCGCGGTCGTCGCGCTGGCGGGTTTGACACTCGGTTTCTTCGCCTGGCTGGGCATCGTCGTGCCGCGTCACCACGAATGGCTGAGCGAGCTGGCGCTGCCGGTCGCGACCCTCGGCGGAGCGGCCGCCGCTCTGAGCGCCTGGTACGGCTACGCCCGCTACTTCTCACGGCGCTCGGGCGCGACGTTCGTCCAATCGCTACGCTACGACACGCTGACGTGGTCGCCGTTCGTACTGCTGTGGCTCTCGTTCGTGCTTCCGACCGCGCTCACGCACGGCACGTCGCGCCTCTTCGTCGTCTGCGCTGCGGTCTTTTGCACGCTCAAAGTCCTGATCGCCGCGCGGTTCAATCAGACGGTCCGCGAGGTGCTGCTCGATTTCGTCGCGACCCGCGTCGCGATCATCGTTATCGCCGAGCTCGCCGCGGTAATCATCGGTCAGCGTGCCGGCGACCACGTCCAGGAGTCGAGCAATCTGCTGCTGGCGGTGTGGGGACGGTGGGACGCCGTCCATTACCTCGATATTGCGAGCAGCGGATATCAGGGTACCGATATGGCGTTCTTTCCGCTCTTTCCGTTGCTCGTACGCATCCTGGGAAAGCTCGTCGGCAGCCATCTCGTCGCCGGCCTGCTGATCTCGAACGCCTCGTTCTTCTTCGGCTTGCTCTACCTCTACAAACTGCTCGAGCACGAATTCGACCGCCCGGTCGCGCGACGCGCGATCTTCTACGTCTCGATCTTTCCGACGGCGGTCTTCTTCTCGGCGGTCTACACCGAGTCGCTGTTCTTCATGCTCACCGTCGCGTCGTTCTACTACATGCGCGAGCATCGCTGGTGGATGGCCGGAGCGATCGGCTTCTTCGCGGCGCTCACGCGCGTCGAAGGCGTGCTCTTGGCCGTACCGTTCCTCATCGAATGGTGGGCGCAGTTCAAGACGGCGCCGGCGAGCGGTGCGCGCAGCTTACTGGCCGGCGGTCTGATTCCGGCAGGCCTCTTCTGTTACATGGCCTATCTTTGGGTGCTGGTCGGGGACCCGCTCTATTTCTCGCACGTGCAGATCCATTGGAACCGTCACTTTGCGATGCCGTGGGTCAGCGTCTTCGGCGCGTTCGAGAAGATCGCCACCGCGACGCAGGGGCAGACGATCGCCAACCAGCTGCTCGAGATCTCGTTCACGGCGCTGATGATCGGCGTGCTGATCGGCGGCTGGAAGCGCCTGCGCCCGTCCTACATCGCCTACATGGCGCTCTCGATCCTCATTCCGATGTCGACGTCGAGCCTGATGAGCATGCCGCGTTTCGCGCTCGTGCTCTTCCCGATGTTCGCAATCCTCGCGCGCTGGGGCGAACGACCGTGGGTGAATAATCTCATCCTTGCCTTCTCGCTCCCGCTGCTCGGGCTCTTCACCGTCCTCTTCGCAGATTGGTACTGGGTTGCATAACAGCATCGGCTCGATCGCCGGCCGCCGCGGCGTCCGGCAGTTCGTCAAATTCGGCGTCGTCGGCGCTTCGGGGCTGCTCGTGAACCTCGCGATCTTCACGATCCTCCAGCGCTTCGATCCCGCGCATGCCGAGGCGCTGCACTACAACGTCATCTACTCGATCGGGTTTCTCGCGGGCGGCGTCTCGAACTGGTGGCTCAACCGCATCTGGACCTTCCGGTCGACGGGCCACGCCGCTTCGGAGAGCGCGAAGTTCCTGACCGTCTCGGTGATCGCGCTCGTCGCCGGCCTGTTCATTTCGGCACTGGTCGCGCCGGCGCTCGGACACGGCCATAAGACCTGGTTCCTCGCAACGCTGGCAGGCATCTTCGTCAATTTCTTCTTGAACAAATACTGGACGTTTCGTGGCGCTTCGGCGTAGCCTGCACACCATCGACGACGCTCCCCTGGGGCGCGCGTATGCCACCCTCAGTCGCTTGCGATGACGTACCGGGACTTCCTCAAGAACTTCAACCTCTGGTTGATCCTGATCGTCGCGTTGGCGGCGGTCCTGCGCTGGAAGGGCATCCACGATCCGATCATGGATCACCCTGCCTGGCGGCAGGGCGACACGGCAAGCATCGCGCGCAACTTTGCGACGCTCAACTTCAACATTCTCTATCCACAGACCAACTACGACGGCCCGCCGCCCAACTACGTCGAGCTCGAACTGCAGATCGTCCCGTTCCTCGCCGCGACCTTCTACAAGGTTTTCGGCGTCCACGAGATCATCGGCCGGTTGATCACGCTCGGATTTTCACTCGGCACCGTCGCGGTACTCGGCCTGTTCGGCCGCTGGCTCTTCACCAACGCCGTCGCCGGCCTTGCGGCGGCGTTCTTCTTCGCGATCTTCCCGGGCAGCGTGTACTACGGACGCACGTTCACGCCCGATACGACGATGGTCTTCTTCCTCACCGCGGCGCTCTACGTCACCACCCGGCTGATCGTCGAAGACGAGACCTTCGGCCAGCGCGCGCTGGCGCGAGCGAGCGCGCTGCTCGCGCTCGCGTATCTTGCCAAACCCGTCGCGGTGGCCGGGATCGTGCCGGTGATCGGCGCGCTGATCGAACGGCTGCGCTCCGGCCGCACGATGCGCCCGACGGCGATGCTCGTACTGCTGGCGGTACCGCTCGTGATTCTCTGGCTCTACGACGCGCGCGTCTCGGAACATGCGGAATGGCATTGGGCCAGCGGCATCACCTCGCTGCACGTCGTCCCGGCGCTCACAGCCGCCCTGACCAGCGGCGCTGGTTTCGCCCTCAAGTTCACGCAGTTCCGCGAGGTGCTCGGCATGCTTCGCGCGACGATGCTCGGGCCGCTGGCCTTCTACCTCAGTATCGCGGGCCTCGTCGCGATGCCGTGGATGCCGGTGCGCAGCAAAGCGCTCGTGTGGGGCTGGCTGATCGGCGGCCTCGCCTACACCTACGTCGTCGTCACCGTCGAGCGCGTCGACTATTACATGTACCTGCTGCTGCCGCTGTGCGCGCTGGCCATCGGCTCGCTCATCGCCCGATTCATCGACTACGTTCGCACCGTCGACGCCGCTCCGCCGGTTCGCTACGCCGTGCTGCTCGCCGTGCCGCTCGTCGCCGGCATCTGCTTCGTGCAGGCGCACGCCGCGGTGCGGCCCTACTATGCATATCCAAAGGATGCGTACCGCAACGCGATCGCGCTCGACGCTGCGCTCGACCCCAAAGCCCTCGTCGTGCTCGGGCACTACGGGCCCGACGTGCTCTACTACCTGAACCGTTACGGCTGGGAGGAAGACCCGTATCTCTGGACGCCGTTCGATGAGGAGAGCGCGGTGCGTAAAGGAGCACGGTACTACATCTCCGTCGAGGACAACCGCCTTCATAAGAACATCGAACTGTGCGCGTGGCTGCAGCGCTTCCCGCTGCTCGATTCGAGCGCCGCATGGCCCGTCTTCATTACCGATCCGGCGCGCGTCAAACCGGGCGCCGACGCATTCTGGCGCTCGTTCCGGAGCGCCGAAGCCTCAGGGAAGGGGCGCGCCTTCCTGGACGCTCACGGCCTCTGCGCGCTATCGACGAGCGCGAAGTCGCTCAAGGCGCGTTCGAACGCATCGGGCGGGACGGTGATGCTGCCGCGAAACGGAAAGTCCAAACTCATCGTCAGGTAGATCACGAGCCCGATCAGGAGCGCGAGCGCCCCGATCATCGCGGCCTGCATCCACGAATGGCGGAATCCGAAGAGATACGAGAACGCGATCGTGATGAAGCCGCCGGCAAGCAGCACCATCCACATCAGCCCGTTCAAGCCGTTGGCATCCTCGCTCAAGCGCGCATCTCGGTCGGCGAGCGACGCGTCGAGCGCTACCAGCATCTGCTGGTGAACGTCGACGCCCTGCGGCGTCTGCGGCACCAGGTCTTCCACCGCAAGCGCGACGCGTTCGGCCTGAATCTCCGTGTCGCGGTCGATCTCGCCGCGCCGCATCGCCGGCCATCCGAGCCGGATCACGTTCTCGACGTACGCGCGCAGCTCGTCGCGCACGCGTCCGCCGCCCGGAAACTGGCCGGCATCGCGATAGATCGACGTCAGGTGACTGGCTTCATCGTACGTGCGATCCTCGGCAGCGGCAAAGCGTTCCCATACGCCGATTGCGATGAAGCCCAACAACACCGCGTAGGTCACGCCGACCACCGCGAAGATGAACCCGGCAAGATCGTTATGCTCGCGCAGCGTGTCGTGGCGAACCACGGCGGCGACGATCCGGCCGAGCAAGACGGAAAGGCCGACGAAGCCGCCGATCACGACCACGGCTTCGAACACCGGCCCGAGATTGTCGAGCGCGGAGACGAGGGTCACGGGAGCGGTAACAACGACGCGGCGCTGGCCGACGTGGCGGCGTGCGGCGCTTCCGGAATACCCGAGCTGACGACCTGACGATAGACGATCAGCCGGTTGGTGTTGCGCGCGACGTCAAGTTCGAGGTCGTAGCTGCGCTTGATCGCGGCGGTGATATCGTCGGTGTCGTAGGTGTAGGTAAACCGCGTGAGATCCTTCATGATCTCTTTGTTGGTCGCATCGAGCTGCTTGTACGACGCGATGATCTGCGCGCCGGCCGACCGGTACGTGGGGTAATTCGAGATCACGATCTCGCGTTTGAGCTTCGCGTCGTCGATCGTCGCCTTGAGGGCCGCGAGCCGCACGCTCGACGGATCGAACTTCAGCCCGCCCGCAATCGTGGTCAGTGCGTCCTCGAAGTCGCCCTTGGTATAGAGCTCCTGCGCGAGGTCGGCCGACGCTCCGACGAATCCCGCGCGCGCGCGTTCGTCGTGCGGATCGATCTTGAGCGCGAGCTGGTAAGCGAGCTCGGCGTCCTTCACGTTGCCGCGCTCCATCGCGACGTCCCCTTGATGAACGCGCGTGTCGACGATCCAGCGTTCCACGGAGCCCGCGCATCCGCCGAGCAACAGCACGCCCGCCAGCGACGCAAGGGACGCCAGGCGTTTAGAAATGGAACTGATTCGCGATCCGTGCAACATACTCGATGGTTACCGCAGCGGGATAGAAAATGAGCTGGCCGAGCAGCGATCCGAGAATCGCCGTCAGGGAGAGATAGAACACCATCGACCGCACTTCCTCGATGGTCCGCTTGCCGTGGATCGCCTGATCGGTGATCATCGAGGACGTCGGGTCGACGAAAAGCGTGAACGCGATGGTCCCGATGCCGTTGATGACGCCCGAGAGGCTGGTGGCGGTTCGGGCGACGGCCGGGTCGAGCACCGACGCCAGGAACGAAGCCTGCACCCCGATCGCGTAGACCGCCATCACGAGCGTATTGAAGATCAGCAGGCGCCGCGGCATCGCGCGCCAGTCGAACGCGCGCAGTTCCGACCAGCTCGGCAGCCGTTGCGAGCGCAACACGTCGACGACGTTCCTGGGCTTGAGCAATTGCGCGAGCGCGTGCGGCACCGAGCCGCGCGCCTCGAACGAGTGTACCCCGCGCCGGAAGAGGTAGGTGAACATCGGCAGCAGCAGGGCGAAGACCGTCATGCCGAGCGTTCCAGCGAGCACGATCAATCGCAGTTGCCAGTCGAACGCGAACTGCCACGCGCCGACGAGTGCCGCGTCATGCGTCTTGCCGACGGCATCACCCGCGGCGTCCGAGAGCGGCGCGATGAAGAACACCGCAAAGAGGTTCGCGAGGCGCCCGGCCGTGACGAAGAGGTTGAAGAGCGAGATCGAGGTGGCGATGCGTTTGGTCTGCACGCCCGCCAGGCGCGCCGCGTACGCGCCGATGGTCACTCCCTGGACGATGAACGTGATCACCATCGCGCCGACCAGCCGCCCCGACCAAATCGCCGGCGCGGCGAGGGCGTCAGGCGGCGTCACGGTTCCATTCGATCGCCGCTTCGTCGACGGGGCCGAGGACGCACAGCCCCATCGCGCCCTCGGCAAAGAGCTCGTGCGCGAGCTCCGTTATTTGATCGGCGGTAACCGCGTCGACCCGCTCTTCGATCTCCTCGGGCGAGATCTGCCGGCCGAGCGTAAACTCGTTGCGGCCCAAGCGAATCATCCGGCTCGAGGTGGACTCGAGCGAGAGCGTCAGGCTGCCTTTGATGTGCTCTTTGGCCAGCGTGAGTTCGGCGTCGCTCACGCGGAGCGATCGCAACGCCTGCAACTCGTGGGCGATCACGTCGATGCACGGCTGCACGTTCTCGGGCGAGGTCCCCGCGTAGACGCCGAAGAGCCCGGCCTCCCGGTAGGCCGCTTGGAACGAATATACCGTATACACCAGCCCGCGCTTCTCGCGAATCTCCTGGAAGAGCCGGCTCGACATCCCGCCGCCGAGCAGCGTGTCGAGCACGGAGAGCGCGAACCGGCGATCGTCGCGCGCGGAGAGCGCTTGCGACCCGAGCACGACGTAGGCCTGCTCGCTGTCCTTTTGGCGAATCAGCGTCGAAGGCGTTACCACCGGCCGGTCGGGTTCAAAGACGTCGCTCGAACCGCCAAAGCCGGCAAAGCATTCGGCGACGAGCTCGACGAACGCGTCGTGCTCGACGTTGCCGGCGGCCGCGACGACGACGGAGTTCGGAGCGTAATGGCGTTGCATGTGCGCCCGCAGGTCGGCGGCTTCGAGCTTGGTAACGGTGTCGACGAAACCGATCGTCGGATCGCCGAGATTCGTCCCGCGCCACATCGTCTGCAGAAAGAGATCGTGGATCAGCTCGTCGGGCGAGTCCTCGTACATCTTGATCTCTTCGAGAATCACCCGCTGCTCTTTGGCCATCTCTTCGGGGTCGAAGGTCGAGTTCAGGAACATGTCGGCGAGAACGTCGAGCGCGAGCGGGACGTGCCGGTCGATGACCTTGGCGTAATAGCAGGTCGTCTCTTTATCGGTGAACGCGTTGAGGTTGCCGCCGACGCCGTCCATCGTCTCGGCGATCTCGCGCGCGCTGCGGCGCGACGTGCCTTTGAAGAGCATGTGCTCGACCATATGCGAGATGCCGCGCTGTTCACGGCGCTCGAGCGACGAGCCGACGTCCGCCCAAATGCCGATGCTCGCCGATCGTACCGCCGCCATCGATTCGGTAATGACGCGCAGGCCGTTTGCGAGGGTGGTTTTCCTGATCACGTTCCCGCTATTTTGAAAGCCGCACGCGCCCATTCCTCGTCCACGAAGATGTTCGTGCCCTTGGAGAGGCGCTTTTCGAGCGACGACCGCGGCTCCGAGCGCCGCACCGTGAGCGTATAGACGTTGCGGGTCGTCGGGACCGCCAGGTCGCCGCTGACCACCGCGTCTTTGCCGATCCGAATCGGGATCGTCACCCACAGGTCGACCTCTTCGGCTGCCGGGGCCGCGGCAAACGAGCGCTCGACCAGGTCGGCGACTTCACGGTGAAAATCGTCCAGCGCCGGCGTGCCGTGGAACTTCACGCCGGAGAGCCGCAGGCCGATCACGACGTGCCCGTCGATCGCGTTGGCGGAAACCTGCATGACCTGTACGGGCCACGTGGTCGCGAAGAGGTTCTCGCCGACCGCGATCGCGAGCGGCTTGTCGTTCCCGTCGGCACGCGCGTGGGCATCGACCGTCGCGACGGGAGGGACCTCGGCTCTCGCGGTGCCGCCGGTCACGGCCAGCAGCAGCGCGAGGCTAATAGCTCTGCGCAAAGTAGGCCCGAACCACCGCGGGTTCGCCGCACGCGACGCACGTCGCGGCGCCCTCGAGCGGATGCAGGTTACGCGTCGTCGCGCTGGTCTCGGCTTTGACGTGCGCTTCGCATTCCAAGCGGCCGCACCACGGAATATCGACCATACCGGCCCGCGATCTGCATTTCTCGAAGAAGTCGGCGCGATCGCTCACCGCAAAGGTGTGCGATTGCAAGAACGCCGAGGCTTGTTCGAAGAGCGAGCGTTGAATCTCGTCGAGCAGCCGGCGAACGTGCTGAGCGAGCTGGTCGAGCGGCACGGTTTGCTTTTGATCGGGGTCGCCCTTGGCGCGATCGCGGCGCACGAGCACGGCGGTCTTGGCGTCGACGTCGCGGGGGCCCATCTCAACGCGTACGGGCACGCCGCGCAAGTCCCATTCGGCGTACTTCCAGCCGGGTTGCTGATCGCGCTCGTCGACCTTCACGCGGAAGCCCGCGTCGCGCAGCCGCTTGGCAGCCTCCTGGCAGGCCGCGACGGCCCGCTCGTCGCCCGAACGGACGATCGGCACGAAGACCGCTTCGATCGGCGCCATCTTCGGCGGAATGCGCAGGCCGCGGTCGTCGCCGTGCACCATGATCATGGCGCCGAGCATGCGCCACGACATGCCCCACGACGTCGTGTAGACGTGTTTGATCTGCGAATCGGCGTCGACGAATTTGATGTCGTAGGCCTTGGCGAAGTTCTGGCCGAGGTCGTGCGAGGTGGCCGATTGCAGCGCTTTACCGTCGGGCATCAGCGCTTCGATCGAGAACGTCTCGACCGCTCCGGGGAAGCGCTCGTTCGCGCTCTTCCTGCCCGCGTAGACCGGGACCGCGGCGACGTTCTGCGCGAAGTCGACGTACACGTCGAGCATCTGGAGGGTCTCGGCGCGAGCCTCCTCGGCGGTGGCGTGCGCGGTGTGGCCCTCTTGCCACAGGAACTCCATCGTCCGCAGGAACGGGCGTGTGGCCTTCTCCCAACGCAGGACGTTCGCCCATTGATTGATGAGGACGGGGAGGTCGCGGTACGACTCGATCCACTGCGCGTACATCACACCGATGATGACTTCGGAGGTCGGGCGGATCGCCAAGCGTTCGGTCAGCTTTTCGGACCCGCCGTGCGTGACCCACGCAACCTCCGGCGCGAAGCCCTCCACGTGCTCGGCTTCCTTCAGCAGCAGACTCTCGGGGATGAGCAGCGGAAAGTAGGCATTCTCGTGCCCGGTCGCCTTGAATGCCGCATCGAGATGCTTCTGGAGGTTCTCCCAGAGCGCGTAGCCGTATGGGCGCAGCACCACGCAGCCGCGAACCGGCGAGTAGGACGCAAGCTCGGCCTTCAGATAAACGGCCGTATACCAGGCGGAGAGGTCGGCCGCTTTGGGCGGAATCTCTTTGACTTCGATGCGTGCGGGTGCTTCGGACATGACCCGCCGCGATTCGCTTCCCCCACGAAGGGCTCCCGCATGGGACGGACGGACGCTTTCTGGACGCGCGCGAGGTACCGTATCGGTGATGGCACGCAATGGAACGGCTACCGGGCGGCGAGAGCAACTCTTCGTCGTCCGTATGTGGCAGGAGCCCGATGCATTCGGGCCGCCGCAATGGCGTGCCCACGTGACCCACGTCGTGACCCGCGAGCGGCGATACTTCACCAATTATGGCGAGTTGTGTGAGTTTCTTGACCGCTGGCGCGAGCGTTAGGGCCGCTGGGAGGCGCCTGCTCGTAGGGGATTGATTCGGGTTGGTTTACACTGCGGGGTGACCGGAAGGGGTGACCGCAATGTACGACCGCTTGGAACGATCCTTCGTTCATCTTGCCGCCATGACCGGGGCGCTCGCCCTGGCTGCCTGCGGAGGGGGTTCATCGAGCGGAGGGGGCGGCACGCCGCCGACCGCCGCGCCGAGCGGCACGATCGTCGAGTATCCGGTGCCGACCGCGAACGCGAATATCGGCGGCTTGACCGTCGGCCCCGACGGCGCGCTGTGGTTCGTCGAATCGCAACCGACGGGCGGAAAGCTCGGCCGCATCACGACGGCCGGAGCGATCGCCGAGTTCCCCTTCGCGGCGAGCGTCGCCTTCGCGGGCTCGCTCGTAACGGGCCCCGATAACAACCTCTGGATCGCCGACGAAGCCAACCACCTGATCGTTTCGACCACCGCCGGAGCGATGACGACGTACACGACCCCGGCGACGCTGGGACAGCTCGTCGTTGGACCCGACCACAACCTTTGGGGACCCGAGTACGACACGAACTTCCTCGATGCGTTCTCGACGGCCGGAGCGCTCGTCCACCATTTTCCGACCGGCTACGTCAACCAGAACAACTACCTGGCCGTCGGACCGGATTCGAATCTCTGGATCGCCGGCTACTCGCCGGATCTCGGGCGTTCGACGATGGTCGGCGCGGTGACGCTCTTCTCGCTGAATCCGCCGATGCAGCACTGGATGCGTTCCATCGCGAGCGGACCGGACGGTAACCTGTGGATCACGGCCGATACCGACAATCTGATCCTCAAGGTTTCGACGGCCGGCGTCGTCCTCGCGTCCTACCCGGTGCCCACCCCGAACGGCCAGCCTTACGGCATCACTCCCGGCCCCGACGGCGCGCTCTGGTTCACCGAGATCATCGGCGATAAGATCGGGCGCATTACCACCACCGGGACGATCACCGAGTACCCGGTGCCGACCGCAAACGCGCAGCCGTACGGCATCGTCGCCGGGCCCGACGGGCGCTTGTGGTTCACCGAAGCGAACGGCAACAAGGTGGGCGCGATCACGCCGTAGCGGCCGAGCCGCAGCGTTTCGCCGGGCGGAGAACGAACGATGGCGGAATGCCCAAACTGACTCGGATCTACACCCGCACCGGCGACGACGGAACGACGGGATTGGTCGGCGGGCAGCGCGTGAAGAAAAACGCGCTGCGCATCGACACCTACGGCACGGTCGACGAGCTCTCGAGCGCGATCGGCCTGGCGCGGACCTCGATGCGTCCGTTGCTCGACACGAATGCGCGCGCGGCACGGCTCGACGCCTGGCTGGCGTGGTCGCAGGACGCGCTCTTCAACTTGGGCTCCGACCTCGCCACGCTGCCGGCCGACCGATGGGAAGGCATGCCGCTCATCGCCCCGAGCGACGTACAGGCGCTCGAGCGCGCGATCGACGAGGCGCAGCGCGACCTGGCGCCGCTCGACAATTTCATTCACCCGGGCGGCAGCGAGCCGGGCGCGTTCTTGCATCTCGCGCGTACGATCTGCCGGCGCGCCGAACGGCTGCTCGTGACGCTGCGCGAAGAAGAGGACGGCATCTCGCTCGAGACGCTGCACTACGTCAACCGCCTGTCCGACGCGCTCTTTGTGTGGTCGCGCTGGATCAACGCCGCGCTGGCCGAGCCGGAATACCTGTGGAATCCCGCCACCGCGCCGCCCGGTTAATGGCAGCTTAAACCCGAGCCGGTATCGTTGGAGACCGGCACCGCCCACCGTGAAAGACCAACGACTCGTTACCGTCCTCCTGATCGTGGCCGCCGCGTTTTTTGCGGCGGCGCTTTCGCATTGGGCGATCGACGTGCTCGGCGACTACCTCGTCGCCGACGATACCTACGACCATATCGATCACGGTTCGCGCCTTGCGGTCACGTTGGCCGCTCTCGCCGCCGCGTCGTTCGCGAGCTGGCGGGCGCTCGGCCCGCTACTGCATGCCGGACGCGCGCAGCGCGTTCGCCTGACGTTCGCGCTTTCGCCGCGCTACGCGCTCGCGGCGATGGTTCCCGCCGCAATCCTCGCACTCGCGATCGTTCCGTCGATGGAATGGCTCGACGCGCTGCAGCACGGAGGGGACGTCGATTCCGTCGCGGATCTCTTCGGCGGCTCGCTCGCACTCGGCATCGCAACCACGCTCGGCAGCGTGGTAGCGTGCGGCCTCGCGATCCTCGCGTTCCTGCGCTGGATCGGGCGCCATCGCGATCGCATCGTAACCTTCTTCACGCGCGCCGGCCGCATGCTGCGTCCCCTCGACGCGTCGAGCATCCGGCTGCGCGCGCGCACGCAAACTCCGTCGTACGCCCTGGTCCTCGCGCGCCGCCGCTCCAAACGCGGGCCGCCCAGCTAAGCCTCCGCCGCCCCCATTCATTCACACCCGTCACCGGAGGCATCTCTTGCACGTGGCTTCACTCCGCGCGCGCACGCTGTGCGCTGCGCTTATCTGCACGCTGCTTGCGTGCGCGCTCCCTGCGCGCGCTCAGGCCCCGTCCCTCGCCGGCACGGTCGTCGACGCGTCGAGCGGCACGGCCGTCGTCGGCGCAACCGTCCAAATCGCCGGTCGCAGCGAGCACACGCTCACCGACGCGCGCGGCGCGTTCGTCTTCACGCACGTGGAACCGGGACGATACCGGCTCCAAGTGCGTCGCGACGGCTTTCAGCCGACGCTTACCGACGCCGTCGTCGCTCCGGCGACGGCTCCCGTCACGATCGCGCTGCAGCGCGCGACCGGCGATCTGCACGTGATCTCGGAGACGTCCGTTCGCGGCTACGCGGGCACCATCCAATCGAGCACCTACACCGAGACGCTCAACGCCGAGCAATTGCAGCGCGACGGCGTCGTGCGGCTCGGCGACGCGCTCCGCACGCTTCCGGGCGTCAACAACGGCATCAACGGCGACACGGCCGCGCTGGGCGACGACATCAATCTCAACATCCGCGGCATCGGCATCCCCGAAACCGTCACCACCCTCGACGGACATCCGATCGGCTACGGGATCAAAGGCGGCTATAACGAGCAACTCTCGCCGGTCTTCCCGTTCCGCAACGTTCAAGTGCTCTACGGATCGGGCGGCAGCAACATTCTCGGGGTCAATGCGATCGGCGGCATCGTCAACTTTCAAACGCTCGACCCCACGCAAGCGCAGACCGGCACGCTCACCCAAGGCTTCGGGACCTTCCAGCGCTTGGCGAGCAGCGCTACCGTCGCGGGCTCGATCGATAGGCTGCACTACGCGTTCGCGTACGGCGGATCCGGGCTCGACGGCCCGTTCCGCAACGCCTCCTTCTACCAAGTCGGCGCTTCCGCCGATCCATCGGCACCGGCCGGCTCGCCCGCGTACAACGCCGCCGTCTATCAGGACGATTCCGCCGTTGCATCGCACGCCGGGCTGGCGAAACTTCGCTACGACGTCGACCCGAAGACCTCGGTGACGTTCACCGACGTCAACAGCTCCTACTGGGAGAACAAGACGGGCAACGGCGACGGCGATTACTTGCCGTACGATACGGCGCTCGCGCAAGGCAACGCAAATCTCGCGGGGTACAGCGGCAGCGCGTGCCCGGCTGGAGAGTTCTTCGTGAAGGGCTACGGCTACCCGGTTGCCGGACAGCCGGCCGGCTGCGTCACGCCGTCGCAATACGCCGGTCTCGAGGCGGGCTGGCAAGGTTCGGGTCCAGCTTGGCAAGATTTCTACTTCGGCTATCAAGACCTCGACGTGAAGCATCTCGCCGGCGCCGGCCTGATCGATCTCGACGGCTTTACGACCCTCTACAACGACCGTCAATTCCGCGCGAACTTTCCGAGCAACAAACAGAAGACCTCGATCTCGCAGGTGCAGTCGACGGGCGGCCTGCTCGACGACGATTTCGTCGCGCGGAACAACGATTTCGAAGCCGGATACAGCTACCTCAACAACGTCTACGACTATGCGACGATCAAGACGTCGGGGGTCACGCAGAGCAACCCGGTGACGTCGGAGACCGCGTTCTTCGTACGCGACGTCTACCATCCGGAGCAAAGCCCGCTTACCGCGTACCTGAATCTCTGGGCCAAACATGCGACGGCAACCGCCTCGTCGTACATCGACCCGCGGCTGTCGATCGTCGATCGCGTGACGGCGCACGACATCGTACGCGCCGCTTTCGGCGCGACCACGACCGAGCCGACATCCGACCAGATCGATCAGCCGTTCGTCGGCAGCTCGCTCGCCGACGGCATGCTGCCGGGGGCGGGCGGCGGAAGCGACGTCGCGTGCGGCGGCCTCAACTCGATCGGATCCGCGCCGTCGTCGATTTTGCAGCCGGAACGCGGCGTCGACGAAGAGCTCTCGTACGGCCATAGCTGGAGCGGCGGCTCGATCGCCCAGCTCCAACTCTACAACGTGAACGTCTACAACAAGATCCTCAGCACGCTGGTTCCCCTCTCGCAGACCGGCACGGCGTTCCTGACGCAGCAGCAGATCCAGAACGCGCAGAACGTCCTCAACGGCGTCTGCGGTGCCGGGAACTATCAGCTCGGCGTAACCGGGAACGCCAACGCGGGCACGGAGCGCGCCCAGGGGTTCGACCTCGCCGGCCGCTGGCATGCGCTGCACGGCACGTTCATCGACTACGACTGGGCGTTGACCTCGAGTACGCTGCTGAACGCGCCCGCGCCGTTTCTCACCTCCAACCTGACCTACATCCCCGGGAGCCAGATCAAAGGCGTGCCGCTGCATACGTTCAACGGCGCGATCGATCAAGCGCTCGGCATGGTGGGCGCGCGCCTTGCGTACAACTGGGTCGGCGGGAACAATACCAAGAATCTGCCGGCGTACAGCTACACGAACCTGCAGCTCAGCACACCGCTCTTTTCACGCGGCATCTTCACGGTCGCGGTGTTCAATCTGTTCAACCAGTGGGCGAACATCGCCGGTTTGGAAGGCGAAGGCGTTCCGGCGGCGCTGAACGCCTACGCAACGGCCGCAAACTACGCACCCTACATCGGGACGGCGGCGACCGAGCAGTTCGGCCTGCCGTACCGGCAGATCTACTTCAGCTACCAGTGGCGCCAGTGACGCCGAGCAAGCGGAACCGGAAGAGCGCGGCAAGCGTCACCGCGTCGTCGATGCGGCCGTCGACGCACGCCGCATAGGCATCGTCGATCGAGAGGCGGTGCGGCTCGATGCTCTCCACCGCCTCTTGCTCGGTTCCGACGCGGACAATCCCCGATGCGACAAATATCGCAACTCGCTCCTCGACGAGTGATGGAATCTCGTAGACGAAGCCGAGCGATTGCCAGCGCTCGGCTTCAATACCGAGCTCCTCGCGCAGTTCGCGCTGCGCGCAGGCGAGCTTGTCTTCGCCGCCGTCGGTACCGCCCTTTACCACCTCGACTTGTGCGGACCGTGCGCCGAACCGGGGCTGACGAGCGAAGATGAAGCCGTCGCCGTCGACGACGAGCACCGCGCTCGCCGGCGGCGTCACGATCAAGACGTGTTCGCCCGGCATGCCGGTCGGATGTACGATATCGTGCACTTCAACGGCGACCCATGGGTTGCGGTAGATTTCGCGCTTGGTGAGCCGAGTGTACGGGTCCATGGTGCTTGGCCCTCCTTCGGGGGGACGGGCGAACCCTGCTTGCGAAGCAGCGCCGAATGTCCTTCGTGTCCCAACTCTTTGCGACGACCAACGTCGACAAACTTCGCGCGCTCGCAAAGCAGAAAATCCTCAAGCGAGCGCTCACCGCCAAAGACCTCATAGCGATCGGTTTGGGCACGATGATCGGCGGCGGGATCTTCACCACCATCGGGACCGGCGTCATCGGCGCCGGTCCCGCCGTGATCGTCTCGTATCTCCTCGCGGGTCTCACGTCGTTTTTCGCAGCGCTCTGCTACGCCGAACTCGGCGCCATGGTTCCGGTCGCCGGCAGCGCGTACACGTACGCGTACGCAACGCTCGGCAAGCTCTTCGCGTGGATCATCGGGTTTGCGCTGATCTTCGAGTACGGGATCAGCGCCGCGCCGGTAGCTCAACAGTTCTCCGCGGCGATGCAGGACGTGCTCAAGGTCGTCGGGATCGCCTTGCCGCACTGGGCGCAGGCGTCAAATCTTGCGATCACCGGCCCGTGGTGGAATCCGGCGAACTGGGACCTCGCGCACTCGCAGTGCGACCTCCTCGCGGCGCTCTTCGTCCTTGCGCTCTCCGTGCTGCTCTCCGTCGGCATCCGCGAATCGGCCAATACGAATAACCTGTTCGTCGTACTCAAGATCGGCGCGCTGATCGTCTTCGTCTCGGCCGGCATCTTCTTGTTCCACCCCGAGCACTTTGCCAATTTTGCTCCGTACGGCCTTGGCGCGCTGCGCCCGTTCGGCGGCATGGCCGACTATTCGTCGTCGGCGCAGCCGTACGGCATCGTGGCGGTCGGCGCCTACGTCTTCTTCAGCTATATCGGCTTCGACACCGCGACGACCACCGCCGAAGAATGCAAGAACCCGCAGCGCGACGTGCCGATGGGCGTAATGGGCGCGCTCGTGATCGGGACGATCATCTATTGCGCGACGGCGGTCGTGCTCATCGGGGCGGTGCCGTGGCAACAGGTTCCGACCAAAGACCCGTTGGTCTTCGCGCTCGCGCCGCTGCACATGCCCTGGATCAGCGCGATCATCACGATCGGCGTGCTCGCCGGCACGACGAGCGTCGCGCTCAGCTCGCTGCTCGGTCAGGCGCGGATATTCTACGTGATGGCGCGCGACAAGATGCTGCCGCCCGCCGTTGCGATCATCCATCCGCGCTTCAAAACGCCGATGATCACCACGATGATCACCGGCTTCGCCGTGGCGCTCCTCACGCTGATCGTGCCGCTCAACGATCTGCTCAACCTCGTCAATATCGGAACGCTCATCGCCTTCACGGTCGTGTGTTCGGGCGTGCTCTACCTGCGCAAGCGCAAGCCCGATCTGCCGCGTACCTTCAAGGTGCCGTTCGTGCCGCTCTTTCCAATCCTCGGAATCGTGATGTCGCTCTTCCTTGCCGTCTTCGGCCTCTCGGCCAAAACGTGGACGTGGTTCGCGCTGGCGCTCGTCGTCGGGCTCGCCTTCTTTTTCAGCTACGGATTCCGCAAGTCCAAGCCCGACGAAATCGAGCCCGTCGAAGAGCCGGATGCCATCGCCGAGGCATTCGAATAGCGCCTTCGTAAAAACGGCGTAAACGGGAACTTTCGTCAGCATCCGCAACGGCCGTCACTCCGTTACGAACTGCGATATGATGACCTTTTCGCTTATGAAACGGCAGGCATTATCGCTTGCCGACGTCCGTCGCGGGGCGACGAATCTCTACACGATCATCGCTTGGCTGCACGTTCCCGCCGCCGTCCTCGTGGCGCTTTCGGCGCGTAATGCGTGGCTCGGGCCGGCACTGGTTCTTGCGGGTATCGCCGCGGTAGCCACGGTATGCGCGAGAACGCTCAAAGACGGCTTACTGCTGCGCTCGATCATGGCGACGGCCTTGACGTTCGGGCCGATCGTTTTCGTTTACGCCGGCCGCGGCGCGACGAGCGGATTGGCCGGTACGGGCGATTGGCAGATCGACTATCATCTCTACTTTTTCGCGGTCTTCGCGATGCTCGTCGGATACGTCGATTGGCGCCCCATCGTTTTGTCGGCGGCACTGACCGCCGGCCACCATCTCCTGCTCGACTTGGTCGCACCGGCCGCGGTGTTTCCGGAGGAAGGGCTCGACCGCGTCGTGCTGCATGCGATCTGCGTCGTTGCCGAGTGCTCGGTGCTGATCTGGATCGCGAACACGGTCTCCGCGCTCTTCGCGCGCATCGACGGCTTGATGGATTTCACCACGCAAGCGACGGCCGAGGCGATTGCCGGCGAGGTTGCGGAGAAGGAAGCGCTGCGGCGAGAGCTCGATCGGCTGCGCGCCGGCGTCTAGCTACTGCGCGACGGGGGTCTGCACGGGAGCGGCAGCGCCGACTCCGGTGTTGATCTCCACGCGCGCCGTGCGACGGTCGTACGTTGCCGAGACGCCGAACGCCGCAGCGATCGGGCGCAGCGAAATCATCACGCGTCCGCGCACGCGAAACGGCGCGGTCCTGAGCGTGAAGGGCATGCCGTCGATGGTTGCATGGACGTTGCCGACTTTCAGATGCAGCGACTGGCTGCCGCGCACGACGTCGATCGTGGAACCATCGACCATCGTGTCGGCGCCGAGCGCGTCGGCCAGCGAGCGCAGCGGCACGAAGACGCCGTCGGATGCGGTCGTGACCGGCGGAACGTCGGAGGTGACGCGCTCGCCGTCGACGAGCATCTCCGCCGGCTTCGAGAACGCCAGCAGCGCCGACGCCATCGCTGCGATGACGGCGGTGAGCACGAGCGTTTGCGAGGCCGGCCGGCGGTAGCGCATCAGACGAGCGTCACTTCGTGGGCGTAATCGGGATACTTCTCGGCGATCACCTTCTCGATCTCGAGACGCAACATGCCGAGGAGTTGATCCTCGGGGAACGTGCCCACGAGCTCGCCGGCGCGGTAGATCGCGCCTTTGCCTTTGCCGCCGGCAACGCCGACGTCGGCCATTTTCGACTCGCCGGGGCCGTTGACGACGCAGCCCATCACCGCGACTTTGACCGGCGCGGTGTATTCTTTGGCGATCGCTTCCACGGCCTGCCCGAGCTCGAGCACCGAGATCTCAGCCCGTCCGCACGACGGGCACGCCGTGATCTCAAATCCCTTTTCACGCAACCCCAGCGACTTGAGGATCGACCAGCAGACCGGAACCTCTTCGACCGGATCGGCCGCGAGCGAGACGCGGATCGTATCGCCGATGCCCTCGAACAACAGGATGCCCAGGCCAATCGACGACTTGATCGTGCCGTCGCGTAAGAGGCCGGCCTCGGTGATTCCCAGATGCAGCGGATACGGCGTGTTGCGCTCGCGCAATCGCTTGTCCATCAAGCGGTAGGCCGCGACCGTGGTGATCACGTCGTGCGCTTTGAGCGAGATCGCGATATCGGTATGATCGTGTTCTTCCAGCATCGCGACGTGGCGAAGCGCCGATTCCACCATCGCTTCCGCGGTGTGGCCAAGCGTCTTCTCGAGGTCGGGGGCGAGCGAGCCCATGTTCACCCCGACGCGAATCGGAATGCCGCGCGATTTCGCGGCGGTGACGACCTCGGCGACCTTCTGCGGATCGCGGATGTTGCCCGGATTCAAGCGCAGTTTGGCGACGCCCGCCTCGATTGCCGCAAGCGCCATGCGATGATCGAAATGAATGTCGGCCACGATCGGGACCGGCGAACGGTGTACGATCGCGGGCAATCCAGCCGCGTCGGGCGGATCCTTGACGGTGACCCGCACGACCTCGCACCCTTCCATCGCGAGCGCGTAGATCTGTTCCAGCGTCTTGTCGGCATCGGCCGTGTCGGTGGTCGTCATCGACTGCACGACGACCGGGTGGTCGCCGCCGATCCACACGCTCTTGGCGTCGGGCTTGCCCGTTTTGTTCTGGAGGAAGATCGCCTTGGATTGGCGCCGCAAGCGGATCACGTTAGAAGACTCCCTGACCGGAGACGATGCGTGCGATGTCGTGGAAGGCCACGACGAGCATGAGCGCCATCAGCGCCGCAAAACCGGCGATATGGACGAGCGCTTCTTTTTCGGGATCGACCGGCTTGCCGCGCAGCAGTTCGGCGATGATGAACGCCGCGCGTCCGCCGTCGAGCGCCGGGAACGGCAGCAGATTGAACACGCCGAGCGCGAACGAGATCGTTGCCGCCAGCGTGAAGTACGGGCCCCAGCCGAAATCCTGAATGACGCCGGCCGCTTGGCCCATGCCGATCACACCGGAGACCTGCCCTGCATACTTCGTGAACTTGGTGACGAGCAGGGCGAGCGACGAGAACGTCTGATCGGCGATCGCAACGAATTCGCTGCCGCTGAACGCGATCGCCGCGCCGACGCCGACCCGCTCGAACTGCTTCTGGGTGTGAAAGCCGATGCAACCGCTCTTGGGATCGGTCGGGCAGGCCACCGGCGTCACCTCGACGGTGTGCGAAGCGCCGGCGCGCTCGTAGGTGACGGCGATCGGCTTGTTGAGCGAATGGTGTATCGCGTCGACGAGTTTGTCGGAATCGGAGACGTCGTTGCCGCCGGCGCGCACCGAGACGATGCGATCGCCGGCTTGGAGCCCATGCGTCGCCGCCGGAGAACCCGCAAGGATGTCGGTGGCGAAGATCTTATCGCTCGGGATTCCGAACGCAAGCGCACCGATCAGCAAGATCGCGTACGCGAGAATGAAGTTGGCCACCGGACCTGCGACGACGATCGCCAGGCGTTGCCACGGCGTCTTCGCTTGAAAATTGACCTGCGAGCGCGCGCCGCTCTCGCGGAATTCGCGCTGCTGTTCGGACTCGGTGGTCTTGTTATCCTCGCCCTCCATCGCGCAGTAGCCGCCGATGGGGAGCGCCCGCAGTGAGTACAGCGTGCCGCTGCGCGGACTCGTCCAGCCGAACAGCTTCGGGCCCATGCCCAACGCGAACTCGTTCACCTTGACGCCGTTGCGCCGCGCGACGATGAAATGGCCGTACTCGTGCAGGACGACCAGGATCGAGAGCATCACGATGAAGGTGACGATCTTCCCGAGCGACGCGAACGACATGATTGCCAGGATGCTCAACACGTTGCTTTGATGTCCTCTACCACGCGGGCCGCGCAGACGCGCGCCTCCGAGTCTGCTTCTCTGATACCCACCAGGGTTGCCTCGCGTTGCGCGACGCCGTCGAGCGTCTGCTCGATGACCGTCGCGATGCGCGTGAACCCGATGCTCCCTTCGACGAAGGCCGCTACCGCGACTTCGTTGGCAGCCGAAAGCACCGCCGGCGCGATCCCGCCGCGCTCGAGCGCCTCGTAGGCGAGCCCCAGGCACGGGAATCGCTCAAAATCCGGCTCCATGAAGTCATAACGTAATGCGGCTTCCTGAGGTTTGCCCCCAAGCATGGCGAGAACGGAGGGGGGCTCCTGCGGATGCGGGAGGCGCTGCGGGTAACTCAGGGCATAGCCGATCGGCACGCGCATGTCGGGGGCGCAGAGCTGGCCCTTCACGCTGCCGTCGGTGAAGACGACGAAGCCGTGGGCGATCGACTGGGGATGCACGGCCACGCGCAGTTTCGCCCCCGGAACGCCGAACAGCCGGCTGGCCTCGATCACCTCGAGCCCCTTGTTCATCATGCTGGCCGAATCGATGGTATTCTTGACGCCCATCTGCCAGGTGGGGTGGCGCAGCGCGGATTCCACCGTCACGGCCTCCATCTCGGCCCGCGAAAGCCGCCAGAACGGGCCGCCCGAGGCCGTCAGAACGATTGCGGCAACCGCCGACGGGTCTTCTCCCACCAGGCATTGGAAGATCGCGCTGTGCTCGCTATCGACGGGTAAGATGCGGCTGCCCGAACGGGCGGCCGAGGCTGTGAGCAGCTCCCCGGCGGCGACGACGAGCTCCTTGTTGGCTACGGCGAGGTCGATGCCGCGTTCGACGGCCGCGAAGACCGCGTCGAAGGCCACCGCGCCGTCGGTGGCGGCCAGGACCAGATCGGCCCCGCTCTCGAGCGCCACGCGGCGCAGGGCATCGGGTCCGTCGGCGGCGGTGGTAGCGATCGCCGGCCGGAAGCGCGCGGCCTGTTCGCGCAGCAGCACCTCGTTTCGCCCCGCGGCCAGGCCGGTCACGGTAAAGCGGTCGGGATGGCGCGCGATGACGTCGAGCGCCTGCGTGCCGATCGAGCCGGTGCTGCCGAGAATCGCAATCCGCCTCATTGGAGCGGGAGCACTCCGACGACGTGCAGCGATCCGAAGAACGCCATCCCGCCGAAGAGGTAGGAATCGAAGCGATCGAGCACGCCGCCGTGCCCTTGGATAACCGTGCCGGTGTCCTTTACGCCCGCGTCGCGCTTGAGTGCCGACTCGACGAGGTCGCCGGCCTGCGCGGCGAGGCTCGTGACGGCCCCCAGCACGGCGCCTTGCCACAACGACAGATGCAGCTCGGGAAGCAGCGAAGCCGCCGCTCCGCAGGCCGTCACCACGGCCAGCGCGCCGAGCGACCCCTCGACGGTCTTCTTGGGAGAGATCTTCGTGAGCTGATGCCGCCCGATCAACGTCCCGATCACCATCCCGAAGATGTCGGTGAACGCGATCAAGACGATGACGAAGAGCGTGAGCCAGAGGCCGTTTCCGGGTAGCGCGCGGATAAAGACCCAATAGGTGATGAGCTTCCCGATGTAGAGCACGGCCAGCAACGTGTAAGCCGTACGCGCGAAGTAGCCCTTCTGTTCGCCGTACATGCCGATCCAAAAGCTTGCGATCGTCACGGCGGCAAGCAGCGTCCCCTCCCACCGGTGCAGCAGATCGAACTGCGCGAGCAAAATATAGGCGAACACGCCGAAGACCGCAACGGGATACTCGAGCGGCTGGCCCTTGATCTCGCAGAGAGCGTTGAGTTCGTAGAGGGAGATGAACCCGATGACGAGCGCGAGGATCGCGAACGTCCACGGGAAGGCGACGGTGCCGAGGCCCACCACCGCGATGACGACGCCCACGACGACGCGCCGCAGCGTGATCGGATTGCGTCGCACCTCAAGGGCGCTGGTAGGATTCATACCCGCACACGAGTTCGACCGTATCATCGAGCTCCTTCGCGCGCAACACCCTCAGCACGCCGACGCCGAGCGCGGCGCCCACCGGGGCAAGGACGATAAAGCGCACGCGGCGGCCCGTGAGGGCCGCCCGCGCTTGGACTTCCGGCATGAGGGTGAGGTCGCTCGCGGCGTGCGCCACGCTAGACCTCCATGATGTCTTTTTCTTTTGCCACGACGATCGAGTCGATATCCTTGACGAAGCGATCGGTCATCTTCTGCAGTTGATCCTGCATACGCTTGCTTTCGTCTTCGGTGATCTCGTGCGACTTCAACTGCGCTTTGAGATCGTCGTGGGCTTTGTGACGGACGTTGCGGACCGCAACCTTGCCGTCCTCCGCTTTCTTTTTGACGAGCTTCACCAGCTCTTTGCGGCGTTCTTCGTTGAGCGGCGGCACGACCAAGCGGATCGTGGAGCCGTCGATATTGGGCGTGAGGCCGAGGTCGCTCTTTTCGATCGCTTTGCGGATCTCGCCGACCGTGCCCTTATCGAACGCGGTGATCACGAGCGAGCGGGCGTCGGGCGTGCTGACCGAGGCGACCTGCTTGAGCGGGACGGCCGCTCCGTAGGCTTCGACGTGCAGGCGGTCGAGCAGCGCCGGCGTTGCCCGCCCCGTACGGATCGACGCGAACTCCGCGCGCGTCGCGTCGAGGCACTTGTTCATCTTCGCTTCGACGTCTTTGAAGAAATCAGCCATCGTTCAGAAACTCCCTATGCCGACCTTCGGCGCTTCGCCGACGACCGTGCCGATCGGCTCTCCGAAGATCACGCGGCGAATATTTCCCGGGACCGCCATATCGAACACGACGATCGGAAGCTTGTTGTCCATGCAGAGCGCCATCGCCGTGGAGTCCATCACTTCCAGGCCGCGCTGAAGGACGTCCATGTAAGCGAGACGCTCGAAGCGCGTCGCCGTCGGGTCCTTCTTCGGGTCGGCCGTGTAGATGCCGTCAACTTTGGTCGCCTTGAGGATCGCGTCGGCGCCCATCTCGACCGCGCGCAGCGCCGCCGTCGTGTCGGTGGTAAAGTACGGGTTGCCCGTCCCGGCTGCGAAGATCACGATGCGGCCCTTCTCCAAGTGGCGCATCGCGCGCCTGCGGATGTAGGGTTCGGCCACCTGGTGCATCGCGATCGCCGTCTGCACGCGCGAAGGGACGCCCATGCGTTCGAGCGCATCCTGCAGCGCCAGCGCGTTGATCACGGTCGCGAGCATCCCCATGTAATCGGCCGTCGCGCGGTCCATGCCGGCTTCTTCGTGCACTTTGCCGCGCCAGATGTTTCCGCCGCCGACAACGACGGCGACGGAAACGCCCGCATGGCGGACATCGGCGATTTGTTCGGCCATCGCGCGCGTCGTGCTGACGTCGACGCCGCTATCGTTTCCGGCAAAGGCTTCGCCGGAGATCTTGAGGAGAACGCGGTTGTACTTTGGCGTACTATCGGGGTCCAAGCGGCTTAGTTTTCTCCCAGCGCGAACTTCGTAAAGCGGCGCACGACGATCTTCTCACCGAGCGAACCGATCGCGGCATTGATGAGGTCGCTCACCGAAAGCGAGTCATCCTTGACGAACGGCTGATCGAGTAGCACGTGTTCTTCGTACCACTTGTTCAACTTTCCGTCCACGATCTTCTCGGCGACCTCAGGCGGCTTGCCCGCGGGAACGGCTGCGCGGAACTCTTCCTTGACCTTTGCAACGGTCTCCTCGGGGACGCTGCCGCGGTCGAGATACTGCGGCGACATCGCCGCAATGTGCATCGCGATGTCGCGGCTGAGTTCCGAGAACTTGGGATTGCGCGCGACGAAATCGGTTTCGCTGTTGACTTCCACGAGCACGCCGATCTTGCCGCCGGCGTGGATGTAGCTGGTCACCAGACCCTCGTTCGCCGAACGCTCGGCCTTCTTCTCGGCCTGAGCCGCGCCGCGTTCGAGCAAGAGCGCCTTGGCCTTGGCGGCATCGCCGGCAGCCTCGATGAGCGCCTTGCGGCAATCCATCATCGGCGCGCTGGTCTCTTCACGCAGCGCTTTGATCTCGTCCGCTTTCGGTTGGTACGACGACACGGTAGACACCAATTCTCCTTAAACTACAGAGCGGCTTCGGCTTGCGCCATGGTCGTAACGGTCTCTTCTTCCGCCGGTGCCTCGTAGCTCTCGGCGTACGCGTTCTCGGCATCGTACGAGCTCTCGCTCTCCGTGCGGCCCTCGATGATCGCATCGGCGATCTTGCTGACCATCAATTTCACGGCGCGGATCGCGTCGTCGTTACCGGGGATCGGATAGTCGATTTCGTCGGGATCGCAGTTCGTGTCGATCACGGCGATGATCGGAATATTGAGCTTCTTGGCTTCCAGCACCGCGATGCGCTCTTTCTTCGGATCGACGATGAAGATCGCGTCGGGCAGGCGGTGCATGTCTTTGATGCCGCCGAGAAAGCGCTCGAGCTTGCCCATCTCGTCGGAGAGCTTCGCGACCTCTTTCTTGGGAAGCCGGTCGAAGTCGCCTTGGGTCTTCATGCCTTCGAGCTCGCGCAGGCGCGCGATGCGCTTCTGGATCGTCGAGAAGTTCGTGAGCGTGCCGCCCAGCCAGCGCTGGTTGATGAAATAGGTGCCGGCGCGCTCCGCCTCTTCGCGAACGACGTCCTGCGCCTGCTTCTTGGTGCCGACGAACAGAATGACTTTCTTTTCGCGGGCCATCTGCTTGACGGCCTCGTAGGTGTCGCGCAGCTTCTGCACGGTGAGCGCGAGATCGATGATGTAGATACCGTTCCGCTCCTGGAAGATGAACGGTTTCATCTTCGGGTTCCAACGGCGCGTTTGATGGCCGAAATGGACGCCCGCTTCGAGCAGTTCGCGCATGGTCACAACAGACACAGAGATACTCCTTCTGGCCCCGGTCCCCGCGCCGTCCTGGCAGTGCGAACCGTGTCGTAAGAGGCCATTCATCGCCCAGCCTCCCTGCCGGGCGTCGTCATTGGCCGTCATCCTGAGCCGGCGGAGCGTTGCACGATCCGCCGAGCCGAAGGACGCAGCCCGAGGAGTATACCATGGGGCCCAAGCCCGGTCTAGCGACGGAGGAGGTAGCCTCTTAAGGGCGCCCGGGGCCGATGCCGAACACAAGAACGATGCGTTGGCTTGTTACCGGCGGCCTGGGATTCATCGGGTCGAACTTCATTCGCCTGGCCCTGCGGGAGCGCCCGCGCCTCGAGATCGTCAACCTCGACGCGATGACCTACGCCGGAAACCCGGCCAACCTCCGCGATCTCGAGGGTGACGCCCGCTACGGCTTCGTCCACGGCGACATCGGCGACCCGGATGCCGTGGCGCGGGCGATCGGCGCGGGGGTAGACGCCATCGTCAATTTCGCGGCCGAGACGCACGTCGACCGCTCGATCCTCGATCCGGAGGCGTTCCTGCGCACGGATATCCTGGGCACCCACGTGCTCCTGGAAGCGGTTCGCGAACGCGGCGTCCCGCGCTTCCTCCAAGTCTCCACCGATGAGGTGTACGGCGACGTGAGCCGGGGCGAGTCGACCGAGGCCGACCCGTTGCGTCCGCGCAGCCCGTACTCGGCCAGCAAGGCCGGCGGCGACCTCCAGGTCCTCGCCTATTGGACGACCTACCGCACCCCGGTGCTGATCACGCGCGGGAGCAACACCTACGGCCCCTATCAATATCCCGAAAAGCTCATCCCGCTCTTCGTCACCAACCTGATCGACGACCAGCAGGTCCCGGTCTACGGCGACGGCCTTCAGATTCGCGATTGGCTGCACGTCGAGGACCACGCGCGCGGCATTCTGCACGTCCTCGAGCACGGCGAGCTCGGCAACGTCTACAACCTCGGAGGCGGCAACCCGCGTACGAACCTGCAGATCACTCAGGCGCTCGTCGACGGCTGCGGGCGCTCGATGGAGACGCACGTCCGGCACGTCGAGGACCGCGCCGGGCATGACCGGCGGTACGCCGTCGATACCTCCAAAGCGCGAACGTTGGGCTGGGCGCCGCAGGTCGACTTTGAACGCGGGTTGCAAGCGACGATCGCCTGGTACGGCGCGAACGAAGCCTGGTGGCGCCCGCTCAAATCGGGCGAGTTCCTCGAGTACTACAAGCGCCAGTACGCGCACCGATAACCTGAGTATGACCTCCCGGGATCCTCGCGACGATCTCACGCTGATCGGAGAGGGCCGCACGTACAACTACATCGGCGACAGCCACGCGTACGTCGGTCACCTCGTTTTCCGCGCCGGAGAGGACGATTCCAACCTCGTCACCGCGCGGCCGTTTCCGATTCGAGCGTTTTCGGCGCGTTCGATGCTGGATCGCGACGGCAACGTTGCGGACGTGGTGGTGCAGGCCCTCATGCGATGCCGCGCCTTCCACACGCATCGGGACTTCGAGCCGCTGCCGGGTTTTCGCCAACAGTATATCTACTACGGCGACAGCGAGCAGTTCGAGAACCTCAAGATCACCGGCTTTGCGAACGACCAGGCTTACGTCTTCGTCGTAGGCGAGGTGAACATACGCTGGTACACCCAGCGGCTCACCCCGGACGTCGACTTTCCGGTGCCTTTTTCGCTGGGCGCGGTCGAGGCGCTGCCGGCAAAGCCCAGACATCGCGTCGTCAGCTACGCCGCCGTTCTCAAGGCGCTCGCGGACGACTTCACGCCGCTCTTTCGCGCGCTCCGCTACCTGCGAGCGGCCGGGCTCGAGACGGTCTTCCTCCACTCCCTCCCGCCGCCGACGCCCGACGACGCCTTGGCCGAACGCCTCTTCAAGTTCCCTTCGCTCGCGCGATCGCGATACAAAGTCACGATGCTCGCGAACTATCTCTTTCGCGCCGTCTGCAACGATATCGGCATCGGCTTCATCGATACGTGGCAGGCCGTGACGCTCGATAATATCCTCGATCCGCGCTATTCGCTCGAAGGCGTCCATCTCAACCGCGATCATGCGCTGCTCTCGATCCAAGAGGTCCACCGTCAATTCACCGCGCTCGAACGAGCGCGCCAGGAGACACGATGAGCGAACGCCCCTTCCCGTACGACGGCCGTCCCGACTACGCGCTGTGGAAACGATCGGTCCAAGCGCTTCCGTCGACCACGATCGATCCGTACGCGCCGGTCCGCTTTACGCTGTCCCGCCAAGAGCGCGTGGCCTCGGGAGGAAGCTGCTTTGCGCGGCACATCGCCGCGAATCTCAAGGCGCACGGCTTCAACTATCTCTGCACCGAGCCCGGCGCGGAATACTCCGCGAACTTCGGAAACATCTATACGACGCTCCAACTGCAGCAGCTCTTCGAGCGCGCCTACGGCGCGTTCACGCCCGCGGAGACGGCATGGAAGCGCGGCGAACGCTTCGTCGACCCCTACCGCCCGCGCGTCGTCGACGAGGGTTTCGCGACGCCGCAAGAGGTCGAGGCGGCCACGCAGACGCACCTTGCGGCGGTTCGCGACCTCTTCGAACAGCTCGACGTGTTCGTGTTTACGCTCGGCCTCACCGAAGGCTTCTGCTCGAAGCTCGACGGCAGCGCCTTCCCGGCGTGCCCCGGTAAAGACTTCGGTGCGTTCGACGATGCGAAGTACGAGTTCCGCAACCTTTCCGTCGCCGAAAACGTCGCCGCGCTCGCTTCGTTCCTCGCGTCGCTTCGGCGCGTCAACCCGAAGGCCCGGGTCATTCTCACCGTGTCGCCGGTTCCGCTGGTTGCAACGATGGAGGATCGCTCCGTGATCCAGTCGACCGTCGTGTCGAAGTCGATCTTACGCGCCTGCGCGGACGAGATCCAGCGCTCGCATGATTTCGTCGAGTATTTCTGGTCGTACGAGATCATCACCGCAACCTTCAACAACGATCGGTATTTCGATCCGGATCGTCGGAGCGTCAACGAAGACGGAGTCTCTCACGTGATGCGAAGTTTTTTCCGCCACTTTGCCGGCCTCGAGATCGGCGAGACGACCAAAGCCGAGGACGACCCGTGCGATGAAGACGTTCTGAACGCGATCATCAAGGCCGCCACAAAGTAAGCGTTGAAGAGCGGCACGATGAAAGGCGTCATTCTAGCCGGAGGCCTGGGGAGCAGGCTGCGCCCGCTTACCAAGGTGACCAACAAGCACTTGCTTCCGATCTACGACAAGCCGATGATCTACTACCCGATCGAGACGCTCGTGAAGGCGGGGATCAAGGATATCATGATCGTGACCGGCGGCAACTCGGCCGGCGACTTTCTGCGCCTGCTGGGCAACGGCAGCGAGTTCGGCCTCAAAGATATCTACTACACCTACCAAGAAGGCGAAGGCGGGATCGCGGATGCGCTCAAGCTCTGCGAGCACTTTGCCGAGGGTCAGCGCATCGCGGTGATCCTGGGCGACAACATCATTCAAGACGACATCTCGCCCTACGTGCGCAAGTTCGAAGAGCAGGACTCGGGCGCTCGCATCCTGCTCAAAGAGGTCGACGATCCCGAACGTTTCGGATGCCCGGAACTCGACGGCGAGCGCATCGTCCGTATCGAAGAGAAGCCCGCGCGTCCCGCCAGCCGTTACGCCGTCACCGGCATCTACATGTACGATCGCCGCGTCTTCGACTTCTGCAAGCGTTTGAAGCCGTCCGCGCGCGGCGAACTCGAAATCACCGACGTCAACAACGCCTATATCAAAGAAGGCGACCTGTTCTACGACGTTTTGAGCGGCTGGTGGACCGACGCCGGCCAGTTCGAATCGCTTTTCCGCGCGGCGCAACTCGTGGCGTCCCAGCGCGCATCATCATGAGCGCTCCGGTCGTTCCCGTCATGCGGCCGCAACTGCCGCGCGCGGAGGAGCTGCTCCCCTTTCTCTCGCGCATCGACGAGGCGCGCTGGTATTCCAACCACGGCCCGTTGCTGCGGGAGCTGACGGAAAGATTCGCCGCCCTCTTTCGCGTCCCGCCGGCGGCCGTTTCGATCGTGGCCAACGGCACGGTCGCGCTCAGCGCCGCGCTGCTCGCCGCCGGAGCAAAGCCCGGTTTGAAGTGTCTACTGCCGTCGTGGACGTTCGTCGGGTCGGCGGCCGCCGTGTGGGGCGCGAACATGGTGCCGCATTTCGTGGATGTTTCCCCGGACACGTGGATGCTCGATCCCGCCCAGTTGCGCAAGCGAACGGATCTGCACGAGGTCGGCGCGGTCATGGTCGTCTCCGCGTTCGGATCGCCGGTCGATACCGCGGCTTGGGACGGCTTCACGGAAGAGACCGGCATCCCGGTCGTGATCGACGGAGCCGCCTCGTTCGATACCGTCGCAAGCATCGCTGCGGCGGCACCGGGGCGCAGTCCGATCATGATCAGCCTGCACGCGACCAAGGTCTTCGGCGTGGGCGAAGGGGGGCTGCTGCTCTCCACCGACGAGGCGCTCATCCGGCGTTTCAATCAAGTGTGCAACTTCGGCGTGTGGGATTCTCCCGCCGGGCAGATTCTCGGCTATAACGGCAAACTCAGCGAATACAACGCCGCCGTCGGCTTGGCGATGCTCGAAACATGGAACGAACGGCGCGCGCTCGTTGCAAAACTCACCGACCTGTACGCCCGCCGGCTCAAGGCCGTTCCCGCCGCGAGCACCGTGCCGGGATACGGGAGCGGCTGGGTGTCGTGCTATTGCAACGTACGCACCGCCACCCCGGCCGGACCGGTGATCGAGACGTTGAAAGCCGCCGGGATCGAAACGCGGCGGTGGTGGCAGAGCGGCGTACACGTGCAGAAGGCCTACCAGCACTTCCCGCGCGACCCGCTGCCGGTTACCGAAGCGTTGGCAGCCCGCGTCTTCGGGCTCCCGTTTTTTCACGATCTCTCGGACGAACAGGTCGAACGCGTCGTCACAGCCCTTGCCGCGGCGCTGTGACGACCGTCGCCGTCATTCAGCCGTATTTCTTTCCCTACGCGGGCTACTACCGGCTCTTTGCCGCGGCGGATACCGTCGTGATGTTTGATTGCGTGCAATTTCCACGCCGCGGCTGGGTGCATCGCAATCGGTTTTCGCTGGCAAACGGCAGCTCGGATTGGCTCACGCTGCCGCTGGCCAAGGCCGAGCGCGAGACGCTGATCACCGAGCTGCGCTTCGCGCCCGACGCGGCGCCTCGCCTGCGCGCGGCACTCGCGCGCTTTCCGGCGCTCGCGCGCGCGGCTCGCGACGGCGATCCGTTGATCGAGCGGATGCTCGCCGTGGACGGCGACGTCACCGGCTATCTTTGCTCGCTCATCGAGCACACCACCGCCGCCCTCGGCATGCCACGGCCGATGCTGCGATCCAGTTCCCTCGACATCGATCCGGCGCTCCGCGCGCAGGACCGCGTGCTCGCCATTCTCGACCGGCTCGGTGCAAAACGCTATGTGAATCCATCGGGCGGACGGGATCTTTACGATCATCGAACATTCGACGCACACCGCATCGAGTTGCGTTTTCTCGTCCCGTTCGAAGGCTCGATGGAAAGCGTTCTTTCCCGCGTGCTCGAGGAAGGGGCCGAGGCGGTCGCTTCGGATATCCGCCGCCAAACCACGCTGGTCCCGTGAAGGAAAGGCCGTCGAATCCTGGTATCGAGCTAGCGTGACGACATCGATCGACGAAAACAAGCTCATCTCTTTGATCGCCGAGGTTTTGCGCGTGCCGCCGGGTGAGATCCGCGACGAGCTCGACATGGAGCAGACGAGCACGTGGGACTCGCTGAGTCACATGCAGTTGATCGCAGCGATCGAAGACGAATTCTCCGTCGAGCTCACGGCCGACGAGATCGTGGCGATGCGGAGCGTCGGGCAGATCAAGGGCGTGTTGCGCTCGAAGACGGTGCCGTCCTGAGATGCATCTGCACGACCGGGCGGTGATCGTGGCCGGCGGAGCCGGGGCCCTGGGCTCGGCGATCGCCGCGCGCCTCGCGGAGAGCGGCGCGCAGGTCATCGTACTCGATGCGCGGGCAGCGGACCCCGAACGGTTGCCCGCGGGCGCGCTGTCGATCGTCGCCGACGTGGCCGACGACGGGTCGGTTGCAGCCGCGCTTTCGACGTCCGTCGACCGGGCCGGAAAGATTTGGGCGCTCGTCAACTGCGCCGGAACGATTCACAGCGAGCCGCTCGTCAGCCTGATGCCCGACAGGCGCCGCCACCGCATCGAGACGTGGGAGTCAACGATTCGCAGTAACCTCACCGCAACGTTCGTCCTGACGTCGCACGTCGCAGAACACATGGCGGCGAACCGCACCAAGGGCGTTATCGTCAACATCAGCTCGATATCGGCGTCCGGCAATCCGGGGCAGACGGCCTATTCGGCGGCAAAGGCCGGGGTGGAGGCCATGACCTCGGTCTGGGCCCGCGAGCTGGGCCCGCTCGGCATTCGCTCCGTCGCGATTGCTCCGGGTTTCGTGGCAACACCCTCCACCGACGCCGCGATGAGCGCCGATGCTTTGGCCGAGCTACGGCGCCGGACGCCGCTGCTTCGCTTAGGGAAACCCGAAGAGATCGCCGCGGCGGTGGCGTTCGCAATCGACAATGATTTCTTGACCGGAACCACGATCGCCGTCGACGGCGGTCTGGTCCTGTAGCGCTCGAACCGGAGGAACGCGTGTCTCAGATCGTCATCTTCGGCGCCGGCAAGGTCGCCGATGTCGTCCACCGCCATATTGCGCACGCCGGCACGCACGACGTGGTCGCCTTTACGACCGACGCTGCGCACCTTCCGGAAAGCCGGACGTTTTCGGGAAAGCCGGTCGTCGCATTCGAAGAGCTCGCCGAACGATTCCCGCCCGCGCAATTCGACATGATCGTCGCCGTCGGCTATCACGAGCTCAACGCCCTTCGGCGCGAAAAATACCTGGCGGCAAAAGCGAAGGGCTACCGGCTCGTCTCGTACGTCAGCCCGCGCGCCGGCGTCGGCGATTGGCTGGAGATGGGCGATAACTGCATCATTCTCGACCATGCGGTGATCGAGCCGGGAGTCCGCTTGGGCAATAACGTGGTCGTCTGGAGCGGCGTGCTCGTAGGGCACCACACCACCATCGACGATCACGCGTGGATCGCGGGCCAGGCGGTCTTCGGCGGCAGCGCGCATCTCGGCGAGCGATCGTTCGTCGGCCTCGGCGCCGTCATCGGACACGAGGTCGATCTAGGCGAGGAAACCGTCATCGGCGCAGGCGCGCTCGTTACCAAGTGCGCCGATCCGAAAGCCGTCTTCATCGAACAAAATACCACCCAGTTCCGCCTCGACAGCGAACGCTTCTTGAAGATATCGAAGCTTCGCTAGAGGTCGAACGGCGGCCACGCGACGGGGCTGCACTCCACCGCCGGGCGCGCGTCCGAAATGCCCATCTTTCCCGCAACGACGGCTTGCATCACCGAGCGGCGCTGCGATTGCAACGCCGGACGGGTATCGACGGGGTAGCGCTCGTAGAGCACTTCGTAGGATTTCACCGCCCGGTCATACCACATCCGCGACTGCTGCTGCGTTCCTTGGTTGCGGATCGTGTAGCACGACGTGATGCGATCGACGTGGACGAAATCATAGTCGGCCGCCAGGCGCAGCCACAGCCCATAATCCTGATAGAGCGGTATGCGCCGGTCGATGGGCTGTTCATCCTCGATGCAGTCGCGCCGGAAGAGGCAGCTCGTCATGCCGATTTGATTTCCAACCAGCAGATTCCGCAGCTCTACGGCTCGGCTCATGTTGCTTTCAAAGCCGAGCAGCTTCCACTGCGCGCCGTCACCTTCCAGAAAGGCCGTGAGCACGTCGCCGTGCGCGACCGAACCCTGCGAACGCTCGAGCGCTCCGACGAGCGCGGAGACATGGTGCGGAAAGAATAGGTCGTCGTCGTTGAGGAACGTTACGTACGTGCCCGTGGACTGCGCATAGGCCGTGTTACACGACGCGACCGAGTCGTTTTCGGGCATATAGATAAAGCGGACGCCGGGAAAGCGCTCGGCAATCGCATCGAGGCGCGGACCTCCATCGACGGCCACGATGGTCTCGATGTTCTTGTAGCGTTGCCGCGCCACGCTTTCGAGGGCCCATGCGAGCATCGCCGGGCGATCGTACGTCGGGATGATCACCGAAACGCGCGGGCCGTCCACAAGGCCGGCGATGGCGGACGGCTGCTTCGCACCGCGGCGGTCGACGACGGGCGGAGCATCTCCAAGCGCGGCGATGACCGCTTCAAAGATCGACCCGAAACGGTGGCGGTCGTACACGCGCACGCGGTCGAGGGTCTCGCTCGCGCCGCTTTCGACGTCGCACACGATGGGGACGCCGAGCGCTGCCAAGGCATGCGCGGTCTCGCTTCCGTGTGAGGCGGTATCGACGATGACCTTGGCGCGCCCGAGTGCCTCGGCCCCACGC
>Ga0326727_10002463_pt1 | contig 62975 bp, 40 predicted proteins | sample MB2enrmetagenome_FD_207643 | JGI IMG/M metagenome (GOLD analysis project Ga0326727, IMG submission 207643) | Lab enriched peat soil microbial communities from McLean, Ithaca, NY, United States - MB29MY | ecosystem: Environmental > Terrestrial > Soil > Wetlands > Peat | place: USA: New York...
GGCCCGGCAATAGCCCCTCGATGCGTTCCCACTGATCGTCCCGCAGCCCGTAGCGATGCACCCCCATACTGCAAAATTACTGGCTGGTAGTTTCACTGCATATAACCAATTTGATGACACGGCCTAGAACTTATGCCATTAGATCAGGATTTGCACAAACTGGAAGTACCAACTGGAAGACCGTGCCTTTTTGCAGCTCGCTGGCAACCGTCAGATCGGCGTGATGCATCTCGGCGATCCATTTCGCGATCGCCAAACCTAGTCCTGCTCCGTCGATCGTGCTGCGCGAGGGATCGGCGCGGTAGAAGCGGTCGAAGATGCGGGGCAGATCGGCTGCGGATATGCCCACGCCGCTATCACGTACTTCCACGGTAGCCTGATGGCTATTGGAGATCAGAGCCACATCGACCTGTCCCGGCGATTGCGTGTATTTGAGGGCGTTGTCGAGCAGTATCCAGAGCAGACGGCGTAAGGCGGCGAAATCGCCGAGCACATAGACGAGGCGCGTGGGGCCTAGAGAGACAGAGAGATCGAGGCGACGGTCCTGGGCGATGGGCCGCGCCATCTCGCATGCTTCTTCGACTACTGCTACCAGATTGAGCGATTCGAAAGGTTTGTCACCGCGCTCGGCATCGGCGCGCGCCAGGGTCAGCATGTCTTCAAGCAGGACCGTTGCCTTTGCGGCCTCCTCCACGATGTCCTCGAAGGCTTGCCGGCTCTCGGGATCGGCCTTAGGGTTGCGCATGGCCACCTCGGCCACGGTGCGCACAAACGAGATGGGCCCGCGCAGCTCGTGCGAAGCATCGGCGGTGAATCGCTTGATCTGATTCACCGCCACGTCAAGACGGGAAAGCATTGCATTGCAGGTCTCGGCGAGGCGCTCGAGTTCGTCGCCGGTTTTGGCGACGGGCACACGCTCGGAGAGATTGGAAATACTGATGGAGCGGGCGGCCGCGGCGATGCGATCGACCGGCTTAAGGGCTTTGCGGCTGAGCCAGTAACCGCCCGCCGAGGAGATCAGCAGCAGAATGGGCACCGAAGCGATGAGCCCCTCACGGAAACGGTCGAGGACCAACTGATTCTCCGCCTGGGAAGAGGCGGCTACGAGATACACAGTCTCTCCGTCGAGCGAGGATCGCCTCGCCAGCGCCCAGAAGTTTCGGGACGTAACGTAAACGAACTCCTGCGCGACGCCAGGGTGTATCGCCGGCCACGGAAACACCTGCGCGGCCGGAGTTGGCGAAGGAAGCGCGAGCGTGCCGTTGGCACGGAAGATTTCTGCCAGTCCGCCACCGGTGGCGCGTGCAAAGTCCTGATAGTCCGCAAAGCGCTTTTCTGGAGCTTCATTCCGCGTCTTATCCAGCAAGTCTTGCAGGCGGTCGAGGCGATGGCTCAACGTCTGGTAGCGCTCGGCGGCGAGCGTGTGCTTGAGATTCAGCCACATCGCCATGCCGAACAGAACCCACCCGGCAAGGAAGATAGCGCCGAACCAGATGGTAAGCCGGAGCGAGATCGACACACGGCCCTTCAACATGCTTCGCTCCGCAGCGAGTAGCCAACTCCGCGGATGGTATGCAACAATTCGACTTCACCGGGATGGGTGATCTTCGAGCGCAGGGCGCGAATGAATACGTACAGGCTGTCGAAGCTCACATCGGCTTCGCCGCTCCAGCCTTCCTCGATGAGCACGGCGTGGGGCACCACTGAGCGGGCGCGGCGCATCAGCACCGAGAGCAGGGCGCACTCGGTGCGCGTCAAAGTCGCCACGCGTGAGCCGCGTTGCAGCTCATATTGATGCGGGCGCAAAATCAAATCATCAAATTGCAGCATCTGCGGGGGCCGCATGGGCACGCGGCGCACGGCGGCACGCACCTTGGCCAGCAGCACGTCGAGCGCGAAGGGCTTGGTCAGGTAGTCGTCGGCGCCGGCGTCGAGTCCGAAGACAATATCTTGCATCGTGTCCCGCGCGGAGACGATGATGGCTTGCGTGCGCAGCCGATCTTCGCGCAGCTTCCTGATCACGGTGAGGCCGTCGAGGCGCGGCAGCATCAGGTCAAGGAGCATCACGTCGTAGGCTCCGGTCTTGCCCAGGCGCAGAGCCTCTTCGCCGTCGTAGGCCAGCGTCACCGAGTAGCCTTCGCCCTCGAGTGCGCGGCCCAGATGTCCGGCCAGGCTGCGTTTGTCCTCGACAACCAGGATGTGCATGGATTGAATGCTAACCGGGAAAGGTCAATTTTCCGTGAAATGGCCGGGCATTCCGGCGTTTACTCAGATTGAAATTAGACTCGCTTGCCATACTCCCTCCTGTTTCCGCGCTAGGCGCGTGTGGAAATCACGTTGAGGAGATTGGCCATATGTTTGAAATGAGATGGAATAGGTGCCTTGGCACCGTAGTCTTGCTGCTGTCGAGTTTGTTGCTGGTGAATTCACCTGCCTTTTCGCAGTCCGGTCAAGGCGCAGCTACGGGCCCGAAGGCTACCATCAGCGGGCACATCACCGACGCTTCCAACGCCGCGATTCAAAGCGCGCGCGTGGTCGTTGCTCCTGGGTATCACGTTGTGACGTCGGATTCATTAGGCGACTTTGTGGTGACCGGGCTCGTGCCCGGCAACTATACCGTCACCGTTACTTCGGCGGGCTTCAAGCAACTGGTTCAGTCCGTAACCATTACGGCGGGACAGGCCATGACATTGAATCTGGTTCTGCAGGTTGCCCCGGGCAGCGAACAAGTCGTGGTATCCGGCGGGAGCGGACAAGACATGGTCCAGGCCGTAAACGAGGAGATCACTTCGCCGAACATTGTGCAGGTCATGCCGGCAACCGAGATTTTGGCGCTGCCCAATGCCAATATCGCCGATGCGGTTGGCCGCATGCCTGGTGTGACCGTGCAGCGCGACGAGGGTGAGGCCGTCTACGTCCAGGTTCGCGGCCTCGATCCGCGCCTAACGAACACGACCATCGACGGCGTAACCATTCCGTCACCGGAGTCGGGCGTGCGTCAGGTTCTGCTGGCCACCATTCCCGCTGACATGGTGCAATCGATCGAGCTGAACAAGACACTCTCCGCCAATCAGGACGCAGACGGCATCGGCGGATCGGTGAATATGGTTACGAAACTGGCCGGCGAGGCGCCCACCTACGATGGCATTTCCACGCTGGGCTATTCGCCTATCATGAACGGCCGCTACATGGGCCTTTTGAACTTTACGGTGGGCAAGCGTTTCGGCGCCAGCAAGCGCTGGGGCGCGATCGCGAGCGCCAGCTACGATTACAACGGGCGCGGATACAACGACATTGAGCCGGCACCGGACCTGAACCCCAACAACTACACCAGCACGACGCCGTACTACGACGACATCACGCTGCGCGAGTATCGAACCCAGCGCCTGCGCTGGGGCGGAACTATGGGCGTCGATTACAAGCTCAGCGATCACTCCAGCCTGGCTGCCCACTTCATCCTCAGCGACTTCAAGGATTGGGGTGACAAGTGGACTTATCAGGTTACGACCAATGGCAAACCGAAGTTCAAATATTCCATCCGGCATCCGGACTTTGCCATCGGCAGCTTCTCACTGGGCGGCAACCATATCTTCAACAACATGTGGTTCACGTGGGGTTCGGCTGTCTCGCGCGGCCGCGACCTCAACGCCGGCGGCAATCCGGGAGCCGCCTTCGACGCCAGCAGCGCGTTGAAGAGCTGGGCATCGAATAATTGCGCCTACGTCGCTGGTCTGAATGGCGATCCCTACCGTCCGCAGTGGACGCCAAGCTGCATGGCGCCGAATACCACGACCCCGGCTGACAACATCTACAGCCTCTCCAATTACAAGTTGGACAATATCAACACCAGCACCGGCCAGGCGACGCAACTGAACCTGCAGGAGTGGGGTGCGATGGGGTTCAACTATCACCTCGGCAAGCACTCCGCCACGCTGGAGTTCGGCGGCGTATTCCGCAATGCGCACAAGGGCCAGGATGCTTACACGCCAACTTACGACTACTGCCCGAATTCGAAGGCGATTCCCTCCTACCCGATTGCCTGCCCCTCCACCATTCCCTCTGCTGTAAGCTCGGAGACCTTCGCCAGCGGCTTTAAGGATTCGCACTACTACGACGGCACCTACACCATGGGGGAGATGACGGACCACTACAAGGTGGATCAATACTTTGGAGCCAATCCGGGACTGCTTCCCCTGGACGTGCCTGCCACCCGGAGTTCGTCGGACGCCGCCAACTACGACCTGATCGAGCGCGTCTCTGCCGGCTACATCATGAACACCATCAACTGGGACCGCTTTCGCCTCCAGACCGGGCTACGCCTGGAAGCAACGCACGAGTACGGACGGGGCTATCTGGTGGACCCGACCGCCGGCCCCAATGGCGACGGGTTGGATAACAACGGAAACTGGATTGGAACGACACCGGTTACGAATGTCCAGTCCTACATCGATCCTCTGCCCAGCATCCAGGCCCGCTATGCCATTACGTCCATGACGGCCGTCCGCGCGGTCTATGCGCGCGGCATCTCCCGGCCAAACCAATACGACCTGGTGCCTTACGTTTCGCCCACCGACAAAAGCCCGGTGGTGGCTAAAATCGGCAACCCCAGCGAACTGCCCACCCATGCCAATAACTACGATCTGCTTTTGGAACAGGAACTGAAACCCTTCGGCCTGATTCAAACCGGGTTCTTCTATAAACAGATGACCAATCCGATCGTGGCAGCCAATGTGACCTGCACCGGGAACTGTTTGGCCGCTGCGCCGAGTGCGACGTCCAGTTCCCTGGCTCAACAGGACACCAACGGCAGCAACGCCTGGGTCTGGGGGCTGGAATTCGGATTGCAGCAAAAGTTCACCAACCTGCCCGGCGCTCTCCGCGGCTTGGGCCTGATGACCAATTATGCCTACAACGATTCGCGCATCAGCGGCCTTCCCCAGCGCACCGACTCGCCTTCGCTGATGGGAACGGCGAAGCACGCCTTCAACATCGAACCTGCATATGAGTTCGACCGTTACGAGGTGCACATGGGCATGGCCTACAACGGCAGCAACATTTATACCTACCAGTACCACTCCACTGCCTCCGGACTCGCGGTGTGCGGCAACCCCAATCCCAATCCGACCGCCTCCGCACCGCTCAACGGGCCGATCAACGGACCCTGCGGCGACAACTACTTCTACCCGCATTTCCAGGTGGACGCGCAGATGAGCGCACGCATCTATCGCGGCTTGCGGCTTCAGGTGGAGGGCCTGGACCTCAACAACGAGGTCTTCGGCTTCTACAACGGCAGCCCGCAGTACATGACGCAGCGCGAGTACTACAAGCCGACCTATAGCATCAGCCTGCGCTGGGACTCCGGCCGCGAGCACTAGAGGCCACGTCAGGCCGGTGCGGAAGGCCTCTCTGCACCGGCCTGTATTCTGCTGACAGAATGAATCCTGAGGATCCGAAGATGCCACGCGTCACACCGCGCGCCGTTGCTTTTTTTTTGTCTGTTCTCGCCCTGTACGCGCTCGCGTGCCAGGCGCAGGCGCCTGCCTCTCAAACCAACACAGGAGGGGCGCGGCTGCGGTTCGCCGTTTACCTCAGCCGTCATGGCGTCCGCTCGCCGACCGGAAATCCCGCCCAGTACAACGCGTATTCCGCGGCGCCGTGGCCCAACTGGAACGTCCCGCCGGGCTATCTCACCACGCACGGTTATCAACTGATGCAAATCTTCGGGGCTTACGACCGGCAGCAACTTGCCGGCGAAGGCCTGCTCCACGCAACGGGTTGCGACGATGCTGCGCGCGTGACTTTTTACGCCGACTCCGACCAGCGCACGCGGGAGACAGGCAAGGCGCTGGCCGCAGGCATCTTCCCGGAATGCGCTCTGGAAATCAAGGGGCTGCCGGAGGGCACGCCGGATGCGCTCTTCCATCCCCTTGAGGCGCACACGGCTTCGGCCGATCCGGCGCTGGCCGTGGCGGCCATTGCCGGGCGCATCGGCGGCAATCCCAACCATCCCACCGAGGCCTATCGCGCGCAGCTCACGGAGCTGGACAGAATTCTCGCCACGTGCAGGGCCACGGCGGCGCCGGCGGCCAGGCGGCAATCGCTTTTCGACATCCCCGCCAAACTCACGCCCGGAAACGAAGATCGACTCGCCGACCTGCGCGGCCCGTTGAGCACCGCGTCGACGCTCACCGAGATATTTCTGCTCGAGTACACCGAGGGCATGGAGGCAGCGAATGTCGGCTGGGGCTGCGTGAACAGCGCCAACCTTGGCGCCTTGCTCGAAATGCACACGGCCGCGTCGGATTTCTCGCTGCGTCCCCGGCCGATTGCGCGCGCCCTGGCCTCGAACCTGCTGCATCAAATTGCGCTCTCTCTCGCGCAGGCTGCAGCAGGCAAAGCTCAGGCGGGCGCGATCAGCCGCGTCGACGACCGTGCACTGTTTCTCATCGGCCACGACACCAACATCGCCAGCATCGCCGGCCTGCTGGATCTGGACTGGATCGCCGACGGGCGGCGCGACGACACGCCTCCCGGTGGAGCACTGGTGTTTGAGTTGTGGCAGCCGCCGGCCGGCGAGGATTTCGTGCGCGTCTATTACACGACGCAGACGATCGAGCAGATGCGATCCACAACCGCACTCACCCCAGAGAACCCGCCCGTCCGCGTGCCGGTATTCATCCCCGCCTGCAGCCGCACCGATTTTTCCTGCTCCTTGCCGGATTTTGAGCGTGCGTTGCGGACACTGACGGCAGAAGGCAAGGCTTCGCACGAAGATTTCTAATACTTCTTATTGACATTGGCATGGATGTCTACGAGTCGAGCGGTAAATTCTCGATCAGCGGCCAGGTGATGTTATCGATGCCGGGTCGAGGTCGCGGCGGAATCCGTCTGCCGCTGCGAGAATTTCCAGAATGGTTTTCATTACGCCACCTCCGCGAGTGAGTTCGACTCGCTGGCCGCGTCCTCGGAGCGAATGGCTCCGAGAATCACGGCAGAGGTGCGCTGGATGACTTCGAGGCTTTCGGCCAGTAGCGCCGCGTTTCCCGCGCACATCAGAATGTAGTCACTGGCTGCGCGGCCCATCTCAAGGCCGATGGCTTGGCCCACGATGAAAGCGACCGCCTCGGCTTCCTGTGAACAGCGTTTGCAATGAGGTGAGCCCACTATCGAAAGGCGAACTGCTGGCTAGGGCTACGGTCGGAAAGACGAGAAGCAGTGCGATGATGCTGAGTTGAGAGCAAATCCGGCGCAACGACTGACGCCGGGTGATGGGATTGGGCTGGACGTTCATCGGCACCTCCAGCGGCCCGTTGGCCGCGATATGCCGTGAACCTAAGCCCGATTTACGTGTTGTGTCCAATAACTTTTTGGAAGTTGGCTATAACCAAATGGAATAGATGTCCGCCGGAACCAACCTAGTTTCCAATTACTTGAATAGCCCTTTGAATCGCGAATGGGCTTAGCAATTTCGTCCAGCCCTGCGCATCTGACAGATTCCTAGATACTTGGCGACTTTCCGTGAGTAATTTGAACTCGATGAGTGCATTGGCGATTTTGCGCTTATTGAGGACCAGGAGACGCCAGTTGTCCGACATGGCGACTTTCCGTCAAGGTGGATCGGGGAGCACAGGCCCGTTTCCGGGGACAAATCAACATTACGGCGCACCTACGCTCGCGCCTAGCTAGAGCGCAAGTAATTGATGTAGAATTTGTTGAATCCCAGGTTCACCCCATTTATTGACTCTCGTCGAGACGATAAACGTGAGGACACGCCGAACTCCATTCAAACGGAGCAGCATATGGATGATGTTCCTAATTCTGTCGTCAGCTCGGGCCTGTACCGAAAATTGCAGCTAGACCAGCAGCTGCTGAGCGGCGTCCTGTCCCTGCGAACCACTGCTGAAAGCCTGGCAGAAACCATCGCAAAGACCCTTCCGGCCTTTACCGACCACACGATCAGGCACATGGATTCCTTATGGCAAGTTACTGACCGAATTCTAACGAGCGAAGAGATGGCCAAGTTGACCGGCGGTGAGGCCTTCGTTCTCGCATGCGGATTCTATCTTCACGATATCGGGATGGGATACGCATGCAACGAGGAAGGGGCAAACCGAATCCGATCCTCTCCTCAGTACCAGGCCCTAATCGCCTCAGCGCCCGAGAATGAGCGTACCGAACTGGCGGTGCAAGCCAAGGCTCTGGCCTACGCAATTCGCGCTCTCCATGCCAACGCCGCCATAGAATTAGTCACGAAGCCTGTGCCGGGAACATCCATTTATTTAATGGAGCCTTTCGCACTGCGGGAAGCTTGGGGCGAAACCTGCGGCCTGGTGGCAGCCAGCCATAACTGGACCATCGAAGAAGTCGATCGCCGAGTGGGATCATTGGGGAACGCTGCGTTGCCTGGCGGACGCAGTGGCGATCTCGGATATGTTGCTTCCATCCTGCGCCTGGTGGATTACGCGCACTTTGGCCGAGGACGCGCGCGCTCTATTGATCGAGCCCTAAGGGGCCCGATTGACGCCGATAGCATCGTGCATTGGCTGGCCCAACAGCAGATTGATGGTCCAGAACGTGACGGTGCGGATTTGGTTTACAGGGCCGCTGCCCCGATCGCTGACGTCGATGCCTGGTGGCTCCAGTACGAGATGCTCAAAGGGCTCGATGAAGAGATCCGGACCGTTAGAAGGTACCTTGACCGACGCAGGTCAAGCGAGGGCAGGCTCTCTCTCCAAGGGGTTCGCGGAGTCACTTCACCGGAGGAAGCAGCGGTGTTCGTGCCAACTTCTGGATTTCTCCCGATCGAAATTAACCTACGCACAGGCTCGATTGAGCGGCTCGTACAACTGCTGGCCGGAGAGTCGTTATACGGCCCTGAGCCCATGGCTGCGGTTCGCGAGCTGATCCAGAACGCGCGCGACGCAGTGATGCTCAAGGCTGCGATTGCCTCCTCAGATTTCGAGAAAGCGTCTCTTTTGATTCCAATTCGAATCAAACTCAGCACTTCCTCGCCAGTGGCGCGGCTCGAAGTGACGGATCCCGGCATTGGAATGACACGTAAGGTAATGACAGACTTCCTCATTTCGATAGCCTCCGATTACTGGTCGACCCAGTTCCACTCGGACTTCCCCAACGTAGCACGCAAGGATTTCGAGCCTGCCGGCAGATTTGGGATTGGCTTCCTCTCCGTCTTCATGCTGGGGGATAGCGTGACGGTCGAATCGAACCGCACCGGAGGAGAACGATACACTCTTCAGCTTCGTGGTGTGGGCCGCAGAGGTGAAATACGCACGAGCGCTGCGACATCAGGCAGCGGAACTGCCGTTCGCGTGCAGCTGCGACAATCCATCGTAGAAGCCCTAAAGCCCCTGGATGAGCTCATCCGCACCTTTGCCCCAATGCTTCAGCGCGAAATCGCGATCGAAGAAGACGGCAAAGCCACCTCGATCAAGCCCGGATGGCTGGAACAGCTGACCACAGACGAATTCTGCGAATGGACGCAGAGGGCCTCGCAACACCTTCTACGCGGGCAAGAGAGTCGCAGGTTTCGGAGATCTTTCTCCTATGATTACGACCTGCCGATGCATGGGCGCCGTTTTTTCATTCCGTCAGAGTTGATGTGGAGACGTTCCCAAATGTCCGCTTCGCCATGGCCGAAAGAATGGCCGGAGTATCGCGAGAAGGGGGTTCGCTTGCTCGCCGGATTCAACGGTGTCGTCATCCTCTCCCTAAAAGGAATCGCCGTCCAATCCATCCCAACTTCAGGGTTCTTAGGGATTATCGACATTCAATCCGCATCTCCAGACGTGAGCCGACGCGAGCTTGCGGATGCAGATATTTCCGACGTCATGAAGCGGGCCCGCGAGGGCGTGAGGCCTCAGATTACCAAGAACCTTGAGGAACTTGGCGGTGGTCTGCTCGTTGACAAGCAGGAATTCATTGCGACATGCGTACGTATCTACGGGCGCGCCGTTGTGTTGGAAGCTTCTCTGCGCTGGATTAGCCAACTTAAGCTGCCGGGTGACCTAGAGTTGGTAAGCTGCGCCACGCTGAGAGAGAGACTTTCTAAAGCGAGATCACTCTTCATCGCATACGGACCGGGCCCTTGGACCGCGATGAAGCATTGGGTGGCAATCCGTCGGCCAAATCCAGACTTTGACCTAGCGGTCGTTGTTGACGACACCTCGGGTACGGGTCCTGGCTACGGAAAGTACGACGAAGAAAAGCTCGGAGATCTTTCAACGCTTTGGGCTGAGTGCAAGAACTCTCCGCTATTCGGAACGATACTTGGTATCGCTGCGGAGGCATGGCAGATCAGCATGGATGATTTGACAACCCAGGACGGGTGGCATCATAAGAGCAACCACATCTGGGGCTTATTCCAGCGCCCGTAGTCCTCGGCGGCGGCGAGTCGCTCCAATCAGGCCTTTCCCGAGGCGACATCGCTCCTCATAAGTCGGCCAGTGCTCAGGAATGTGCTCGGCGCCACTTGGCCGTAAAACGGCCTAGCCTGACAAATGGGTCTGGTTGTCCGTTGTCGGTATCAGCCCGATGCGCTCATCCACCTCGGTCAGTGAGTGCCAAGGCGATTTGGCGGCAACCGTCGGACGAAAATACAATGGATAAGCGGGAATTTTCGGCTGTCGAGATAATCGCGATCCCAGGTGAGAAGAATGTAACCATAGCGAAGCGCGTAGGAGGCGTGGTTCTCGTCTGGATGACTTCTAAGGCCGGCTTCTTGGACAGTCACGACCTGCGCGCCGAAGTGACGAAGCATTCTGGTTGCAAGATAAGGGAAGTTTTCGTCGGCGTAAAAGCGCACCTTAGCATGACGCCGCAAATAATCCATGCCCTGGCGGATCTCAGATTTGGACGGCGGCTCAGTCTTCACTGCTTCAGCAACGTCAACCCACACGTGAATCCTCACATATCGTACGCTTCTTTGAAGCACGTTAACACGATTCTAGGAGGGCGGGGATGATTGCGGTACAGAGGTTCCGTTGGTTTATAGTGCGGTGAACCAGCGAAACACTCAGGAGCGGCTTTCCTGCACAATTTACGGCAGCTGGCTCAATAGCGTCCGCGCCGGCACAACCGTAGGACGCTGCACTTTGAAACAGTCCGCAGCAACATACGGCAAGTTCATCACCGCCTGGAAGGCGTGAGGCGCCTTGATCTGCGCCTGGAAGTACCCGAGCGACGGCGACAACGCGGTATCGCTCAACTTTACCTCGACAAGGAACCACGGCTTGCGGTCCCGCACCACCAGGAAGTCTACTTCGCGCTTCTGCTTGTCGCGTAAATAGCGCAACTCGAAGCTGCCGAAGCCCAGATCGGTCCAGGTCTCCACGGCCTTCAACAGGTGGCAGGCGACAAAAGTCTCCGCGTGTGCGCCATCGTCCGCCACACCGCTCCAATCGCGCAGAAACCACTTGGGCTCCTTGCGCAGCGCCTTGGCCACATTGGCAAACCACGGCCGCACCACGAATCCATAGTGCATCCGCGCCAGCAGATCGATCCAGCGCCGCACCGTATCCACCGTGACCTGAATCTCCGACGCCAGGTTCGAGTAGATCAACTGCTGGCCCGAGTGCTCGGCCAGCAATTGCATCAGCATTTCGATGCTGCCCAGGTCGCGGATCAACGCGACCTCGCGCAAGTCTTCGCGGGATAACTGCCGCTGGCGCAGCCTCCGCCAGCGGCGCGTAAAGCGGAGTTCGCGGCGCAGAAATGGCTCCGGAAATCCGCCATGTTCCCACAGCGCATCCCAATCTTCGGCCGCCACTTCCGCGGGGGCATGGATCGCGCCTTTCGGCACTTCCGTGCGCAAACACTCGCCCACACTCCACGGGTGCATTCTGTACAGCATGTACCGGCCCATCAGGCTGTCGCCGCCGCGGCGGTAGATGTCCATGCGCGAGCTGCCCGTCACCAGAAGATGCGTCCGCTCACCATAGGTGTCAAAGAAGCCCTTGAGAAGCGTCTTCCACTTGGCGTACTTGTGCAACTCATCCAGCACGGCGAATGGCGGCTGTGCCCGCAACTGGTCCAGCCCGAGCGCTTCAGCCAGAGCACTCGGCCCGCGCAGCAACGTGCGCCGGTCGTCGAGGTTGTCCCAGTTGAAGTAGGCATCCCCGAGCGAACGGCTGACCCAGGTTTTGCCCACCTGGCGAGGGCCGGTCACGAAGGCCATCTGGCGGTTCCGCTCGAAGTGCTCCCTCAAAATTTCCGTATAAATGCGCGCTCGATCCATAAAACCATTTTCTCATGAATCGTAAAGTAGTTCAGACCAATTTACGACATATCGTCGATTGGAATACAGGCAAGGTGCCGTGGACAATTCATTGATTCCAGTGGCGAAGCCGAATCCCAAAGAACAAATACTGTTGCACACCTGCCGGACCTTTTCCGGTGTACGGCTTGGAGAGAGCTGAGACGCGCTTGGTGTTGCTCTGCCTGCCGAAGGAACTGTTCATGCGTCCTTCAACGACGAGGACGGATTGTTCAGCCTTGAGGTGCCGAGCATGACGAGCGCGAGCACGGATGAACTAATACGCAAAGAAGCCAACCTGATCGCGACAATCGGCAAGAGCCTTCCAGATTTTGCAAGGGCTTGCCATGTAGCGGACATTCCCGTCGTTATTCTGCACCAGGATGCTTTCGCTGCCGACTGCCAGGAAGAGGAATATCGGCTTTTGGGCATGGCGGTGAAATTTGCCGGCACTTGCGGCAAGGAAATCCGCATTCACGGCAGGAATCGAGAGACTATAGACACGCGCGGGTGATTCAGGCAATTCTATGGTTCCGTTCCCTGCGAGATGGCCCTTTTCACCCTGGCCAGATGTTGAGCTTGCTAACGTGGCAAGTCGAAAATCTGCGATATATTTATTCGCCGTGGGCACATTTGCAAGAAAAAGGCAGAGGTCGCGGGTTCGAGCCCCGTCGTCACCGCCATTAATCCGACGAAAATAAACGGCTTATGGAAAGTGACAAGTTCAAGAGGCATCCGCGAGGGCGCTGGAGAGGGTGCTGAGGCTATCAGCGCCCTCTTTCTTTTTTGCCTGCGCACCCTTCGAGGGTGCTGATGGGGGTGCTGAAAGCTGCTTCTTCCCAGCCTCCAGGACCATCTGCATCACTCTGTTGTTGGCTTCTCGCTTGGTTGCGGAGATTGCGTGGGTGTACACCTCAAGCGTGATTCGCGAATTTGCGTGACGAAGGAGTTCTTGCGCGGTCTTCAGGTCTACCCCCGCAGCTCGCAGGTTGGTTGCCAGTGAGTGACGGAAACTGTGCCAGCCGATGCGTTTGTTCTTGATGCCCGCCCGCTCGACGGCGGGACGGATCACCTTCTTGAGCAGCGTACATGGCGTGGTTAAAGACCGCCGACATAATGTTGCGAATCTTGCTCCTTGTGCCTGGGGCAAGCTGCAATGTGTGCAGCCACAATTCCACGTCAACCGTGCGGACATCCTGCAAATACGTCGCTCCCCATTGCGGGACGATATGATTTGCTAAATAGTGCGTGTTGGCCTCAATAGTAGCGTAGGCTTTCTTCCCTTCCGTCAGTTCGTTTTCGCGGTAGTGGGTTACGAGTTCCGCAACCGTCTCCGGCACGGTAAACTCGGAATTGATGGTGCTACGAAGCGCATCAGCTGCTCTTTCCGCGTCTCGCTGATGCGGGTAGCGGATGACAGTTCCAAGTGTCCGTTTCCGATAGGTGCGCGTACCGTTGGCTTCGTCATACCAACGCAGCACCCACACATCGGGACCGGCTTTGCGCTTCAGTTTCAAGAGGCTTCCTTGTTGTATACGGCTCATGCAAGCGGCAATTGTATTGGCAGAAGAGCAACTCTCCAGAAGCGATGACTTTGGCATGGGACGAACCGCTGTGCTGGCTGGCCCTTGCAACCCCAGCAAAGAACAATCTCACGAACTGCTCACTCTGCCGGATGCAGCGAAATGTCCTGTGCTACATACACTGTGAATTCATCTCCTGCGTGGATCTGGGAGATCTTGATGATCTTTGCCGATCCTGCGGCCTTTCCGGTTGGGTCATTCATGACTTCACCATCGGACGGGCGTTTCTTTGACACTTTAAGCGATACCGCTTCGGCTCCAACCTGGAGGTATTTGAGTTGAATCGTCAGTTGACCATCTTTGACATCGTTGATCGACTTCTCAGCGTTCGCTACTTCGCCGAACGCCTTGTTGCCAGCCTTGGCGACAGTCACGCCATTTGCCTTGAGATCGCTGGCCAGGGCAAAGACAACGGTTTGCCCTTTCACGGCATTCCCCGCAGTCAGAGATTGCGTGGCGACAAGAGATACCGGGGTACCCTCGCGCAAAATCAATTCCATAGAGGACAGCACATGCTTGGGCTTATGAGTAGTGAGATGAGGAGTAACAAACTCCCTTATCAGGTTATCAACGGAAGTTCCAAGGTAATCGAGCGAATAATATTCTGCCGACATGCCCGGGCGCCAACCTGGCGGGTAGTATTTGTTTGCCAGTTCCGCAGAAGCATATACCCCCAGCATCATGGAGTAATTCGGCATTGAACGGCCATTGTCTCCTCTGCAAACAAAGGGGAATACCATGGCATGAAAAGCCCGCGATTGAGCACTTCCAGTTCCTTTGACGAAGTAGCGCGGATCCTGATGAAAGATGGACGGCAGGACCGCTTTACTAATCATTGCGTCGTCGGACGCATCGGCAAACTTTACCCCGAACCGTTTGGCGTATCCTTGCGTTCCCTGTCCAAACGGGCGGAGATGGTTGTTCGCCTGCGAGTATCCTGCCATGGCCCCTACCAGCGTCAGAGGTACGGGGTCAAACGAGCTTTTCAAGGCGAGTTCAAACTTCTGTTTTGTTGTCAGCGGCACGGGATTCCATCGATAGCTGACAAAAAACTCGGGTAAGATTCCAAGCAGTCGCTGTTTTTCTTCTTCTTTGATCTGTTCTTCGGCAATATCGTGCTGTGAGGCGCTGACGCTGACACTGCTGGAGGCGGAAGCTACCTGCAACACAATGGGCGGCAGTTCATATGGCGCGCCTTTTTGAACAATAATGGGAGAAGATGTCCAGGGGGCGAAGCCATTCGCTAAGATCGTGATTCGATAAGTTCCAGGATCGATGGCGAGAAAGTTGAAGCCGCCGCCATCATTTGTCACCGATGTGCGTTTATCACCAGATAGGGCATTTTCAAGCATTACGGCAGCTCCTGAAATTGCGGCTCCGTATACGTCCTTGACAGTACCGTTGATTGCTGCAGGTGTCACCTGAGCAGCATCCTGCGGATTGGGCGCATCCGGCAACACGCTGCGCGCGACCAATTCCAGATCGGCGTGTTGTGCAAACGTCAATGTTGCGGGAGCCAGGATGAAGACACCCACGGCGAGGCCAACAAGATTGCGACGGAAATACTGAATCACAGATTATCCTTTCGTTGCGGCGCACTGATTCAGCAAGGTTCTCTTAAGTGCAATCGAGAGCAGAAAAGCTGAAATGCTGCGTAAGCTGTCTTTCCTCTTGGACGTTGCTTGGGCGCAGAAGGTGGCGAGCCATCCTCGTCCAAAAAAGCTCTATTGATTCATTCTTCCTAGACATGTTGCATGACCGGTAGCTCATCGAAGAACCAGCGCCGCTCGGAACGAATTAAGGAGTATCGCCGCGTACATAGAGGCTAGGACCGCCGGGATGGAGTCCCTGTGCAAGCCGCGCTGCCTCCTTCGCACTCACCGGCGTAACTGTAACCGGAGCAGCCAAATAGAAGTCGACTTGCGCTTCGGAGGGAATCCTGATTCCCGGTCCAGGCGTTATGGATGAAACCAGTGTGCCCAGGCCCGCGCCGACGGCCGCGTCGGTGCCCATACTCGCAGCCCTTCCCTCGACTGTACCACCCATCCCAGGGTTGCTTATGCTGCCCACGAGCGCGCCCACATAAGCGCCACGAATGGCCTTGGTCTCCGTGGGCTTGGTTTTGCTCGTTCCCTTCACTTTGAACTGATAGCTGTCGAGCGGGTAGCTCCGTCCACCCAGATTCAGCGATACCAGTTTGAGCGTCAGTTCTGGGCTTCCAGCCAACACGCCAGCCTTTTTCGACTGGATCACCTCGCCGTGAACAGTTGCACCGCGTGGGATCGCCAGCACATCGCCTACGACCACGTCTTCACTCACGGTAAACCATACTGGCGTGCCGCGTTTGATCCGCTTGCTGTTCAACGGCTCGTTTGTCATCACCCGTATTAGCGTGTCCTCCTGGACGGTGACCGGGCCCTTGGATATTTCATTCGCCGGAGGATGTTCGGGTACATTCCGTTGCAGCACAGGCGGGGAAGCAGGCGTTTGACTAGTAAGCGAGGGCTGTGTATCGGGCAAATCGGCAGGCTTTGCTTGATCGGGAGTCGTTGGCGGTGTAGCTGGGCTTGAACTTTGAGCCAACGCCACGAAACCGCCCAGGACAATCACCGCAATCCAGGCCATAACCTGAAAAATTGGCCCTTTGAGCGTTTTGCAAGTCATAGTTGTCGATCTCCTCAGCCGAACATCGTCACACATGAGTTGACTATATTGGGAAACAGGGATCGGCGAATCGGCCACCGGCACGAGACCACTTCTCATACTTCTGGGGGAGGCCGCCGGTTCCAGGATTTATTCTGAGACAGAAGAGGTATTGAGGGAGCCTCTTACTAATGGCCGATGCGCAGCAAGCTGTTCTCTCCTACGGTACGTACATGGTTCTGCGAAAGCCACTTTTGTTCTGGTTGCGATGGGGCGGCCTGCTTGCCGGATGGGTTGAGACTGCCCTTATGGCGCAATCGATAGCCAACATCAATCCAAGCCATCGCGTTTTGCTCTATGTGGTGATGAGTGCGGGAGCTGTTCTATACGGATTCCTGTTTGTGAATAATATTTCGTTGCGTGTTAATCTCGCGCCGCAGCGAGAACGTTGGATTCTGGCGCAACTATTTCTTGGCGTACTGCTCAACCTTGAGTTAATGAACCTTTCGGCAATCTGCGTGCCGTTCTGCGTACCAGTCCGTCGGCGAATACGTTGGCTCTGGATTACGGTCGGATTCAGCTTGGCAGGGTATATTTACATGATCATCATCTTCCGCAATCATGTGCATCCGCCGCTAAGCCAACTGCTTCACTCCCTCTCTTTCTCTTTGGTTATTACAATCATCCTTGATTACTGTGGAAATCTTTTTTGGCATTTGCTTTGCTTCGTTATCGGCTGTGTGATCTTTGAGTTAGCCAGGCAGCAGCAGCAATTGGCCGTAGCGAATCAGGAACTGATTGATTTGCAGGCCGAGATCAGGGAAGCGGCAAAGGTTGAAGAAAGATTTAGGCTCTCAAGAGAACTGCATGATGCGGCCGGTCACTACCTGACCAGTTTGAGTATTCAGTTGGAGATCGCCCAGCATCGCGCGACGGAAACAGCATTGCCTGCAATTACACGCGCACAGCTGATTACGCGTTTGCTGCTGGCGGAGATACGCGAATCGGTTTCCGCATGGCGGGAAGATGAGGCGGGAGATATAACCGTAGCGTTGAAACGGCTCTTGCGGGATGTAGATGGTATCCAGACCCATCTTGAAATAGAAGGGAATCTCGCCTACATTCCCTCGCCGGTTGCACATGGTTTATACCGCTGCGCTCAGGAAGCAGTCACAAATGTGCTTAGACATTCCAAGGCTGCGAATATCTGGATTCAATTGATACAGCAAGATGCGATCATCCAGCTTTCGATCAAGGATGATGGCTGTGGTTGCAATGAACTCATGGAGGGTAACGGCTTGCGAGGAATTCAGTCCAGGACCGATGAGATGCGTGGGACACTTGAATTCTCTTCCCCGGCAAGTGGAGGGTTTATCGTGACCTTGAAAGTCCCCGCAGGGGAGGAACGGACCGCATGAAGATTGTATTGGTTGAAGACGAAACGCTGGTGCGACTTGGTCTGTGCGAGTTGCTCAAGCTAAACGCTGGCTACGAAATCGTGGGGCAGGCGGAAGATGGCTTCGGCGCGGTCGAGACGATTATGGAAACGAAGGCGGATGTGGTGTTGATGGACCTTCGCCTTCCTGGCCAAACGGGTGTTGATGTGCTCAGAGAAGTGCGCGAACGTGGATCGACAACGCCCATTGTTTTGATCACTACCTTCGATGATGACGATATGTTTTTCCGCGCAGTTCAGTCCGGAGCCAATGGGTTTATCCGCAAGGATTCGAGTCTGGATGAGCTAACAGCCTGTATCGATAAAGTGATTGCCGGGGAACGGGTATTTCGCCCGTCGGTGACGCGCAGTGCACGTATTGCCCTCGAAACTCTCCAACCCAAGTTCGAGAGTATGGCACTTCCTGAGCCTCTAACAAAGAAAGAGTCGGAAGTCTTGGCATTGATGACTGCGGGATTGAGCAACAAGGAAATTGCGCAGAGTCAGGGAGTAACCGAAGCAACCATCAAGACGCACGCATCGACAATCTTCTCCAAATTGGGAGTAAGAGACCGCGTGCGCGCAGTTCTGAAGGGGCTGGAACTCGGTCGTGTCTAGAGCGGCGATTGCTACACCTCGGGGGGATTGAACACTAGCATCCGATGAATAGCCAGTGAATCCAGGCAAGGCGCGTTGTTTCCCGGCGTCGGCTTCGGCGTCGCTGTTATCCTTGTCCCTGCGGACCTTGACGACCATCGGTGCAAGGGTGGCGATGCCCTTCTCGCAACGCTTGCCCCTGCGGCAAAGCCGTTTCCATGACCACATCCCCGATACATACGTGGTCTGGGGTTTTGTCTGGCGATCAACAAAATATTTTCCAAAACTGTAACTTCTGAAATGCGCCATCGCATCGAGATAAGCGGTGAGGGTTTCGCTCTTGCCCGTCTCCAACTGCTCAATGAGCTACTGCGCGGTTTCGCTGATGAGTTGCTGCGCGGTTTGAGGCGGGTTCAGTCAAGGGCGCGCCGTTCCTGCGCGTTCATCGCAGCGCAGCGGAGACCCTTGACGGGTTCCGACCGCTTCTGCCATAAAGCCGCATGAAGCGGGGGCACTTAAACGAAGAAGAAATTCGGTTCTCTTCCAAATTGCTGTACGCTTGTACGCAAGTAAGGGCCGGGCGTTGCGGGGGAAGGGTTGAGCGCTTTTCCGCCCCCAAAACGAGTATCTTTATTAAGTATTACCTCCAAGAGCCAACAGAAGTGAGGGAAACGCACATGACAAAAAGCAGCAAAGTACTCGCCGTTGAAGAAAAACCACGCCTGCTTGCCGTGGATGCAGCAAATTTCGATACTCTGCCCTGCTGTGGCATCAAGGATCAGAAGCATCCGGGACGGCAGGAAAAGCGTTGCTGGTTCGAGGAGAACGCGAAACTCGGTTTGCAGACCAAAGCTCTTCTCGCTTCAAACGGCGATCCCTGCGGATACATGGAATTTGTTCCTGGCGAATATGCATGGCGAGGTGTAAACGCAGCAGGCTATTTGTTTATCCACTGCATCTGGATTTACTCGAAGCCACATCAGCGCAAAGGCTGGGGCAGCATTCTCGTCAATGCTTGTCTGGAAGACGCAGAGAAAGCGGGAATGAGTGGAGTTGTAACAATCGCTCGTGAAGGCCCGTGGATGGCGGATCGCCGCTTATTCCTGGCGAACGGATTTGAAGTCGTCGATACGACTCCTCCGGACTACGAATTGCTCGTCCGAAGATTCAACGGCAATGCTCCCTTACCGTGTTTTAAGAAAGATTGGGAGCAGAAACTTCAGCAATACAACCGCGGCCTGACGATCATTCGCTCCGGACAATGCCCGCACATCGCGAAATTCGCGTCCGATATTGCCGATACGGCGGAAATCGAGTACCACATCAAACCGACGGTGATCGACCTTAAGTCGTGGAGCGATGCGCAGCAAGCTCCAACTCCGTATGCAGTCTTTGCGGTGATTCATAACGGACGTGTGCTGGCCGACCACCAGATTAGCCGTACTCGATTTCGCAATATCATGAACACGATTCAAGCAGAACAACCGAAGATGAAAAAGCGGTCTACAGACAAAACGAAGAAAGGAATATGATCTTTCGCTCTCTTGTTATTTCTGCGCTTCTTGGCACCATGGTCTCGCCAGTTTATGTACGGTCACAGGAACGCGAACCGTCTCCTTCCGTGAAGGCTTCAGCGTCTACCGTTTATCTTCAACCAATGGCGTTCACGGAATTGCCCGGCGATGTGACTCGAGAGTTGCAAAGGAGAGGATGCAGAATACCGCAACAGGCAGGCGTGGAAACTCGAAGCAATGTAATCCGGGGAGAGTTTGCCAGATCCGGACAAATGGATTGGGCTGTTCTTTGCTCTGTTCACGGCACGTCCAGGATTCTTGTTTTTTGGCACAGCGATGCGGCGAATCCTTCCGAAATCGCACCGAGTGAAGATCGAATCTATCTTCAGAAGAACCCCTTCGGGCGGCTCCAATTTCTGCGCGTGATCAGCGCTGTTGGCATGTTTATCGAAGGATGTGCTCATCGAAGAAGTGCACTGATACTGAATTGATTCTCCATGGTGACGTGGAGGCCTTAGCCATTCGAACTTCGACGATTGTATTTCCACTTGTCAGAGTCCTGAGCAGCTTCCGGTCGGAATGGTCATGGTGCTGGATGCAGCGAAATATCCGAGGCTACATACGCGGTCAACAGGGTTCCTGCGTGAATCTCAATTTGTTTATTGGTCGCTACTTCTGCAACAGCGCTGCTGCGTTGGCGATAGGAAACTTCATCTTCTCCTGTGCGTTTTTTCGATGCTCTGAGCGGAATCTGCTCCTCGCCAACCTGCAGCGCGAGGAATTGTATCGGCAGCCGATCTGTTTTGCTGCCGTTGCCCATCATTGCAACGGCGATTACGTCACCGGATGCTCTGTTGCCCGCTCTGGCAACGATTACACCGCCCACCTTGATATCTCTGAGAAGCGCTAAGGCCACAGGCTTGTCCTGTTGTACATCCTCGGTACTCAGGTCTTCGGCAACGATGAGCGATACAGGTGTTCCTTCGCGCAAAACCAGTTGTATGTTGGCCGATATGTTTTTGGGGACAGAGGGGGTCAGATGCGGATAGACGAACTCCAGCAAAAGGCCGTTCACTGAATCTAGCCCAAGCCCCAGTAACATATTGTTTGCCGTTACATGAGTCTGCGAACTGGATGGGTAATAGAGATTCGATAGCTCTGCGGAGGCATATGTCCCCAGTACAAACGAGAAGTTGGGTTGCGTGTGTCCGTTGTCGCCTCTGGCAACGAATGGGAATGCCATCGCATGAAACGCTCGCGACCGAAAGCTGCCAGTTCCTTTCACGAAGTAGCGCGGATCCTGATGAAGGAGAGACGGCAAGAGCGCGCTTCCAATCATGATGCTGCTGAACGAATCGGCGTAGTTGGCTCCGTAGCGCTTGGCAAATCCCTGCGTCCCCTGGCCATATGCGCACAGATTGTTGCGTGCCTGCTCATAGCCGGCGATTGTTCCAGTAATCACAAAAGTGGTTGGATCGGTCGTGCTCTTCCACGCAAGCTCAAATTTCTGTCCCGTTGAGAGAGGCGCGGCATTCCATACATAGCTGACATAGAACTCGGGGAAGATGCCGGCCAGCCTTTGCTTTTCTTCTTCTTTAATCTGTTCTTCCGCCACGTCGTGCTGCGAAATGCTGACGTTGACGCTGCTCGAAGCGGATGCAACTTCCAGAACGATAAGCGGCAATTCGTAATGCTCACCCGTATGGACTGTAACGGCCGAAGATACCCAGGTTGCGAACCCCTCCGCTGTCACAGTAACCCGATACGTCCTCGGATTGAGATCCGTAAAGCTGAAGGTTCCAGTGTCATCCGATTTTGCTGAACGGCTGTCGGCAAAGGTGGTTGCTTCGAGCGTAACGCTGGCGCCTGCGATCACGGCCCCGGAGCTGTCCTTTACCGTGCCGCGGATCGCGCAAGAATCTTCCGGATCGGACGTTTGCGGGCGAGGAGCATCCGGAAATTCGCTGCTGACTCTCAATTCAACTGCGACTTGCTGAGCGGATGCGGGCGCGGTCTGCACTTGGATGCAGACCGAAAATATGAAACCGGCAAAAGTGTAACGGAGAGCATACATCATAGGTCTCTAGTTCTCCAAAGCGCGCACATCCATTCCAATGTGCGCGCCTTCTGGTCGAGTGCGGGCATTGAACAATTGCGTTTTAACTCTTTGCATTGCAGTTAGCGCACGGCAGGAAGTGAGATGTCTTCAGCAACAAATACCGACAATAGAGTTCCTTGGCCAATCACGACGTTGTCTCCGGTCCGAAGCAACCCCATAGGCCATTTGAGATGATAGGGGCGTCCATATTGGACATCGTTCTCCCCTGTTCCATTTCTTGAGGCTCTTAGCTTGACCTTCTTATCACCAACAAGCAGTCCATCGAGCTTCAGTGTGATTCGTCCCGACCGTCCAGCAAGCGCCGCCCTAACGACCTCTGTGACCTGGCCGGAGGCCATACAGCCCGCTTTTGCTACCACTTCTCCGTTTACTGTGATGTCATTGGCAAGCACAAAGTTGACGTGGTTGCCGATGGCAGCAGTGCTTGTGTTCAAAGGTTCAGTGAAGGAAAGCGATACCGGTGTGCCTTGGCGCAGAACAACGGAAGTCTGGCTCTGGGCAACGCAGCAGCTCGGTACAGCAGCCAACAATAAAAACGCGATTTGACGTATTCCAATCATTTCTTTTCTCCCTGGCGTAATCTTGGAGCTTCGATTCCTTGGATACAAGTGCCGCAAGTCTTGGAGATGAACCATGACTTCTGGCACATGCCCCGGAAACCTGATTGCCCTATGATTGCAATGGGAGGCAGCCACGATCACGCCAAGACAACTCTTTCGATATGCGGGCCTGGTAGCCTGCGCGATGGTGACGCTACCAGTCATCGTTGACCAGTGGTTTTCGCTGCCTGCGAAGCTCCAGGCATCTGCTTTGCCCCATCCAGGACATTCGCAAACATTCGTACAGATGACGTTTTGTGCCATCGTTCTTGCGATTTGCCTTGGGTTTGGCGCGGCCTTCTGGTGGAATACTCGCGACGCCGGAATAAACAGACCCACAAAAGTTAGTATCATTTTGCTGATTGTTCAGCTTGCGTTATCGGTTGTATTCACCGAAACAATGTTTATCGTTTCCGCTGAGCTGCCCTTCATGATGCCGATTCGCCAAGCGCGCAAGTGGTTGGTGGCTCAGTGCGTTGTATTGCTTGCACTCACGGCGTTAGCCGTGTCGATGGGAAATTTTGTTCCCGAGGATGCCCTGACTCACACGCCGCTGGTCATCTCCGTTCCCGGCACGATTCTCTATATGCTGACATGGACATGGTTTGCATTCGGAGCTGGCTATCTAGCCGTAAGCGAGACACGCAACCACCGCGAACTGGCTCGCGCCAATGCGGAACTTATGGCCACGCAAGCGCTCTTGTCCGATGAAACTCGCATGGCCGAGCGTCTTCGCATCTCCCGCGAATTGCACGATGTGGTCGGTCATCATCTGGCAGGGTTAAGTATCAACCTGCAACTGGCCTCCCACTTGGTAGAAGGTCCAGCGGCTGAAACAGTGAATGAAGCGCATCTGGTTGCCAAGCTCTTGCTTGCTGAAGTACGCGAGGTGGTCGGCGGGCTGCGCGATCCACGACAGAGTGACCTTCGCGGTGCAATTGAACTGCTCTCGAAGGGCATCGCTGAGCCATGCATTCATCTTGAGTTTCCAGAAAATATGGATCAGGTTGACCCAACATGTGCTCATGTCATCTTTCGCTGTGTCCAGGAGGCAATTACAAATGCGATCAAGCACGCAAACGCCCGCAATCTGTGGGTCGAGTTAAAACGGTCCGAGGCAGGATGGGAGATACTGGTTCGCGACGATGGGAGAGGCACCGCCAGCATCGTGTCCGGCAATGGGCTCAGAGGAATGAAGGAGAGACTGGAGGAGGTTGGCGGAAAATTGCAGCTTGAAAGCCAGCCGGATAGAGGTTTCACGATCAAAGCCTTTATCCCATTCACTGGAGAGTTCGTATGATTCGCGTCGTTCTAGTCGAAGACGAAATGCTTGTGCGGCGCGGCATCCGTGGACTCTTGAGCCTCGGTCAAGAGATCGACGTGATCGCCGAGGCCTCCGACGGCGAAGAGGCGATCTCCGTTATTCGTGAGCACCGGCCCGACGTTGTGCTGCTGGATGTCCGAATGCCCAAACGTTCCGGTATCGACGCTCTGGAAACACTGCGGGAAACTGGTTCACTGCCTCCCACGATCCTTCTGACGACATTCGACGACGATGAGGCGCTTTTGAAGGGTATTCGGGCTGGAGCAAAGGGATTCCTGCTCAAAGATGTTTCCGTTGAAAAACTCACGGAGGCGATTCGATTGGTTGCCGCCGGAGAAACCATCATTCGGCCAGCGGTAACCGAAAGCGCCTTGCGGAGACTGGAAGAAACACGGACGGAATTTGAAAGTCTCGAATCGCCCGACCCGCTTACAAAACGTGAGCTGGAAGTCCTGCGGCTCATGGCTGGAGGTTATAGCAACCGGGAGATCGGCGACGCTCTTGGAGCTTCGGAGGGGACGGTCAAGAACCACATTTCCAGCATTCTCTCCAAACTCGGCGTTCGCGACCGCATCCGAGCAGTACTGAAGGGGCTGGAATCCGGTCGTATCTGACCACCCACTTCTTCGTATTTAGAATGAGTCAGCGAGAAAACAATGATGGAGGACAACGACAATGGTTGAATACGTCCTACAGGTTGGCAAGAAGGGATTCGACAGGCTTCGATTTCTAAATGAGATTTTCGGCAAGCATAGTCGAAATTTCGTGACTCGGACTGGCATCGGAACCGGTGCCACAGTCCTGGAACTTGGATGTGGCACCGGCTCCATGACAACGTGGTTAGCCGAAACAGTTGGAACGACAGGCCGAGTCATTGCTGTAGACATCAGCGAGAAACAAATTGAAATCGCGAGGAGCGCGGTTGAAGAGGCGAGGTTCGGAAACGTCGAATTTGTCTGTTCGCCTGTCGAGACGCTGGAGATTGCCGAAGAATCAGTCGATCTTGTATATTCCAGGTTTCTTCTCATGCACTTGAAAGATCCACTGTGCGTTTTAAAGAAGCTTCGGAAATACCTAAAGCAAGGCGGGATAATTGCCAGCGAGGAGCCTCATACGAGTTCCTTGGAGACCTCACCGAGAAACAAAAACCTCCAAAGCCTCAACGATCTCTTCGTAAAACTTGGCGCCCTCCAGGGTCTGGATTTTAACATTGGCGAGAGGTTGCTGCCGTTACTCAGATCGGCAGGTTATTCAGATTTGAATGCTTGCTTCGTTCAACCTGTCATCTCATTGTCGAAGGCGTCAGAATTTGTCCTGATGGGCGCGATCGAAATTGCCCCTATAGCAGTCAAGTGTGGCTTGGTGAGCGAGAGGGAGGCAGAAAGAGTCATAGGCGAGTTAGATGAGCACAATATTGATATGGACTCGTACTATACATTTCCGAGGCAAGCTCAGGTCTTCGGTTTCAAATAGCGATGTGATTCAACTGTTTCAAAAGGCCAAATTTCCATAGTCCATAACAGTATGGGCGAATGGGCGTTTGTCAAATCTGAAAAGGCAATTCTACCCTATTCTGGATTGCAACCTAGGTTTCTTCGTTGAGAGAATTTTTGCGCCCAGATTAGAGGCTATCTCATAAATGCCTGAGCAACATGAGCAAGCATGCGAGTTGGACGAAGCCGAAGAAGTTGCGGTAGCGATGAAGCGGCCGCCCATCTTGCGTCTTCTGTTCGCAGTTGGATCGGTTTGGTGAGATCATCTCGATATCGCGCAAATGCCGGGATTCGTCCTGCAAACGCCCCAGACAACGGCAGTCCACGCCAAGGATGTGCCACGAGATTGCCGATGGGGCAGGCGATTCCGCATCCCGCCGTGCTGCGCATGTAAGTTTCAGAAAATGGTTCATCGCGATTCTCCTTCTATGGAACGGAGGTGCGCCACAATCGATTTCCTGCGTCTCCGCCACCTCAATTCGATTGCAGCAGGTAGATGGCCCACGGCTGAGTAGAGGTGGGGTCCATCCCGATGAGGAAGATGGCGTATTTGCCGTTGAGCCGCCCGGCGATCGCGACGGCGTGGAAAGAATACGTTGTTTTATTGCCCGCGTAGCCGGCAAGCACATACACGATGGCTTGCGTATACAGACCACCGTTGCTGGAAGTGCTTGCGGGGCCGAGGTCGATGGCGAAGTCGTATTTGCCATAAGGGTAGTTGGGGTTATTGGTATTGTTGGGACCAGGGTCAGGGAGGCCCGTCAATGGGTTCACGGGAAAGTCCCCTCCGCACAATGTGGAGGTGCTGGCTCCCACGGGCGGACAGTTGGATGGAACGTTGGAGAAGCCGAACGAAGCGAGATTCGAGGACCAAGGCACAACATTGCTTCCGCTGGCATTTGTCTGGCCGGCACCATAGATGAAACCGAAATACTGTGCGCCGGCGAGCGCGCTGGGGCTAAGCGGATTGGTGGACGGGGGCAGGGGAAGGCCCACGGCTCCGGTACCTGCACCCAGAACATTCTCGTAAGAAATGACGGGAGATGTATCCGCCATCGTTCCGCCGGCACTCGACCCGTTATCCTCTACCAGGAGACCGGATGCGCCGATGCCTACGGTTGCTTGAGGAGGTCCGTTGGCCGAGATGCCGGGATTAATAACGACGTATTGGGCAGGGATTTCGGTGACATATCCCAGGGTTGTCGAGCCGCAAGCGCCGGTCACCTGCGAAGCGCCCGGCTGGGCCGGCGCGCCTGAGGACAAGGTGTGCTGATTAATGTTCTGGAACGTGACCGTGCTGCCGCTGGAGATGATGTCCACACTTCCATAAGCGGTATCGGTCGTTGGATCCCAAGTTCCCGATTGCTGCTGGATTGGTGGGCCGGACAGAAAAGTCTGATCTTCCGGAGCAGGGATAGTAACGAATTGATAGGTCTGTGGAGAGGTGAAATTCGGACATTGCGTCGCGGCCACCAACGGCTGGACTGGGTACCCAACCATCTGCACCAGCCCTCCGTCCTGACCAGCAAGTTCCACGGCAAAGCTGCCGGCTTCGGGCGGCTTGTGATTCTCCGGAGCAAATGTGTTGGTGGTAGTGTTCTTGATGTAAGTTGTCGAGATTTCGAGACTCCGCAAACCGCGCGGGGAAACCGTGAAAGCGCCAGTATTGAGAACCTGCGGGCCAACCTGTTCAGGCAGGTTAAGGTAAAAAGTCTCCTGCGAAAACGCCGCCCCGGTATCGTCGAAGATATAAGTCTGGGGAACTCCTGTATCGCTTCCGGTAACAACCGGGGCGAAGTAGGTTTGCGGAGCCTGCTGAGGCGTTGCCGACGTGCTCGAAGTTGTGCTGGAGGCACATCCAGCAATCCACAACGCCATTACGAGGCCGCACAGCAAACAGCTCTTTGGTGCGCGACTTGGGGAGGGGTTGTTTCCGGGTTCAGGCTGCTGCATTTAACTCTCCTTCGCGTTAGAAACTGCCTTTTAGAGCAAACTGAAAGATGCGCGGATCGTGCGCATCCACCGGGTGCAGAAAGGTATTACCCTGGAGGCAACTGGACGCTCCCGCAGAGTAGAGCTCCGTCTGCGTGCCATAGCAGTTGATAACGTTGTTGCCGGTGTTGCCGGGATTGGCGGGATCTGTGATGCGGAACTGGGTGTGATTGAAGATGTTGAAAGCCTCGGCGCGGAACTCGACATCGAGGCGCTCCTGGAACGGCTTGAAGTGCTTGAACATCGACATATTGAAGTTGATGCGCGAAGGATTGTTCAAGTAGTTGCGTCCGGAGTCTCCAAAGGTAAGTCCGCGCGGGGCGGTAAAGGCTCCCGGGTTCAGAAGCAGAGGCCCTACGTTGTTCCCTCCCGGCACAACAAATGGCTTGCCGACCTTGGCTTTGCCGATGACGTCCGCGTAAGATCCGACTCCAAGCCCATCGCCCACGCCGGCATTGTCCGCAGCGCCGGTGCCGTTGGAGCCGCCGCCGTTGATGACACTGAAGGGGGTTCCGGTCTCAAAAGTAGTGATACCGCTAAACTGCCAGCCCCCGAGCGCCGTCTTCCAGCCCGGAGCAATGTTCCACGGCGCTCCGCCGGCCTGCGCGGACTGCGCATCGCCAGCAGGATCGCTGCCGCTCCCCAGCAGGTGCACGAAACCGTCAAGCAGTCGCAGGAATGGAAGACTGTAGATATAACTTACGTTGAGCAGGTGTCTTTGGTCGAAGTCCGAACTGGCGTGGTTGGAATGGATGTCGAGCGAGTTGGCAAAGTTAGCGGAGGCCCGATCGGAGGAATCGTCGAGTGAGTGGCTGTAGGTATAGGCGATGCCGATGGTCAGAGGGCCTGAGGTCTGACGGACAGTCGCCTGCAAGGCATTGTATTCTGAGTCGGCAACGTTTTGTACGGAGATAATGTTGCTGAAGCCGAGATAGTGCCGCAAGGCATCGGCGCTTATGCCAAGCTTTTGGGATTGAGATGTACTTGGAGTCCAAGCAAATCCCGGATTGCCGGTGCAGGCGACGAACATATTTTTGTAACCCGGATCGTTGGGTCCGATGGCTCGGGAGTTGGGAATCGTGATTCCTCCTGTGGAACCGTTCAGGCCCTCTACGGAAAAGGCTCCATAGTTGGCTCCGCTGTTGCAGACGAGGGCGGTGATAGGTTGCCCGGAGGCGAAGGGATTCAAACCATTGCTGAGTGGCTGCAACTGGTTGAGATCGCTGACCGCCGTCAGATGGGTTCCTTTAGTGCCGACATAAGCCAACTGCCCCACCATCCCTTTGCGCACTTCGCGCTGCACGCTCAAGCTCCACTGCTGGGTGTAGGAGTAGACCGTCTTGTTAGGAACCGAAGTCACATTCAATGGAAAGGTGGCGCCTCCGGCGGGGACGCTGTTGCTGCCGCATTGCGTGGTTCCCGCTTGGCAGGAGAGACCGATGAGGTTGTTTGCGTTGTAGGCTGGAGCTGAAGAAGAGGATGAAGCAACGGCACCCTGAATATTGGACTGCGTCTCGCTCAGCACCAAAGGCGCGCTGCCGATGAGAGAGCCGACATTGGCTTCGTACCCGGTGCCGTGCTCCCAGAAAAGTCCGTAGCCAGCGCGGATGGAGGTCTTGCCATCACCCCACGGATCCCAGGCAAAGCCCACGCGCGGCGAGGGGTGGAAGAGAGCGTTGGTCATACACGAATCAGGCACACCATTGGCACCACACTGCTCCAGCCCATTGGTAATGATGGGATTGAGCGACCCGATGCTGTACGGTCCGGTCCTGCTTAAGGGAATTGCGGCGCCGCTGTTTTTTAGCACAAGGTTTCCCAGGCTGGGGTCGATATAGATGGATGAGCCGAGGGATGGGTTAAACACCTCTGGCCGCCAGTTATAGGCTGTGCCTTTCGGGTTGTACCAGGCGCCGAAGAGGCTCACACGGAGACCGACGTTGATGGTCAGATGAGGAAGCGCACGCCAGTCGTCCTGGAGATAGAAATCCGCGGTTTTGTTGCGGGTATAATATCTCATTTGCCCGCTATCTTGCGTGTAGCTCTTTATCCCGCCCACAGCGGTTTCCGTACTCGTGATGTTCTTGTTCAAAAAACCTGAGCCGGCAAGAAAGTCCGCAAATGCGTTGCCTGTGGTGTGAATGGACTGCTGGTCGCTATAAGTGAGCAGACCCTGCAGATCGCCGGAGTTGGCGCCGGTGACGCCGCTTAACTCATTCTGTTGCACGTAGCTTCCCCAGAAACCCCACTGCAAGAAGTGGTTTCCAAAGATTTTGCTGGCATCGTCGCGCACAGTAAAAGTAGGGTTGGCCTGGCTCCATGGCGCATAGCCGGTATCGGCGGCAAAGCCGTGCCCGCCATAGACTCCGTTGTTGCCCTGAAAGACCAGACCAGGCAGTTTGTTGCCGCCATAGCCGTTGCTGAAGATGTAGCCCATGGGGCACTCGGTGATCGCAGAAGGTTGGTCGTTTCCGCTGGGAGCTGTAAATAGAGCGCACTGGGGGGCGCCTGCTTTAGCCACTCCGCCGGTCGAGGCAGGATCGTCAAGAGTCGCCGGCCTTCTAAGCGACGCAACTCCTGGCCCCGGTTGCGGGAATAGCGAGACATGCTCGACCGAGTAGCTGGCAGTGACCAAATTGGCATATCCGTGCGGCAAGCTCTGCGCAAGGAGGAGCGCCATGTTCAGGCCAGGACCGTTGAGCTTGTTCTCGACTGTCGGAAAGCTGTTGTGGACGACGCCCCACTGCGGAACAAGCGTCACCGTATCCCACGCATCGTGAACATAGCGAAACGAGAGTCGTTGTTTAGGCGTCAGATCGTGATCGATACGAAACAGTTCTTCCCTCCAATGGGTGGGCGGGGAGACCGAGCCGACGTAGCAGTGCGCCAGAGATGGGGGATTTGATCCGGCACTACAACCGCTGACGGAGTTGGGCTCAGGGATGAGCCCAGAGTTGAGGATCGCCGCGCTGGTGTAGTCCACCGCTACGTAGCGGCCAATAGAGTAAGATCCAGACCCGCTTGCCGTCCCTTCTGGACAATCCGGATAGTCTGCCGGGTTGAACGATGCGGCCCCACCCGGAGTATTCTTCGGGCACACGTCAGAAAAGTCCCCTGATCGCTCGGCCATTGTGGGCACAGCTTGGTTGTAGTCCACAGGAGTCTTCTCACGGCGAACCTCTTCGGAGAAAAAGAAAAAGGTCTTCGACTTGCCTCTGTCGTAGAGCCGAGGAATAAACAACGGACCGCCGATGGTCGCGCCGAAGTCCAGCCGGCGGTAGAGCGGCGTGCGGTAGACAGGCTTCCCTTGATAACCAGGCGGTTCCGGATTCTTTTGGTCAAAATAGTTTCGCGCATTAAACATCTCGTTGCGGAGAAAGCCATAGGCATCGCCGTGAAACTTATCCGTGCCAGATTTCGTACTGATCAGGACGCTCCCGGAAGCACTCTTGCCGTAAAGTGCGCTGTAATCGGCGGTGAGTATCTTCATGTCCTGAATAGCGTCAATACTTGGATAAACCATAAGCGGTTCGCCCTGTCCGCGGCTCGCGTTAATGCTGGTATTCAAGACATCGCTGCCATCGACCTCGAAGGTGTTGTATTCGACCCGCCCGCCGTTGACGCTGAACTTGGCGCTACCAGCCACACCGACCTTGGCCTCGTCCTGTCCAGTCTGGTTACTTACGCCAGGCGACATGGTAATTAGCTGGGAGAAATTGCGCCCGTTCAGTGCATACCCCGTGACCTCTTCCGTGCCCAAACTTGTGGAAATCGACGCGGTACTGGTCTCTACCGTCGTACCCCCTCCCCCTCCTCCGTTGACTGCAACTTCGGATTTCTCCGCGCCAACCAACATTTGTGCGTTGAAGATGATAGCTTGTCCGGGAGCGAGCGTGATGATTTGGCTTGATCGGCGGCTAAACCCGCTCGCATCCACAAGAACTTGATAACGTCCCGGCGGTAGCGAAAGAACAGTATATGCGCCAACCGCATCCGTCTTTGCGTCGCGCTTCACCAATGTATCCTGATTAATGATCTGAACAGCGGCTCCAGGAATGACGTTCCCATCCGGATCGGTAACTTGCCCTAAGATGCGGCCCAATGTGTTCTGCCCCGAAAGAGACAGGCTGCCCAGCACAGCGATGGGCGCCAAAACATACAGCAGTTGGCGAAATAATCGAAGCATGTTCAGCGTTGACTCCTAATTACGGTTCCCGCATTGCATTTCATTGCACCCGTCTTCTACCGTGGCAGGTAGTAACGGAAAGATGTGAACCACATGTTGTCTATAGCCTTCGGCGAGTTAGTCAGGCCTGCTGCCGGATTGCCGATTCCCGTCCATGTGCGGCGCTCGACGTAGGAGTACTGGATACCCTGCTGCACGGTCCCGTGAATGCCCTTGTAAAAACGGAACCAGTAGCCAAAGGTTCCTTCTTGGATATTGCGGTTATCGGCGTTGCAATTGGTTGCCGTTCCAACTGTGGTAGACGAGGAGGCGGGCAATGCCTCGGTGTAGCACCCATAAACGATATTGGTGGGAGCGCCGTAACCGCCCAGGATCGGCTGATTAGTGGTTGTGTCGGTATACCCGGTGTTGTACCAGGCACGCTTGGCATACTCGCCTCCGTAGTAACCATAGAGATCGAGCCGTGGGTTTGCGTGCCATTCAATGGATCCCAGCGTCGAACCGCCCGTAAGGAGTTCGAGCGAGCCATCGGGATGAGCCGTGGCGTCAGGCAACTGCGAAGTGCTGTAGCGGCCGACGCCATTACCGGCAAGGATGTGCACGCCGAAGTCGAGTGTCTTCGCAAAGAGCGAGACGCGTGCATTTGCACCAACACCTCCGCCCGCAGTTTTCGACGTATAGGCTCCCAGTACTGAGGCCGTCGTTGTTGTCGCCGCGCCAGGTGGCGGGGCACCGTTTGGAAATATGCGGTCACGAAAGAAACGGCCGATACCGAAGACCTCGAAGTGCCCCCAGCCAGTTTCGTAAGCAGTCTTGGCGATCAAATCAGGCGCATAGTTGAAGCTATAGTTCGACGTGGAGCTATAGAGCCCGCCAGAATTACCTGTTTGTTGATAGACGATCGTGGGTAGATTGTGCCCACCGATGTTGAGCGTCTGCGCCTCCTCGACAGAACCGCCAATCCATAACTTGTTTGTTAGCCTCTTCACGGCGCGGAAGCCATATTGCCGTTCCCACGTAAAGCCTACGTTGTACTGCGCGTCGATCGTCAGTGGCATAGCTTCGGAGTTACTCTCCAGACCGTGACGGTATTCGGTGGCGAGCGACCACATCTGACCGCCCGTCAACGTCCAATGACTGCTCAGTTCAACCTGCGCCCACGCCTGCCGCTGCCGCAGTGTGTAACTGTTACTCTGGTTGTCATTCGAGGTCGTTCCGGCCGAAAGAAAATCTGCTTCGTAGTACCCCCGTATCGTTCCAGACGGCAGCTTGCCTTCCGCCAATAAAGAAACGCGCGACTGACGGCCGCTAGCGTTGAATTCCGACAGAACGCCCGCTGTCTGGCCGGCAAACGGAATACCTGTGAACTGGGTATTGACATCGCCGCCAATCGCGCGTTGCCGATCGACTGTTTCCGCGGCGAGAAAGCCTCCGGGGGTCAAGCTAATACCTTTAAACCGGATCGAGTCGGGATTCTCCAGCTCTTTTGTTGCTTGCTCAGTGCTTTCGACCTTCGCCGAGAGCGAGCTTGAGCTGGTTTTCAGCGCAGCAACTTCTGTCTGTAACGCCGTTACGGCAGCGCCATTGGGACCGATGGTCTGCTGTGTCTCTTCGAGTTTCTGCTTTGCCGCGGCTGCGTCTCTGCGAGCCTGCTCTAGCTCAGCATCGCGCGCCGTCATTCGCTGCTGGAGTGCTTCGTACTTCTGCTCCAGTTCGTCATACTTGGTGTTAAGTTGGTCGAGTTTTTGAAATTTCTCGTTCAACTGTTCCAGCAGAATCTCTTCCCGCGTCGGTGCCTTCGCCCTCGCAACCTTTGCCGTGGTAGGTCTCGCCGCCACCTGATTTGTGCCGTTCTGCGCCTGCGCCGCAACACATGTTGCTAGAACCAGCCCGGCAACAATCCGTCTAAAACTATGCATTCTTCTGCTCCTTCGGTCCTATCTTGCCGCAATGAGAAAACATCTTTGTCAGTTGATCGAAATCTTGGCGCTGACGGCCTTAGTCGGATCTGCAATCGAGGTGGCAGTCACTTGTACCGTGCCTCCTGTCGGCGCGGTTGCAGGAGCTGTATAGGTTGTATTCACACCGCTTGCGGTCTTGGCCGGATTGAAGGAACCGCAACCGCTCGATCCGCAGATCACGGTCCAGTTCACGCCGGCATCTGTCACATCGTTATTCAGCACAACCCTGAACTGGGCGCTGGCTCCGGCTTGCATCGTGGACGGCGGCGCCGGAGCAAATCCGACCGAGATGGGAAGACCGCCGATGGTGAGCGAAACGCTCGAAAACTTACTGGGGTTCGTGGTCGAGTACGCATAGAGCGTGACCAATCCATTTTTCGGAGCAGCGGCGGGCGCCGTATAGAGCGCAACGTAACCCGCGGCGTTGGTCAAATAGCTTGGTATCGGACCGCTCATGGTGTGCGCCGGAGTGAACGTGCCGCACGATTCATCCTGCGTCTCCCCCGGAGGCAGCGGTGTCCCTGGAGGCAGCGCACTGCCACAGTACACACTCCAATTGGCGCCCAGCAGTTGCGGATCGTCAGCCACCGTCACATCGACATAAGTCCCCTGCCCCGCAGTGAGCGATGCCGGTTGATTCTTCTGCGGGACGCCATTCACGTCTGTAAAGGCGATCGGCTTGACTTGAACGTTCGCTCCGGATGTACCCGAAGTGCAACCCGAAGCAACCACCAAAGCCGCAGCCACGAGACCACGCGCTGCGGCGCGGGCAACGCCCAATAAAGATAAGATCGAAAGTCGATTGAACATGTGCACAAGATCCTCTAATAGCTTTTCCTTAAAACATCGAAACAGTCTGCCGGACAGAGATTAACGGACGCGGTTCATGGTTTCGCCGCCAGTTTCTTGTTCTTCACGCCGGATGCGATGGGCGTTACCACAGGCGTGGCAACGCCGATGAATTCAGTAACGGTATTGTTGGCCAGCAGCACCCAGACGTTGCCGGACCTGTCTACTGCTACACGCAATGGTCCGGCAGCAAGGCTGGGCGACGAGAGAGAACTTGCAGTCCCGCTGCTTGCTGGGAGGAGGCCCGGTCCTAATGCCGATCCCCCTTGACTGGCTACCCACAACATTCCGGCGCCATCGAGTGCAAGCCCCTTGGCGTTGAGGAAAAAGTTGCCACCGGATTGATAGTTGATGTAATTCGTGATGCATGTGGCGATCAGCTCCGTGCCTTTTCCACCGTAAGGCGGAACCTTGCAAACTTCATCGCTTGGGGCTGTGGCTATACCCCAGATATTGCCCGCGCCATCCGCAGCCAGCCCGGGAAAAATCGTTCCTAGCCCAGTCCCTTGGCTATTGACAATCAACTCTCCACCCGGATTCGTAAGTTCGGAAAAAGAGGCATCCGCACTGGCAGAGTTTGGATTGCCGACCCAGACGTTGTTTGAGCTGTCGATGCCCACAGCGGTTATGCCGGAGATCCCGCTGTTGGTGTATCCGGATGCAGGGGATAGCTCCTCTCCTAGATTGCTGAACTCGTTCACGTCCGTGCCGTTGGCGATCCACAGATTGTCCTGGGCATCGAAGGCCATGTCGCTGCCTCCTCCGGCCACGCCAGCGTAGGGGCTTCCAAGTACGGGGGAGCCCAGGTTCGTCAGTTCGCTTAGAACGCCGTTGCCGGAGACCCACACATTTCCGTTTGCATCAATCGCGATGAGACCGCCGCCCGCGGAGAACCCGGTGGAAGGTGAAAAGGCTGCGCCGGCGGCATTCCATTCAATAACGTCGCCGGCCGTGGTGTCTGTAATCCATAGATTGCCATCTGCATCGATCGCGAAAGAGCCGACCGTGCTTGCGGTAGTAAGGCCGCCTCCGCTGATGTAATTCAGCGAGATAGACCATTCCGTCGGTTTCGCCGCGAGGATCGGCTGAAACGGGGAGCTGGAAGTTGCCAAGGTGAATAGGTTGCTGGCCTTGTCTAATGTGTAGCCGAAGTTCGAAACCGGATGCTGAGCGATGTTGAACGCAGCCTGTAGTGTGTCGGACGGCGCAATGGATCCGCTGTAGGTTCCTGTTCCGAGCGTATCCGCCGCGGTGAATAAAACGCTGCAGGGGCTCCCGTCTCCTTCCACACCGCCTGAAGTTGCGGTGCACGCATTGAGCGCATCGGCCAAAGTATTGATCTCCACATAAGGAACCGTTGCGTTCGCGGCGGGCGTCATGAACCTCGCCTGCCCGGTCGTAATGTCGACCAGGTTGTTGACCGCAGCAAACGCATTCACAAGCCCGGAGAGATTTCCACTGCTAGTGCCCAGATAGAGATAGCTGGGGTTGCCGGTGAGCGCATCGTTGGCGGCGAAAGGCGCCGTTGCCCAGGCCGAAGCAACGGTCGTAACCTCGTTGACAACAACAGTGCTGGAACCAAGGCCGTCGCAGCTCCCCAGCACCGTCATCATAGAGAGATTTGGATTCGCTGCGTTGGTCCCTACCTGGCCCCCGGCCGCTACCAGATACATCTGGCTGGTGGCCGATGGGCAAGTATATCCGGCAGGCACTGTAAAGTGGCCGTTCTTGTCTGTCGTGGCTGCCGCAATCTGCGAAGACGCTGATGCATATCCTCTAGTTCCGGCGGCGTACAAGAAGACAGAGGCGCCCACAACCGGCTGCGCACCAGACCGAACCGTGCCGTTCAGTGCGGAACCGCCTACCCCCGTGGTGATCGCAATGACGCCCGAGTTAGCCTTCGTCGAGTCTGCATGGGCTAATGCCTCCACCACGACTACACCCGACGTGGGTGGCTCGGAAGGCGCCGTATAGGGGATAGGCAGGCCATTGGACCAGGCCGAAACACTGGTCGCCGTCACCGCCGGAACCGCTGGAACATACGGTGTAGTCGGGGTTGCAGGAATTGCAGAGATCGCGGGTTTCACCGTAAAGAAGCCACAGCCGCTCCCGCAGACCTGCCAGTCCACGCTCGCATTCGTCGCACCGTTCGCGACAGCCGCATTCAGGTTCACGGTCTCGTTGGTTTGAATCTGCGCGGGCAGTGAAGGGATAAAGCTGACGGAGAGGGTGGTCGATGGATTGATTGCGATGGAACTCGAGCTGATGCTCACTAACGGATCTGCGATCGAAGTTGCGACAATCGTCACCGCGGTTCCCGACGACGTAACTGGAGGCGCGGTATACGTCGCAGCTGCGCCACTTGCAGTTTGAGCAGGCACAACCCAGCCGCAACCTCCCGGGACGGTACTGCCGCACTGCACTGACCAAGCGACGCCCCCCGGCGGAATATCGTTTGTCACCGTGGCGCTCACAGCAGCCTGTGTTGTAGCTACCATTGTGGCAGGAGGTGTCTGCGAGAAGGTGAGAGATGGCGGCTGTGCGACGATTGTGGTGAAGGCGATAGCCGGATTCGATGGCGTGGACGCCGGCGAAGACGCGGTGATCGTCACCAAGCTACCCGCCGGGACTGCTGTTGGCGCATTGAAAATGATTTGCCCTGAGCTAGCCGTATGTGCAGGAGAGAGATTAAAGCTTCCACATGCCCCTGCGCTGCCGCAACTCGCAGTCCAATTCACGCCTAGATTGCCTGTATCACCGGTAACCTTTGCCGCTAGCGGTGCTTGAGATCCGGCCGTCAACGTGGCTGGAGGAGCGGTGGTTGTGGAAACGACAATTGGCGCCGTCGTAACCACATGCGCGGTGGCCGATGCCGATACTGCCGGGTTTGTTGTGGACTTAGCGGTAATGGCCACAGTCCCGCCCGAAGGAACGTTGGAAGGACTCACATAGGTTACGGCAACGCCACTCGAAGTGTGCGCGGTAGTCGATCCATTCAGCGATCCACAACCCGAAGCGCCACAACTGAGCGACCAGTCAACGCCAGCCGCGGCCGAATCGTTGGTAACGATCGCCGTCAACAGAATCGAATGAGCCGAACCGGTAGTTTCGACATACACGCTCGATGGCAACACGCTAACCGTAACCGCCGCTGATGAAGGCGGCGTGGTAATCGTCAGCACAGCGCTTGCGGATTTAGTGGTGTCGGTCAGAGAAGTTGCCGTGATGGTTACCCTGCCACTCACCGGCACGACCGTCGGCGCCGTATATGTCGTAGACAGCGTTTGAGCCGGATTAAACGACCCGCAAGCGCTTGCTAAGCCACAGGAGGCCGTCCAGATTACGCCGGCGCTGGTTGGATCATTCGTCACTTGTGTGTTCAACCCGAGCGTTGTATTGGTCTCGATAGAACTTGGCACAGCGGTCGTAATGGCCACGCTAATCGGCAGCGCTACGATGGTAAGGCTCACGCTGCTACTTTGCGATGGATTGCTAGTCACTGTCGCAGTGATCGTGATCGAGGTGTTGATTGGAACCTGAGAGGGCGCAGTATAGACAGTAATGCCACCGTCCGCAGTATGGGCCGGAACAAGAGTGCCGCACGCTCCATTGGAGATGCTCCCCGTAATTGGGTTGCCGCCGCAGACCACCGTCCAATCGACACCCGCGTTGCTCTTATCGCCGGCAGGCGTCATGCTCAACTGTGCTGCGGAACCCACCGCAATCGTGCTCACGTTTCCCGCCGTCCCGTTTGAACTGGTAATGGAGATGGAACCAGCTCTTGCAGCGGAAGTGGTGGTGCCGCCGCAACCGGCAATCACCAGCCCTAGCGCGATCATGCAGATTGCGCCGAAGACACGAATGCCTGCAAACACCCTCTGCTCTCTCGGACCTATCCCTGAATGGACAAACCCCGGCACAAACATTCGATCAAATACAGACAACATTCCGAACGCCTCTCACTTCCTTCCGGCTACGGTTGTGGCACCCTAAAGTTTCGCGTGCGTATTGAGCGAGTCAACGGTCAGATCGTTTAGCAACCCAGACATCTCAGCAAGGATTTTTTCGGCACTCCGCGCATTTGGACTGCCGGCAAGTGTAAGTTCCTTGCACAGGAGTAAATTTCTGACTGCCGCATCCAACAGCGGAGATATCTTCCGAGCTGGATCGCCATGTTCAATTGCAGGTGCTTTTTGAGTTTCGCTCAGCAATTCGCGCTCCCGCTTCAATGCGTCCTGCAGACGTTCGCGATGGCTATAGATCAACTCAGCTAGCATGGCCGACGCGATTACCGTCGTCCGGTTGTCTTGGACAAAGCGCGATTGCAAGTCGTCGATCGCTTTGCTCTCCTGACTTATTGTCAGCGCATTATCGAAGAGCCGTTGTTCGATAGAATTGATATCTTCCACGCTCCGGCCATGCGCAAGAAGATAGGTCTCAAGCGGCGATGGCAGCTCGAGCATTGATGCAGTCCTGACGCTGCTTACATCGTTATTAAGGCCTGGATGATCCCTGAGGTCCGCAGCACTTTGGATTGAAACTGCGAGGTGGGGTACTGTCGCCAATTGCGCTTGCAGCGCCCGCTTGCGATCATTTGTCTCGACAAGTCCTTTTAACTCGACACCTTGTTTTGTCCGGCTGATTTCGATTTGCTCACCGGTATCTGCGTGGAGTTGATTCAGGATGAGTCTGGCGGATAGTTCGGTTTCATCCAGTTGTCCGGCAGTAAACTCCTGCGAGGTAAGCAACGGAGGTAGAATACCGTGTGCAGCCGTCATTGCACGGTCTGCTACATCACCCACGTGTTCAAAGACGCTCGCATCGACAGCGTTCCATGGCAGCACCGTGAAATCGAGTTCGGCAATCTCTACCGTCTCGCTGTCGCGGAAACCGACCTTCCGCGCTACAGGATGAAAGTCGGTATCGCGCACAGTTAGTGATTCTTCCGATACTTCTCCGTCAGGCACGGTGGTTGTAAGCGTCAGTTGATGAATGCCACTACGGACAATGCGATCGGCGCGCACGTGTTGATGATCATGCCAGGCCTGATATGCGGATGCGGAGATGGGTTGGTTCCAGTCAATTCCAGCCTCAACAAACGCCGACCGGAGTTTCTCTTCGCCGGCAGACAGGATTGCTTGCTTCGGCCTGCGTCTTCCCTGCACATCCCAATAGATGGATCGCTTCAATGTCTGTTTCGCGGTCTTGATTTGAACCACCTGACGTACAACACCAGGATTATCTGTAGCACTTGGCGTGTCCCACTTCTCTGCGCACACGAGCAAAGTATTCGTGCTGATATCAGGCACATGAATCCACGATATGAATGAAAAGACCGGCACTCCCGCAGCCAGCCCAATAATCACTCCGATCGACGCCGCTGGGAGGGCGAATGAGAGCCGATATCTCCAGGCAAAATGAAGCGGCATAGTTAGCCTTTGCTGCGAAGCCTTATGCTGCATTTGAAGCTCAAGCCACGAGGCAAATACTCTCCGTGGCGTTTCCTGACAAATCTTGTCCACGCCGTCCAGGCTCTCGCGATAGAGCTGTAGCATGCGTTCGGCTCGCGGACCCTCCAGACGCTGCTGGCGCAACCGGCATTCCAAACACTTCGCTAAGTGTTGCCGCGCTGCACAACTCTCCAAGGGCGAAAGCTCACGACAAAATAAATCCGCTAATCGCTTGTCGGAGAGGTGGCCGTCGGCACTAGGAAGGAAATGCCGCAGCAGTATATCGATTATCTTGTTCGCCATACCGCTACCCACAGATCGCTGCCAGACGCACGGCTACCTGTTTTACCAGGAAGGCCGCCCGTTGTTCGCTGATCCCAAGGGCAAGGCCGATATCCTTATAGCGAAAACCTTGCGCCCGCATTTGAAAGCACTCGCGATGCTGCGGTTTAAGACTTGCAAGCACCGTCTTCATAAGCTTGGATTGCTCCTCCCTCGAATAGGTCTCCTCTGGACTTAATGCCGGATCAGCCCGATTCGCTATGAGAAAATGGTGGACTTCTGCATTAATAACTTGCCCACGCTCTTTTTTCAGCAGGTTGACGGCAAGATTGTGTGCGACACGCACGATCCATCCCTGGACGTTCTCGATTTTGCTCTCTTTGAGAAGCTCCATGGTTAGACGCATAAAGGTTTCCTGGATGACCTCGTCTGCATGATCGCGCCCCAACTGCATGCTGCGCATATAGCGGTAGAGCTTGGGCCTGTACTCGTCGTACAGTGCAAGGATGATCTTTTCAGGTGGATCGCCTTCGAGAGCTTGTTCACGATCCTGCAGCTTCCTGTCTCCGGAGGCATCACAATCTCCTGGCAATAGCGGCGCCAGATCGACAGTGTCCTCTCCGAGCAATTCCTGTTCGGTAAGGTCTGGACAGACGTCCTCTCGAACATTAATCTCCATTCGATGGCAGATCCGCATTCTCGCTGCTCCTCCCCTGCCCACAGAGCGCCACTTGAGCTTGAGGCCTCGCATCTTTCGGCAAAGTCAGGTATCGCTTTCTCTCTGCATCCATGGTTGGAGCCGTGAATACAGACGGCGACGAAAGCAGAATCGAGTTTTGCATACTTATCTGAAACGCTCGCAATACTCACGTTATTTCTCCAAGTATTTTCGGCTAATACTTGTATTCATCATGGCCGCACTCCCAACATGCCGTTCGTCAGAGCAACCGACGTAGGCGTAACCACCGGTGCTCCGATGCCGATATATTCCACCAGCACATTTCCCGGAGTACTAAACCCAACCGTATCGAGGTTCAGAACCCAAAGATTGCCAGAACCATCGATCGCCGCGCTCACGCCGGGAACGTTGACGCCGCGGGCATGATCCGGTGAGTTCAGCGTAAGCGGCTCCGTGCTACTGGTTCCCGTATAGCCATTCGTGGCCGGCGAGATAAGTACTCCCTGCGTCGTGAACTCGTCGATGTTTGTGTGATTGGTTGTTGACGTGAGAGTAGTATTGCTCACCGCAAAAAGATGTCCCTGCCCGTCCAGCACCAGTTGATTTCCGCACGCTCTAGTGGTCACAATCGCTGGGGCGGCGCTTGAATTGCTCCAGGCGCCGGAGGTAAATATATCCAAGCCCTTATTGTGGTCCGCACAGCCATAGACATACCCGGCGCTATCGGCCACGAGGGAGATGTTGCCGGTGATGGCGGCGGCGCCGCCAGTCGAGTTTGGAAATGCCTGGAACTCTACCCCTCCGGTCGACGTGCTGATCTCGTTCACATCTGGTTTAGCAGTGCTAACAAGAGGATCCGGTGAATCATTAGAGGTCTGTATCCACAGGTTATAGTTCGAATCGAAGATCAGATAGTTCTGGTGGTCTGGCCCAGCCGTTCCGCTCAGTGAAACCCTCGTCCCGCTCCTCTGATACTCGGATATGTTGAAGCCTCCAGAGGTGCTGCCTACCCACAGGTTGCCAAATTTGTCGATGGCCAAACTAGCAAGGGGCCCCATGCCGGTAACAATCGGTGAAAAAGAAAGCAAAGATGGGGTGGATCCCGCGGGGTTAATTGCGAAGATCTCTCCACTGGAATTACCGTCCCCGACCCACAGGTTTCCTGTTTGGTCGATGGCAATCATACTGGGCCCTCCAGCAATTGCCGTATCCGGATTGAACCCTCCGAAAGTAATTGTGCTTGGGGTGGTGGTGGTGTTCAGAGTGGTTGCCGGAGTTAGTGGCGCGCCCTGGTTAGTGAATCCCGCAAGCATGAGGCTGATCGCATCGGTGTACGGACGTGCAGCACCATTCTCTCCAAAAGCCGTCACCCAGATATTCCCTGATACATCGATGGCTAGCGCCGTATTAACGATGGGGCCAACGCCGCTCGAATACGAACGCGCTCCTACTGTCGTCTGACCCGAGGTAGTCGACGGCAGCCCAAGGCCCGCTCCGGTGAAGGTGAGAGCTAAAGTAAGGTCCGTAGGCGCTGCACTGGCGCTAAGGGTGGTGGCGTAAGGTGGATTCGCGACCGGAATCAGATCGAGCAGTCCGGTCAGGTTAATGCCATTGTTCCCCGGATTCTGCGCAATATTCAGCGCTGCCTGCAGCGTGTCACCTGGCGTGATAACGGAGCCTCCGGGCGCGGAACCGTTGGTTGCTGCCACGCCGAACAGGTTGGTGTTGCCGCTGCAGCGAGATCCGTTGCTCTCCACGCAAGAGGCCAGCATATCGGCCAGCGCATTGATGCGCGCCTGCGGAACCGTGCTGGTATTCAGATAGGCTGCCTGCGGATAAAACGTACCATTGACCGTGTTCCCACTCGCATACGCCGGCGTGATACTGAGCGCCACTCCTGTTCCGATGTTCACCAGATTATTTACCGTATTGAAGGCGCTAACCAGACCGGTGTAATTGCACGTGTTTGGACTAAGGCTTTGCCAGTTGTCTGCGGTTGTACAACTCGATCCTGTCGCTGGCGCGCCCACCGCGATGCCTTCGCCGCTCGTATTGACACTCGCAAAAGCGGACAGCGCATACACCGACGCCACGGTAGTTACCTCGTTGACCGTGACGGACGAAGGCAGCTTGCTGCACGTGCCCAGCGCCGTCATTAGCACGATGCTGGAGTTGGCACCACTTCCACTATTGCCCCCAGTGGCCACGACGTACATCTGGTCGTTTGGCGCACCACCTGACGGGCAGGTGTAACCAAGCGAGAACTGTCCATTGGTGCCTGTCGTTACGGTTGCAGGTATGCTACTGACAGCCTTGGAGCCGACGCCATAGCCTGTTGTTCCTGCTACGAAGAGTTGAACCTTGGCGCCGCTTACCGGCAACGTTCCACTCATGACCGTTCCGCTGATGACCGGGCCGTTGGTGCCAATGGTGTAGGTTCCGTCGAGAACCGCGCTGTTCGCGTATTCGTACGCAACCGCGATTGCCTTGATGGTCTCGGTCGAGGAAACCGTGATCGGACCGGTGTACTTTTCCGAAGATGGAGTCGGTTGGGTGATGCCATCGGTGGTGTAATAGATCACCGAGCCGGGAGTTGTATCACTGAGGGTCACCTGCTGCGCTGCAAGGTACTGGCCTGGAGGATTGGTCGCCGAGAACGTAGGCGTCGCGGCAACGGGCAAATTGACATTGTAGAACCCCTCAAGAACCGCGCTGTTCGCGTACCCGGGTGTGACCGCGATCGCCATGATGGTCTCAGTCGAAGAAACCGGAATCGGGCCAATGTACGGCACCGAAGATGTGGTCGGCTGGGTGACGCCGTCGGTGGTGTAATAGATCATCGCGCCGGGAGTCGTATCGCTGAGTGTTACCTGCTGTATGGTGGTGTACGTGCCGGGAAGACTCGTCGAGAAGGTGGGCGTCGCTGTCGGAATCAGATTGACAGCATAGGCAGCCACTGCAACCGCGCTATTGCTGTGGCCGTTCGCCACTGCGATGGCCTGGACAACCTCTGAAGCAGACACCGTGATTGGACCGGTGTACAGTTCCGAAGGCGTGGCGGTAGGCGTAGTAACACCGTCGGTGGTGTAGTAGATCACCGCGCCAGAAGTTGTGTCGTTGATGGTCACCTGCTGAGAAGAGGTATACGTGCCTGTGCCTGGCGAGAATGTCGGCGTGGCCGCGGGTGCTTCCTCTATGGTGTAAGCAGCGCTCGCAACGCCGCTATTGTCATAGCCAGTGGCCACGGCGATGGCGCTGAGCGTTTCGCTCGCCGAGATCGTCACCGCGCCGGTATAGAGCGTCGAGGAAGCTGTGGGCATGCAGCCCGCGGTGACGCAGTAGTAGATGTTCGCTCCGGTCGTCGCATCATTGATCGTCACAGTCTGCGCGGAGGTGTACGTACCGCCGGCAGGCGAGAAGCTTGGCGTGGCAGCAGCATTCAAATCAATCGTGTATCCGGCTAACGCTACGTCGCTGGCAGACTTGCCCGGAGCAACCGCAATGGCCTGCAAGAACTCCGACTTAAAGACTATAGTCGGCTGACTGCACTGGGGCGAGGATGTAGTCGGCGTGGTTCCATCCTTCGTGCAATAGAGAACCGCGTTCGGAGTTGCGTCCGCAATGGTCACTGTTTGCGACGTATTGTAGGTTCCACCCCCTGGACTTAATGTTGGCGTTGCGGTCACGTTGTTAGAGGCGGAGGACGAATCGCTACACCCTACCGTCGCCAGCACTTTTACAAGGATTAGGCCCGTAACCAGTAACTTCCCCACGGCCCCACCCTGCCTACCCATCCCATCCTTCGTACAATGCAGATTGCTTTCGTCACGACCGAAACCGTAGGCAGACCAAGTCACTGTCAATCCCTCATGATTCTGAAGAAGTCAGAAGCATAGCTTCAATACAATGACAATCGAGAGATCCGTTCTCAACGAACACTCAAGACTATTTTTTGGATTTCCTGGTTTTCCGCCCTCTAAAAAAGAGAAGATGCGAAGAAGAAAAGAGCGTGGGAGGGTGGACTATTTCTTGTTCCGAACGAGGAGAAAGCCTCGGGTGCTAGATACGTATGGCTAGCTTGTTTCGAACAATAGTTTCTCTGAATGATCATGGCATACGGTTCAAAAGAGTCTCGTTAAAACTTTGTAAATTGACGGGGGCATTTGATCGGCAGCAACTGAGATATCACACATCTCCGTCGCCATGCGCCGCCGGGATCTACGTATCTTTTGAGATCCTTTTGCGAGCAGTGCGATAAGGCGGCCAGCCATCATATGCATGGAATTGAGAGTTGTGTCGACCGACGCGTGCGAAAAGCTGCGTCTAACCAAATCCCATCGTTCCCTGCCCTTGTCATCGGTTCATGGATCGCGGCTCCGCGGCCGCTCAGATTGCAGGTTCCGCCAGCTTCTGTTGAACTGCCGTTAACCCCTAGTTGCTCTGCGGTGAAATATCTCAATGCCCGTTGAGAGTGCGTTGTCCCATTGTCTACCAAGACAGAGGCACAGAAGCGTAGTCAGCGTCATCTGCGCCCGCTATCAAGGAACGTCGGCTTCCCCGGACTTCCCAGAAGCACTCGGCCCCTCTCCCTGTCACACGAGAACGAGTCGAGTAAAACGGCTTCGGCCTGTTCCAGATTGTGGCTGTCCAGGCCAAGCCACCCCCTGAACCAATGCAACATCCAAGGAGCAAATTCCATGAAAAGCATTCTGAAGCTCGCTTTCACCGTCGTTCTGGCGGTCGCAGCATGTTCGACGCTCGCCAATGCACAAACCTACTCTGTTGTGTTAGACGGACTCGGCTCTTCCGCCTACTTCCTTCAGGCTGGATTGGGCGCAAACTATAGTGGTGGTGGAATTAATGCCCCATGCGTATGGAGCATGAATACCAGCACGCACGGCGTCACTCCCGTCACGGCCACCGACACCAGCACTGGCAGTTCTTTCACCGACACGGGCAACGCCTGGGTGGCGTGGACGACCGGTGGAGGAACTGGAACTTGCGCATCCCCGGCATCGGGCGCGAAGATCTATGCCTATGAACAAACCGATTCCGTAGTAGGCAACCGCTGCCTGTTCAACGCTAGCCTCAGCACACCGGAATGCAGCATAGCCTATCCCACCAGCAATCCTAATCCCGTGGGCCTGATCCTCCCTGCCGGAACCATCGTCAATGGAAGCATCACTACCGCAAACTGTGGCGGCACTGGAGAATGCGCTCTTCCTGTTAACGTTGCAACTGCGCTCAACAGCGCGACAGTGAACTTCGCGGGCTCCGACATCCGGCCAGAAGACGCCGAGTTCGCCGTTGCACGCGCGCTTACACCCTGCGCCACTGCCGTGGCGACAGGCTCGCAGTATCTGGGACTTGGCTACTCCAACGGCGACGCCATCAACAGCTATACCGTTTCGGGCAGCACCTTCCATGTGATTAACTTCTCTCTTCCGTCGAGCTACAACGTTCAAATCGTCGGTGCCACCCCCGTCCTCGTTGCGGTCAACGGCAGCGCGTTCAGCTCGGTCACCAACATCTCCAGCCAGACGCTCGCTTACTTCCTGGATGGAACTTACTCCAACGTCGGACAGATAACGGGCGGCTCTGGGGGAACGGGTTCTGGGGTAACGGTTTATCTGCGTGAACCACTCTCCGGCACCTACAACACAATGGAGTACAACGTTCCCAACCGGGTTGGAACCGCTGGAGGCTCGTTCGCGACCTCGCAAGACGTAGGTTTGAACCAGCTCTCCACCCAGAGAAATTGCCGCGCCACCCTCCCTTCCTCTGATTCCTGGAACCCCATGAACATCGCCACCACCAGCGGCGCGCGTCAGCGGGCCATCGGCACCGGCCAGGAAGTTGCAGCGGTGAAAGCGAACGCCAGCGGCACTTCAATGGGCTATGCCTTCTGGAGCGTTGCGAACTTTGCCAGTCTCGCCAGTGTTTCCACTGCCAAATACTTGCAGGTTGACGGAATCGACCCGCTTTTGAATACTTCCACTCCGTATAGCACATATGGCGGCGCCTTTCCCGCCCTCGGCTCGACCGAGTTGGGAGACGTCGATCTTCACACAACAGCCAATGGAAGCTACCCTATCTGGTCGCTGCTTCGCATGATTTCGACCAGTTCCAGTTCGACTGTACAGACCGCCATCCAAAACCTGGCCTTGGCGACGGACGACATGGTCACCACGGCCGGGAGACCCGACTTCGCAACCCCGAGCCAGATGCAAGTGGTCCGTTCTCACTTCACACCGCCGGCCGGTGTGGGCCAGCCCTCGTCTTCCTTGCTCGCCAACGGCGACTCGCAGTTGAACGACGGATATTCCTATTGCAGCAACGACGAGTTAGGTGGCGATGTAGGCGGCGTGGTGATCGGCATCTACGACGCCTCGTTAACCCAGCTCCCGCTGACCCAGGACGACAGCGATTACTGCGCCAACACCGGAAACTACGGAGGTCAGACAGGATCCCGCCGGTAGATTTCGGCGTGTCTGGACTCTTTACTGTACTTCTCAATCAGGCAGACCCCGCTTATCGGCGGGGTCTGCCCATCTTTTTATTTCCGATCTTCCCGTTCCCCTAACCTGGCGTAGCCGGATCCCAAAATGTACATTTCGGTAAAAGTTGGATCTTTTCAAAAAACGCTCGAAATCCGCATAAACACCGGCCACAACGCACACCGCCGAAAACCTTCTGTGCAAAATATGCAAAATTTCAATGGGCAGCACAAAGAGAAACTCACGAAAAGCCTCCCGGCAAATAACATTGTCCTGGCTACTCAATATTGCTGCCAGGCTTTTCACCGCACTATATCGAAAACACACACAGGAGCCAAGAATGTACCGCACACTTATGGCATTGTCCGTATGGGTTACGCTCCCCGCCTCGATTTTGAACGCGCAAGCACCAACTTCCGCCAAAGATCCGGCGTTGTCCGCACCGGCAATTGAGCCGCCGGCGGAGGCAGCGCCGCAATCGCTCTCCAAACAAACGCCCACTTATGAAGACTGGACCACCATTGACCTCGCCAAGAGCGGCCTTCGGCTAGAGACTACTGGCGGTGTTCCCTTGAGCAAGGCCGACGTTCAAGGGTGTACGCGAGAACTGCAGCGCCTCAACTGGCGTATCAACGACCCTATCGATCTCTACGTCATACGGCCGCGCGGCCAGCAAAAGCTGCCGGTCGTCGTGTTTCTCTATGACTATACAATCGACACGGCGGCGATCTTCCATAAGGATCGCTGGTGCGATGTAGCAACGCGCAACGGATTTGCCGTAGCCGGCTTTGCGTCTGCACTCTCCTGGGAGCGGATTCGTCCTCCGCGGCCCATGAAGGAATGGTTCGTGAGCGAAATGCAGGAAGCGCTGGCAACCTCCACGCACGACGTGCAGATGGTATTGAATTATCTGGCAACACGCGGCGACCTCGATACGAGCCATGTCGGCATGGTGGGTCAGGGATCGGGAGGAGCCATTGCTATTCTCGCCGCTGCTGCCGATCCTCGCATCCGGGCGCTGGATTTGATGGACCCGTGGGGCGATTGGCCCGACTGGTTGAAGGCCTCCGAGCAGATCCCGGACCAGGAGCGGCCGGCATATCTGAAATCGGAGTTTTTGCAACGTGTTTCCGGTCTCGACCCGGTAGTCTACTTGCCTCAACTCAAAGGGAAAGCGCTCCACATCCAACAGATCCTTGCCGACCCGGTAACGCCGGCCGCCGCGAGAGACAAGATTGCCGCGGCTGCTCCAAATTCGGACGAGATCATGCGTTATCCGGACAGGGCTACAGAAGTAAAGGCATTGGGCACAGACGGCATTGTCAAGTGGCTTGGAGAACAATTGAATCCTGGAACCACCGCAGAGAGGAACGCGCACTGAGGAGAGTCCTCTGGGACATAGCCTTCGCTCTTCTCGACATGCCGCCTTGCCCCTGAAAGAACGATAGTCGTCGATCGGAGATGATCGAACAATCATGCCCCCGATGAAAACACTACGCGGGTAACCCCGAAGCTTGATTGAGACAATTTACCTCCGGGGCCGGAAACCGGCCCCAGAGGCTGTCTGCCGCAAGCGCATTACTTTAAGCGTTGGAAAAGACTGTTCAATTTGATCTGTTTACTCGCTCTATTTGGGCTATGATTAGTTCTCCGACAGGACAGTCACGCCAACGGTGCCTGACACATATACCATCTGCGTAACCGGATTCACGGCAACATAAGACGCGGTAACGCCGGTAACCGTGGCTTGGAGTGTGTTGTTGGAACTGTTGATCACGTCAACCTGGTCGGCCCCTGCGGCCGCCACGAAGACTAGGCTCGTGAAGGGATCCACGTCCACGCCCAGCGGCTCGTCGCCAACCGTAATGCTCGTCACAAGCTTGCCATTCGCACCGAGCACGCCGGTTTGGGACTGGCCCGCCTCCTGGTCAGTTACAAAAACCTGCCCAGTCAACACATCTACGGCGGCACCTACTGTTGAATCTCCAAAGGTAGTTGTCGTCAAGATCTGCTTCGTCCAGGCATCTACAACGGCGGTCTGGTTGTTGCCGTAAGGGACATAGAGCAGATTGAAAATCGGATTCAGGGCAATTGCACGGGGATGGTTGCCATTGAGGCTGATCGAGCTGCGCAGCTCGGCTTTCCGGCCATTGATAACGTTGATCACATCATCGCTCGCATTAGCTACATACACGAGCCCGTTCAGTGGGTTCACCGTGATGCCGGTCAGACCACGGCCAGCGGTCGTGGTAACCGGAATGGTGGCCACGATTGTGTCCGTATTGCCGTCAATCACCGTCACGATGCACGGTGTTGGGTGAACGTGGGTGTTGCAGCCAGTCACATAAATCCTGTTAGCCAGATAGTCCACCGCAGGATACGACGCTCCCACTGTTAAGGGGATAGTCGTAGTGACCGTGTTGGTGCTTCCGTCGATGACTGCAAGGTTGACTGTTTTGCCTCCTGGCTGAGGAGCAACCACGTAAATGGTGTTCCGCACCGGGTCAACGGAAATGCCATGAGTAGGAGCTGTGAAAGGAATGGTAGTTGAGATGGATTGCGCGCCTGCTACTGAAACAACTCCAGCGAGCAAGGCCAAGGCCATAAGTTTGTTTACACGATTTAACATGGTGGTCTCCTCTGTTCGGTTGAGTTCGATTGGTGATATCAGGTCTGAGCGTTATAGCCGCAGAGAATATCAAAGACATTCTGGGGAAACATTCTCAAACATTGCCAGTACAAGCACGTGCATCCCGGCAGCCTGTGACGCCGAACGCCAATCCAGCTGTGCGTCAATTTCTGCCGTGTCTACTGGTATTAACTTCCGAGCACACTCCATCTCAACGCAGCCACCATTAAGTGTTGGTAAATCTGCTAGCGAGAAGGTGTCCGCTGGCACAGGCCGAGCATCATTATTGAAATGCAAGACGTACTTGTCGGGTGACGAGTATCGCCAACCTGTTTCATGGGGATGAGTAATATGACATCAACGAAACCGTTTGTTATTGCGAAGCGAGCAGTGTGGGAGGCATACCAGCAGGCCATCTTAGCCTCTCTTTCCTGAATGAACGATCACGGCAAGTTGCAACAGGCGGGAACTGATGCGCAGACCGGCGGTGCGGACCGCATCCAGGTTCACTTCCAGTTGAATCTGGTCGCCGGAGCGGATAAGCCCCACCATGCCGCCCGCGCGGACAAAGCGGTCGCTCTCGCCAACGGTCAGCACGGCGCTGCCTTGCAGGCGATCGAGAAGGGCATACCCGCGGGCCAGCGCGGTGTCGGAAAGATAAACAAGATCGCAATGCGCCAGTTCGGCCTCGCTGGGATGCTGGAGAACGCGGATCTTTCTGCCGCTGCTTTCCTTTCCCTCGACGACGCTCTTGAGGGCCGCTTCCATACTGTCACTGCCGACGACACAGATGAGAAGTTCATTGCCATGCCGCGGCCAGGACACAAATTCGGTGAGTTTGTAGACATAGGCTGCGCGTACGGCCCTCTCCTCCTGCTGCGCCCACAAATGCAACGGCACGGCAGCCAGCAACAGCACGCAGACAGAGGACCAGCCCGCGAGGAGGATGCCTCGCCGGCTTTCCGGCCAGAACTCATGCCTATTCACTTGCCGCTCCATTGCGTTTTCGGATTCCAGTGATAGGAAATGCGAAAGCGGACAGTGCGTCCATCCTGGACCGTCGCCGGTGCTGTAATCTCCGGCCCGGTGGGTGTGGCCCAGCGGCGGTCGAAGAGGTTGTTACAGCTTAAAGAGAATTCCCAGTTATTGTGGATAGGACGCGTCGAAAGGGTAGCGTTGACGAGGAAGGTGGGCGAAACATGGACGCCGGTGTAGTTTTGCTGCGCGCTGGTATAGAGTAGCTCGACTCCCAGCGATGCGGGAGAGAACAGAGGAACCGTTCCATCAAGTTTCGCCAGATTCTTGGGCGAGTTGATGGCCGTTTCTCCCGCCTGCTTAGGCCTGGCGTATGCGTACGCATAACTAGCGCGACCCGACCATCCCGCGGCGTTTTGGGCGGTCAGCTCCAGCTCCAGGCCTCGCTCTTTATCGCCTTCCTCATTGGCAAACAGCGTATTTCCAGAGGCGGGATCCACGTATTCTTCAATGGTTTTGATCAGATTGTTATTGTAGGCGTCGGCTGTCACCTGGCCCCAATTCCTGAGCTTGTGCGACACGATCAACATTTGCGAGTGAACAAACTCGGGCGTCAGCGTGGGATTGCCGAAGAAGGCCGTATCGACATCGTACTGATCGTAGGGATCGGGCGCGCGGAATGCCTGATTGTAGATGTACTTGATCGAAGTTGTGGCATTGGGCAGAAGCATGAAGGCCAGCCGGGGGCTATAGGTCGTATTGATGTCGCTGTGCCAGTCAATCCTTCCCCCCAGGTTCATGCTGAACCATGAGGCCGGGTTCAACTCGGCCTCGCCGAAAATCGCGGCCTGCCTGGGGTTGCGTGTATCGTCGAATAACGGAGTCTGTCCGACGTCGTAGCTGGTTTGGTTGATGCGCAGGTTGTGCTCCCAATCCGCTCCTGCTACGATGCGGTGGCGCCCCAGCTTACGCCCCAGAACGGTTTCTGCGCCGATCCAATCGGCGGTGGCAACGTTGATCTCATCGGTATTGCCTTTCTGGCTTCCCGACGGATAGGGATAACTGGCCCAGAAACGGTAGGCGTCGTAATAGAGGCGGAAATCGAAGTCAGTCTTCGCATTGAAGGAGCGGTTGTAGCTTAGTTCAAGATAGCCGCGCCTGTCGCGGGATCGGTTGCTCGGATCGTTGAAGACCGTTCCATAAGAAGCATTCGGAACGATCTTCATCCGCGAGCCGAATAGTCCTTCCAGGCGCAACTGGCCTTTATGCAGAACGGCGAAGATGTGATCGTAGCGGTCGCCATCGATATTCTCGGCGATACCATTGTTCGTCTCCGGCGTGTCGAATTCGGGGTAGTACTCCCGCGCGGCGCCGTTGGAGCGGTAGAGGCTGGCTGCAACCACACCATCGATGCCTCGCAGGTGAAAGGAGGACTTCATCTCTCCCGTTCTGCCCGCGAATGACTGCGCCGCAGAAGAAACCTCGATCAGGGTCCGGCTGGGGGGGCGAATGGTGATCACATTAACGACGGCCAATTCGGCATTGGTTCCGTAGAGAGACGATCCCGAGCCACGCAAAATCTCCACATGGTCGATCATGCTGATATCGAGAGGGAATTCCGTGCCAATCAGAGCGCTATCGTAGACGTTTTCATTCAGACGGTGACCGTCGATGAGCAGCAGGTAGCGGGCGTTGTAATCGCCGCTATTTAAAAAGCCGCGCATGCCCAGGTAATGGTATGAGCGGTCGTAGGCGGTATAGAAGCCGGTGACGCTGTTCAGTAGCTCGGCTAACGTTCGCCAGCCGTAGCGACGGATCTCATCGCCATCGATGACCGTGACTGCGGAAGGGGCCTTGCGCGGATCGTCGAGATGGCGAGAAGCGGTGAACAAACGGATACGCGAGAGGTCTTCAACACTTAAACCAGTGAGATCCTGGACTTTGTTGTCCTGCGCGCGAATCGCCGGGAGGACGAGGGCAATCCACAAGCAGACGCCAGAGCACTTTCGTACGGAGAATCGCACCTGATCTCCCTTCTCCGCCCCAAGCAGATGTAGGTTTGCAACTCCGGTTGAACCCGGATTAGCTCGTACAATCAATAAGTTTTATCGGCAAAATTTTGGTCTAAGTTTAAACGGAGGGACTGGACCTGATCGTTGCTTCATAAATAATGCAGTACGTGCTATTTTTTCCGGCTCATTCCAAGCCAGAAAGGGCTGGGCGCACGCCAAGACGCCATACTTCGCGCTTGCTAGCGATTGCTTCGCGAATGACCTACCGTTGAAGCGCAGGATAACAACAATCAGGAGAGGCGGAAGCGCCGGTACCGGTCAACTGGCAGATTGCGGTTTAGGCAGCGGATGCGGCTTGCCGTCGATGGGCAGCAGGATAATGAACGTCGTTCCCTTGCCAGTCTCGCTGGTGAAGGTGAGAGAGCCGTGATGCTTGTCGACGACAATCGACCGTGCGATTGCGAGTCCCTGGCCGGTCCCCCGCCCCACCTCCTTGGTCGTGAAAAAAGGTTCAAAGATACGATCGCGAATCTGCTCCGGAATGCCGCACCCGGTGTCCTGGATCTCGATACGTACAAAATTGCCTTCTACCGCAGAACGTACATGGATTTTTCCGCGTTCGCTGGAACTTTTTGCCACGTCGGCGATGGCGTGCGAAGCATTGAGCAGCAGGTTGAGGAAGACTTGATTCAAATCGCTCAGATGACACATGACAAGAGGGAGTTCCGCCAAGTCGCTTTCCAGATCGGCAACATACTTATATTCGTTGCGGGCGATGGTAAAAGTTGCTTTCAGCGCGCGGTTCAAATCGGCGCCGGCTTTTTTCCGGCGGTCAGTATGCGCGAACTCCTTCATCGCACCGACAATCCCTGAGATTCTGGAGACGCCATCCAGCGCGGCATCGCAGGCAGGAGGAACATTTTCTTCGATAAACGCCAAGTCGATGGCAGTCTCTTTCTCGGTAACCGGGCGAATCATTCGATCGCAATCCGGAATTGTCTTCAGTTCTTTCATGGCGTGATGAAACACATCCAGTACCGACAGCACCTCTTGAAACGCGTTTTTTAAAAAAAGCAAATTATCGCCGATAAACTGCGCTGGCGTGTTGATTTCGTGAGCAATTCCGGCAGCAAGTTGGCCCACGGCTTCGAGTTTTTGCGAGTGGCGAAGCTGCACTTCGAGCGTCTTGAGTTCCGTAATGTCGTGCAGCGCCTCCACCGCTCCAAAGATCTTTCCCTCGTTGTCACGGAGGAGCTGGCCGCTGGTGAGTAAAACTCGCGGCTCATAGCCCGCAGGACGAGTCATTACTTCCACATTGGTTACCTGTTCACCGCGCAGAGAGCGCAGTAGAGGAATCTCCTCCGGGCCTAGCTGCGTTTTGCCGTCTGCATGGTAAAGAGTGCTGTCCTTGGCCCACATTTCAGCAGCACCGGATTCTGCGTTTAAGCCTAGCAACTCGCGCGCCTTTCGATTTTGCATGGTTACCAGGCCATTCGCATCGCAAGCGACGATTCCCGACTCCACACTGTCGAGCACGGCTTCCATCAGCCGCTGTTGCCGGTAGCGTTCCTCCGACTGCAGTCTGCGAACCTCCGCTTCCACCCGTGAACGTTCCATGCGGCCGCGCAGCACTATAATGCCAAACGCCAGATCGCCCGAAAGCTCCTCCAGTAAGCGAATTTCTTCGCCCGTGAAGGCATTGGGCTCGGAAGAGTAAATAGTGAGTGCGCCAAACACCGCGTCGCTTTCGTCCTTAAGCGGCAAGGCAATGCTGGAACGATAACCGCGCTCCAACGCCATCTCTTGCCAAAGGGCAACGTCAGAGTCGGTTGCGAAATCCTGGACGATAGCGGTTTTCCCAGTGCGGATCGAGGTGCCGATAGGACCGCGCCCGTAATCGGTGTCGTCCCAAACAATATGGGCCGCCGCTACATAGCCCTCGTCGCCCCCTGCCCAGGCCACCGGGCGCACCGTCTTTGCGTCATCGTTTTCGGCGTAGCCCACCCAGGCCATCCGGTAACCGGCCTTCTCGCAGACAATGTGGCAAATCTCGTTCAGCAACTGTTGTTCGTCGGTGGCCCGTACTAGGGCCTGATTGCAATCGCTGATCGCGCGCAGCTCGCGGTTCAAACGGCGCAGTGCCTCTTCGGCCCGCTTGCGTTCGGAAAGGTCGTGGCCGACAACCAGAACTCCATCGATTTGCCCAGACCGGTTGTGTAGTGGTACCGCGACCCACTCCAAATAGAGGGATTCTCCCCGAGGATTGACCCAGATGTACTCGGCCGTCTGTAAAGTGCCGCTTTCCAGTACCTTCTGTACTGTGCGAAGGCTTTCAGTTGGCGCGACAACCATCTCCTGGGAACTGCTCCCCACCGGTATATGAAGCATGTCGCCTCCGAAACCGAGGCCACTTACTTTTTCCCAGGCAGGGTTGATATAAATCCGGCGCAGATTTTTATCGTAACGAACGATGAAATCGGGGATATGCTCGATCAGGGTTCGAAGTTCCTGTTCATGCATCTGCAGAGCTTCTTCGGCCCGTTTACGCGCGGTAATGTCGCGGGCGATGACGGAGACGCCAATCAACTCGCCCTCGGCATCCTTGATCGGGCAGATCGTTAGAGAGACCTCGATGACCTGCCCTCCAGCCCGTACTTGCTGGGTTTCAAGACGTTCGATCTTCTCGCCCCTCCGCATGCGAGCAATGATGCTGTCATTGAATTCCGCCATGCCGCCGGACGGGAATAGGAGAGAAATGGACTGGCCGATGGCCTTCTCTGCCGTGTAACCATAGATATATTCGGCCCCATTGTTCCAACTCACAATCTCCCCTTCCAGCATCGCGCCAATCACCGCGTCGTCGGTGGACTTTACTATGGATGCAAGAAATTTGATGCTCTCCTCCGTTTGCTTGCGTTCGGTGATGTCGCGCACGAGAGCGAGGTTGTAGGCTTTGTCTCCATATTCGAAATAGCTGGCATTGACCTCGACCGGGAAAATCGTGCCGTCCTTCCTCCGGTGACAACCCTCAAGATTCAGAGCAGGATTCATCTTGAGCTCGTCCCATACACTCGACCAACGTTCCATCGGAAAGCTGGGATCAATATCGGGGACTCCCATGCCAAGCAGTTCCTCCCGGGTGTAACCCAATGCGCGGCAGGCTTCTTCGTTCACAAAATGAAATCGTCCTGTTTCGTCGATCAGATATGCGGCTTCGTGCACACTATTTAGTGCGAAGTTCAACAGCGCGATATTCTGCTCCGCTCGCTTTTGTTCGGTAAGGTCGCTCAGGGTACCAATGAGGCCTGTCACCAGCCCATCCTCGGTCACGGGACGGCTGGAGACGCGCAGATAGTGCAGGGAGCCATCCTTACCGAGCAATGTCAACTCGCTGGGGTTCATGTACCCGCTGGCAAGGCCACCCGGAGTGTCTGGCCCAGCAGATTGAAAGAACTTGGAAAACGGCTTCCCGATGAATTCTTCGGGCGAAAATCCGCTCAAGGTCTTGATGACCGGGCTGATATACGTCACGATTCCCTTCGTGTCGAGGCTGTAAAGGACGTCACTAATGTTCTCCACCAAAAGACGATAACGGGCCTCGCTCATCGCCAACTGACTGCGAGTATTCTCCAGATCCTCGATCCGTTGCTGCAATTGCGAATAGTAGTTCTTGTGAACAGACTCCTCCCCAAGACCTATGATTTTGTTCCGCAATGAGCCGGCGGATTCAGATTTATCGAAACGCCCGTTCATAGATGCCTGCAATTTCTTCAACACTTGCCTCGCGGGGATTTGTCACCTGACATGCGTCGTGAGATGCGTTGACGGCAAGCTGGTTAAGGATTTTGTTATTCAGTTCCAGCTTCAGGCTCTGCCTGCTGATGCCAGCGCTCTCCGCAAGGCTCCTGATGCGGCGCAGCAATGCCTCTTTGCGGACATCCGGACCCAACCCATCAAACGTGACGCCCATGGCTTGGCCGATCCGGTCGTATCGTTCCGCGGCGCTCTGGTAATTGAAGTCCACAACCCAATCCAACAGCAGCGCGTTGCAGATTCCGTGCGGCGCATCGAGCAATCCGCCAAGACTATGTGCCATGGCATGAACCAATCCGAGACTGGCATTGGAAAACGCCATGCCTGCCACCATGCTGGCAAACATCATGTGATCGCGATATTCCAAATTGCGCGGGTCTTCGATTGCCTTGACCAGGTTCTGCGCGATCAGAGAAATCGCCTCCATGGCGTGAAGATCGGTAAGCGGTGAACTGGCATTGGATACATATGCCTCCACGGCATGAACCAGCGCATCCATGCCGGTAGCTGCTGTCAGATCTTTCGGCATGGTGGCCGTGGTCTGGGGATCGACTAATGCGATATCCGGCACGACAGCCTTACTGATAATTGCGATCTTCACCTTGCGCGTTGTATCCGTGACAATGGCGAACTGAGATATGTCGGCAGCAGTTCCTGCGGTCGTCGGAATGCAGATAAGCGGCGGGATGGGAACACGCACTTCGTCGATCCCCTCGAACTGCAGAATGTCCTTTTTGTTGGAAGCGGCAATACCAATTCCTTTAGCGCAGTCCATGGGGCTGCCGCCACCGACCGCGACAATCACATCGCATTCGTTATCCTGATAAAATGCGGCACCCGCGGCCACTTGGTGCTCTTTGGGATTGGGGGTGATGTCTTGAAAAATCGCCGCTGGAATATTTTCTTCCTTTAGCGAGCGTAGCGCGGCATCCATCCACCCCGCTTCGACGACGCCTGGATCGGTGACAAGCAGCGCTTTCTTCGCGCCGAATTTTTTCGCGCTTGGCCCAACCAAGTTTATGGCTCCAACACCATAGATGATTTCGGGCGCCACAAACTTGCGCAATTCCAGAGTTGTGGAATTCATGGTGCCTCCTTTCATTCGCTTCCATCCAGCCCAGCAATCCGCTTCTTCAGCTCAATCATCTTCAGTTCGCGATCTACGACTAACCGCTCGAAGTGTTCCAATTCATCATTCGCCCGCACAAGGCCATCTCAAAGCGTTCGCACCTGGGAATTTCCTGCACAGCTCCAAAAGCGCGCTGAATGCGGTGTGCATCATCCACAATCTCATTGGCCCGAGTTTTCACTACGCGAATCTCCCCATCCAAACGGACAGCGAAAGCTCATGCTCGCGATTCCGTTTCCACAACATTTTCCCGCCGCTCTTCAGCTGAATCGCTTCTGCTGAGCAGTAATGGAAACGGGAAGTGGCATCGCTTCATCGATTTGCTAGCGAATGCCTTTGATACCGTTGATATCTGCGGATATTGCAGATTCTTATAACCACTATCGGCGCGCAGTTGAATTCCTAGAGATGGTCGCATTAGTTCCGTCTAATATTTCCTGGATGGGTATTTATCTGACTCCCGCGACCCAACCTCCTGCGGTTCCAGTATCCGGCTTTGCGACACATTTAACCGGGGATTTGTAGAAAGGTCTGATATCAGTGCTGATAAGTCGCCCAGCGTCCCGGTTTCCAGAAGCGGTTTGGGCCAGTTCGACATTCGGCCTTCGGCCAATGGTTAAATTCGGCGGGCGTCTTCGCCAAATTGTCTCCAAAAGGATTCCAAAATCTGATCCACAAAATGTACTGTCTTCGACGACGCGGTGGTTTAAGACGTCCCCTCCGGACTGTAAGTCATTGACATTATTAGCACTATCGGACTATCACAGCAGAGGTTTTATTGGAACCCGAACTCCTGTCACAAATAACCGTTCGACCCTTCTTGCGGCCTCAACCTGAATAGCGGGGCCATTCCCAGAAAGAGCTGGCCGAGCGCGCCGTACTGCATCGCAACTACGTCGGTGGAGTCGAGCGCGGCGAGAGGAATGTCGCCCTGGAGAACATTGCCAAGCTGCCAAAAGCGCTCTCCGTCTAGCCGGGCGAGTTGTTTGCGGATTTCTCTTAACGGGCTCTATATGCTCGATTGCCTTCTGTGCACGCCATAGATGCTCAAACCTATCTGGCGCAATTGAGGATGCGGATCGTAGTTCCCGAGTCGTTGCAAGGTGGAGTTTCGAGCCGTCACTGTCCCAGCCAAGCCGCTGCCATCCGCAGAACGGCTAGAATTGCGAGCACCACTTCTCAGCCGTACGTTGCCATGTTTCAATGTTTGTCGTGAACAATCGGAGTCTTGTCGTTACGATGCGACGATCCAACCGGGTTAAACATATTTTGACTTCAGCATGTTGGATCGGTGTACTCGCAGACGCGCAATGATAAACTACTGCATTAACGACAAATTGGCTGTCCTTCCAAACAGAAACGACCAAATCGCAACGTTGTTTGAAACGTTGCGATTTAGTCGAGGGAAAATTCTATGCGTTTGACTCGTTCTCTCCAGATTCTTGCATCGGCTTGTGTTTTGCTATGCGGAGAAGCCGCAATTGCTCAATCATATGCGTCTGCAGTGAGAATCATCGATCCCGTCAATGAAAGCGTTCTGGCGACACTAAATGGGAACACGCACCCGCTTGCTAATAGGGAGAACGACCGAGGTCGGGTCAGCTCATATCTATCCATGACCGATCTGATTTTGGTATTGAGCCGCTCTCCAGCGCAGCAGGCTGCTTTTGACAAGATGGTGGCCAGTCAATACGACCCCAATTCTCCAAATTTTCATCATTGGCTTACCCCGGAGCAAGTCGGCATTGAGTTCGGCCCTTCGAAGACGGATATCGCCACGATTTCAAATTGACTGAGTGGGCATGGATTCACAATCGATGAAGTGACCAAGAATCGGATGTCGATTCGATTCAGCGGCACGGCAGCGCAAGTGGAGAACGCTTTTCACACTGAGATTCATAACCTTGAAGTGAAAGGCGTCCAGCACATCGGCAACATGAGCGACCCGCAAATTCCGGCAGCGCTGGCACAGGTTGTGGTGGGTGTAAAGTCGCTGCACAATTTCTTTGCTCGGCCCCAGTATCGCTTGGGGAGCAAAGTTACCCGGGACGCCGCAACAGGAAAGTGGCAACGCGCTATCAGCGGCCCAACGGATTCTTCGGCAAACCACGCGGCCAAGCCGGAGGTTGCACGGCCGCAATTCAGTGTCAATGTTCCTGCCAGCGGCAGCAATCGAGCCTACTTGGTCGAGGATGTCACGCCTTACGATTTTGCCACCATCTACAACATTCTTCCTTTGTGGAATGCGAGTACCGCCATCGACGGAACCGGCCAGACCATTGCCATTGCCGGCACCAGCGCCATCAACGCCGGCACGAGTGTTACCGGAGCCAATGGCGTCAATGATGTAGCTACATTCCGCAGCATTTTTGGCCTGCCGGCATATTCGGCTAACCAGTTCACGATGATATCCGGCAACAGCCAGCCTCTCACCGTTTGTACAAGCACGAGTTCCAGCGCGCTCTGCGGTATCAACGAACTGACCGAAGACACACTGGATGTAGAGTGGGCTGGATCGATCGCCAAGGGCGCGAATATTGTGTTGGTCGCCTCCTATCCGGCCTCGTCATCCGACGACAATCTTTACGATTCAGAGAGTTATATCGTCAACAACAAAACGGCAAGCATCCTAAGCGTAAGCTATGGCCAGTGCGAGCTATCCAACGGCACCGCCGGCAATATCGAATACTACAATCTTTGGGAAACTGCAGCTTCTGAGGGCATTGCAGTTTTTGTATCTACGGGAGATGGCGGCTCGGCAAGTTGCGATGACGGCAGCGATGCCATCGGCAATCCCTATTCCGCTCAATTCGGACTTTCTGTTAGCGGGCTGGCCTCCACTCCTTATAACACCGCCGTTGGAGGCACCGACTTCAACTGGTGCTCGCCAACGTCTTCCACCGAATGCACGGCCTCGCCCTATTGGAATTCGGCCAATGCATCCAACGGCTCCAGCGCCGCCGGGTATGTCCCAGAGGTTCCCTGGAACGACACCTGTGCGAACCCGCTGGCGGCCGTGCTACTAGAAGCTCAAGCAAAAACCTTTGGCATCACCGGCGTTAGCGACGCTGAGACTGCCTGCAACTTTGTCTATAACGATTGGTCGTATATTTATCAAGACACTGGCGGCAGCAGCGGCGGAATCAACCTTTCCGGCTATCTCGACGCCGTGGGCGGAGGCGGAGGCGCCAGCGGGTGCGTAGTCAACAATGGCGCTGACGTATCTAGTTGCAATACCACCATCACCAGCACGGGAGCAGCGTACGGTTCCCTTCCCCTCGTCCAGGATGGATGGCCCAAACCCAGTTGGCAGGCTGGTGTTGCTGGCATTCCTAGTGACGGAGTGCGCGACATCCCCGACATTTCCTTCTTCGCCTCGGACGGATTTCTGTCCAACAGCGCCTATCTAATCTGCGTCTCGGCGCTCAACGCCAACAATGCCGCATGCACCTATTCCACGACCAGCGAACCGGTCGCGCAAGAGATTGGCGGAACTTCGGTTCCAACCCCGGCCATGGCCGGCGTCATGGCGCTCATCGATCAGAAGACCGAAGAGGCGCAGGGCAGTCCCAACGCCGAGTTGTACAAGCTGGCCGCCAGTCAGACCTATTCGAGTTGCAGCGCGGAGAGCGTCAAGGCCAGCAGCACCACCTGCTACTTCAACGACATCGATAAATACACCAACGCCGTTCCCTGCGACTACGGCGCCGGCGAAGGCTATCCGGCGCAAACAGGCATTCTCTCGCCCAACTGCTCGATTTTGCACACCGGAGACCTGATCGGCATTCTGCCCGGCTATAGCGCGGGTACAGGATACGATCAAGCCACTGGCCTGGGTTCGTTGAATGTGGCCAATGTGGTGAATGCCTGGCCGGTCGTCATCGGCGCCGCTACGGCCAACGTGACCGTCAATCCGGCTCAAACCGCGTTGCTCTCCAGCAATGCCCTGAATGTAACCGTGACCGTGGCCGCGGCAACCAGCAGCGGCACAACGCCGACCGGCCCGGTAACGCTGTCGGGAGGCGGCTACACCTCGGCGGCGGAGACGCTTTCCTCCGGTTCCTACATCTTCACCATTCCCGCCAACAGCCTCAGCACGGGCAGTGTCGTGCTCACCGCAACCTATCGCGGCGATGCGCTATACGCCTCGGCCACCGGCAAGGCCACCGTTGCCGTCAATCCGGCCTTTACCCTCACGGCCACCACGCCGGCCGCCATCACAAAGGGATCGTCAACCACTTCCACCGTGACCGTGGCCACCACCAGTGGCTATGTGGGAACCGCGACGCTCACCTGCTCGCTCACCTCGTCCCCCTCCGGCGCCACCAACACCCCTAGTTGCTCCATCTCCAGCAATAAGGTGACGCTAAACACCACCTCCACCAGCGGAACCGCCACGGCTACCGTGACCACGACCGCGGCCACCAGCGCCCATTTGGCTCCGCAACAGCCGCGCGGACCCAAATGGTTGGGCGAGGGCGGCGGCTCACTGCTGGCGCTGGTTCTCTTGCTGGGGATTCCGGCGCGGCGGCGCAGTTGGCGGGCGATGTTGGGCGCGGTTTTGGCCGTCGCCCTGCTCGGCGCGCTCTCCGGCTGCAAAGACTTCTGGCAGGCGCCGGGCAGCACCTCCGGCGGCACCACCTCCGGCAGCTACACCTTCACCGTAACCGGAACCGGAAACCCGCAGACACCGTCCTCCGTCTCCACAACATTCACGGTAACGGTGAACTGAGAAGACCGGGAATAAGCCAAAGGCGCGCCGTGGCAAGAATCAGGCCAAAGGCGCGCCACGGCGGAAGACCCGGGAATTGCGGTACAGGCTTTCTTTGCGACCCGATGTCTCAAAATCGAGAATGCGCCATCCGCCATGGCGGACGAATGCCACCCGCACCATTCCCGGCCCCGGGGGCCCCTCGAAAATAGCCCAGGGCGCAAGCCCTGGG
>Ga0326727_10002464_pt1 | contig 62966 bp, 52 predicted proteins | sample MB2enrmetagenome_FD_207643 | JGI IMG/M metagenome (GOLD analysis project Ga0326727, IMG submission 207643) | Lab enriched peat soil microbial communities from McLean, Ithaca, NY, United States - MB29MY | ecosystem: Environmental > Terrestrial > Soil > Wetlands > Peat | place: USA: New York...
TCACTTAGAGAAAAGTTCTATGGAGGAAAAAGGCGAGAGGGCCTCCAAAGGGATACCTGAAATTCCCTTTGGAGGCTTCACATTTGCATTTTGGGGAAAGTCCACTTCATGGCTTACTCCAGACAGAGGCCCTTGATAATGTATGGTTGGCTTATATCATAAGAAGGTTTCTCAAAGGTTACTTCTCACCTGGACTTAATGAAGGCTGGGGGGCTTCCCGACTGTATCTCGGGGAAAACCCCGTGGGCATTGATGTGATTTGAATATGTTAACTCGGCGTTGCTGACAGAGCAGTAGCATGTCGAGATTCCTGTTTAAGAAATTGCTCTTTGATCTCGGGGCACTTGATTCCCTCCCTGAACGCTGCTCCCTTCTCCTTTTGGCGCCCCCTTTTGAGGGTCTTCCGGCCAATGCGTACCTGGACAGTTTGCACGCGAAGCCGCGTTTTTTGACGTCGAAGAACGCGAAGAAGCGGTAGCGCCGTCTTCCACGGCGGCGCAAAAGAGAAGCGGTAGGCGCAAAAGAACAGGTTTTGTGGGCCTTCCGGCCAATGCGTACTTGGACAGTTTGCACGCGAAGCCTCGTTTTTTGACGTCGAAGAACGCGAAGAAGCGGTAGCGCCGTCTTCCACGGCGGCGCAAAAGAGAAGCGGTAGGCGCAAAAGAACGAGTTTTGTGGGGCTTCAGGCAAACATGTACTGTGTTGTTTGGACACGGAGTTCCAGGCTAAGAGCTTACAATGGATGGCGTGAAGTCCTGGGAAATGGAATGAACCGATTACGCTAAGATGAAAAGAAGATGACGCAGTTAAATGCGTTACGAGGAAGTTGCGTAGGCAGTAGCGAGAACCGAGCGGCCGAAGCACAAAGAAAGCCGTCTCCCCGCTCGCTATCCCTGTTCTCCGCCTTCTCTTTCTTCGCGTCTTCGCGTGAAAAATATTGGAGGTACTCGTTTGCCGGATGAACCCCTTTTGAATGGTGAGATAATGCGAAAACCAACGTGACGTGGGGCAGGAAGTCTTCCGGGGTATAATACCCCCCCCCAATATAGGGCAGCGCGGGATAGTTGATTGTGGGGGCATTCTGGCGCTTTGTGCTCGGGCTTTTCCGGGCATGATAGCGGCTTATGCGTTAAGGAACAGTCTGACGGACCAGGCGCAAAGAGCGGTAAGGTAAGACCGGAGAAGCTCGAAATCCATCCGCTTGCTTCCCCTGTGCTTCCCCGACAAAAGTGAATTATTGATTCGGGGTCCGATCCCAAACTGACCTCAAACTCAAAACTCCGAACCATCATTTTCAAACCATAATCAGGTTTCATTTCTAACAATAACAATACAAACTGGAAGAAAAATCATTTATTCAAGAGATTATAGAACTAACGGATTTGATCCAGCCGTATTGGACCAAACTATGATTAAAAGCCAATAGAGCTTCCTGGACCCTATTGGGTCTGGTATTCATATACCAACTATAGCGGTTTGTAGCACATCAGTCATAAAAAGTTTGCACTATCTATCGAAAAAGTTATCCTACTAAAACTGTAGCGATACTGGATATCCGATTGTTTTCGTATGAAATAAAAGAGCTTGACATTCGTACTATATTAGTATATGGAAAAAGCATGTATTGCTCCAATGTAGATATCAACCGGCAATAATTCATGTTTAATCTCCATTAAGCGTCTCAGAGGATTTTCCATGAAGGTGCGTGCTTTCGAGGAAGACTCCCTGCTTTTGGAAGGTGCCGGTTGCATTCCGGCCATGCTGACATCAGTGGACAAAGCCCTGCCAGGGCCCATTAAGGTTTTGGTTTTCGTCTCCAAGCCTCCATGTCCCTGCGGCATCTGCCTGCGGGCCGAACGAGAAGCTCTGAGAGCGGCACAAAAGTTTCCTTCCGACTTGGTCTTGGTCGAAAAATACGACGCCTTTTCCATAATTGCCAAAGAGAATCAGATCTGCGTCACGCCAACAGTAGTTATCGCAGGCAAAAAAGTAGCCGTTGGCAGGGTGCTGACCGAAGACCGGATAGCCGAAATAATAGCCAATCTGCTGAGTGGCGAGAAATGTGAATTATCAGGTCCTCAGGTTCACAGCATGCCAGGCCATCGCTAAAAATCAGATAGCGGATTTATTCCCCATTATATGAAGAAAGAGGGGTCAAACCTACACTCTTCACACCCCAAGCTCCAATTCAAGCAATTCAATAGGCTTAGCACAGGTTACATTGTTTGATCTCTTCCGCAACCTGACCGTTCTGCCCGACATTGTCTAGAGTGTAGGTGTGGCCCCTTCTCTCATACGCCGCCAAACAGTCCCCGTGATGGTTGAACAGAAACAACGGGTGGTAGCAGACCCATTCGAACCGGCTTCGCGGGAGTCTGATGTGATCGGCAGGTCCAATCGGCGGCTAGCCCCCGACTCCAGTCATTATTGGCTGCCGCGCAAAAAACCCATCAGTGCCTGCTGGAAATCCTCCGGCTTTTCAATGTGCGGGATGTGCCCACAGTCCGGAACCACGACGAGCGTGCCGTGCGGAATCTCTTTTGCCGCGGCCCGTCCGAGCTGAACGAAATCTCCCATCTTCGCGCGCGCTTCGGCTAAGGCATAGCTCGCAAGCGGAACCGTGTGGTCCTTTTCGCCGACAATCAACAGCGTCGGCGGCTGGAGCAGCCGGTACTCGTATCGAACCGGCTGCAGGTAGATCAACTGATACGCGAGGGCGGAAGCCTTTGCCCATCGCGGGTATTCGCCGCTCAGCGTCACGCGGATTTGTACCTCCGCGAGCGGTTCGTAAATCTCCGGCTGCGGATTCGCGAAGTAGTGTGCATAAAACGCGCGAATCTTTGCTGCGTCAGTATTTGCGAGTTCAGCTCGATAGAGCGTCTCATCCGTCTGCGGCGGAATATTTACGCGATAATCTTCGAGGCCAATCGGGTCTTCGAGGACGAGCTGCGTCACTCGCTCCGGATATATCAGCGCGAACCGAACCGCGAGCATCCCTCCGGTTGAATGCCCGACCAGCGTAACCTCCTGGATTCCAAGTGAATCGAGTAGATGCGCCGTATTCGCAGCCAAAAGCTGAAAGCTGTAGCGAATATCCGGCTTCGAGGACTTGCCCCAGCCGACTTGATCGGGCACGATAACGCGATAGCCCGCAGCGGCCAGCGCCTGAGCCACGTTGCGCCAATAATATCCGCCGAAGTTCTTGCCATGCGTCAGCACGACCACACGGCCATTCGCCGGTCCAGACGGCGGCACGTCCATATACGCCATTCGAAGGTCCTGCCCCTCGATCGTAAGCGGTAAAAAATGCGCCGGCCATGGATATGGGTACTCTTCGAGCGCGATCCCGAGCGCCTTAAGTTCGCTTGCCCCCTTCGTCTGTTCGCCGACAACGCTTGCTGTCAGGAACAACGCAATCGCCAGAAGCGCAAAGCCAATCCTGCAAGCAATTCGCTTCGATCTCATTTTGCGGATCTCTCCTCCATTTCTCATGCATCCCACTGGATTTGCGTCATTGGCTTGGCCGTCTGGGCTCTGCAGTCTGAACCAGAAGAAAAAAGAGGGGTCAAACCTACACTCTTCACACCCCAAGCTAAGAAGAAAGCTAATTCTGGGCCGAAAGCGCGGGATTAATAGCTGCTTGAAGGAAACGCTTCAAATCCGCTATCGCTAATTCTCCACGCTTTGTCTTTTTCAGAATATTGCCATTTTTGCGTAAAAGAAACCGTTTTAAGGATCGGAGATTCGGGTCGCCAGTATTGAAAATACAGAATCGCCGTAGCGTGACTTTTCTTTTCATCAAGTTGCATGTCCCTTAACTCGTATTCCGCGAGCCGGATTTTTCCGTGGAACCTGTCCACCTCTGACCAGAATTTTTCTTTTTTGTCCGGACTGACAAAAACAGACGCCTGCGCGTAATCCTCAAATCTGAAAGCCTCATTAAAGTCTTGCACCGAGTCTTTCAAGTTTTTATCATGGTCTTCGGTCGATGCGGAGGCAGCCGCGCTCGCTACAAGTATCGCACCTTGAGAGGCTGCTTGACCGGCTATCATATATGCGCAGGAAACCGTGGACAACAGAATTAACAACATTGCAAAGAAAGTAAGAATTAGTGAACTGGCTTTTTCATCTTTTCCCATAATCTCTCCAAATCGCCGGAAAATCCTCCAGATTCAACTGGAATAATGCATCAACTTCTGCGCTATGCCACCGGACTACATGTTGGGATCGGATTTTTGCCCGAAACACTTCCATTGAGCCCCTAAAATTACTAAGACGATACGATTTCCGGTCCGAACATACAAGAGGGTATCTCAGTGAGATCGTTTCCGGATTTCTAGACGCGCCCACATCCTCCGATTTTATGGCTCACCTCCTGTCGGTCCGGCTTTAAAGGCTCAGGCAAAAATAATGAGGATAGTATCGGGCGAGTGGATAAAGTCGAAGGAAACGTCTAAGGATGATAAGTTCACGGTACAGGGGGAACTATTCCCTAGCTGTTCAGAGCTGGCCTCAAAAGCTGCGATACATACCCACTTAGAGAAAGTCCACCCTGCTTGCCAATGTGATAAATACCGATGTGGCCGGGGTGCATAACGAAAATGATTTGAATATGTTAACTCGGCGTTGCTGACAGAGCAGCAGCATGTCGAAATTCCTGTTGAAGAAATTGCCCCCTGATCTCGGGGCACTTGATTCCGTCCCTGAGCGCTGCTCCCTTCTCCTTTCGGCGCGCCCCTTTTGAGGGTCTTCCGGCCAATGCGTACCTGGACAGTTTGCACGCGAAGCCGTGTTTTTTGACGTCGAAAAACGCGAAGAAGCGGTAGCGCCGTCTTCCACAGCGGCGCAAAAGAGAAGCGGTAGGCGCAAAAGAACAGGTTTTGTGGGGCTTCAGGCAAACATGTACTGTGTTGTTTGGACACGGAGTTCCAGGCTAAGGGCTTACAATGGACGGCGTGAAGTCCCGGGAAATGGAATGAACCGATTACGCTAAGATGAAAAGAAGATGACGCAGTTAAATGCGTTACCAGGAAGTTGCGTAGGCAGTAGCGAGAACCGAGTGGCCGAAGCTACTCCCCCTATGTTATGCTCCGGAATCTTTCCGCTCTCCCTCTTTTAACGGCTTGCTCGACCTCTTGGCAAGCATTTCACGTACGGTGGGGATTAGATCGTTAGGTATCTCTATGAATGTCTGCGATGAATCCTCCCATGCCGCTTCGTCTTCTGCAACGGCCTCTTCCTCTGATTGGCTCTCATAATGGGAGAGAACTCTTTTTACCCTGTCTTCGTCCCAGCCACTGGGAAATCCGCTCTTTTTCATGTTCTTTGCCTTAGTCGACGTCTGCGCCTATATGCTTTGAGAGGTTTGCCACTCAATTCGTATGCGGTGATCACAAAAACGCTGTCAGGTACCGGATCAGGTACATATATTACCCGGAGCATCCGGCCCGCTCTTGTCTGCCCGGTTGCGACACGAGAACCTTCTTGACCCGGGCGGTCCTCGCCCGGGCGGATCAGAACATCTTCAACCTCGCCCTCAACCACCTGATGCCTGTAAATGTGAGGTAAACCTGTTTCCGGGTCAATATAGAAGCGAATCTTCACTCACACTCCAGCATTACGTCATTGTCAACATCAACTACAGAACCATACTTGCAGGGTGGCGGATTGTCAATGGCCGAGACATGGTTGTGACATGGCAAGGGACACACGAGCCATTGCGAAAAGGTCAGGATCTCTTGCCCTGGACGTAACGAATCTCAAAACTCGGCATCTGCCAAGGCTCAGGGGCGTCAACAGAACTTGCCAATGTGACAAATACCGATGTGGCCGGGGTGCATAACGGAAATGATTTGAATATGTTAACTCGGCGTTGCTGACAGAGCAGCAGCATGTCGAGATTCCTGTTGAAGAAGTTGCTCCCTGATCTCGGGGCACTTGATTCCCTCCCTGAACGCTGCTCCCTTCTCCTTTTGGCGCCCCCTTTTCAATGGCGAGATAATGCGAAAACCACGGTAAATTTGTTCTACCGCAGAGAACGCAGAGAAAAGAACATGAACTGTTTTCTCAGCGCTCTCAGCCTTCTCTGCGGTCTCTAAAGATCGACCTTAGACCCTCGAAACAGGCCACCGGATTTTTAGAACTATCGAACGTCTCTGCGTCTCTGCGGTGGATTCGGGGGTATGAACTCTAAATCAAATCACTTTCCGAGAAACTGCGGTTTGCGCTTTTCGAACATCGCAGAAAGTGCTTCCATATGGTCCTCGGTATAATGGCACAACGACTGAAAGGCTGCGGCATCCTGCATTGCGTGCTCCAGAGTGGCGTACTGGGCGTTTCGAATCAGCCGCTTTGTCAAGCGGAGGGCCTGGGGCGGTTTGGAAGCAATTTTCTTGGCTATTTCATTTGCCTTGTCAAGAAGCTTATCGTGATCGGCCAGGTAGTTTACCAGCCCGATGGAGAGGGCCGTCTCGGCATCTATCATGTCCGATGTGAAAAGAAGTTCGCATGCCTTTGCCATTCCCACGGCCCGTGGAAGGCTCCATGCGCTGCCGTCGCCCGGAATGAGGCCGACGCTTACAACCGTCTGACCGAAAGTGGAACCTTTTGAAGCCACTCTTATATCGCACAACAGGGCAAGGCCGCATCCTGCTCCGACAGCCGATCCGTTTACCGCGGCTATGGTCGGTATCTCGACATTGTAGACTGCCATGAGCGCTTCCTGTATGTTTTGCCTGTATTTATCGAAAACTTCGGCAGGGGCCCCCTGGAACATCCCTTTTCGCTCTTTCATCTCCTTGACATTTCCGCCTGAACAAAATGCCGGATCGACCGCCGTTACGATGAGCACCTTGGTCTCCATGCGCTCATTTACCAGGGCGCAAGCGGATTTGATTTCGGCGATGATCTCAGGATGGGTAATAGCGTTTCGGATGTCAGGGCGGTTAAGCGTCATTGTAGCAACGGCCCCATCGACCTTGAACAGAATCTCCTTGAATTCCATGGCGAGTCCTCCGGATTGGAATATGGGAATTGCGGCTTAAGGTTCGGTCCAGGAGATACGAATATCAGGAAAAGTCCGGATTTCAAAGCGCGATGTATAGGGGGCTATTGCCCAGAACATGCATATCTGAAAAAACATCCCGGTCTGGGAGAATCTCACATTTCGTCACCTGGGAAAATCTCACATTTCGTCACCTGGGAGAATCTCACATTTCGTCATTCCGGCAGGGCTTTTGGGCCGGAATCCAGTGTTTTCATTAAGTGACGGTTATGGAAATCTCTCGGCCGGCCGAAAACTGCCGGGTATGGTGCTTATGGTCAGAAAGTGTATTTGGGTAACAGCCCGATAGGGGTAATCCCAACATAAGCGCTGCCAGGGGCAAACGGGAAAAGGATTTTGTCGTCGAAGAACGCGAAGAATGAAAAGGAGGGGAAGAGCGGTAGGGAGCGGGTAAACGAAGTTTGAAGTGCGAAGAGCGAAGGGTGAAAATTTCACCCTTCTATCCTCACCCTTCACATTTGGAGCGAAGCGACCTCCCGCTACTGCCTGCGCAATTTCTCGGTAATGCATCTAACCTGCTTCCTCTTCTTCGCGTTCTTCGACGTCAAAAAACGCGGCTTCGCGTGCAAACTGTCCAGGTACGCGTTTGCCGGAAGACCCGGGATTATCACCCTCCGGCACTGCGCACACGGGAACTCCACAAAAAAAGAGGGGGCAAACCTGCACTCTTCACACCCCAAGCTCCAATTCAAGCAATTCAATAGGTTTAGCACAGGTTACATTGTCTGATCTCGTCCGCAACCTGACCGTTCTCCCCGACATTGTCTAGAGTGTAGGTGTGACCCCTTCTCTCATTCCCCTCACTGATGCCGCTCAGATCACAAAAATGACGGAAGCCGCTCAGCGTTTCACTTTCTCACAAAGGCATACCGCAAATCGCATAGCTTCCATTTTGCTCGAAAAAATGGATAGCGGTCAAACATCCCCATAAGCGCTAACTTAAGCCCCTCCTTTTGGTCCGTAGGGGCCGGATCTTTTGTCGTCGAAGAATTTTGTCGTCGAAGAATCCCCATAAGCGCTGAATTAAGCCCCTCCTTTCGCGATGTATATGCACGACGACATAAATAGATGCGCAATGAGTGTAGGGTGGGCGCGGCGCTTTATCGTACCCACCAATTGTGACTTTCAACGTTGCTGCTCACTGTTCACTGCTCACTGCACTGAGGGGGGCGGAGGCCGCTTTGGCCGCTTCCGCGTGTCCTGTCACCAAGACAAGTATCCTCGGAATTCAAAGACTGTATCGAAGGTTGACGGCATTCCGATATGGCCGTATCCTACGGGCATTGTGGTCTGGTGTGCATTCCCAGTACATCGAATAAGACCACGATGTCATCGCAAAGATTGGTTTTGCATAAGGAATATCTATGAAAGAGCGTAACATACAGGACTACTTATATGCCAACCCCGAAGTTCTTTTCCCCGCCGGAACCATAACCGAAAAAGCCCGAGAGTATAGCATCCAAGGGAAGAGGATCGATCTGCTCTTCGTGGTGGATGGCGTTCGATACATCGTTGAGATCAAGAATTCGCCCATTCAGCGGGAACATATCGGGCAAATCGTTGAATATTACGGTTTGATGAAGAATTATATGAAGGATGCCAATCTTGCAATGGTCCTTGTTTCTTCCTCCATACCCCCTTGGCGGGCTACCTACCTGGAAGAATTGGGCATTCGTTGCGTAGAAATTCCGAGTGTCCCGACAACGGAAGAACACAAAATAATCCAGAGGGATGCAAGGGCCTACGGCAAAAAAGCCAAACAAAAGGCCGAAGCTGAATCGGTCCGTCTAAATGAAGGAAGGGTCACTTTTGAGGATATCGCCCCGCCTGCCAGCCTTAATGGAATAGCCATTGCCCAGCGCATGCTTCGGGACACCCTTGAACCTATCAGTAAGTCGTTTAAAGAATATGACGTTGTTCCATTCCGCATTACTAGTCCAAGTTCCCTCCATTTCGCCGTAGAGTACGATCCCGCCAACGGCACTGCAGAATTCACTCGGGGCGGTATTTGGTGGGCCTACCGCTTCGGTTTTTCGGAGGATTTGCCTCCGAATGACGTTCCCAATATATCCATTATAGCGAACAGGACTGGTCTTGAAGTCATCCTGAATGCTGAGTTGCAGCCGTCGCAGAAAGCTATGCTTGAACGGATACAGAAGTTTACAACGATTTTCGACAGCCTACTTCGCGACCACGGCGCTCTGGCGCTACAGACCTTCCTGAAGTTGGAGCATCAACCTCGCTTCTATCACTGGATACTCACCGATTTTAAGGCACCCGGAGAATTCGACGGTGAGGTCATTCTCCGATTGTACCATGAACACGAGAATACATTTTGGGAGGAACGGGACCGGTGGACTCGCTATATCCGTGCAAAAAATAAGAAACTCACCGGACCAATGATTCACCATCTCGAAACCCATAATAAGCGACTCAACCTTGCGATCCGACTAGTGGAGCCTTTCCAGAAAAGCGCTACATTCTGGTCTCGCCCATACGAACAACAAGTCATTGAGATAATCGGGGCGGTCCAGCGTATGAAACCCTTGGTAGACTTCTTCATAAGGTAAAGGTGGATCAATCTAATTAAGGAAACGAAGTATGAATGAAACACAAATAATCGGTGCAATCAATGATGCGCGTAAGGGTATTTGTCAGTACTTAGATATCATGGAGCTATTCCACAAGGTTGACGTATCAGGTAACCGCGACTTTCAGCGCAAGTTCAATGCGTTTTATAGAATCAGGCAAAGATCTGTTGAATGGTACGGAGAGTACTTCTCGTCTATGCAGCGATGGAAAGGAAGCAAGCCTACATTTAATGACGTTCTGGATCACCTTAATAAATCACTCGGCAGATACGAGCCATCGTTCTCTAGTAAACTTCTGGCTACTTTGGACCCAAACTACCCAATTTGGGATAAATTCATTCTAAAAAATACGCAAACAAAAGCTCCTTTTTACACCTCCAAGCACAAAATGGAGCAAGCAAAAGCAGCATACGAGCACATTCTGATCTGGTACAAGCAGTTCTTAGGCTCAACAGACGGCAAGCTCGTGGTGAGTGTTTTTGATCGAAATGTCTCAGAATATACCAAGATTACTGACGTTAAGAAGGTAGATTTTGTGCTGTGGCAAATGAGGCCCTAATATCAGTAGCATAAACACGGACTTCAATTCTGCTGCCCCCCGTTACCCCGTTATGGGTAACGTTCAGCCGGGTAAGTGCGAATTTCCTTCAGGGTCGGTCCGGGGTCGGACCACGCTAGACCAGCTACAGCCGAAGATCGACGCGCAAAAAACAGTCGTTTGGCAAGCTTAAACCGGCATTTTCGATACTAAAATCGTCGATCTAAGCACCGCTGTCGATTAACGAGAAACGCCGGGGCCAACTGAGGCTCAGGAGAATTGATGCACCGTCTGATTTCTACCGTTCACCTTTACGTTCCCGGCCGTATGTCGGGCATCTTCGTTCTCTTGGTTCCCTGGCACCACATCCGTTCTGCATAATAGCGGATGTCAACGCGGAATTATAACGAAAGATTGCCGGTGGAAACGCCGCACAGCTTGCCAACATTGAGAATTCTGCCCGGGCCGGGGTGCATAACGACTATGATACCAATTTGTTAATCTGGCAACCGCCCCCCTCCATAACGTATAGAGGAGAGTTGTGTGGAGTTTCCTCTTTTCCAGCCGAACGCTGGCGCTCACCAGCCGCGCCCATGAACTTTCAGACAATTACACGGTGCTTCTCGCAGACTAGTGTAGCACCTGGTTGGGTGCTTTTTCATGGTTGATAACTTTCTAGAAAAGCTAGCCTTTTGGGAAGTTGGCAATATTAGATTTAATGGACTTGCCAAGCCAATCAATGCATTTTCCAATATGGCGCATGTTAGCTAGGCCTTCTTTATCTTCAATCACCTCTCCTTTGTTTAGGCCATAGCCCATATTCCAGTAGGTTGAGCCAGGAATAATCATTCTTGACATTTGGAACATATGGTTAATGGTGTCATATACATGGGTGGCTCCGCCACGTCTAGCTGCCACAACCGCTGCCCCTATTTTCCCAGAAAAAGCATGATCGTTAGCATATGCAACATAACCTGCCCTTTCAATCAATGCCTTCAAATCTGCAGATATAGCTGCAAAATAGGTTGGGGAACCCAGAATCATAGCATCAGCCTTTAGCATTTTTGAAAATATGTCATTAAAATTATCCTTCTTAACTGAACATTCATTGTCTTTATTTTCAAAGCATTTCTCGCAAGCAATGCAACCGCGAATTGGTGTCCCGCCGACCTTTACCAGCTCAGTTTCCCAGCCGGCGTCATGTAGTTCGCTGAGTACCTCTTTAAGGAGTAATTCGGTATTTCCGCCCTTCCGTGGACTTCCGTTTATGGCTACTGCGTACATAGTGACCTCCTTATTTCCTCATTGTTAATCGATTTTTGTAAGTCCTATTTTTATGTTGTTTTGCATTGTCAAAAAGTTATCGATTTTTCGTGTTTTTGAGAATTTGTAGCTACGAAAGCAATTTTTACTTTTCCAAACTCAAGTGATTCCATAGTTTCTGTATATCTCCAGGACGCGGGGCAAACCTCATATTCGTGAACCTCGTCGGGGTCGGACCACGCTAAAAGCTTGCTGGCCAAGGGCAGAGTGGTAATAATCAGCCACTTTTCAGCCTTAAAACGCTCTTTTTAGCCTGGGAATGGTCCCTTTAACGGCGACCATCTGGTGAGGAAATATTCCGCACCCACTCCACAAAATACTCACACCCAAGGATTGTCGATGCAGTCACTTTCTCGAATGCGCTTGGAGACACTCTCCTGACTACTCCCTCCACGAATCCCGGTACCGCTTCCGAGCTCCCCAATCGGACCCGAAGAAGTTCAGGGTGAACTCCGACCATTTAAACGCCATGTTCGCCAGGTTTCATCCTCAGAGCCATGGCTTTCTTGCTGATTTCTTCTATGGATAAATCCTCGTCCAGACCTTGACGCCACTTCGTGTAATCAAACGGTTCCCGCTGAATAAGGGCGATAAACCGTTCCGCTTCGATATCGCCGAGGTGCCTGGCAAGGATTTCAAGCCCTTTCAACCTGATTTCTGTGTCGGTCATCATGAGAAGACCTCCTTAATGAAGCCGATTGGGTCGTAATCTTAATATTATCTATAGCTCTAAATCAAATCACTTTCCGAGAAACTGTGGTTTGCGCTTTTCGAACATCGCAGAGAGTGCTTCCATATGATCTTCGGTGTAATTGCACAGTGACTGAAAGGCTGCGGCTTCCTGCATTGCGTGGTCCAGAGTGGCGCACTGGGCGTTTCGAATCAGCCGCTTTGTCATTCGGAGCGCCCGGGGCGGTTTTGAAGCAATGTTTTTGGCTATTTCATTTGCCTTGTCCCGAGGTTTATCGTGATCGGCCAGATAGTTTACCAGTCCGATTGAGAGGGCTGGGGCCCCGATTTCAGTACCGATCTTCATGCTTTCCCTCAGGGACTCATAGGCCTTTTCATTCCGGCCGAGCTTTTTCTGCTCCCTGCCCACTCTTCACCATTCACTATTCACTATTCACTGTTCACTGCTCCCTCTTCACCCTTCTCTGCTCCCTGCTCCCCGCTCCCTGCTCCCCGCTCCCTCTTCCCTCTTCACTCTTCACTCTTTCCTGCTCCCCGCTCCCCGCTCCCTGCTCCCTGCTCCCTGCTCTGCTTAAGAATGAATTCAATCTCATCGGCAATCCGGATCGTCCGTTTTCCTTCAGTATCGATCTCGGCGCCGGCAACCTGAGAGTAGAGCGGCTCACGCTGCAAAAGCACCTTCTCGATCTCCTCCTTCACAGGCAGCTCGGAGAGGGAAGGGCGTGTCAGAGTTGATCCGGGGTCCGAGCTTAATCGGGCGTAAATTGTTTCGGGCGTGGCCTTGAGCCAGACGGTGAAAAAGTTCTCCAGAAGCACTCTTCGGCTTTGCGGATCGAGGACAACTCCGCCTCCGGTTGCGACCACGAGGTCCTTCTGCAAGCTGATGAGTTTCAAAAGAGCGGATTCGGCTCTTCTGAAGGAATCCCAACCGTCCTGCTTTACCCAGGCCGCAATGTCGCGGCCGGCCTCCGAGGCGAGGCGCTGGTCCATGTCAAGGAATTGCCTGCCGAGCCTCCGGGCCAGGATTTTGCCGACCGTACTTTTGCCCGTTGCGCGAAAGCCAATAAGTGCTATATTGCGCTCTCTCATTTAAGGTCCGTAAACAATTTAAAAAAATGTGCTGAGCCTGATGAACACCGCGCCTTCAAATATACACGAAAAACCGCCAAAACGCTTCAATATTGCGGAATCAATGCCATTTTTACCTCCCCTTGCCGCCATGGTCATGAGACTTCTTCACAGGACCTGCCGGTTCGAGATCATTGGGGAAGAAAATGAGCGGGCCTCGAGAGGGTTCAACCCTCGAATCGCCGCTTTCTGGCATTTTTCCTATCCCACCGTCCTACATTTTTTCCGAGATCATGGCTACCTCACGGTAGTCAGCCGCAGCCGCGACGGAGAGTTTGCCGCGAGGCTGGTAAAAAGCCTCGGGTACTTTCCCTTCAGAGGCTCACCCGGAAAGGGCGGGGCTGCTGCGCTCAAAGGCATTATTTCCGCTTTTCGGGGCAGTCCCGGAGGAGGGTTTGTCGCGGACGGGTCTCAGGGGCCCGCTCAGGTTGCCCAAAAAGGGCTTCTTCTTTTGGCGATGTATTCAGGCTGTCCGATAATGCCGGTCAGCGTAGCCGCCGACAGGTGCTGGCGATTTCGAACGTGGGACAGGACCCTGCTGCCGAAGCCTTTTGCCAGAATAGCCTTGGCTATTGGCCCCATGATTCTGATCGAGCGGGGGGCTTCGCCGGCCAGAGTAGAAGAGTGCCGTGTTCAACTCGAACGAAGCCTCAACGAAATCACCCTGCTGGCCGAGAAGGCTGTAGGGCGTTTGCATAAAGGGTGAAATCTGCTAAGATAGAGGTGAAAGGGATTTGTTCTCCGGTTTGGCTAAAATAGTTTATCCGGAGTAGGGCAAATGATCGCTGGTCACGAAGGCGTGACTGGAGGAAAGTCCGGGCTCCGCAGGGCAGGGTGCTGGGTAACTCCCAGTCTCGGTGACGAGGAGGAAAGCGCAACAGAAAGCAGACCGCCTCACGCGCTCGCGCGCGGGGTAAGGGTGAAACGGTGAGGTAAGAGCTCACCGGTCCCGGTGGTGACATCGGGAGCCAGGCAAACCCCACCCGGAGCAAGACCGAATAGGAGAGCGTTTGAGGGCTGCCCGTCCGATGCTCTCGGGTTGGTCGCTTGATCCCGCCGGTAACGGCGGGGCCAGAGGAATGATCATGCCCTGTTCGCCTTCGGGCGCTCAGGGAACAGAACCCGGCTTATGCCCTGCTCCGGGTCCCTTTTATTTTTCTCCGGTGGTTATTTGAAATCATGCCGAAAACATGCGCCATTGTGCCCGCTGCGGGAAGCGGGACCAGGATGGGAAGCGTCAAACCCAAGCAGTTCCTGCACCTGAGCGGCAAACCGATACTGGCTCACACATTGAGCGCGCTCTCAAGCCTGCCGTTGATATCGAGCATTTTCCTGGTCGTTCCCGAAGGATATATTCCGGCTGCCGGTGAGATCGTCTCGGCATGGAGTCATCAACAGTATCGTGGCATACCGGAGATTTCAATCGTGGCGGGAGGCGCCGAGCGGCGGGACAGCGTCTATAACGGCCTCATGAAGCTGCCGGCAGAGTGTGACTGGGTGATGATTCATGACGGGGTCCGCCCTTTCGCGTCTCCAGGCCTTATCATGGCGGCATGGGAAGGCGCGCAGGCAACGGGCGCCTGTATAGTGGCCGTTCCCTGTACGGACACCGTTAAGCGCGCGCGGGACGGGCTGGTGCTGGAGACTTTGTCCAGAGATGAGATCTGGCTAGTGCAGACGCCCCAGGTTTTCCGAAAGCAGCTCATTATGGGCGCTTACGAAAAAGCGATCGAGGCGGGATGGACCGGGACCGATGACGCCTCTTTCGTCGAACGCCTTGGGGTCAACGTATCCATTGCGATGGGTGAGCGCTCGAACATAAAGGTGACGACACCCGAAGACCTCCACTGGGCGCAATGGTTTCTGAGCGGCAGTACTGGAAAAGAGGAACTCTGATGAGGGTGGGATTCGGATATGACGTTCACAGGCTCGTTGCGGGGCGCCCACTGATTCTCGGCGGCATTGAAATTCCACATGAACTGGGTCTGCTTGGCCACTCGGATGCAGACGTTCTTCTGCACGCCATCTGTGACGCAATGATCGGGGCGGCCGGGCTGGGAGACATCGGCACACATTTTCCGGATACCAGTCCCGAATTCAAGAACATATCCAGCCTTATATTGTTGCACAGGACGGCGGCTCTTCTCAGGGAGCGAGGGTTGCGGCTGAAAAATATAGATAGCACGGTTGTGGCCCAGAGGCCCAGGCTCTCTCCTTACATCCATCGAATGGTCGAGAAGATTTCGAGCCAGACCGGGCTGGACTCCGAGTATGTCAATATCAAGGCCAAAACGACGGAGACTCTGGGATTTGCGGGCCGCGAGGAGGGAATCGCGGCGTATGCGGTGGCGCTTGTTGAGGAAGCTGCCGAACACACATGACGGCGGTTCGGGATTTCCATAAACAGTTTTAATTAGATTCGGCAAATGATAAACATTACTTTTCGGTCGTTTCGAAAAGAGCGCAAGGGGAGATTTTCCAGCGATGGCATTGCAGGTCTATAACACTCTGACCGGGAAAAAGGAGGAATTCGTTCCTCTGGAGCCGGGCAGGGTACGCATGTACGTGTGCGGGATCACCGTGTATGACCTGTGCCATATAGGACACGCGCGCTCCGCCATTGTATTCGACGTGATTTACCGCTACCTTTTGAGTCTTGACTATCAGGTTACCTACGTACGCAACTTTACCGATATCGACGATAAAATAATCCGGCGGGCAGCCGAGGAGGGGAAGGACTACCGCGCCATCGCCGACCGGTACATCCGGGCCTTCTACGAAGACATGGACCGCCTGGGTCTTCTGCGCCCAACTCTTGAGCCGCTTGCGACCGAGCACATTGCCGAGATGATCGAAATCGTTGGCAAACTGGTCGAAAAGGGCGCTGCGTACAAGGCCGGAACCGATGTTTATTTCAAGGTGGACCGATTCGAGGGATACGGGAAGCTGTCCGGGCGAGATACGGAAGACATGATTGCGGGCGCCAGGGTCGAAGTTGACGAAAACAAGATAAATCCGCTCGACTTTGTGCTCTGGAAAGGAAGCAAGCCTGGGGAGCCGGCCTGGGAAAGCCCCTGGGGACCGGGCAGGCCGGGATGGCACATCGAGTGCTCAGCCATGGCATCCAGGTATTTGGGGCCGACTATCGACATGCACGGAGGCGGAAAGGATCTGGTCTTTCCACATCACGAAAACGAGATCGCGCAGAGCGAAATGGCTTTTGATGCCCCTTTCGTGCGCTATTGGATACACAACGGCTTCGTCAATATAAATAACGAGAAGATGTCCAAGTCGCTCGGAAACTTTCTTACCATACGAGACGTGCTGCAGGATGTGCACCCTGAATCGTTGAGATTGTTCGTCATCAGCAAACATTACAGAAGCCCCGTAGATTTTTCGGACGAGACCGTGGCGGAAGCCGAACGTGGGCTTGAGCGCCTCTATGGCACACTTGAGGCAGTGAAGCAAAGGGCCGTTGGCGGCCAAAGCGCCGAGTATTCCGGCGAGGTCCTGAAACAGCAGGATCAGGAGCTGTATGAAAAGGCGGAGTCGTTACGCGCATTGTTTCTTGAAGCTATGAACAACGATTTTAACACGGCCCAGGCGATAGGCTATATTTTCGCCCTCCAGAGAAACCTCCAGCGATTTCTGGATACGTTCGGAAGAAAAAACCTGAAAGGTCCTGCCGCGCATCTAGCCAGGATGGCGGCCGGCGAAATGTCAAATCAGTGCAACACCCTGGGCCTTCTGATGCTTGAACCGGAAGTCTTTTTGGACCAGCAAAGAAAGCTGAAACTGAAGACGACCGGTATCAGTGAACAGGAACTGAACGATCTTATAGCCCTGCGCCACAAAGCCCGCCAGGAAAAAAACTTTGCCGAAGCCGACCGAATCCGGCTTGAACTCGAGACAAAACGCATCCAACTCGAAGACTCCCCAGATGGAACGAAGTGGCGGGTGAGTCTCTAGTGTCCTGAGTCAGAAATTCGCTACATAACTCCGGTGAGCCCAGGGCCGTCATTCCGGCATGTTTTAAGCCGGAATCCAGCTTGAACTCGAGACAAAACGCATCCAACTCGAAGACTCCCCTGAAGGAACGAAGTGGCGGGTGAGTCTCTAGTGTCCTGAGTCAGAAATTCGCTACATAACTCCGGTGAGCCCAGGGCCGTCATTCCGGCATGTTTTAAGCCGGAATCCAGCTCTCTTTTCATCTTAATACGAAGTTGCGTTCAAGATGAATGTGATGGGTTTCGCTCCACTCTATCTGTCCAACGTATTAGCGCAGCCGGTACAAACGTGTAGGATGGGTGAAGCGGAGCGAAACCCATCGCCATGGGCACATCTTGAAGGCAAATTGGTATAAGACCTCGTCTGGACCCCGGCTCAAAAGCCCCGCCGGGGTGACGTATGCATTCAAACTTTCAGTACTCAAATTATGTTGTGAACCTTTGACTCAGGACACTAATGTAGCATTCCCTAAGTTCATCGATATTTGGCGAAAGCCATAATTGGCTCCTCGCGCGCCATACCGGCTGACCATAATATCGAACTATTTCAGGAATGCACCCTAGCCTCCGGAAAACGGAGATGAAAGTCGCGGGCATCTCTCCCGCGCTCCATCTCCCCCCTTATACCAAGTTGCGTTCAAGAACGTGCGAGAAGCGAGCATACGAAAGTAGCATAGCCCCTTGTGGGCGCTTGGAAGTGCGCGCGGGCGGAAGGCCCTATGCTACATCAAGATTACGCGTTGTTTCTCTGCTGCCGTCTGTTGATTGTAGGTCTTTACTGAGAAGCCATTTAACTGAGGGCCTCAGCGCGTTGTTTCTCTGTTGCCGTCTGCTGATTGTAGAGTGAATGATACTTACTTTGTGTTCGTGGATATCCCACTTTGGACTTGAACTCTTGAAGGGGTTTACAATGCGTTCCGTAACCGAGGAATGTGAATGCGTAATATGCGGCAATGAGGCTGACCTGGTAATTGACTGTAACCTGGTGGATACCTCAGATCCGGACCATATGAAAATCCTGCAAAAGGACGCGGACGTGCAGGTAATGCCGGGCTATTGAGGCACCAATCGCATATCCTGGTAGCGCCGTCTTCCACGGCGGCGCAATCGATCATATGGGTTAGGATATTGAGGCGCCAATCGCATATCCCCGGTAGCGCCGTCTTCCACGGCGGCGCGATTATACGGGCGGCGCGTTTATATTACGTGGGTTGCGGCGCGATTATATGGGCTAGATTCTTATAAAAATCCGTTTTCGCCACATAATCCATGCGACAAAAAACATGGCCATTAGAATCACGAGCGCGTAAATCAAAGATGCGATTTCCGATTCGGTTGTCGGGACGTGGCAGATTCTGAACAGGTAGAATCGGCAGTCGATCCCATTTCCGCTGGATACAGCCAGATTCATTGACCTGAGGGTCGTATCGACGACTATGGACAATACGTAGACGGAGATAGGATTCAGGCCGAGAATGATGAGAGGTTTAGGCCATCGCGGAAAACCTGCCATGTCGATCGACCAATACAAGAATGCCAGGCAAACAAGAGCCAGCCCCGCCATGAATATGCTGAAAGTGCTCGTCCAGATGCTCTTGTTTATCGGCATCCAGCGATCCAGCACGTAACCTGCGATCAGCAGGACCAGCCCGGCGCATACCATTCCGGCAACTTTCCTCCGGTCGGAAAAAGAAGACCTGAGCCATTGTCCCGTGAGCACGCCGAAGAGAGTGGTAGCGATTGCGGGTATTGTGCTCGCGATACCTTCAGGGTCCCATGCCCCGTCATAATACGACCACATGTACCCTTTCAATAAATGTGAGTCCACCCAGGCGGCAAAATTTTGTCCCGGTTCAAGCACACCGGCCCCGACTCCCGGGACGGGTATGAACCGCATCATGAGCCAATACGAGGCAAGCAGGCCAATAAGCCACAAGATGCGTCCTCTTAAACCTGCCCGCAGTACAATTAACGAAGCAAAAAAATAGCAGAGGGCGATTCTTTGCAAAACTCCCGGTATTCGAATCGTTGAAAGATCGAATGTCGGAAAAGTGTTAACAAAAAGTCCAAGTGCGAACAGAATAATAGTTCGCCTCAGAATCCGGAGGACAATGCTGCCTTCCTGCCGCTTGGCAAATGAATAAACGAGCGATACTCCAACGATGAAAAGGAAGGACGGGAAAACGGTGTCCGCAAACGTCCATCCGTTCCAATCCGCATGCCTTAAAGGTGCAAAGACGTTCCCGGCGTCGCCGGGACAGTTTACCACTATCATCAGGGCTATCGTAAGGCCGCGAAAGGCGTCGAGCGAGGCCAGGCGACCCTTGTGTTGATCGACGATGGAATGCGACGCTGCGGTGGGTCGCCGATCTACGGAATTCGTCTCAGCCTTCGAAGATGAGAGTTTACGCGGTTCAGGGTTTTCTTTTTCAAATGGCAGGTCGGTCTGTGCCTGGGTCATTAAGGAAATGGTCCTCATAAGATAAATCAAAACCACAAAGCGGTTCTTTGTTTAAGCTAAGCCGGATTGACGCGCCCTGGAAGGTGATAATGTCATAAGATTACTGGAGGAGCAAGGTCCAGGCCAAAAATTCTGACTTGCCCCTGATGCGGATGCGGAAGTGCGGAGATTTCTGAAACACTAAGTAACTAATATTATTAAAGAAGTTGGATGAGAAAACGCGAGGGCAGGCACAAACACGAGGCGGCAGGTAAATGGAGAGTTTCCATTTCGTTGCCATGCCGGCCCCGCAACGATGTTCTCCCGGCCGGTGCGCTGCGCGCGCTCACCGGGGCCGGCCCCCCGTTCAGGTCCCCGGCAGGCTTTAGCCCAACGTGGAGTTCCCGATAGATGGGGTTGAAAGCTCATCGCGATTCAAAAACCAGTCCACGCAGGACTTAATAGGAAAAAGCGCCAGAACATAGAAAGTAACCAAAAACATGACCGAGAATTCGATGTAGGAGCCGATCGGATCTGGAAGCGATTTTTGATAATTCCATATGCGCCATAAAAGCACGGCGCCCGAAACCCAGAAAACAATAACCGCGCACCATCCCATGATTTTTTTTGTTTTTTGCATCGTCTCTAACCTCTCTGAGAAAGGTGGGCTTTTCCTGTCTATATTTCATCTGGTTTTGTCCTGGATTGCAATACAGTGGAAAGAGTATTCGGCCCCGAGCAAGATGGTAGTTTTGATCGCACGCAGTATGCGCAAAAAAAGCTATGAATCAAAGGCGTCGAGCACGGGTTGTTATCGGGGGAGCGCGATTTATCATCTTTGTATAATCTCGAAAAAGGAGGCAGGAATGCGCTTTTGGATATTTCTTACACTTTTGCTGATCGGATTTGCCTCGACAGTTGAGGCGAAGGTGATTGGCAGCACAGTCCCTTACACGCATGATGGTGTGGATTTGGAAGGATATATCGCGTACGACGATTCTCTCCAGGGGAAACGGCCCGGGGTTCTGCTCGTGCATGAATGGTGGGGATTGAACGATTACGTGCGAAGGAGGGCTGATCAACTTGCAGGTATGGGATATGTGGCTTTCGCAGTCGACATGTACGGCAAAGGAAAAGTCACCGAACACCCGGAAGACGCTGCGGCGTGGGCGCAGCAGGTAAGGGGCAACATTGACCTGTGGAGAAAAAGGGCAATGGCCGGATTGGAGGTCCTTAAAGCAGACACCAGAACGGACATCGCGCGGATTGCGGCAATTGGATACTGTTTAGGAGGATCCACGGTTCAGCAGTTGGCTTATGCAGGCGCGCCGCTACGTGGGATCGTCAGCTTCCATGGGGGGTTGGTAAAGCCTTCGCAGGAGGAGGCCAAAGCCGTCAAGGCAAGGATACTGATCTGCCATGGCGGCGCCGACCAGTTTGAAACCCCACAGGCGTTGCAGGATTATATTGCAGTGATGAATCAGGCCGGCCTCGACTGGCAGATGGTGATCTTTGGTGGGGCAAAGCACGGTTTTACCAACCCGGAGGCCGGAAAGTACGGCTTGGAAGCGCTCGCCTATTCTAAATCGGCCGATGAACGCTCGTGGAAATACATGAAGGATTTTTTTGATGCAATATTCTCCTGAGAAACGGACCCGTTGAATAGAAGCAACTTTTCGAGCATCCGGCGGAAAAACCTCATTTTATACGTGGCGTCAATAATACTCGCGAAAACCCTCGCCGCCCGTCACCCAGGGGCAGGGGGGCAGTCGTCGGGGTCAAGTATCTTTTCGACCTGCAGAGCAGATGAAACTCCTGAATTGCCTGGCCCGCAACCGCAAAAGTCCGATACGGCAAAAATCGGACCGAGCCCCGTGGTACTATGAGGCTTGTTTTCTTATATTGGGTGAGTAACTTAAGGAGTCGGCCATATCAAAATAAAAAGAGGGGAAAAAATGCCGGAAAAAAAATCAGAAAGTCAGCAAGATCCATTTTTAGGGAGTGAAGTCGAAGGGAATCTCAGGGCCGCATTTGACTCGCTGCCACATAATGTCCCGGTTATGCTCTTTACCGAAAAGGGCAGTAACGATGTCCTGAACCAGGCTGCGCGGGACCTGCTCAGGGCGTTCAATAGAATCTCCAATAAAATAGAGCTGAGCGAGTTTGACCTGAACGGGCCGGAGGCAAAGAAGCGCAATGTGAACAGCTCGCCTACGCTGATTTTCGACCCTGATAGATATTCAATCCGGTATCTTGGGGTCCCTTTCGGGGAAGAGGGCCGGACCCTTGTGGGAATGATCCTGCTGCTCGGGTTTCGGACCGGTAATCTGAGTGAGCAGTCCCGTAAGATCATGAGCAGTCTGGACTCAAAGAGGGAAATCAAGGTTTTCGTCAGTCCCACCTGTCCCTATTGCCCTGATCAGGCGATCAATGCCGTAAAGGCGGCCATTGAGCGGCCGGATATGGTCTCGCTCGAAATAATAGATATTCAGTCCAACCAGGAGACCGCCAATCGTTATTCCGCATTCAGCGTGCCGCAGACCTTTGCAAACGATATCCTCATCGCCTATGGAGCGCAGGCAGAGGAGCTGTTCGCGCTATCGCTTCGAAAGCTTGAGCAGCAGACCGTATTCATTCCGGAAACAGACGCCGAGGTTATCGAAACGGACGTCGTTATCGTGGGCGGGGGGCCGGCCGGCCTTGCGGCAGGTATTTACGCGGTCCGCAGCGGAATGAAGACCGCTGTGATCGAACGGGGTCCCCTCGGTGGGCAGGTCGCAGCCACACCCATCGTGGAGAATTATCCCGGTTTTACACGGGTGCCCGGGAAAACGCTGGTCGATATTCTGGTTAGCCACGCTCTTGAGTATGTGCAGATATTTCAGGGCGAGGAGGTCGTCAATATTAAACCGGGACCAACGGCAGAAGTTCAGACGAACAAGAGAAAGTTTCTTGCCAAAGCGATCATCCTTGCTACGGGCGCCCAGTACAAGAGGCTTGGCGTCCCCGGGGAGATGCACTTCATGGGTCGGGGCGTGAGTTACTGCGCAACCTGTGACGGACCGCTGTTCAAAGGCAAGAAGTTGATCGTGGTCGGGGGCGGCAACAGCGCCGTGACCGAGGCCCTCTTTCTCCACAACATAGACGTGAATGTGACCTTGGTGCACAGACGAAACAAGCTGAGGGCCCAGGAGCATCTGGCCAAAAATATTTTCTCCAATAACATAGAGGTCCTGTGGGACACCGAAGTCGTAGAAATAAAAGGAAAGGAAAAGGTAGAGGAAGTCATTCTGCGAAATAACAGAACCGGTTTGATCTATCCATTCCCGGTACAGGGAGTTTTCGTAGCGGTAGGATATGAGCCTTCCGTCGATCTTGCAAAACCTCTGGGAATCGAACTGGACCTTGACGGTTTCATAAAACATGACTCCCATCACCGAACCAATATTCCTGGAATATATTGCGCAGGAGACGTCGAAGGGGGCTACAAACAGATTGTGACCGCAATGGGACAGGGGACCGAGTCTGCCCTCTCCGTGTTCGAGGACCTCGTGCATCCATACTGGATTGATGAGAAGGAAAAGCAGACTGACACAGTAACGACGTGATCAAGTCAAGTTCTGTTCAGGAGGGACCATGGGACCGGGGGAGGCAAAATTACGCGGCCTCCGGAGGTGTTACCATCTGCGGGCCGGTTCCTTCGAAACCGGTTCCCGCTAACCCTGACTCTTAATCTTGGCGGAAAATGTGGGCAGAGAACAAGCTGTTTGGAATTCTCAGTCTTCGAGTTCCTGGGGAAGATCGTCAAATTCGATCAACTCGCCTGTCACCGTGAAGATTACACGCTCGCAGATATTTACTGCTCGGTCGGCGGAGCGTTCCAGGTTATGAGCGACCCACATCAGGTGGCTGGCGCCTTCGATGTTCCTGGGGTCGGAGATGATGTAAGTGATCAACTCCCGGTATATCTGGTCATAGAGCTCATCCATATGCCGGTCTTCCGGGGCGAGCGCGCGCGCGCCCTCTACGTCTCTGTCAACGAAGGACAGAAGCGCCCGGTGGAGCATGTCCGAAGCCTGCACTGCCATGCGAGGAATATCCAACAGCGGCTTTACCAGAGGCTTTGAGCCGAGTTGGACTGAAATTCTTGCGATCCCCTTCGAATAATCGGCGATCCTTTCCAATTCGGTGGCAATTTCCAGTATGGCCGCAAGGGTTCGCAGGTCCTTTGCCATCGGCTGCTGTCTGGCTATGAGAACAAGAGTATCTGATTCGATTGAGTACCGTCTCCGGTTGATCTCGGAATCGGCTGCGATCAGACGCCGGCCGGCTTCGATGTCCCGTTTGCTGAGGCCCTGGACTGCGTCTGTTATGGTGCGCTCGACCATTACCCCGAGGTCAATCAGTGCATCCTGAAGCCGTTCCAATTCTCTTTCAAATGCGGTTCTCAACCTTAAGCGTCTCCCCTTGATTCAAGAATATTATCCCTTACGGTTCACTTTATCCCATCCTTCAAATAATTATTCAATTTCATTTTCGCCTGGCAAATCTTAACCGTGCATAAAAAAACCCCCGATCCCATGAAAGGGAGCGGGGGTTTAGTCGGAGCAATGAGCAGTGAACAAGGAGCGGCTTCATTCCCACTCCTTACTTCCCTCTTCTCATTCTATCGAAGAATCCCTACGGACGTCTCTAGTACATGCCTCCTCCGGGCGGCATGCCTCCCATGCCGGGTCCTGCCTTGTCTTCCTTCGGCAGTTCGGCGACCATGCACTCGGTGGTCAGCATGAGGGCCGAGACACTGGCCGCGTTAAGCAGCGCCGTGCGGGTCACCTTGGTCGGATCGATGACACCCGCTTCGATCAAGTCTTCGAACTTGGCTGTCTCTGCATTGAAGCCGAAGGCGCCGGATTTTTCCTTTATTTTCTGCACTATTACGGAGCCCTCTTCGCCGGCGTTGGCCGCAATCTGGCGGGCAGGCTCTTCGAGGGCGCGCCTGATTATTTTCAGACCGAGCTGCTCGTCGCCGCCAAGGTCGACATTTTCCAGGGCCGGCAGGCAGCGCAGGTAGGCCACGCCGCCGCCGGGAACGATGCCTTCTTCCACTGCGGCGCGGGTAGCGTTCAGAGCGTCTTCGACTCTGGCCTTCTTCTCCTTCATTTCAGTTTCAGTTGCGGCGCCAACGCTTATCACTGCGACACCGCCGACCAGCTTGGCAAGCCTTTCCTGAAGTTTCTCACGGTCGTAGTCGCTGGTCGTTTCCTCGATCTGGGTGCGGATCTGCCGCACGCGGCCCTCCAGGGTCTTGCGGTCACCAGCACCGTCAACTATTGTCGTGTTGTCCTTGTCGATGCGGATTGTTTTGGCTCTGCCAAGATCGTTCAATGTAACATTTTCGAGCCGGATGCCCTTCTCTTCGCTGATTACCTGTGCGCCAGTGAGGATAGCGATGTCTTCGAGCATCGCCTTGCGCCTGTCGCCGAAGCCAGGGGCCTTTACCGCGCAGACCTGCAGGGTGCCTCGCAGCTTATTGACTACCAGGGTGGCAAGCGCTTCGCCTTCAATGTCTTCGGCGATAATCAGGAGAGGCTTGCCCATTTTGGCGATCTGCTCGAGTACGGGCAGAAGGTCCTTCATGCTGCTTATCTTTTTCTCGTTTACGAGAATCATCGGCTCGTTGAGCAGGACTTCCATCTTCTCCGGATCGGTCACGAAATAGGGGGAAATATATCCACGGTCAAACTGCATCCCCTCCACAACCTCCAGAGTAGTTTCCATCGACTTGGCTTCTTCCACCGTGATTACGCCCTCTTTACCCACCTTGTTCATGGCTTCGGCGATGATGTTGCCGATGGTCGTATCGTTATTGGCGGAAATTGTACCGACCTGGGCTATCTCTTTCTGGTCTTTGGTAGGTTTGCTGATTTTTTTCAGCTCGTCGATAATGATCTGGACTGTCTTTTCAATGCCGCGCTTGATTGCCATAGGGTTATGGCCGGCGGTTACCAGCTTTGAGCCTTCGAAGTAGATGGACTGAGCCAGAATGGTTGCGGTGGTTGTTCCGTCACCGGCGACGTCGCTGGTCTTGCTTGCGACTTCCTTTACCATCTGTGCTCCCATGTTTTCGAACTTATCCTCAAGTTCGATTTCCTTGGCTACCGTAACGCCATCCTTGGTTACAGTGGGGCCGCCGAAACTCTTCTCGATAACTACATTACGGCCTTTGGGGCCGAGAGTAACCTTTACTGCATCGGCGAGCGTGTTCACCCCATTGAGCAGCAACTCGCGCGCTTTGGTGTCATATATTAACTGTTTTGCCATGAGTCTGTTCCTCCAGATGTGCTTATTTGAGGTAAAGATTTATTCGATAATCGCGAGAATGTCGTCTTCGCGCATGATCAGAACTTCCTGGCCCTCGACCGTAATCTCTGTGCCGGCGTATTTGCCGAAAAGGACACGGTCCCCCTTTTTGATGTCGAGAGCTCTTCTCGAGCCGTCTTCCATGATCCTGCCGTTTCCGGCCGAAAGGACTTCTCCCTGGATGGGCTTTTCTTTTGCCGTGTCGGGGATGATGATGCCGCCAGCGGTTTTGTGTTCCTCTTCCATGCGTTTGACCACGACGCGATCGTTGAGCGGTCTGAGATTCATAACAACTCCTTTCGCTTTCATTAAATGGTTTCGGGCAAGGATCAACTTTCAGGCCCCGCCCTTTGTGTTAGCACTCACCTATGATGAGTGCTTTTAATCATCTCGGATTCATTTGGCAAGTGAAAAAGAGGCGCTCGGTGGGAAAAAAAGTGAAAAGACTGTACCTGTCCCCGACTGGGGCCTGTTTACTTCAATGCGGCCGCCGGCCTTCTCCATCAGTTGATATACGATGCTCAACCCAAGACCCGTTCCACTTGTCTTGGTGGTAAAGAAGGGGTCGAAAATTCTTTTCAATTCGTCATCTGCAATTCCGCATCCCGTATCGCAGATGTCTACTCTGGCTGTTTTGCCGCTGCCGTCAGGCGAATTGTCCTCGATTTTGACCAGGACCGACAGCTCACCGCCTTCCGGCATCGCTTCAAGAGCATTTATAAAAAGGTTCCAGAGTACCCTCTGGAGATGGTGGGGATCGATTTCGATCAATGGCCTGGTTTGAAAATTTGTCCTGATCGCATGAGACGCAGTTACCTGTTTTTTCGCCTTAAGAAGGGCAATAATCTCCTCTATGGCGGAACACAGCATGACATCTTCGACCTGCGCCGATTTGGGCGAACCTTTCGTCATCCAGAGAAATTCAGTTACAAGCTCATTTATCCGCTCGATTTCGCGCTGCACGATTTCCATGAGCTTTTTGTGAAGCGCATTGTGTCCCATTTCGCCCTGTAGCATCTGCATGGCGCCGCTCATTGCCGCAAGCGGGTTTTTAATCTCATGGGCGATTTCGGCGGCAAACCTTCCGGCCAGGACCAGCCGTTCCATTCTCTGAATGTGTTCCTCGATTGCCTTTAGCTTGGTCAAGTCTATGAATATGATCGTCCAGCCGAAGGTCTCTCCGCTTTCGTCCTGGAGGATCGAAGCCGAGTAGCCAATGGTGATCTGCAAACCTGTTGGACGCGTGAAGGCGCTCTCTCTTCGGACCGCCGATTTTCGAATGGCGGGTCCGTTTCCTCGAGGAAGCTGTGAGATGTCAATGGCGGGAAAGAGTTCCGTCACGGTGAGTGCGGCAATTTCGCTGGAGTTTATTCCGAGAATCTCCTGCGCAGCGTTATTGGAAAAAACGATATGTCCATTGAGATCAACGGTCAGCAGACCGCTGGTCATACTCTGGACAATGCTTCTATGAAGGGTTGAAAGCTCGCTCAGGTCTCTTTCGCGCTCCCGAACCCGTAGGCTGGAACTTTGGAGTTCCTCGGCGAGATATCCGGCAAGAAAGCCTACCAGGAAAAAGCCCGCCATACTCATAAGGATAGTAAAAAAGTAGGTTCCGCTGTCACGCGCTTGCCCTGTGCGCGAAACGAGCTCCAGGGGTGAAATCCATCCAAAGTATTGTAAGTCGAGAAGAAGTCCGTAAGTCAGAGTACATGCCGAGGCGGCAAGAATGCTCCCGCGCCGGTAAAGCAGCAGGGCTGAACTTATTATCACGAGCATGTAGAGAAATGAAAATGAGCTTTCAATTCCACCCGTCATATAGACAAGGACAGTCACCGCGCCCAGATCGAAAAGGATCTGGGCCCAGGCAAAGTGCACGAGGCGCCGGACACGTTCGAGGCTGAGTGCTCCTAGAATAGTGAAGAGAAACAGGATGCACGAAAAAATATAAAGAGAATGAAAGTGGGATGAAAGAAGGTCAGCATTCCTGCTGCTCTGGACAGCGAGGGTAAGAATTAGGAAAAAGACGGCGAGAATCAACCGGTAGAGGAGAAGCTTTTTAAGCTTTCCTCTGAATCGGCTGTCGTCCGAGTTGTTCTCGTGGCTGGGCGTGACCAGGGTCATTTCCCCCTCTAGTGTGCAACCACATCGGCCAATTGGAAAATCGGCAGATACATTGCCACGAGGAGGCCGCCTATAGTTACGCCGAGAAAGACGATCAGCAAAGGTTCGAGCATCGCTGTCAAAGCTCCGACGGCTGAGTCGACTTCCTCGTCATAAAAGTCAGCAATCTTGCTAAGCATTGCGTCGAGAGCGCCAGTGGCCTCGCCTACCGCTATCATCTGGGTCACCATAGTCGGAAACACGCCTGTTTCAGCCAGAGGCTCTGCAACCGGGCGGCCTTCGGAAATAGAGAGACGCGCATCCCGGATGGCTTTCTCGACTATGGAATTTCCTGCAGTTGCGGCAACCACCTCGAGGCCGTCCAGGATCGGCACACCGCTCGAGAGCATCGTACCTAAAGTCCTGGTAAAGCGCGCCACCGCTATCTTGCGCATTAGCACGCCAAAAACGGGCGCTCGCAGGGCCAGCCAATCAGTTAACTCGCGTCCTCTGGGTGTCTTGCGAAAATAGCGCAGCCCGGATATCGCGGCAATAAGCCCCAGGATCATCCAGTGAAAGTAGTGCTTTGCAAAATCGCTCATGTTCATGACCATCAACGTCATTGCCGGCAGTTTTACACCCGCGTCCACGAAGAGCTGGGCAAAGACCGGGATCACCCATATAAGGATGACCGCTACCACTATGACGGCAATTGAGACTACAATCACCGGGTAGGTAAGTGCGCCCTTTACCTTCTTCTTCAGTTTAGCCATTTTTTCGATGTACGAGGCGAGCCTGTTGAGGATAACGTCGAGGATACCTCCGATCTCGCCAGCGGCAATAAGACTGTGAAAGAGATTGTCGAAGACCTTCGGATGTTTTTTGACCGCATCCGACAAAGTGGAGCCTTCCTCAACGTCCTTTTTGATCTGTCGAATAACTCTTTTGAAATTAGCGTTGATTTGCTGTTCCTGGAGAATGTCCAGGCATTGGACAAGCGGGAGCCCAGCATCTATCATCGTCGAAAACTGCCGGACGAATATTACTTTGTCCTTGTCTTTGACCTTGCCGGCCATGGCAGGGAAATAGTCCATCAGATCCTTGGGTTTCGGTCGCACGGCCTTTATGGCTATTCCCTTTCGGATGACCATCTGGCGCGCCAGAGGCAAGTTATCGGCCTCTATTTCTCCTTTTTGTTTTTTCCCAGCGCGATCTAAACCAGCCCATACATAAACCGCCATATTTCACTCCTGTTGAGTCAAAAAAGTATTAAAGGAGGGGTAACGACGGCAGTAGAAGCAAGTTTCGTTCCACAATCCCCCCTATTGGGGCTGTGGTTGTCAAATACCCTGACAGCTTTACGGCGGATACGTAGAATCTTGAACATTTGATTATAAGGCAGGGCGGCAAGGCTACGCTTTTGCCCGCATAAAAGAGAGCTGCTGACTGTGCTAATCTTTGGTCGACGACCTTATCACCTCCTCTATGGAGGTAACTCCTTCCTTGAGCTTATTTAATCCGCTGCGTCGCAGCGTGGTCATCCCGAGGCGGATTGATTCTTTCTTTATTTCAGCCGCGGAGGCTCCCATCAGAACGAGTTCGCGTATCTGATCGTGCAGGGGCATGACCTCGTATAAGGCAATGCGGCCGCGGTATCCCGTATCGTTGCAAACTGGGCATCCCGTCCCGTGATAGCATTCAAAGCTGCCCAGTTCCTCGTCCAAAACCCCCAAGTCGAGTAAAGTCTCAGGCGGGACTTGTTCGACGACTTTGCACTCGTTGCAAACCCGGCGAACGAGCCTCTGGGCGAGGACGAGGTTAACGGCGGATGCGACCAGAAAGGCTTCGACCCCCATATTGAGTAGCCGGTTTATTGTGCTGGGGGCATCGTTGGTGTGGAGGGTACTCAGCACGAGGTGTCCGGTGAGGGCAGCTTTCACTGCGATTTCCGCCGTTTCGAAGTCTCTGATCTCGCCGACCATGATGATGTCAGGGTCCTGACGCAAAAATGAGCGCAGGGCGGCGGCGAAGCTCAGCCCGATAGACTCGTGCACCTGCACCTGGTTAATTCCCGTGAGATTGTATTCAATGGGGTCTTCGGCCGTCGAAATGTTGTGGCTGACCTTGTTGAGCTCTGAGAGCGCGCTGTAAAGAGTCGTGGTCTTGCCGCTCCCTGTGGGTCCGGTAACGAGCACCATCCCGAAAGGCATATAGACTGCCTCCCGGAAATTCTTGTACTGGATTTCTTCGAACCCGAGCTTGGTCATGTCGAGCTGAAGGCTCCCTTTGTCGAGAAGGCGCAGCACGACCTTTTCGCCAAAAAGGGTAGGCATGACCGAGACCCGGAAGTCCATCTCACGCCCCTTGGCCCTTAGCTTTATGCGCCCGTCCTGCGGGAGGCGCCGCTCGGCGATGTCAAGACGGCTCATTATTTTAATGCGTGATATGAGCGCGTTTTTTAGATGCGTGGGAGGCCGCATAACCTCATAGAGCACGCCATCTATTCGGAAGCGAACGCGCATGGTCTTCTCATAGGGTTCCATGTGAATATCGCTTGCCTGTTTTCGGATGGCGTCCATCAAAATAAGGTTGATGAGCTTAACCACAGGGGCAGTCTCGGCCGCATCCTCCATAGAAGCGTCCATCTCCTCCATTGACTGGACGATATCGACATCGATTTCCTCCTTGAGCATTCCGAGAACATCGTCCAGTGACTCGTCAGCAGCGAAGTGCGTTCCGATGACTTTTCTGATGATGTTATCGGAGGCGACATGAACCTGGATGTTTTTCCGAGTCAGGAATCGGATGTCATCTATAACGAACAGGTTTCCCGGATCAGCCATGGCGACGTTGAGAGTATTGCCCATAATCCCGAAGGGAATGGCCTGGTATTTGTGCATGATATCAAGAGGGATAAGAGCTGCGACTTCTTTCGGTATATTGAGTTTGGATAAGTTCACCTGGGGGCAGTGGAACTGTTTGGCGATAAACTCCAGAAGAGTATCTTCACCGACCATACCGAGCTTTACAAGGGCTTCGCCGATGCGTTCTCCGGATTGCTGTTGCTCGTCGAGCGCGCGATTGAGCTGATCGATGGTGACGAGGCCTTCCTGGACCAGCAGTTCGCCTATTTTCTTGGCCAAAGTTTAATTCCTTCCCAGAGGTTTATTTATCGCTGAGGCTGAACCGGCCCGCCGTTACGATCACTTAAATCGGCAGAGACACAGCGTGGACCCGGATGGGACAGCCCAGAGATTCTCAAATATAAAATAAATCTCGAATAATGATTAAATCGGTTTATGTGTTTCAATATTCAACTAAAAGTGAATATAAAATGCAAAAAGCCTTGACTGTAATAAATTCCCGGTTATTATTCGCGACGTTTTCTCCGAATTGGAGAAGGAATAATATCAGAATAGGGGGTGATTGTCATGGTTTGCTCAACAATGAAGGCCGGGACGGAATGCGCCTTCATGACGAAAACGGGATGTGGCTACAACGGCGGTACCTGCCATCCGATCGTGGAGAAGTGCGAAGGGTGTCAACGCACGGTGGAATTCTCCGCCGGAAAGTTCTGCACCAGCTATCCGAATCCTTCCATTAAATGGAAAGCCAGCGCCTGTAATTTTGCAACTCACAACAAGGCGGAGCAGCAAGGTCAGCAGAAAATCAATCCTCTCAAGGCTTCCAAGAGAAACAACAAAAAGAAATAATCTTCTTCGCTGGTTCGTGAGAGCAGCCTCCAGTACTGGTTACGTTCCGGAGGTTTGCTCTCACCATGCCCTTAGTGTTTTCAGCTAAATCTGAGTGTATAATCATTCCTGTTTTTATTTGACTTCTCCTACGCCCATCCGTTATGGGAGTATGGGCAATTTCAGGACGCGTGCAGTCCCTCTTATTCGCTTGGTCCTGGTTTGCTCATCGTGTCATCTCAGAAAGGAAGTGCAATCGTGGAACAGACTCAGATTTTGACCGGAGCACAGGCCGCTGCCGAAGCCGCCAGATTGAGCCGCGTTCAGGTCGTGGCTGCCTATCCGATCACGCCTCAGTCAAAGATACCCGAAACCCTGTCCGTGTACGTGGAAAGGGGGGATTTAAAGGCGCAGTTCGTGCGCGTCGAGAGCGAGCACTCGGCGATGGGCGTGTGTATAGCGGCATCCATCGTGGGGGCGAGGGCTTTTACCGCAACCGCCTCAAACGGTCTTGCCTACATGCATGAGCAACTTCACTGGGCCGCCGGTGCGCGGCTTCCAATAGTGATGCCGGTTACCAACCGAGGAATTGGGGCGCCCTGGACGATTCTGAACGATACCCAGGATAGTATTTCACAACGCGATACCGGCTGGATGCAATTCTACTGCATGAACAATCAGGAAGTCCTCGATCTGACTATCATCGCATTCAAGGCTGCTGAACAGCTTCTGATTCCCTGCATGGTCTGCTTTGACGGCTTTCGGCTTTCGCATACTCTTATGCCGGTAACAATTCCCGAGCAGGGAAAAGTGGATTCGTTCCTTCCTCCGTACGTCCCTTTCCACAAGCTGGATCCCGAAAACCCTGTGAGTATATATCCCGTGGTCATGAGCGACCCTCTTACTGACCCGGATGGGGTGCTTTCGCCCGGTTACATGGGCTTCCGGTTCCGGCTCCAGCAGAATCTCGAAGAAGCCCTTCCCATAATCAGTCAAGCCGGCAGGGGGTTTGGCGAGCTTTTTGGCCGTTCCTACGAGGACTCGCTCTACCGCTACCGGGCCGATGATGCGGATTTTCTCTTCATCACCATGGGAGCTCTTGCAAGCGAGGCTACGGAAGTGGCCGATTCTCTGAGAGAAGAGGGCATAAAGGCGGGTGTGCTGGGCGTTCGCGTGTACCGTCCTTTCCCAGCCAATGAACTGCTCGAGGCGGTTCGGGGCAGGCAGGCGGCGGCGGTCATCGAGAAAGCAATCAGCTATGGATACGAAGGCCCCCTCATGACCGAACTGAAGGCCTCGCTTTACGGGGGGAACGGGGATTGTCCGTGTCTCATCAACTACATCGTCGGACTTGGCGGAAAAGATGTCTCCCCTGCCGATTTGCTTAATGCCGCGCGGGAAACCATTGGAGCTGCAAAGAGCAGGAAACTGCCGGGAAAACCGCAATGGATAGGCTACGGAGTCTAAATAACGAAAAAAGGAAGATAACAGGCCATGTCAGAGCAAACTGCCATTCTCGACTACCCTGAAAAAGAATACATCCTTCCGGGTAACCGGCTCTGCGCCGGATGCGGTGTTACCATCGCGTACAGGTTTATTCTAAAGGCGCTCGGGCAAAAAACGATCATTTCCGTGCCGCCCTGCTGCGTAACCATCCTGCACGGGATCTATCCCAAAACACCGGTCTCGGCGACAACTGTCAACACGACTTTCGCGAGCGCGGCCGCCACTGCGTCGGGGCTGGTAGCCGGTCTCAAAGCCACAGGGCGCGAAGACTGGAAGGTTCTGGCAATGGCCGGAGACGGCGGGACATTCGATATGGGAATTCAATCTCTGAGCGGCGCCGCAGAGCGCGGGACCGACTTCATCTATGTTTGCTACGACAACGAAGCTTATATGAATACGGGTGCTCAGCGCTCGAGCGCTACCCCGGTGGGCGCCGTTACCACCACCACGCCAATAGTTCCCAAAGAGCAACCCAAAAAGGACTTCATGCAGATAATGGAAGCACATAGCATTCCTTACCTTGCTACAGTCTCGTGCTCCTATCCGGGTGACGTTTACGATAAGTTCCTGAAGGCCAAAGACATAGAGGGGACCAGGTTTTTCCACCTCTCCGCGCCGTGTCCGACCGGGTGGTGGTATCCTACTAGAGATACTGTAAAAATCGGCCGCATGATGGTCGAATCGTGCATCTTTCCTCTCTATGAGATCGAAGATGGCCGCGTCAAGCTTACCGGCAAGAGCCTGAGCATAGCCAAAAGTGGCAGAAAGAAGCCGGTTGATGAGTATATAGCTCTTCAAGGCCGTTTCAAAAAAATCACCCCGGAACAGGTGGCCGGTTTACAACTAAAAGTAGATGAGAAATGGGGGTTACTGCTCAAGAGGGCAGGGTTTTAGTTTTTTCGCTCTCAGTTATGGTAGATCGTCCTTCGAGCTTCTTTGGGTCCGCTTTCCGGACCCTTTTTTATTCTTGTCTCTGATTTGAACGGACTCCATTTCCAGCCCAAGGGGCCTCGCCCCGTTCCAGGCATGCAATGGACCCATATTGTGCCTGATTTGACATAACGCTTCAGTCTTGCTAACTTCGGTACCAAATCCCATTACAGACTTCGAAAGGGACCTCAAATCATGAGAAAAAAAAGATGCTTTGGTCTGCCGCTGATTATCGCTGTCTCTGTCCTTGCCCTCACGGGCACGGCCTTCGCACAGGGACCAAAGACCAAGGACATCGTTTTGGCTACCACAACGTCGACAGTAGATTCGGGGCTCCTGGACTATCTTGTGCCGATATTTGAAAAGAAGACCGGCTACAGGGTGAAAACAATTGCGGTTGGCACCGGGCATGCGCTGGCGATGGGGGAAAAAGGCGAAGCGGACGTAGTGCTTGCGCACGCCCAGCAGGCCGAAAAGAAGCTTCTTGACTCGGGAGTCGTCCGAAATTATCGGCTGGTGATGCACAATGATTTCATAATCGCAGGTCCGCCTGAAGATCCTGCAAAGATTAAAGGCAAGAGCACCGTTGAAGCGTTTAAGGCTATTTTTGTAGGCGGGGCTCCCTTCATCTCAAGGGGCGACGATTCAGGAACTAATAAGATGGAGCTCAATCTCTGGGAAAAAACCGGACTCAACCCCAAAGGCGCCAAATGGTACCTGGAATCGGGGCAGGGGATGGGCGCCACTCTCCTTATGGCGTCGGAGAAAAAGGGCTATACGCTGAGCGACCGTGCAACGTACCTTGCTGAAAAGCCTAATATAGAGCTTAATATACTCTGCGAAGCAGACCCGTCTTTGCTTAACATCTATCATGTCATGGAAGTAAACCCGGAAAAATTCGGCAAAGTCAACGCCGAGGGCGCCAGGGCGTTTGTCGATTTCATGACTTCGCCGGAAACTCAGAAGCTAATAGGTGATTTCGGAAAGGATAAATACGGGCAACCGCTGTTTTTCCCAGACGCAGGCAAACAGATGTAACCCGATTGTCCGTACGGAAGAATTGCCCCTGGCCGGCTTCTAGAGTCTTAGGGGGTTGCCGGGATTGCTGGGATTTTTTGGTCTCGCGCGTTATATCATGCTTGACATAACGACGTCTTTGGTGTATCAGGAAAGTGAGCTAAGTTTTCATCCCTTTGGAGAACCGGGTCTACCTTTTTGGGCCCGGTTTTTTATTTTTCTTCCTTCGGCTTGGCAAAGAACAGGTCCCGAAAAAGCTCGTCAGCGGAGTCTCTTGTAAGGTCCTGGAGTTTTTCGAATCTCTCTATAATTCCTCTGGCTAAAGGCGTCAGTTCGGAGCCGCCTCCCCTCAGCCCTCCCGTTTTTTTGTCAAGGAGGTTTTGTCCCAACCTTTTCTCGGTCGCCCGTATTTTTCCCCAAACGGCGCGATAGCTCATTTGAAGTTCCTGGGCAGCGGCATGGATCGAACCGTGTCTGGATACGGCCTGCAAAATATAGAGGCGGCCCGTTCCGAAGACCACCCGGCCGTTTTCGTCCTCGATCCAGACCTTGGATTTGACAGAAAGATTTTGAGGATTTGGCATTTTTTGCCTTAAAACTGGCTGCAACTTTTATTGTATGTGCTACTCCCACCACCTGAGCAGCACGCTGCCCCACGTGTAGCCCGCCCCGAAGGCGGCCATTACCACGTAGTCGCCCTTTTTCAGTGCATATTTTTTTTCCACCGCTGCTTCATAGAGAGCGAGCGGCAATGTGGCGCAAGTTGTATTTCCATATTTGTCGATATTTATGACGACCTTCGCTTTGTCTATCCCCATTCTTTTGGCGGCGGCTTCTATGATTCGCAGGTTTGCCTGGTGAGGGACAAACAGTGAGACATCCTGGCCTGTGAGACCGTTTCTTGCGAGAATTTTAGCGGCAACGTCCGACATTTCGGTAACGGCCGTCTTGAAGACGCTGGGGCCGTCCTGAAAAGCGAAATGCTCCCTTTTTTCCACGGTTTCATGGCTCGCCGGCCTGCGGCTTCCGCCGGCTTTCATGTGCAGGTAGGGCTCCCCGGTCCCGTCGGCGTGCAGGATGAAATCAAGGAGACCATATCCCTCTTCCATGCACGAATCGAGAAGCACCGCGCCGGCGCCGTCTCCGAAAACAACGCAAGTATTCCTGTCCGTGTAGTCGATAATTGTGCTCATCACGTCACTGCCGACTACCAGTACTTTATTGACCCTTCCGGACTCGATCATCTGGGCGGCTACGGAAAGGCTGTAGAGAAACCCGCTACATCCGGCGCTGAGGTCGAAGCCCCAAGCGCTTTTTGCGCCAATGTCCCTTGCAACCAGGCATGCGGTAGCTGGAAAAACCATATCGGGAGTAACCGTACCGACAATGATTGCGTCTATATCCCCGGGACTCACACCGGCTCTGTCCAGGCACTCCATGGCGGCCGGAACGGCCATATGTGAATTGCCGAGCCCGGGTTGCAGAATCCGGCGCTCCCTGATCCCGGTGCGGGTAACTATCCACTCGTCGGAGGTATCCACCATCTTCTCTAAATCGTCATTGGTCAGCCTGCGTTCGGGAAGAAAGCGGCCTACGGAACGAATATATGCTGTGCGTTTGGGCGTCATTTATACCTCTACATTATCCCTTTGTACCAACCGCCGTCAATCTGGATGGAATCACCCGTTATGAAGCCTGCCCGCTCGGAAGCGAGAAAAGCTGCCAGAGCGGCGATTTCCTCCGGTTTTCCCAGGCGGTGCATGGCGATCTGAGATTCCCACGTACCGATAACCTCTTCGGGCGTAATGCCTTTTTCCCGGCGATTTCGGCAGAGAGCTTCTGCACCCGTTCGGTTATGGTGTATGCGGGGCAGATATTATTAACTGTGATGTTATACGGAGCGAGTTCATTAGAGAGTGTCTTGGCAAGTCCGACAATGCCTATTCGGATAGTGTTGGACAGAATAAGCCCCTCGATCGGTTGCTTCACGGCGACTGAGGTCAGGTTTATGATCCGTCCCCAGCGCTTTTCAATCATCGCAGGAACTGCTTCCCGGGTCATGGTTATGGCGCTGAGCAAAGTCAGGCGGAAGGCAGAAGTCCACAAATCCTCGTCTATATCAAGGAATTTCCTGTCGGGAGGGCCGCCTGCATTGTTAACCAGGATGTCAACAGTCCCGAAGTGCTCCAGACCCCTGCGAATGAAATCCCTGGCCTGTTCAGAAATACTCAGGTCGGCGGCGACTCCGATTACCTCTCCGCCGGTCAGCGAGCGAATCTCTTCGACCGCTTTTGGAAGCTCCGGGTGTTCCCGGGCGCAGATTGCCACCTTCGCGCCTTCTTTGCTCAGTTCTATGGCGACAGCTTTGCCCAATCCCTTACTGGCGCCGGCCACGAAGGCCACTTTGTCTTTAAGACCCAGGTCCATTCGAAAAACTCCGTCTGACTAAAACTCAAATCGGAAATTGCCGATGTCTCATGCTGTCATAGCGGCTGCAGTCTGTCATTATAAAACTTTTGCATGGCATCAGAGTAGTCTTCGTTTTCGTCGTAGATGTAAAAAGGCTGCTCGACCTTGAGTTCTTCACCCCCGCCTTTGCGGCATTCAAGGTGAACAAGCCGGCTCGGACCGCGCGGGTATGAGTAGATGACCGTCAGCCGTTTGGGGCTGAGGCCGTGGTCGATAGCAGTGTGCAGCAGGTTTGCAAGCCGGGTCGCAGGGTAGATAAGTGCAACACGCCCCCCCTGCCGGAGTAGATACGCCGCAGCCCCGAGGACGTCCGCCATGGTCGCGCTGAGCTCGTGGCGCGCAAGGGCCTTTTGCCTGTCGGGGTTTATTCGGCCGGTCCCGGGTTTTCTGTATGGTGGATTGCTGAGTGCCAGATCAAAGCTCCCGGCTTTAAACCTGGATGAAACCTCACGGAAATCCATCTGGCAAATCTCTATATGGTCGCCAAAATTATTTTCATTGACGTTTTTTCCGGCAAGCTCGGCAAGCTCCGGTTGAATCTCCACTCCGACGATTCTATGCTCTGTCTTTTTTCTATAAGCCAGCACGAGCGGTATTACGCCGCAACCTGTCCCGAGTTCGATCACCCGGTCCTCTTTTCTTATACGGGTAAGGCCCGCCAGCAGGACCGCATCTATTGAAAAACGGTATCCTTTTTCGTCCTGACAAATGATGAGTCTTCCGCCAAAAAGGGCGTCGCTGGTTTGGGGCCCTTTCTCTTTGAGAGTCTTCAACGTCAAAAAATTTCCTCGTCGGGGGAAAGAGGGTTGATCACCAGCCCGGATAAAACCTTCGGATAAAAGTAGGTGGACTTGTGAGGCATTATCAGACCTGCGCTTGCAACTTCCCGGACCTGTTCGATTCGCGTATTATTTATGAAAAAGCCGGCGTCGTATCTTCCTGATTTCACGGCATCGAGAGCTTCCGTAAAATCATGCATGAAGCTGATGTTGCGCTCGTTTGCGAGGACCTGGTCGGAAAGTCCGACAAGGTCCCTGAGCAGTACCTCGTCGAGTACGACCACATCCAGCGTTCTCAGCGGCACAGCTATGCCTTTCTGCGCGAGCAGAGATGAAACTGCATCTCGCTTCGCCGTGAGCACGTAGACGCTCGCCGCTCCTCTGCAATAGAAACCGATGGTGGTATCCCTCCTAGATCCCCCAGCCGCAATTGCTTCCTTCCACCTCAGTTCTCCGCCATTTTCGATCTTGAAGGACTCAACATCGAAGCAGGTTTTAGCCTTTTCGATGAACCGCTCAGGTCCCCATGCGCCGAGATCTCTCAAGAGCCTGTGAGTAGGGAGAATTGTGAGCCCCGATTCGTTCATATCCGTAAGGTATACCATCACGAACTCGTAGGATGCATGCGGATTTCCGGTCCCATGGCGTTCGCGGAAGATGTTCCTGTAGTTCAGCGCGGTTTCGTAGCGATGGTGGCCGTCGGCAATGAAGATGGGCTTGTCCATCATGAGGTCACGGACTTCATTCAGGATCGTCCGTTCAGTTACAGGCCAGACCCTGTGAGTCATACCGGCTGAATCCGTGAATGACATCGCCGGGGCGCCGGACTTGCCTGAGGCAAGCGCGTTGTGGACCTTTTCTTCTGAATCCGGGTAGAGTGCGAAAACCGGGCTCAGGTTCGCGTTGCAGGCCAGCATGAGTGCCAGGCGCTCTTCTTTTATGGCCTGGAAAGTTTTCTCATGGGGGCGCACCATTCCTGAGGAAAAATCCTCGAGCCGTAAAGCGCAAATGAAGCCCGTGCGGGTTTTGGCCGATCCGTGGCCATCCTTGTAATCCAGTTCGTAGCAGTAAATGGATGGCTCAGGGTTGCGGACGAGAATACGCTGACGTTTCCACTGCTCGATCCAGACTGCAGCGCGGGTATGGGGATTATCGTCACTGGTGTCCCCGGGGGTTGCCATTCCCAGTTCCAGGCGGATGAAATTATATGGACTTCGTTCGTGAAAATCCTTCTGCTCTTCGGGAGAAATAATATCGTAAGGAGGAATAACCACTTGAGCAAGATCGTGAATCATCTGCTGATTGTAGCGCAATCCCCTGAACGGGGCGATTTCAGCCATGAGCTTTGTGGGTCCTTTCTGCCGGCATTCGTTTTAGAGTAGAGCGTTCACACTGAGGACATTTTTGCTAACATAGGTTGGATCGTTTTACAAACGGAAATCGGAGGCCGGATACATTGCGGATCGTGGAGTCTTTATCCAAGAATTCCAGGATCAGGCCGCCCAGTGCTTTTTGCGTCAGACTCTCTACTTCTTCCTCACCTGCCCCGCGACATCTGTTTACCAGAAAGCGCCGTTATCTTCAAACAGGCGCTTTTCAGCAGAGTTGGCAAGAATGATTCCTGAAAAATCGGCCGTAATCCGGGGCACGCCGAGCCAGTCGATAATGAGGCAGGCGAGGTCTATCCATCTGGAGGAAGAATCCAGGACCGCCCTGTCGCTGCTTGCAGCAACGCAGGTGCCGTAGGGAAATTCGCGCTCCGGTACCGGCACTGCCAGCGCTCGTCCCGAAATCCCAGCTCGGATGAGTCTATCGCGATATACGGCGGCAAGCTCGCCGCTGCGGCTCATTGGTGCATCAAACAGGAAGAGGACCTGGCTGGGCGGAAATTCCTCGAAGAACTTGAACATCATGTCCAGGGCCATATTGCTCGTCTCGCTCAGGCGGAACCGGTAGGACTGGCCTGCAAGGTCCCGTAGCGCCCCGTCGTTTGCTTTGATCAGCAGCCTGCCTTCCAGGAAGCTTTCGATAGTAATCTGAACGTTATGGCCATCAACCGCCAGCAATTCCATCTGCCAGCCGGGTCCCGGTTCCCGTTTCTGGAGCCTTCCGAGGGCTTCCTGCTGGCTGAACAGCCCTCGGCTGAGCACCATACGTTCCAGGGCATCCAGAGCATACCGGTTTCCCACAAGCTCGATGGCGGCTGTTCTCGGGTAGAATTTGTTCAAAAGGAAAAACAAATCGGCCGCTGCCTGGAACAGGAGCCATTTTCGTTTTGTGCTGAGGATTGATGAGATATCCATATGAAGGCGGATGCAATAGGAAAAATGTTTGTATTTGACTTAGGTATCAGTTTGCCGGGCCGGTTTTGTTTCACGCAACTCCCGCCGGAGCATTTTGCCCACGATGGTCTTGGGCAGCGAATCCCGAAATTCGACTTCTTGGGGGATCTTGTAGGTTGCGAGCTTCCCTCTGCACCAGTCCAGGATTTCCTGCCGGCCAAGGGTTTCGCCCTTCTTTAAAACAATGAAAATTTTTACGGCCTCCCCTTTCCTCGGATGGGGGACTCCTATCGCAGCCGCGTCCAGCACCTTGGGGTGCTCATATAGCACTTCCTCTATTTCGCGTGGATAGATATTGTACCCGCCTGATATCACCAGGTCTTTTTTGCGGTCCACGATGAAAAAATATCCGGAACTGTCCATGGTTGCAAGGTCTCCGGTATAGAGCCATCCGTCCCGAAGGGAATCCGTGGTGTCCTGTTCGTTTTTCCAGTAACCCTTCATGACCTGCGGCCCGCGAATGATCAGTTCGCCGACCTGGCCGACAGGCATCTGCCTGGTTCCGGTTTCCGCATCCACTATACGGCAATCTGTGTCGGGCAGTGGGATCCCGATCGATCCGTGTTTGCGCACACCCTCGATGGGGTTTGCGTGTGTAACAGGGCTGGCTTCCGAGAGGCCGTACCCCTCGACGATTTTGCTTCCCGTTTTCTGTTCGAATCGGCGCATGACCTCGACCGGCATTGGGGCGGACCCGGTGACACAGAACCGTATCGAGGAGAGGTCGAAAGAATCAACTTTTGGGTGAGCCATGAGCGCGGTGTAGATCGCCGGGACTCCCGGAAAGATCGTCGGCTTTTTCTTTTTTATGGTCTTTATCACTTCATCGGCGTCGAAGCGCGGCATAACTATTATAGCACAACCGGTGTAGATGGAGAGATTGAGGCCAACGGTCAGGCCGAACACGTGAAAAAACGGCAGGACGGATAAAAAGCGTTCCTTGCCGCAATTGAGGTCGGGAAACCACGACGCAATCTGTATAACGTTTGACAGAATGTTTCTGTGAGTGAGCATCGTGCCTTTAGCGATCCCGGTTGTGCCGCCTGTATACTGTAGCAGGGCAAGGTTGTCGGGTGCCGCCGCACATGGAATTGGATCGGGCTGTTTTTGAGCCATTACCTTCTTTAGGCTGAGGACATGGATTCCATCGTATGGCACAGATGTGAACAGCTTTTTGAAGTGAGCCTTCAGGGGATAAAGATACCTGAGAGGGACGGGAAGGTAGTCCTTCACGCTTGTCACGATAGTTGTCCGGATTCCCGTTTTGGACAGGACCTTTTCGGCTTTAGGGTAGAGATGGTCGAGAATAAACAGGAACTCAGCATCCGAGTCCGTCCACTGATGGAAAAACTCGCGTTCCACGTAGAGCGGATTTGTCATGATCACGATCGCTCCCAGCCAGAGCGCCGCGTAATAAGCAATCACACACTGGGGACTATTCGGAAGCATTATGGCTACTTTAGTTCCCTCTCCTACGCCCATCTGCTTGAGACCGTTTGCCAGCCGGAGCACATGGTCCCATAATTGGCGGTAGGTAAGCGTTGCTCCGAAAAACTCGGTCGCGATACTATCGGGAACGATTTTGGCGTTTTGCTCCAAAATCAGGGGCAGGCATGTTTCAGGATATTCCCGTGAGAACGGGACTTCCGGGTCATAATGCTTGTGCCAGATTCGGTCCATTTATTTTCCTTGTGGGCCGTCATGTTCCATTGAGGGCCGTGGACAATTCCGTTTCCTGTCATCCTTCTCTTGACATGCATCGAGCCTGTTTGACAACTTTTCTTTGCAGGACCCATTAAAATTAAACGTACCACCGCTTTTAAGCTGAGCCTGCGCGGATTGCCTGGTCTTCTCATCTCTGTTCCCGGTGGCGGGCATGTCGGCCTGTGATTGTTTGCCTGAAGGGGGATCTGCGTGACACTTCGCCTACAATATGAAAAAAGGTGACCCCGGATCGGCTTCTTATGTTACCGTTAATTGTTGCGATGCTATAATTATTATTTTAGTCCATTAGATAAAGAACTGCCATTTCACGAGACCAAGGGCTTCCGGGGCTCTTCAGGGTCATGGGGAAGCCCGGTACCAAGGCTAAAGGAATCGGAAAGAGGAATACGTTGGAAGAAACACGAGAAAACCGGCAACGGAGAAGGCTTTCTTTCAAGATTGCTGCGATCTATGCCGCAGTGGGGGCATTGTGGATATTCTTTTCTGATCGATTGGCTGCTGAGCTTTCCACTACGCCTCAAGGTCTCGTGCAGATTATGACAATAAAGGGTTGGCTCTACGTCTTATTGACCGCCCTGCTGCTCTACTATCTTGTTAGCCGGGGCGTGAAAAGACTTGAGGTATCCCAAGACGCGTTCCGCAAAAGCGAGGAGCAATATCGGGCACTGGTCGAGACCACAGAGACGGGATACGCAATTTTGGACCAGCAGGGGAAAGTCCTCGATGCCAACGTGCACTATGCGAAGCTGACGGGGCATAATACCTTGCAGGAGATATTGGGAAGAAGTGTGACCGAGTGGACAGCGGCGTACGACGTGGAAAGAATCACCGAAGAAGTCAGGAAGAGCGCAGAGAAAAATTTAACACGACATCTGAGAATTGATTACGTAGGCAAGGGCGGCAACATCATTCCCGTCGAGATGAATTCAACTTCGATCCACTCATCAGAAGGTACGGTTATCCTTGCCCTATGTGTAGATATCAGCGAGCGGACGCGGACCGAAGACGCGCTCAAGGAAAGTGAGATGCGTTTCCGGTCGATTTTCGAGCATACGGCAGTCGGCGTGGCGCAGGTTGAGACCAGTACAGGCCGTTTTGTGAGGATCAACAGGAAGTATTGCGATATCGTAGGCTACTCTCCGGAAGAAATGCTCGGCAGATCTTTTCAGAGCGTTACACATCCTGGTGACCTGGAGATCAGCTTGAGGAATACTGCCCGGTTGATGGCAGGGGAAGTCGACAGCTATACGATGGAGAAGCGATACATCCACCGTAACGGGGAGACCGTGTGGGTGAATCTGACCGTATCCCCCTTGTGGGCTGCGGGCGAGGAGCGAGTCTTTCACGTTGCAGTCGTGGAGGACATCACAGAGCGCAAGCGGGCGGAGGAGTTATTACAACAGAGCAATGCGCGAATACAGCATCTCAACGATGTCCTGCGCGCCATTCGTGACGTCGGAAGCCTTATCAACAGAGAGAAAGATCCCATTGAGCTGTTGAAAGCGGTCTGTGACAGCCTCGTCCAAACCCGAGGCTATGTAATGGTGTGGATCGGGAAACCGGGGGCGGACTCCAAGCGGCTTTTGCCGGTGGCCCACTCGGGAGTGGATGCAGATTGCCTGCAACGCTTTCATATCACCTGGGATGATAGCCCCACCGGACAGGGGCCTGCAGGCATCGCGATGCGCGAACGCCATCCCGTAGTCTTCGACGACCTGGCGACCGACCCGCGCTTTGCCCTCTGGAAAGATCATGTCTTGTCTTGTGGCGGGGCTTCCATCACCTCTATCCCCCTCATCCATGAGGAGCGCATCTTCGGCGTCCTTACGGTCAAGGCTGACCGTCCGCGTGCGTTCGACCCGGAAGAGGTGGAGCTTTTGAGCAACCTGGCCGCGGACTTGGCTCGTGCGCTTCAAAGTCTGGAAAACGAAGCCGCTCGCAAGCGTGCCGAGGAAGCGCTGCGAGCGAGCGAGGAAAAGTTTCGGCTGGCTTTCCAAACCAGCCCCGATTCGATCAATCTCAATCGTGTTCACGATGGTATGTTTCTGGATATCAATGAGGGTTTTACAAAGATAACGGGTTACTTGCGTGAGGATGTTGTAGGAAAAACTTCCCTTGGACTGAGCATTTGGGACGATCCTGGAGATAGAGAGCGCCTGGTTGCCGGTCTGGAGCGCGAAGGTTTTGTCGAAAATATGGAAGCCAGATTCCGCGGGAAAGACGGCAGGATCATAATTGGCCTTATGTCCGCTCGTCTATTGCGCATCGACCAGGAAGATGTTCTCCTCTCGATAGTCCGCGACATCACCGAACGCAAGCAGGCGGAAATGACCCTGCGGGAGAGCGAGGAACGTTTCTCCAAATTCTTTCGCGCCAGTCCCGTCGGCACCAGTATAACCCGCCTGAGCGACGGCCAATATGCTGACGCCAATGACGCGTTCCTGAGCTTTTTGGGCTACACACGCAAGGAGGCCGTCGGACGCAGTGCGTTGGATCTCGGAATATGGGCTAACCCTGAAGACAGGGCGAAGATGATTGCGGTACTGCAAGAGCAAGGCAGGCTAAGGGACTTTGAAACCCGGTTCCGCAGGAAATCCGGCGAGATCATGGATGTGGTCCTATCGGCGGAGGTGATCGAGATGGCCGGGGCACAGTATATCTTGAGCCTTACTCATGACATCACGGAGCGTAAGCGGGGAGAGGAGGAGAGAAAAAAACTTGAGGAACAACTGTTCCAGGCCCAGAAGATGGAGTCCGTAGGGCGGCTGGCAGGAGGTGTGGCGCACGATTTCAACAACATGCTGGGTGTGATCATAGGCCGGGCGGAAATGGCCCTGGAACAGAGCGTTCCCAATGACAAACTCCAGCACAATCTCAAGGAAATCCTCAAAGCGGGCCTGCGTTCAGCGGACCTTACCAGGCAACTGCTGGCCTTTGCCCGCAAACAGACCGCAGCCCCGAAGATACTGGATTTAAACGACACGATCTCGGGCACACTAAAGATGCTAAGGCGGCTCATCGGTGAGGATATCGACCTTTTCTGGATACCGGAACTCGATCTCTGGAAAGTCAAAATCGATCCCTCCCAGGTGGACCAGATTCTGGCCAATCTTGTTGTCAATGCCCGCGATGCCATTTCCGGAGTGGGCGCCATCACTCTGAGGACCGAGAACGTTGTGATCGATGATTCCTACGTGGCAGAGACCCCCGAATTCATTCCAGGAGAATACCTCCTGCTGACCGTGAGCGATACCGGAGCGGGTATGAGTCCGGAAGTGCGCGAGAATATCTTCGAGCCTTTTTTTACCACCAAGGAACTGGGCAAGGGAACCGGGCTGGGATTGTCCACCGTTTACGGCATCGTCAAGCAAAACGAAGGCTTTGTCTATGTTGCCAGCGAACCGGGGAAAGGGACCACGTTTAAAATCTACCTGCCGCGGTTCGAGGCGGAAACCGCACTGGACCTGCCCGACGAGGTGGCCGGCAAGCCCCCGACCGGCACGGAAACCATCCTGGTGGTCGAGGACGATGAATCGATCCTGAACCTCAGCAAAATGATTCTCGAAAATCTGGGCTATACGGTGCTTGCGGCACAGACTCCGGTACACGCCATTAATCTTGTCCAGGAACATTCGGGTGAACTCCACCTGCTGATCACCGATGTGGTGATGCCGGAGATGAACGGCCGGGCACTGGCAGAACAGCTTGGCGCAATCAGAGCGAACCTCAAGTGCCTGTATATGTCGGGCTATACCGCCGATGTGATAGCACATCGAGGCATTCTCGACGAAGGAGTAAACTTCATTCAGAAACCTTTCGGCAGCGACGGGCTTGCGGCTAAAGTCAGACAGGTATTGGACCACCTCGAATAGCTGGCTGAAAGTTACCTAAGTCTCTCCTCTCCCTCGAGAAATCAAACGCCAGAATCTTCGCCATTTTCGAATCAATTACGTCACGGCTTTGAGAAATGAAGAAGATTTCATGATCCGATCAATCCGGATTCATAATAAACCAAACATTCACCTTTCCTGCATTTCGAGGTTTCTCTGATTTATCATTTCATCATTTCATAAAATCCTCGCTTTGCTTCGAGGTGATCGAGAGGGAACAGGGAGACTTGGCGTCCGCCGCGGCGTGAGGGAAACAATAATGCACGGGTGCCGTAGATACTTCAACTAAAAGCTTGACAACCCCGAAGAGTGAAATGTACGATCTTAACGCGCGCGCGTTTATTGAATAAGGAGGAAACTTCATGAAAAACGTTTTTTCAACCAAAAACATTGAGAAAACGAAACGTTTTGCCGCTTGGCAAGACGCTTTATGTGAGCACTATTTAAGAGTCGATACCAGCAGTCCAAGCCCTACTGATTATGAAGGTTTTTTAAATAAATCAGCCCTGGGTTCTGCCGTTTTGTCTGAGGTCTTTCTAACTACCCAGAAAATTACCAGAACTCATCAACACATTGCTCGACTGGATAAGGACTGCTTTTATATCATGTTTCCTTCCAAAGGATCACTTCTTGTAGAGCAGGCCGGGAAGCAGGAGATTTCCACACCAGGGACGGCAGTGTTATTCGATGCTGCAGCGCCCTATGATTTGCATTGCCGCGATTATCTTCAGTCGATGTATGTTGAAATGCCGCGGTCGATTTTAATCGATAGATGTCCGATCGACAAGCTGGAGAGCGTCCCTGCTTTGAATTTTGCCGATGGGTTGGGATGGGCTGTAGCCGAATTCTGTAAGTTACTCGCCTTCGAAGCGGATTCGATAGGGAACGACGTAGCTCCGAAAGTGGTTACAGAAATTGCAGATCTTTTAGCTCTGTGTATTGATGCTGAACTTAAACGCAAGCCTACCGGCGAAAGTTTATCCAATAAATTCCGTCTTCAATCGTTGAAGTCATATATTGAGAGTAGGCTTGGTGATCCGGATCTATCTCCTGAGGTTATCGCCAAAGATAATGGGATTTCAGTGCGGTTTCTGCATTACCTGTTCAAGGGTACCGGTAAGTCGGTATCTGAATGGGTTCGCGAACAGAGACTGGAAAAATGTCACCAAAAGCTCACCAGCACCAAGTTCGATGACGATTCAATCACCGGCATAGCGTTCTCCTTGGGATTCAATAGCTCTTCCCATTTCACCCGTCTATTCAAACAGAAATTTGGCATGCCACCTCGCTATATTCGGCAAAAAGCTAAGCAGGTTGACTGAGGCCATTAAAAACAATGGCTATAGCTTATATGCCGGACATGCCTATTTCATAAACGGCTATCCTCTCCACCAGCGACGATAGTCTCTCCGCGGAAGCTTTCTGGCGCTTCTCCTCGTCCGGATCGCTGAGCGGAAGACCGGTCTCACCCGGGACCGGATCAGGGCCACCATGGAGCGTCTTCACCCCGGAGAGTTCTCTTCAAAAGATGGCCACCTCCTCCAGTCTGCCGAGCCTACCGCTGAACAGCTCAACATACTGAAACAACTGGGGATATTACCGCCGGCACAACTCCGGAAGATCGATCCGCCCCCCCTAGATCCATAGGCAAACCACAAAAAAGTGACCGTTCGGGACATCCGGATATTGTTGCCGTTTCATCGAGGGGTGTTACTGTGACCGTCGAAGGGGGGATTAAATAGGTCCCATTGTACAACTCCACAAAGGTGCTTTGGCTCGTCTTATCATATTGTGACGGATTTCAGGTCCTCCATCTCTATCCCAGGGAAAAATCCAATAGTAAAAATCCCTTTGTATTGCGCTAAGTGTCAAAAAACTATGCGCTGAGAGGCAAGACAGGTGTTCAAGTATTTAATATCGTGTGTGACGACTTTCGAAATCTGCTCGCTGCATTCTCCTCTCGGCTGACATTCTCCTCTTGCTGGATTCTCTTCCCGTTGCATTCTCCTCCTCCTCGACGTTGCGGCAACAACTCAAGGCAGGAGATAGTAGAAATCCACGCCCCGTGGGCGTGGTAATGTGGACTGGCCACAGCCGGTCCCCAATGAGCTTGGCCGTGAGGCCGCTCACCGCTATCTCCTGTCTCGACACGATATGCCACTGCCAATGTCACAAGAAAAGAAGGAACGACTTGAAGAACATCTAACAATCGGCCAACGATAAAGCACCCAAGTGCGGCGCAACCGAGGGCTGCCCCCTCAGGAGGCTGGCCATGTCCACCCTATGGGGGGTGGTTTTAAAGCCCCGCCCTATTGGTGGGTTTTTTTACTAAGTTGATAAAAATAAAATAATTCTTTTTCGTTAGAGAGGCAACATGAAGATATCACGTTTTCATCTTACACAAGAGCAAATTGTAATTGGGATTGCGGCGGCCCTTTTTATTGTATTTTCCGTTACGCTCAGTCGTTTCTTTGTAGCCGAGAATTTGTTTACTCTAGTCCGGAATGTCTCCGCACTGGGAATTCTCGCCACGGCAATGGCCGTTGTAGTCCTTGGCAGGGGGATGGACCTTTCGATCGTTTCTACGATGGCTATGTCTACTGCCTGGGCCTTTTATCTCGCCGGTCACGGTTTTTCCATCGAGACCGCTTTGATTATAGGGCTCGGCTTTGCCCTTATGGTCGGCTTGATCAATGGAATGATTATTGCCTATGCTGAAATTCCGGCGATCTTCTGCACGCTGGCAATGGGAATCTTTGTTTTTGGTATCGTACGGGTCAAGCTAATCGATTTTGAAGTTGTTTATATGCCGCCGAATGCTTCAGCGATTGCCTGGATGGGAAATAAATATCTTTTCGGCGTTGTACCCATGCCGGTGATACTTCTTATCGTGGTCTTGGCCTTAACCGCTCTTTTCCTGAAATTCACTAGGCCAGGTCAACAAATCTACTCGATCGGTGATAACCTTGAGGCGTCTCGTATAGTTGGAATACCGGTTCGTCCGATAATAGTTTTACAGTACACGCTGTCTGCTCTTATTGGTTATATTTCGGGAATTATTTCGGCCGTAACAGTAGCTTCCGTCAATACACGCCAGGTTACCGGGACTTTCATATACGACGTGCTTCTTGTTGTCGTTATCGGTGGTATAAGTCTTTCGGGCGGGCGAGGAGGCATTCGCAATGTTGTTGTCGGCACGCTTCTGATCGGAGTTATATGGAATGGCATGACCATAATGGATATTCAATACACCCTTCAAAATCTTATTAAGAGTTGCATTCTGCTTATTGCAATCATCATTGACAGCCTAATAAATCCCAGGGATGAGCAAACCGAACAGCAGGGGGATATCTAGCCCATGTATGGCATTGTTATTGTTGTATTAGATATATATAAAAACGTTAATGAAAATGGTTAAGAATATGAATAAGAAAAAGGTAACTTTTTTGACAATTAAAAAGGCAAAAAGGGTTTTCTTGGAAAGAAGGTAGCAGATAGTGCGATCGTTAAATTCGAGCAAATAGGCTAAGTGTTTCGTCGTAGTGGAGCGAAATTGTTTAACAGAATAACAAACAAAGGAGAAAAGAAGATGAAAAAGAGATGGGTAATTCTACTTCTTATAATGTCATTCGTCATCGGCGCTGCGATGCTTCAGACCGCTATGGCGGCGGGCGTTGATGATCAGGCGCGTCACGATTATTATAAAGCACTCAAGGGAAAGAAGATTGTGTTTGTCCCCTGTGCCATGGGCTTTGACTTGACGGAAGGTTGGGCCGCTACTTTGAGAAGCCTGGCAACCGACGTGGGAATGGAGTTTTCAATACGTGATCCAAATTGGAATATCGATGCCGGAGCACAGGCTATTACCTCCCTGATCTCGGAGAAACCGGACGTAATCGTTGTTCATAATCCAGATGTGAATTCTTATGCCAAGCTTATCCAGAGAGCTGAACAGGCCGGTATTTATATAATCTCGGTTAATATGAGATCGAGTATGGGAAGTTCTGGATTCGTGGGCGCCGACTACACGCGGATCGGTGAAATGCAGGCGGAACGAATCGTTAAGGTGTGCGGCAAAGGCTCGGACACAAGCGGTAAAGTGGCGATTGTGCAGGGAGTTGTCACGTCGGGAGCCAGTGGCTTTGCCAGGAAAGGTGTCGAGAATGTCCTGTCCGAACATCCCGAAATAAATATCGTTGCCGACCAAGCTGCGGACTGGGACGCGACGAAGGCCCGTAACATCACGGCTACCATATTGCAAGCAAATCCGGACATTTGTGGGATCATAGGCATGTGGGACGTAATGGACACAGGTACTGCTGCGGCAGTCCAGGAATTTAATAAACGGACCGGAAAGCATGTATACGTGAATACATCCGGCGGCGGAGCCAAGTTTTCCTGTACCAACGTTATGGATGGGACTTTTGACGAAGTTATCTCTTATAATGTTCCTGGACAGGGTCGTGATATTTTTGCTTTAATTTCATACCTGCTGCAGTCTAAAGTAAAGCCGGGAGAGTACAAAGCGTCTATAATTTCACCGTTGCGCCTGATTAATAAACAGACCATAACCTATGATGCCTGTTGGGATCCTGATGCATTAAAAAAGAAATAAACCTGTACCTGGGGCCTGGCCTTTATTGGCCGGCCCCAGGGGTCTCAATTCTTTTGAAGGTATAACAAATGTCTTCTTATGATAGAGTGATGAAATTTCGTTATGATTATCTACCTACCCACCTTGTAGGTGAAATACTGACGAAGCGGTGGGTTGATAATTTAATTCCGTTTCTAGTTTTAATTGCCGTTGTTACAACCTTTGCTACAATCATACCGGAGTTTTTCACAACAGGTAGTATAGTCGACACCGCTCGGCAATTAGGTGAGTTCGGTATAATAGTAATTGCCATGATGGTAGTCATGGTCTCCGGCGGCATTGATCTTAGCGTCGCCTCCACATTCGCCTTGGTAAATATGTCCGCACTTGGGCTGACATCTCTTGCGGGTTGGCCGATAGGACTCGTGTTTTTGATGTCTCTTGTGATTGGGGCGCTCGTCGGCCTGGTCAATGGTGTATTGATTGGTTATTTGAGGCTTCGTGCTTTCCTTACAACGCTTGTCACTCTCGTCATCGTCAGGTCAATAGTGGACTTATTGTATTTGCGTTATGCTACCGACATCGCGGGTAAATTTCCTGATTCCCCCATATGGGATTTTTTTGGAGCCGGGACTCTGCTCAAAATACCTTGCAGTTTTTGGGTGCTTATGGTGGTCGGTGCCGGCGTCCATTTAGTTCTGAGCCGTATGAAGCCCGGCTGGCGTATTATGGCGATAGGCGGGGCACGTCGCTCAGCTTATAACGTCGGGATCTCAGTAAAACGCGATATTTGTCTGACTTATGTCGCGGCAGGTATTCTTGTTGGTCTGGCAGCCTTCTTGTATGCAACAAGACTATGCAGTGTTGGTTCCGACACCGGCGTGGGACTTGAACTTATGGTGCTGACTGCCGCGGTGGTCGGCGGGAACAGTTTAGGCGGAGGAAGAGGTTCTGCGGCAAAGGCAGTTATGGGCGCCCTTACAGTTCTTCTTCTGACCAACGGCCTGATTCGCCTTGGACTGCAGAGTGGCGCCACTCAAGTATTTCTGGGATTAATGCTTCTGTTTGCAGTAATTGTTGACATTCGGTTTGTTAAAAACCGTTACAAAATATTAACAAAGGTTTATGTCTCGCCAACTTTTTTCCCTCTTCCGCTGGCGCCGGACACCGAGGCAGGATCAACATCACCTTACGCACTTAATGATCGTCTGCGTGATGTCGAGGTGATCGGCCTTGGCAAAATCGATGGACCTGAAGACATCCTCCTCGACAATAATGATGATATTTATACAGGTAATAGAATAGGTGATATTATTCGGTTCAAAGCCCCTGATTATAAAGATCCGGAAGTATTTGTTCATTGTGGCGGCAGGCCATTGGGGTTAGCGTTTGATAAGAATGGAAATATTGTGGTTTGCATCGGAGGGATGGGGCTGTACAGCATTGATAAAAACAGACAAATCACCAAATTGACGGATGAAACAAATAGGACCCCCTGGTCGATAATCGACGACTCTCGCTTGAGTCTTGCCGATGATTTGGATATAGCGCCTGATGGAAAAATATTCTTCAGCGAAGCGACAAAACGTTATGAAATGCACGAATGGCCTGTGGATTGTCTTGAGAGTAGAGGAAACGGACGCATTCTTTGCTATGACCCTTCCACAAACAAGACGAAAACGCTCATTAGGAACCTTGTGTTTTCGAATGGTGTATGTGTGGCTCATGATAATAACTCGTTCTTCTTTGCGGAAACATGGGGATGCCGGGTCAGTCGTTATTGGCTAAACGGCCCGAAGGCCGGTATGGTTGAAAGTGTTTTACCGGATATACCCGGATTTCCGGATAACATCAATCGATCCTCCGACGGCAATTACTGGCTGGCGCTCGTTGGTATGAGAACGCCGTCGCTTGATCTGGCAATGACAATGCCTGGTTTTCGCAAACGAATGTCGCGAAGAGTCGCCAGTGATGAATGGTTGTTCCCGAACATAAACACAGGTTGTGTGATTAAGTTTAACGATCGCGGTGAAGTCCTCGAATCATTTTGGGATTTTGGCGGTTTGAATCATCCGATGGTCACATCAGTGCGTGAGCATCGGGGTTATTTATACCTGGGTGGGATTAATAACAATCGCATTGGCCGGATTCGTCTTCCGGGAGCGGATATTTCCTGGACAGGAAAGTCATCATATTGGGGAGACCGCTCATGATAAAGATAATAGATGAATATTTAGGTCGTGGAGAGTTCTCGATTACCGTTCCTCCATTGGATGGGGCGTTAATACCAAATGAGTTATTAGAAGAAACTGAAAAATCTTTGATTGTTGACGCTCCGGATTGCCTTGCGATTATGAACGGTATACCGGTTGTCAGCAGTCGTTCCAAAGTCTTGGAAGTTGATAATGGAGGGAAAGAGGTCGCTAGGTTCGATGCCGAGATATCCTGTATCACAGGATTACCAAATGGAGGGCTAGCCGTAGGCTTAATTGATGGCCGGATCGCCATAGTCAATGGACGAGGCAATGGCAAAATCATTAAACCAAATGAAGGAGCCAAATGTCCCACAGCGTTGCACGCCGATTCCGGTAACAACTTATTCGTCACCCATGGATCTTCCACAAACAATTACAATGGATGGAAGAAAGATCTTATGGAGAAGAATTCATCGGGATCGTTGTGGCGTGTCGAAATAGCCACTGGTAAGCAGACTATGATTTGCGGCGGCTTGGCGTTTCCGTATGGCATCTACTATGATGACAAATCTTTTATTGTTGCCGAAAGCTGGCGGAGCCGGCTTCTCAGAATCTTTTTGGACGGGAGCAAGCCGCCGGAGGAGGTGCTGGGTCACCTGCCATGCTATGTCTCTAGGATGGCCCCAGCTCAGGAGGACGGCATTTGGCTGACTGCATTTGCTCCTCGCAGCCAATTAGTGGAGTTTGTGTTGCGGGAAAAAAGATACTGTAGACTCATGATGGAAAACATTGATCCTGATTTCTGGGTCTGTCCAACCTTACGTAGTAATAAATCGTTCCGTGAACCGCTGCAAGCCGGAGGTGTCAAGCAGTTAGGAATAATGAAACCATGGGCTCCCGCCAGATCTTATGGTTTGGTGATCCGGTTAGACAGTAACTTCCAGCCGGTCAGCAGTTTACACAGTAGAGCAGACGGGTCAAGGCATGGAATCACAAGTTGCATAGAACATGACGGCAGATTGTTGATGGCCGTTAAAGGCGACGGCATGGTCGCATCGTATCCTATTGATCGAATTAAGAAGAGATAAATACTATGTCTATAATTCTCCAGATGAAGAGTATAACAAAGGAATACAAAGGCGTTCCTGTCCTAAAGAATGTCGATTTCGACCTGGAAGAGAAGGAAATCCATGCCTTGGTTGGCGAAAACGGCGCTGGTAAGTCTACTTTAACAAAAATATTGGCAGGAGCCGTTACTCCGACCAGGGGAGAAATTATACTAGATGGAAAATCCATTAAGATAGATCATCCGACAGATGGTGTAGCGCACGGTATTGCAATGGTGTTTCAGGAGACAAGTCTTGTACCGTCGCTCACTGTTGCCCAGAATTTGTTTTTGGGAAAAGAAAAATTTTATAATCGGCTTCGGACGATTTACATAGCGGCGCAGCAATTTCTTCAATCTCTTAATTTTTCAGTAAATCCCTCGGTAACGGTGGCGAGGCTTGGCGCAGCGCAGAAGCAGATGGTGGAGATCGCTAGGGCTGTGTATTATAAAGCCCGCATCATCATTTTTGATGAACCAACGGCTCCGCTGACACCTGAAGAAAAACATCATTTTTTTGCCTTGCTTAACCGCTTGCGAAAAGCAGGTGTCACAATCATATTCATAACACACGTCCTGGAGGAAGCATTGCAATCGGCGGATCGTATTACAGTGCTTCGTGATGGTGAAATAGTAGTAACCGATAACGCGTCTAATTTTACCAGAGATAGAATAGTTCAAGCCATGGTCGGACGACAGTTGAGTGGCGGGCTCTATGATGCCAGTGCGAAAGGCAAGGAAAGACGAAAAGCTGGTCGCAGGGTGTTAAGCGTTCAAAATTTGTCGATGCAGAATATTGTTCGTAATAACTCATTTTCAGTCTTCGCGGGACAAATTACCGGAATTTTCGGTCTGGTTGGTTCCGGCAGAACCGAGACTGCAAAAATTATTGCCGGCGTTGTGAAGAGAGACCTCGTTCATGGCGGTGAAGTAAAATTTGAAGGTAGATCGGTCCGGTACAAAGTGCCGAAACCGGCAGTCAAGGACGGGATTATATATGTAACCGAAGACCGGAAAATCGAGGGGTTTTTTGAAACGATGTCCGTTGCCAGGAACATTTATATCGGGGCCATCACTGCCGGATTGACAAAGAGTTTTGTCGTCAATATGAATGAAATGCATAAATTAGCAGAACATTGGACGAAGGCGCTCAACATCAAGGCAACGGACAGTAATGCTCGAGTTATCGAATTATCTGGAGGAAATCAGCAGAAGGTGGTGATAGCCAAGGCGCTCGTTCAACGTCCAAAGCTGATTATTTTCGATGAACCTACTCGCGGCGTAGACGTTGGAGCAATAACTGAAATTCACCAAATTATTAACAAACTTGCAGATGATGGCCTGCCTATAGTAGTCATTTCTTCATATTTGCCGGAAATTCTGTATTTGTCTGACCGAATTCTTGTTTCCCGTCAAGGGCGTATCGTTGAGGAATTTAACGCTGCTGACGCGACTGAAGATATGATAATGTATGCGGCAGTCCATTAAAAATGTGATATCAACTCAGACGAATAGTAACAACTAAACATGAAACAGAGGCAGCGAAAGGAGTATATGATGGTTGGAGATATTGAAGTAAATATAGAAAAAGGTGTAATGATATTAACAATCAACCGAGTCAGTAAGAAAAATGCCCTTTATGAAGATATGTATAGTAGTATTGCTGATGCATTTGAACAACTAGATCAAGACGAGACTATACGCTGTATGCTTATTAAAGCCAATGGCGATACCTTTTGCGCGGGAAATGACATCTCCTTTTTCCTGAATAACTATAATATGGCTCCGGATGCGCCAGTTGGACGTTTTTTATACGGATTAGCAGGGCTGACTAAACCTCTGGTTGCTGCCGTTCAAGGGGCGGGAGTAGGAATCGGACTTACTCTCTTGCTACATTGCGATCTTGCTTTTGCTGCTGAGGACATTCGTCTGTCGGCGCCTTTTTGCAGTTTAGGATTGGTGCCTGAAGCCGGGTCGAGTCAACTGCTCCCTGCTTTGATCGGTCATCGAAGGGCAATGGAGATATTCCTGCTCGGCAAGGTTATAAAGGCAAAGGAGGCTCTGGCATATGGCCTTGTCAATGAGATAGTTCCTGTCGCCCAACTCCATGAAATCGCTTTGGATGCCGCCCGAAAGCTGGCAGAACTTCCGGCCGAGGCCGTATATGAGACGAGAAGGCTGACTCGAATGCCTTCAGAGGCGCTTAGCAAGCATGTAGAAGAAGAATGTAAAGTATTCATGCAGCGCATCGCAAGCGAAGAGGTACAGACCATTTTCAAACGTTTCCTCACCCGAAAAAGTGGAGTGGACCCCATTGGTTAGACAGCCTGAACCTGGGAAAGGCTCTGAGTCGATGGGTTGTTGGAGACCTCAAGCAGCCGCCTTAAGCGGAGAGGGTCAACTGTAGTATACCTCATTCGGATTTTTGGCCAAAAATCGCGTTCTGCCTGGCGACGGCCGATCTGGCAATAGAGCTCATCCATCTGAGCTTCCAGATCATGCCGGAAGTTGTGGCCGCTCTCGAAGATCTCGGCCGTCCCTTCCTGGAGGGCTCGTTTCCAGCCGGTGACCATTGTGGGGTGAAGCCCAAAGCAGGCCGTCAACACGGGAATGGTCATCTCATTTAGTAGAGCGGCCTTCGAGCGATATGTTGGGGGCTTGCACAGGTTGATGCCTGTATCATCAAAATCTAATTCGAAGGGACACTCCTTTCGACTTTGATCCCCTTTCGAAGTATCCATCAAAACTGGGGGCACTTTTTGTAGATAATTCAATGTTGGAGGGTGAGCAATGAATTGGCGTGAGAAGTATAAAGATAGAATCGTTACAGCGGATGAAGCTGTAAAATGCGTAAAATCCGGAGATAAAATAGTTGTTGGTCAAACCAACGGTATTTCAGTTTTGCTGATAGAGGCTGTGTGTCGAAGAGCTGATGAATTGCAGGGAGTCAGCTTTTATTCATCCCTGGGCTGGAAAGGCGAGGCTTATCTTGATGAAAAATACCATGGTAAGTTCACGCATATGGCGGAATTTGTGTATGACAAAGCAAGACAAGCATATAAAACCGGCCAGACACAATTCACGCCGTTATATTTTTATGAATTTCCAAGATTCTTTAGAGAGGTAGTCAAACCGGAAGTGTCTTTTGTCATGGTTTCGGAACCTGATGAGAATGGTATATGCAGTTTCTCGATGAATGCAGATTTTATTTATGAATCCGCCATGGTTAGTAAAAATGTTATTCTCCATGTCAACCCGGCAATGCCATATACCCGCGGCGTATCCATTTCTCTGGATAAGGCAACTTATATCGTACATGAAAGAGAGGAACCTCTGATTGTTTCCCAAGGCAACCCCGGTCCGATTGAGGAACAAATTGCCCGGAACATTGCCCCTTACATCGATGATGGAGCTACGATTCAGATGGGGATAGGAACCATACCTGACTTTGTTCTTTCCCTGCTCGGCGATAAAAAGGACCTGGGAGTCCATACTGAGCTGTTTGCCGATGGAGTTATAGACTTGTACAATAAAGGAATTATTACCAATACAAAAAAGAATATTGATGTCGGCAAAATTGTGGCAACCTTTATCTTTGGCACTAAGAAGCTCGCTGAATTTGTTCACAACAACGATGACGTTCTTATGATGCCTGTAGATTACACCAATAATCCATACGTAATCGCTCAAAACGACAAGGTGGTTTCCATCAATTCTTGTCTGGAAGTGGACCTGTTAGGTCAGGTCAATTCAGATACACTGAATGGTTATCCGTTTAGCGGGGCGGGAGGACAAGTTGATTTTGTACGGGGGGCCAGGATGTCCAAAGGCGGACAGTCCTTTCTCACCCTGCCTTCTACAGCGGCCAAAGGCAAGATTTCGCGAATTGTCTGCAAATTAGGAACAGGTTCTCCGGTGACGACAAATAGATTTGATGTGGATAATATTGTAACGGAGTACGGAGTAGCAAAGATGTGGGCGCGTACAATGAAACAAAGAGCTCAAGCACTCATCAGTATAGCCCATCCCGACTTCAGAGAACAACTGGAGAGAGACGCTCATAATGCCGGCCTGCTGAAATAGAGTTTTATTTTGGAATAATGGTGGGCCGGAATTTTCATCAGTTTATCAGCTATGGTGATCCGGTTTCTCTTTTGAGGGGAGCCGGATCGAAAAAGATACAGAATCGTCGCTACGCTCCCTCTTTGGTAACGATCCTCGGATCTGGGAGATCGGGAAGTACGTGGCGAAATACATGAAAGGCCTCAAAGGGCTCTCTGGGTTTCATGACGCTTTCAGGAAATGAAGAAGATTTCATGATCCGATCAATCCGGATTCATAATCAACCAAACATTCACCTTTCCTGCATTTCGAGGTTTTCCTGATCTATATTTTCATCATTTCATAAAATTCTAGCTTTGCTTCGATAGGGTGTCTTAAAATAATAATCTATTAAAACAGCAACTTAATCGCGAGTGACGCTTGGCATTACCCTTGCTCTGCACTCGCGTGGCGATGACATTGCAGTCTTTGTCGCTTCTTGGTCTCAAATCCGGAAAATACAAGATCAGCGGGTGTTGCCATTCTAGAGGGACATGCGGGACCCTTCCACGCTGGGTTGAATTAAAGAGATAAGTGAAAAGGCGCAAAAAGGGCAAGGAGAAACTCGGAGGAGGTCAAAACGTGAATAAATGTAAAATCATGACAGCACAAGAGGTGGTATCCAGGTTCATCTCTGACGGGATGACGGTCGGAATCGGAGGATTTTTCCACTCGCCTTCCTACGCCATCACACATGAGATTATCCGTCAAAAGAAAGCGCACCTCACGATATGCCAGCCCAGCTTTAACGAACACGCCGATCAGATGATCGGCGCCGGATGCGTGGATCGCATCATATCCTCCTACGTATGGATGGAGGTTTTTGGTCCGCTTTACTGCTTTCGAAGGGCGATGGAAAAAGGTATCCCTCATAAGATTGAGATGGAGGATTACACGAACTTCGCTGTCATGGCTCGCTACCTTGCCGGTTCTCTTGGCGTCCCATACATCCCCATACACTCGATGAAGGGCAGCGACATGATGAATTATCGAGCCTGGCATGGGGAAAAAAAAGCCATCCTCATGAAAGACCCCTTCGGCTCAGGGCATGAGCACGTTCTTGTGCCGGCACTGAACCCCGATGTGGGTTATTTTCACTGCCAGCGTGCCGACGAGGAGGGTAACAGCCAGATGTGGGGTATTTGGGGCGACATGCCCTGGAGCATGAGGGCCTGCAAACAGGTCGTCGTCTCCTGCGAGGAGATCATTACCCGCGAGCAAATCGGACGGGACCCCAACAGGACGATCGTGCCCGGATACAAGGTGGTGGGTGTCGTTCATGCCCCCTTCGGCGCCCACCCCAAGCATTGTCAGGGTTACTACGACGTCGACCGGGACTTCATCTTCAAATACATCCGCGAGTCGGCGAGCGAAGACGGTTGGAAGAAGTATATGGATGAGTGGGTGTACGGCGTGGCCGACCGGGATGAGTATGCGAAAAAATACGTGGATACCTTCGGCATGAAGAAGTTTCGCGATTTGAAAGCAAAGGACATGATGTGTACCTCGGTCAACTACGGGTTCTAAGGAGGTCCAACCATGACGAGCGACTATACCGAATTCACGCTGCAGGAAATTATGGCCGTCGCCGCAGCCAGAGAAATAAAAGATGGTGAAAAGGTCATCATCGGAACCGGACTTCCCCTGCTGGGGGCCTTTCTTGCCCAGAAGACCCACGCGCCTAACATGGTGGCCATCTACGAGTCGGGGGCCATCGACTGCAAGCCCAGCGTAACACCCTTTTCGGTTGCCGACTCGGTGCTCGTACCCGGATCGGCCATGCAGGGCGGCCTCATGGAGGGCCTCGGGATTGTTCATGCGGGCGAACTCGATCTGGGGTTCCTGGGCGGCGCCCAGATCGACAAGTACGGCAATCTCAACACCCACGTCATCGGAGATTACTGGAAACCCAAGGTCCGCTTTGCGGGAAGCGGTGGCTCCAATGACATCGGAGCCGGTTGCAAGCGTACCATCGTGATGATGCTGCACCAGAAGCAGCGCTTCCCCGAGAAGGTGGATTTTGTCACCACCCCCGGCTACTTCGGGGGCGGCAAGGAACGGGAAAAGTACGGATTCTACGGAGACGGTCCCAGTGTCGTCATCTCCACCCTGGGTATCCTCCGCTTCGATCCAGAGACCAAGGAAATGTATCTTGCCTCATTTCACACTGGTGTAACGGTGGCACAGATCAAGGAAAACACTGGTTGGGATCTGAAGGTTAGCCCTGACATCCACGAGACACAACGGCCTACGCCTGAGCTCATTCGTATCCTGAGAGAGGAGTGCGATCCTACGGGCGTGTTCCTCAAGAAGCAATAGACTTTGTGCTTTCGGGACAAGCTTGATGTTCAGCCGATCTGGGGCGGGGCCTCCCTGCCAGTTGCCGCTGGGTGGGAATCCTCCCGACGAAGGGAAAAAAGGAGAAAAGGATTATGACGGATTTGAAGGAGACTGTTCTTTACCAGAAAGAGGAAACCATCGCCTGGATAACCTTCAACCGGCCCGAAGCCCTGAACGCTCTGAATACGGAAGTGAACCTTGCGCTCACAGACTGCCTGAACCGCGCAGAGGCCGACCCGGATGTGAGGGTTATCATTCTCAAGGGTTCAGGGGACAGGGCCTTTGTCGCTGGAGCCGACATAAAGGAAATGATGTCCATGAACGCTATGGAGGCTCGCGAGTTCGCCCTCAAGGCCAAGCGGGTAACAGACACGATCTGGAATCTCAAGAAGCCTGTCATTGCGGCTATCCAGGGGTTCTGCCTGGGCGGCGGCCTCGAGTACGCACTGGCCTGCGATCTGCGGATTGCTTCCGAGAGCGCGAAGCTGGGACTCCCCGAGATCAATCTGGGCATCATGCCAGGCAGCGCGGGGACACAACGCCTGGCCCGCCTTGTCGGCCTGACCAAGGCAAAGGAACTCTGCTTGACCGGTGGAATGATCGATGCCGGCCAAGCCCTGACACTCGGCATTTTGAATGCCGTCTGCCCGCAGGAAGCACTTCTTACCGAGGCTGCGGCATTGGCGAAAAAAATCGCATCGAAGAGCCCGCATTCCGTGACCCTGATCAAAGCATCCATCAACAGGGGGACGGAGATGGATCTGGAGTCGGCGGCGCTCTTTGAAATTGACTGCTTCGGTCTGTGCTTCTCCACGGAGGAACAGAAAAACGGAATGGAGGCCTTCGTTAACAAGAGCAAGAAGAAGTGAGTCCATGCGGAAGTGGAATAATGGCGGTATCCCGCGATCGCTGATCCAGGCGGCGCGTTCAATTCATCAGAGGGAGGATTGAGATGCATCACAAAGTCACAGTCATCGGAGCCGGCACGATGGGCTCCGGCATCGCTCAGATTGCGGCCGAGGCCGGGTTCGATGTGACCATCGTGGACACCGACCAAAAATTCATTGACCGGGGGATCGGCGGCATCGGCAAATTCATCGAGCGTAAGGCCGCCAAGGGGACCATCAGCAAGGAACAGATGGACCAGATCCTTTCCAAACTGAAGGGGACGACGGACATGAAGGCCGGTGTTGAAGGGGCCACCATGGTCGTAGAGGCTGTTTTCGAGAAGCTGGAGATCAAGAAGGACATCTTCACGAAACTCGACGCCCTCTGCCCTGAGGAAGTGGTCCTGGCGAGCAACACTTCTACACTAAGCATCACCGAGATCGCCGGGGTCACAAAGAACCCCGGGCGCGTCATCGGGACCCACTACTTCAGCCCCGTGCCGCTCATGAAGCTCGTCGAGGTGATCCGGGGCGAAAAAACTACAGATGACGTCACGGAAAAAACCGTCAACTTTTGCAAGCAGTTCGGAAAGATTCCCATTGTTGTGAAGGACATCCCGGGGTTCATCGTGAACCGCTTTTTGTGCCTGCTCTACAACGAGGCGGCCAATATGATCGAGAACGGCGCTGCTTCCGCGGAGGCCATCGATCAGGCCATGAAACTCGGATGCAACTGGCCTATGGGACCCAATGAAATCATGGATCTTGCCGGCGTAGATGTCTGCTATTTCGCGGTCGACGCGATGTACCAGATGACCGGTCACGAAGGATATAAGCCCTCGCCCCTCTTCAAGAAAATGCTCGATCAAAACCTTCTGGGCCGCAAGACAGGGCGCGGCTTTTACGTCCACGAAAAGAAAGCTTGAGGAGTGAAACATGGAGAAAAGAGAGGTTGTAGTTGTTGAGGTTATGAGGACCGCCTTCGGCAAGATGGGAGGCTCCTTAAAGGATTTTACAGGGGAGGAACTGGGAGCAATTGCACTGAAGGGATTGGTGGAAAAGACCGGGATTACGGAGAAGGCCCATTTGGATTCCGTCTTTGCCGGCTCCGCGTTTCCTATGGCCCATGCTATGAATCCAGCCCGCTGGGCCCT